>Ga0210377_10002520_pt1 | contig 15979 bp, 30 predicted proteins | sample PLM4_65_b1redo_FD_155480 | JGI IMG/M metagenome (GOLD analysis project Ga0210377, IMG submission 155480) | Groundwater sediment microbial communities from an aquifer in East River, Colorado, USA - PLM4_65_b1 redo | ecosystem: Environmental > Terrestrial > Soil > Riparian zone | place: USA: East... | reverse complement strand
AGACGCACCGGACGCACCATCTATACTATACAACAACTACATAAGTCGGCTGAATACTACATCCAGCTAAGTATAGATTTGCCAGGCCCCAAAGTAACTTCAAGTAACACTGCCACCATTACTACTTCCACCACCAGTATTCGCATTTCGGCTATACTTGCCCCTGACAGTATTCGGAAGTATAGGGGTGTCAAGTCCTATCTTGCCCTGCTACGATGCCAGCCATGGTCAACAGGGGCGAATAACCATGGCTGGCACCGGGTCCGATGATCGGGCGGGTCAACCTGTGAGGGAAAGGCCGGGCCGATGATCGAAGCTTCAAGCCGGGAGGCGGAAGCTGCGCGGGTTCCATTCTTGTATCGGATCGGGACTTATTAACCAAGCGAAAAATTGTCGATTTATCTTGCATCTTTTTCATAAAATCCTACAGTCTATCTACCTTGCATTCCGCAAGGATAAGGAAATAATCATGGCTAAACCATCATCCCTCACCCCCGAACAGAAAGCCGCCAAGGCACAGGAAAAGGCCGATAATTTCAAGCGGCTTGCGATGGCGCGTGTAAACAAGAGCATTGACGCGCTGGCAACCTTGCGTGGTCTGGCAAACACAAACACATACACATACACGCCAGAACAGGTCAATGTTATGTTCAACGCTATTGACGCGGAAGTAAGCAAGCTTAAGAGCATGTTCGCACCGGGTGCCAAGGCAGAAGTCGCAACCGGCTTCAAGTTCTGATCCTCACGCATAGGAATATATCATGGCAAAAGAACAAGGAACAGTCGGCGTAGCAATGGCTAAGCGCCTGTCTGTAAAGGAATTGGGATGGGATAAACCAACCCTACAAGCTGCGGTTCTGGCAAACAAAGGATCACGAGTATTCCTCGCCAGATTTGTCGGTCTTGCGACTGCCCTTCGCCCATATCGTATCAAGGCTGAGGGTGACAAGCAAGGTGAAATTGCATATGGTCTTGTTGGGCAATTTGAGGGAACATCCTCAGACGGTCAGGTAAAGCCTGGAGCAGTCCTATATCTCCCGTCGTATGTGCAGGATATGATTGCGGCAGTGTTGCAATCTAACCCGGACGTATCCGGCGTGCAGGTAGCATACGATGTCTATGCGGTCTATGATGACGGTTCCGCCACCTCCTACACGTTCGAGGTATTCGATCTTTTGAATACCGGCGCTGAAAGTGTGGACGAAGTGAAGGCGTCTATCAAAGCTCTACCAATGCCGTCCGCCATCGTCGCCCTTCCATCTCCTGAATAATCTGTAGGCATAGACCTTCATTCAGGTAAACCTAGCCCGCCACATATTTATTTGTGTGGCGGGCATTTGTTAGTGATTTGGTAACATATTCATGCGATAAAGGGACATCGAAAAGGGAGTAAGTAACATGACAATACGCACAATCAAAACCTTGAACCAAGAAGAAATCCTTACCATTTATGCGGCTTGTGAATTAGGTAAGCTTACTTACCCTCATGAGCAGAGTAATCTATTCCATGTCATTATGGAGACGCTAAAGGGGTGTGAGACAGTGTTATCAGGCACTCTTGACGAGCTTCTAGTTGCTGATGAAAATGTGGGATCGTGTGCATGAATGACCTTCAAACCAAACGCCTACGCGACTTTCACAACACTATATCACGCGATGCACATCAGATGCGTAAAACCTTCTGGCAACGCAAGCAAGAGCAATCAATCGTGGTTCCAATCGGAAAGGGAAAATTATGGACAAGGTAAACAAAACAGTTAATGCGCTGAGTGGCAGCACAGTTTATGCGCTGAGTGGCAGCAAAGTTTATGCGGAGAGTGGCAGCAAAGTTTATGCGGAGAGTGGCAGCACAGTTTATGCGGAGAGTGGCAGCACAGTTCATGCGCTGAGTGGCAGCAAAGTTTATGCGTGGAGTGGCAGCACAGTTCATGCGCTGAGTGGCAGCACAGTTTATGCGGAGAGTGGCAGCACAGTTCGTGCGCTGAGTGGCAGCAAAGTTTATGCGCTGAGTGGCAGCAAAGTTTATGCGGAGAGTGGCAGCACAGTTTATGCGGAGAGTGGCAGCACAGTTTATGCGGAGAGTGGCAGCACAGTTCATGCGGAGAGTGGTGATATAATCAAATTGGATAAATACAATCAAATTTGTGTATGGGAGGTTTAATCATGGAACACTATGACATATACCTAGTAGCTTGTAAGCGCATAGATGGATCATATAAACCAATGCGTAGTAATCATTTTGACCGTATAGATGCAATCTCAGCGATGCGAAATTATATTGACAAGTATCCATACAATAAATATGTGATTATGGCATATAAGTATGAGGACGCAAACTTTGATTATTTAGGAGAGATATAATGTATGCTATAATCAAAACAGAAAAGACAACAGGATATGAAACCTTAACCAAAAGTATATTCTTAACCCTAGGATTATGTAAAGCTCAATGCACCAGTCTAAATAATCGGTTAGGTATGCAATTCGGTTACACTTATAGACCTTGCAACATTACGGAGATTTAATCATGTGGATATGGGACCAATCAGAAGGTTGTCTATATCATCATTCAGGTGACAATACAAAGCTAATCGCCAAGGGCTATTCTGGCCGCGATTGGGCAAAGAATAATCCAAAGGCTGAGAAGGCAAAGGCTCTAGGCCCTATTCCGAAAGGTATGTGGAAGATTGGAAGGGTATATACAAGCCATAATACTGGCCCTTACACAATCACTCTAGACGCCTATCCTGAAACCGAAACCTATAGACGTTCGGCATTCCGTATTCATGGGGATAGCATCAAAAATCCCGGCACCGCTAGTCACGGTTGTATTATTCTAGCTCGTGGTGTGAGGCTGGCTATTATTGCCAGTGGTGATTTGATATTGGAGGTGATAGAATGACCAAACCAAAGAATACTTTAAATATTGGCGAAAATAACGGTAATGCTAAACTTACAAAGGCCGATATTATAGCTATACGTTCTATGTATATTCCTTATTATAATGCCGGGCTTTTAGCCAAAGTATATGGTATAAATAGAAGAACTGTTAGGTCAATAGTTAATAGAGAAACATGGGGATGGTTATAATAAAAGAGCGCGGGTCATGGCACCCGCGCTCTTCTCACGGTTGAGCTACGCTCGACTAGCGTCTTCAATCGTGAGATCAATGGAATAGATCAATTATCTGCTTAGCCATATTGGGATTAAGATAACCACCTGTGACTAGAACACCAATGGCAAAAGCAAATAGTCTAGGGCCATGTGTCTTGGCGAATACCCCTAAGCGCGTAGCTCCAGCAACAGCCGAGACAATAATGGCAGTGTCAGACTTAACCTCACCAAGCTGCGTTTTGATTTCTTCGACCGTGGCAATGATCGGTGCTATTTTATCATCAACAATATCATGGATACGTTGGTCCACAGGCGTATTATGTTTTACGGCTCTGAGTGTCATGTCACTGCCTTTACTACTTGTTTAGATACTTGGCCCTTAGCTAGTAAGGAAAACGCTGCCCCAAAGAATATAAGTGCGACTAGCACCATGACTAAACGAGTGAAAAATTCGCTTTTTGCTATCCACTTTTTTAATTGATCTAACCAACTGTTACCACCAAAGGCACCTGTTAATTTAGCGGCGGCAGCAAAGGGAGCAGTAGCAGGATTGGTTAATAGCAATACTTCACCAGCCTTTTTAGCTACATTACCTATAGTATCTTGGGCTTTGTTTATTGCAGATTGTGCCTTGCCTAATGTACTTTGTCCTGATGAATGGGGTGGAGGTTTATAAGGTTGTGGCCCTAAAGTTATAGTTCCGTTTCTTGCATATATAGTTGGCAATTGAACAGGTGCAACTTGACTACCATCAGGGGCTATTGGGCCACCAGGATATGGGGCAAAGTAATAAGGGTTAACCATTAATAGAACCTATCGACTGCCCATGGGTATAGGGGAGGATTACTGATATAGGTTGCAATAATCATATTCTGGTCTAGTTGACCTTGTGTTTCACCAGCGGCGATGGCCCTAGCCAGATCGCCAGCGGGATTAGCCTGTACACCAATCCCTACGCCTCCGCTATTGCCACCATTTGAATTATTAGATGATCCTGACATATTTGGAAGCTGAGGCATAATATTGAATGAGCAAGCGCTTTGTCCACATCCTTTATTTATTTTGAGACCGGGAATATTATAGGTGCTGCTACCGGCATCAATATTATAGCCCCCTACATTAAAGGGATCACCAATATTAGGTAATGAAAATCCGCTAGATACCTGCTTGACAATATCGGTTACAGACTTGCCGCCTCGCATCATAAGCCAAAGCACAATAGCAAGTGCAACTAAACCAACAATAATCAATTGATGCTTATGGGAACTATTTTCCATTATACTTACCTAAATAGAAGGGCATTTGGAAAGCTCTGCGTAGCTGATATTTATAGCACTGCGAGCAATTTCACGCTTGACCGGATCGACAATCAAATCGGTTTGTGTCATGGCAATATCAAGTGCGGCCCTGATAGTGACTACGTTCTTACACATAGAGCTATTCTGAAAAGTAGCGCACCCGCTAAGGGACAATACAATAGCAGTAATGAAAATATATTTCATATCTATATCCTTCTAACTGTATTGGAATTGATAACCTCACCTGCCGCCGTCGCTGTCCCAAATGAGTATTCAGAACCCGAATGAATACCATTCTGTTGAAACATTATTCTATCACGTACCCTATTCCAAACCTGCGCATGATCTTCGGGAATATGTTGAACAGTTCCGAATTGTTGGTCATGGATAGGTCTATCTTGTCGAGGCGATGGTGGAGTACGTCGATAAATACTGTCAATCCATCCCATAACAAATTCCTTATTGTGTGGTAAAGCTACCGCTTGAAGCATCACGATATGTAATAGCTGTTCCGGTGCTAGCGGCGAGAGCTAGAGCGGCAATGTTGTCACGATCATTTGCCTTGACTTTATCAAGGTTGCCAAATGCTTCACCAGCCACATACGCAATCCGTTGATTATTTGACGCGGTATTAAATACCAGCGCTTGATTGTCAGACAAATGTGACTGTAAATCAAAACTGCTACGGATTACACCAGCCTGAATTTCTTGGCTAGCCAATGATGTTTCGGCAGCAACTCTAGCGGTGGCAAATGAATATTCATTCTGATTAAATGCTATAGCCTGCTGCGCGTTGATACCAGCAAGTGCTACATTTGCATCAAGTCCGGCAGTATAATGAGCGACATCGGCTGCGGCAGATGTATCATAAATATGTGCCTGTTGTTCAAGTGTAGCAGTTGCTACTCCCCCGGCTGTAACATCGCGTTGTGCAGCAAGAGCAAGCTCCCCACCGGCTATTTGGGCATTGGCTGCTATTTGTTGTGAGGCAATCTCTGCATTGGCTTGAAGCTGCGCGGCGCTAACACCAGCGGCGGCATTAACTTGGGCATCGGTGGGGCCACTGGATACTGTAGTAATAGTTCCGGTGCCAGATGATTTAGAGCTACCACTTGCCACTTTCCAAAATATCACGAAAATAATGACAGCCCCGATAATCCAATAGATTGGCTTACCATGCTTGAATACTTGCATATTCAGGTGCATTATCCAGTTCCTTTCTGGAACGTCGAGAGGCCAGCTAAATCCATATCCCCATAGAAATACATACCATTTGCCTTTAGATCGACAAGCGGCAAATCCTGTCCAATTTTCATATAGGCAGGACTTTGGGGATGAATAGATGCTTTGGGCGTATAGTAACCGCTCCCATTCCAGTAGTTAGGAGGAATAGTAGTCGTGCGAACGAATGACATATTGCCCGCACCGGGACCGGGACCAGTATTGGCAAACTTGGCGAATATCCATTTATACATGATATGCTCCATTCAATGTAGAGCGTGTATCAATAGATACTACCGCTAGGGCTAAAGCCACTGCCGCCACCTGTAACCGGCGAGATTGCCATGCCAAGCGCCCCAGTGAAATTCTTTCCGGTAGCGTTGACAAGCTGCACAGTAGTTGCGTTACGCGATACCAGAACGGCAAGCGAAGCCAATCCGATAATAGCTACCATGACAGTAACAACACTTTCTGTTACGCTATTCATATTCATTACTCCATAGGTTATGAAACGGGGGCTACAGCCGCTTTAATTGCAGTAGTAAAAAAGTCACCAAAACTCTTAATAACATCGGCAGTTTTAGCATTTTTACCGACAATAACTGCGATTGTAGCTAGTCCGATAATACCAACTAAAACGGTGATTATACTATCCCCTAGCTTATCCATGTTAGGAGGTTCCTTCCTTGATTTGTTGAGTGAGATTATCGAATAAATGTTTATTACCATTTCCAATAATAATCACAAGTATAATCAGCACAAGAAACGCATTGGTAATCGGCTTCAACCTATCAACCGTTCCAACTGCCGCTGTAACTGCTATAGCGACTATCCAATACATAAAATTATTTGATCCGGTAAAATCGGATTTAAGTAATGTAAATAAATCGTCCTGTTTGCCGCGCACCGCTGCTACCATAAGGATCAATCCAAATACTAGCAGGGCGAACGGCATCTAGGTTACTTTCCAAACAAGATTTTTAGATACTTACTCAAGTGCTGTTTCTGTGCTGAGAACACAATAAATAAACCAAGCACTATCAGAAAGAACTTGGTAGATTGGGACATTTACTTACCAATCACCGGCAGATTACCAAATGCGGACGGGAATCTAGTTCCAAGCCAGAAGAACAGTAGCAGCCAGAACAATGTAACCAAAGAAAAGCCGAGAATACGCATGACTATATCCAATCATATACGGTGAATAACCCGTGACCAAAGCCACGATATAGCTAGCAGCAGGCCCATGAAAAGAAACCAATGAGTAGCGTCCATACTATCATCATACGGTTTCTTTAGCCATGCAACTGTGCCATCATGTAGTTTCTGCCACATATTAGCCACCTGCCAGCGACGTAGCGCCTACAAGCTGATTAACCAAGGCGAAGCTTTCATATCCAACCGCACAGTATGCGTCTGCATTAACCAGTGACGGTTTAATATTCAGTTCCATATTACCGTAGTTAATAGTATTTACCGGCATGTCGCGACTTTCGACATAATAGGTTCCAAGCGGAACATCGGTCATAAACGTCATACGAGCGTCGAGAGCGAGAATTTCAGGGGGTACGCGCCAGATATTAGTAAAGTTGGCAGATACCAGACTGAAATCGGTAACGTCACTGCCGTTGTTAAAGTCATTGCCATTGTTATACACAACAAAAGTAGAAAGGAATGACCTGTTGTTAGTGTAAGGCATTGGGAAATCCTGATTGGCGGTCAGTCCCCTGAACGTAGTCTGTTTAATATCATAAACAGTATTCATATCGAGAAACGGCAGGATTTTGACGCCCGTACTAGGGTCGCGCGGGATTTGATCTAGATAGACCTGCCAGACTGTGACAGTTACTGTGTCAGTCCAATCACCCGCATGGCCAGCATAAATAGCTCCCATACTATCACCCGCCGCAGCGAATGGATTGGTATTCAAAGTAATTTGCAAGTTGGCAACTGCATTAGTCACAGCCATATCAATAGAGCCGCGCAGATCGGTAGCACTATAAGAAATAGGCACATAATACTGCATACGCAAAGGTTGGACGCCGGCATCCGCAATAGGATTAGCCCCCTGATATACCGGGAAGTTATCACCATATCCCATTGGAATAGCGTTTGCATATGCGCCACCATATCCAAAGCCCTGCCTTGCAGAGTTAAGCATGGCAAGATGCCAGCCCGGCGTTTGGATACGTGTATAGCCGCTTAGATCGTCAAAACGAAACTGAGATACCATGTTAGCGTTACCGAAAATAGTACGATCCGTAGGACCAGCACCACCATCTGTAACACTGCCAGTGACTTCGACAATAAAGCCAAGCAATAGACCAGCGGGACGGGGCGGGATATTCAGGACATTTTCACTACTAGGCGTTACTGTCTTGCTATAAATCTGCTGTTTCATCTTGAGAGCATTAGCAATAACAGCGCGGCGCTGTAGAAAGTTCTGCTGCTGAATATCGACGGCGGAAACAGGTGCAGCCATAATAATCAATCCTTTTCGTGACATTTGCAGCCAGAGACTGCATTGAGGGTAAGAATAATAAGTAGAATTGCAAACGTAACAAGCGCCCAATTCTGCCAGTGAGACAGGATAGGCCAATTAATCATGTCTTTTCCTTTCCACTGACAAGTTTGGCAATCAGGCCAATAATAGTTAGGATCATAAGCATCATCAATGCAATAGAGACAATGTTAGGAGGGGACCAACTGATTACTGTCTCAGTCATATTTTTATCGCCTTTCTACACATAGCGTTGAATTTCTGAAATATAGTGATTAAAGTATCAGCCGATGGAACCGGCTTAAATATTGAGGTTTGCTGGTTATCGACATCATACCAAAGACAATGATACTTTGGCAAGACCTTATATTTGGTTCCATCAAGAAAATTTGAGACATATTTTCGATCCTCAATACTATTCAGCTTGAATAATGCAAAGAATGACGCTTCGGTAAATACGAATTTATCCATCCATACAGGGCGTTGTGATAGTATAATCATTTCCAAATTCTTAGATCGGCCCTGTGTAAGACAAGCGCGAAACCAACGATGAAAATTTGGGGCAAATTTAGGCACCATATATCCTTCGTCTATGTATATACCTATATCCTCTTGAGCCCAACAATTGCGTAAGAATAATGATACTAACATATCATCGCCGGGAAGTGGTCTGATAATATACACTCCCGGCTGTGTGGGAGGTTTCTGTTTAAGCGTCCATTCGGTAGCGTCCAATTGGCCTAATAGTTTATCAACCTTGAAATCGAATATAACCCATATACGTTTACGTGATAGGCGAGTTGACAATAACCAGACGGCAAACTGTGTCTTGCCGCTCCCGGTTGACCCGATAACTACTGTTCTATTGTCAGGCGATGGCAGACTAACCACCTAGATCGAATGCCGCTGGCGGGATACCCGGCTCGGATTTAGTTTCCTCAAATTGTGCTTGTTTACTAGGGAATACTATAGGCTTTTCTTCCGCCTTACGCTCCCTATTCTTACGAATATTATAGACAACAATGCGCGGCCCATAAATAGTAGCACAAGCTGTCACCAGTCCCGAAACGGCTAGAGCCTTCTCGCTCACTTCGATATCGAACGCGTCGAGAACATCGACAACCGAAGTCGCAAGCATATCGCTTTCAGGTTTGTCAAGCTTTAATTCTGGAACATTAGTAACACCAGCGATGCCAACATGCACGAATACAAGTATGCCCGATAGCCGATCAATAGATTTGGCTAAATCTTGACTATTCTTCGGACCTCTGTATTTAGATTTTCCTCTGGATTTAGGAGCGCGTCTTCGTCTTCCTGTGGGAGTGAGGAGATATTCTCCGTCTGGTCCTCTAAGGTAGTCGTCGGCGGTAGTATCTCCACCACTTCCGGCTGATCCTCCGTCACTTCCTCCACTGCCAAGGGTAGCAGGATCAATAATGCCTCCAGCTTCTCCAGCCTCTCCATTACTGGTTTCAGCGCTTCCGCTGTCGTCAAAGCTAAATTTTGTGTCAGCCATTCTCTTAACTCCATTACTTCTTCTTCGACATCTTCGACTACTTCTTCGATATCCTCAATAGCCTCTTCGACTACTTCCTCGATATCCTCTAAAGCATCTTCGACTACTTCCTCGATATCGTCCTCTGTCTCAGACGTATCGGAAACAACTACAGTATCCATAATCTTATCCTCTATCCTCATTACAAGGGATACGACCCTCGATCAACATTTCACCCTGTTTAGCCATAGGATAATCCAACCTATGTAAGTCCTCTACCATCCGTTCAATATTATTCAATCGAGCGTCAAGACTAGACAATAGATTTACAGCATTGCCTATAGTTTCCTGCATTTGTTCATGTGTTACGCCTAGCATACTTGCTAAAAGGCTTTCCATACCTAGCATAATTATATCTCCTATGGGGTTTGGACAAAAGGAAAGAATGGGATATTGGAAAAAATAATCTCTACTGTGTCGTTAATCGGAACCGATACTACCGCTTGAACCTTTGATGCATTACCCAAGAAAAGAGGCATAGTAGTCACTTTGCCCGCTGAACAATAGATTATTTGATTGCATACATTGGAATGGAGTTGCAAAGAATATGCTTTACCCACCAAATCAACCCACACCGATGAAATAAAGTCAATAGCTTTTTTATCAATTAATTCGGTGAAATCGACAAGATATTCCTCACCATTTATGAAATCCAATACCGTAGGCAATACTATTGGATATAAACATGAAAATGATTGGTTAAATACTTTGACTGGAGAACCCATGATTTATTCCTCGTTTGTCGGAGCATCAATCATAGCATATAATGGTGATGCTTGTGAAGTTTTTATTGGTGGATATTTTGGAACAACAAATCGTGTTCCAATTGCTGCTGTAATACTTAACTGAGTTGTTCTTGTATCTGCGATTGGTGATGGTAACATATTTGTTATAGCATAGAACATATCAGCCCCAACGCCACCTGTTAAAATAAAGCTATTATCATCATAAGACAATGCCCCATAAATCTGATAATTACTAGCTAAAAACCCATCGATCAAATCTTGCGTAGCAACATCATCATTAGTTGTAGATATCAAAGTATATTCGGTAAATTCAGGATTAACTCTAACTATGATAGGTTGCATAGGAGTATTAGTTTCATCATGCGTAAGCAATCCATAAAAGAATAACGCATCATTAAACCAAATAATGCCACCTATGTTCATATAATCATTTAAGGCCGCATCATCGAAAAATATTTCCGAATTATTAAAGTCCTCGGCATTACCTACAATAGTTGGTAACCAATCAAAATAGGAATGAATAATCGACGGCCAATTTGTTCGATCAGTCCCTACCGCTTTATATCTCCCACCGCTAACAATAGAGTTACCAAAAACTGCGGTAATAGTTGTGCTTACCTGATTAACAACAGCGCCACCATTATTCGTTATTAACAGAGTATTACCCGGCTCTACATATGATGATGCACAGTTAGCATATAGATTGCCATAACCTAATGCCCCTTGCGTATCAAACAAGCTTTCAAAGAATACAAAGTCTGAGTTATCAGGAACAACATTGAAATTGACAAGGCCAGTATTCACCATAACATCTGTAGTTATACCACTGATAATATTAACAGGTAATTCCCAGAATGAAATAACTGCAAGATTACCAGCGCCGCCACCATATCCCTGTACAGAGCCGCTAATAGTAGATGTTATGAAATTACCAGCATTATATGATATATTTACATTAACAGCCCCTACACCACTATCTAACCCTGCTAATGATCCTGTACCAGTAAATTGACAAAAACCAGTGTCATTGATACCATATAACCAGCTTGTTAGATCGGGATCGGCATAAACTCCACTATCCGATAAATTAGATAAATCATGTCCGGTTGGCGTATCGAATATGGGTTGTGTAGATGAACCGCCAGAGAAATTATAATCCTGCGAAGAGTCTGCTAATGGTGATACATTATTAATAAATCTCTTATTATATATACCAGAATTAGGACCGGGAAAATCATCACTAGATGGCAATGCTCCCTGCGAACCACTCACAAACGACCAGATTTCCTCACCTATAAGGACAGCCATAACCATATCATGCAACCTTTTCTGTCTGGATAAACATAGTTGCCAAATCATTTGCAGTCACACCAACACCATTCAATGTAATAATATCATTCCACCACTTTTGATCAACTGACTGAGTATCAACAGCACCTATGTAATCAACCCCTTTAATACGCACAGTTTGTTGTGTATCAGCATCAAGAATAGTAGTTTTATATTGCACAGCGCACAATCTAACTGCACTGATATTTCCACCATTGAAGGGTAAACCGGCAATGCCAAAGTTAGATTTATCTCCAACAGTATTGGCTTGAATATAATTGAGAGGGTCAATAATATAATCATTAATGAGATCGAAAGCGTTAACCCCACTGGATAATGACCAGTCTTGCGGTATTTGATCGGTAGCAACAAATTGTGTAACACATCGCTGCGCACCTAAGAAATCAGCATCATCTATATAATAATCGTCCATATTTATTTGCCCAGTGTTATCAGTCTTTGCCAAAAATACTGTATCGAATGTTAGGGCGAATGCAATTAATCCAGATGATAATATTCCTCTTTTATTCAACCGAATTTGATAGGTTCCGCCAGCGGCATCGTTTTTCAATTTCAGTTGAATATAAGTATAGGTATCCAGCAATATTTCATTACCAACACTTTCATAAATATCTGTCTCAACTGCGCCGCTAAATGATACCAGTTTCAGATTGCCAGTAATTGTGCGGAATAGCTTAAAACCATCGCCTGCTGCAACCGCACCGGGATCAAGAGGGTTATCCGCTGCATAGCCATTACAAATAACAATGCCCCCATTACGATCTACATTACTATCAGGTTTAAAAGCTATACCGACAACTATAGTATCACCAGCATAGACATCCTTACCAATAAAACCACCGGAAGTATTATCAAACAGACAACTACTTGTTCCAGTTCTAGCCTGAATATTAGATGATTGAGCATTTAAGAAATAATCATAGTTCCCAGCTTCATATATGAGAAGGTCAAGATCACCATACATATCAAAGCTGTCCAGCCATAACGTAGTCATTGAATTTTTCTCTTGCTCTAAAGTTCTAACCGTGCCATCCTGATCGCTCATTGGCGCGGGTTTGCCAATTATATTTCAACTTTTCGCCCTCATTATGAAGGGTGAAAACCTGTGTATATTTGGGACACTATTTAACCATGACCAAGTATAAGCGCAAGCCTAACACAAGTCAAAGAGATAAAGCTGTCTTAGCGATGGCAAAGAAAATGAAACAGCAGGGGCTATTGAGTAAACAGACTAAGTTACATGGCGGCAAATACGTTTCGCAGGCTGTTCTCAAAAAGGTTGTGGCTAATCAACATTTATCCCGCCTAGACTATCGCCCTGTTAAGGCGTCAAAGAAAGAACTACAGGCCGCTAAGGATCAAGGTTTTGAGGTTATAAATGGTGGCATAGTTGGCCCTAATAGCAATACATTTCGGGCGCGTGTGCGCAAAGGTATATTAACAGGGGTAGCACCAGTCAAAGGAGGCATGATGGAACAACTCCATATGCCCGCAGATATATTTACCATGCGCCAACTATTAGAACGACTGGGCAATAAAGGCATCGACAACCTTAAGAATGACAATGAATATTTTGCATTCAAAATTCAAGGGAGAATGAGCCTTAGACCTGTTCTTAATAGTGCTGAATTACGGATGTATTTTGAAAGATATAGTATTGATATAGACACTGAGATAGATACGGAAACCGTGACTAACGACATACCCCCTCTCAGTCTAGTATTCTTTCGGCTGCACAGAGACGATATAGCACATTCATTCCCAAAGAAAGAGGAACGCAAACGAATAAATAAACAGTTCGCCAAGGCTAACAAGACTGGCAGGAATGTCTATAAATCTCGTGATAAATACGCACATATGCATCCGAATAGAGCTAAGATTATGATGGCGCGAGAGGCTGAGAGTAAGCGACAATTTCGGGAAAAATTACAGGCTGATCCTAAAGCTCTTGCAGAGTATAAGGAAAAGGCAAAGGTTAGAGCAGCTAACAGTAGAGCTAACAGGGGCAAATAATCATGTCATTAAACTTACAGACAGACAAAGCTACAGCCATGTCTATATTACGTGACGAACAACATGTAGTATTCGAGTTTCGTTTTGGTGATAGCCATCAACGCATTATTATGAATATACATGATGCTAGGGTTAAACTAGCAGAGCTTGCTAAATCATGCGTATAATCAAACGAGAGCCGGGCGCTCCTAAGCGCAACGTCATACTTGATATGAGTGTTCCTATAGAACCTCAAGAATATGATATTAAAACCTGTACTAATAGGGTAGCCATATTCGATACTGAGACAGACCCCTTCGAGTTGAATAGGGTAGTCGAACCATTCACTTGTGGATATTGGCTTCCCGATACCGATGAATACTTTGACTTTTGGGGTGACGACTGTATAGCACAATTCTTTGCACACTTAGTTAAATATCATGGGGAAGAAACCCTTACATTCTTCGTTCACAATGGTGGTAACTTTGACTTCTATTTTATCACTGAGTTTTTCGATAGTGGACACGCGCCATTCATTATCAATGGTAGACTAGTCAAAGTCATCGCTGGTGGTCATGAATTTAGAGACAGCTATGCCATGATCCCTGTTGCACTTGCTGTCTATGATAAAATGACTATGGATTATGACAAGCTACAACGCTGGCCTTGCTCTATAGTATCCACCAGAAAAACGGTTATGGTAAGAGAGTATTACAAGGCTGAGATACTTGAATATATGAAACGTGACTGCACCTCTCTAGGCGAGCTTGTAACTAATTATCTCGATATGTTTGGCAACAAAATGACCATGGCTAGTGTTGCCCTTCCTATGCTTCGATCCTATCACGGTTTCGATACTATATGGGAAACATTAGATACCGAACTACGCCCCTATTACTTTGGTGGACGCAATCAATGCTTCGCTACAGGCATCCTCAAAGGTGATTGGAAAATCTATGATATCAATTCCAGTTACCCAGATGTAATGAAACGATATAAGCATCCTGTTTCAGCTAATCCTATACCACGCAATAAGATAACTGAAAATACTATGTTCGCCCATATCAGGGCGCATTCGCTAGGGGCGCTTCCTACCCGTAATGAGAATGGAAGTCTAAGCTTTCCTATAGGCACCGGAGATTTCTTTGCATGTATCCATGAAATCAATGCAGGAATAGCTACAGGAACGCTCACTATTCATAAAGTATATACAGCATATGAATATGACGAAACGACTAATTTTTCTGACTTTGTGGATACGTTCTATAAGATGCGACTAGAAGCTAGCACAAATGGGGATGAGATACGTAAACTATTCTATAAACTCATACTCAATTCTAGCTATGGCAAGTTTGCTATGGACCCGCGTAGATATGAGAAATATCTATTCGATCCTAATGAAATACCATCGCCTGACTATTGCGATAAATGTCATTCACAAGTGACGGGCGGTATAAACCCTAATCCTTGTGATACATGTATTAGTGAGGTTACGTCACCATGGGGGTGGCATCTTCATTCAATGCATATGGGACGTATGATCTACAGCCAACCTATCAGGATACGCTCTAATAACTTCTATAACGTCGCCACCGCAGCCTCTATTACCAGCGCGGCTAGGGCTTCCCTACTATATGCGATTAATGAGACTGAGAGGCCTGTGTATTGTGATACAGATAGCATCATCTGTGAGGGGCTAACTGAGAGCGAACATATCCGCTTTGACGATAAAGAGCTGGGAGCATGGAAACTTGAAGCTGTAGGAGATACCGCTTGCATTGCTGGCAAAAAGCTATATGCTGTCTATAATGATGGCGACGTGGTTAAGAAAGCTTCTAAAGGTGTGAGGTTGACTGCGGACGAAATTAAACGAGTGTGCAATGGTGAGGTTATCGAGTATGCTAACCCAGTGCCTAAGTTTTCATTGGGGCATGATGCTCAGTTTACTACACGGCGGATTAGGAGGACAGGGTGAATATATGCTCATGTTGTCAAGCAAAAATATATATCGCGGATGAAATTAAGTATCCTGATACTATATTAAATGATGAACAGAAACGTATTATTAAGAACCTTACAGCTATAGCTGTATCAGCAATAAATGAAGCACGTCATGTTGCATATGGTTGGAAAGTAAATCCAGTATACATGTTTCTATATTTGGCAAAAATTATACCATGATTGAGATTGAACGCACTATGAC
>Ga0210377_10002519_pt1 | contig 15986 bp, 12 predicted proteins | sample PLM4_65_b1redo_FD_155480 | JGI IMG/M metagenome (GOLD analysis project Ga0210377, IMG submission 155480) | Groundwater sediment microbial communities from an aquifer in East River, Colorado, USA - PLM4_65_b1 redo | ecosystem: Environmental > Terrestrial > Soil > Riparian zone | place: USA: East... | reverse complement strand
CCGGTCAGCGAGACCGCGTCGATCCTCGGGTGCGCGATCAGGCAGCGCGCCGTGTCGGCCTCGCCGAAGACGAGGCTCACGAGATCGGGGGGAAGCCCGGCGTCCGCCAGTGCCGCCATGATCGCCAGCGCCGTGCGCGGCGCCCGACTGGCCGGCTTCCAGACGATGGCGTTCCCGAAGGCGAGCGCCGGGGCGATCTTCCCGACGGGGATGGCCAGCGGATTGTTCCAGGGCGTGACCAGCCCGACCGTGCCGACCGGGCGACAACGCACGCGCGTGTCGGACGGCGGGCCGTCGACTCCGGCGTCCACGGCCGGGATCCGCCGCAGGGCGCCCTCCACGTGCGCGACCGCCCGGCGCACCTCGGCCTGCGCCTCGCCGTGCGGCTTGCCGATCTCGCGGACGAGCAGCAGCGTCAGACCCGACTCGCGTTCGGCGAGGCGCGTCGCAAAGCTCCGGAGACGGCCTGCACGCTCCTCGGCGCTGCGCTGCTCCCACTCGCGACGCGCCTGCGAGGCGACCTCCGCGGCCGCCGCGACCTCCTCCAGCCCCGCGAAGGGGACCTCGCCGATGCGCACGCGCAGATCCGACGGCTGTCGGCAGACCAGGCGCCGATGCGCGCTCGCGGCGCGCCACTTCCCGCCGATGCACGCCACCGGGAAGACGTCGTCCGGGACGGCCGTCTCGGCTTCGCGCTCCCCGTTCGTCAGGAGCGCGAGCAGCTCGCGCGTCTCGACGAAGCGGGCGGCGCGCTCGCCCAGATAGCTGCGCGTGATCTCCGCGTGCACCGGCTCCGTCGAGCCGACGGCGTCGTCGACGATCCAGACGTCGTAGCCGCGCTCGTACGCGTCGAGCGCGGTCGCGCGCACGCAGGCGTGCAGGTAGAGGCCGGCGACGAGCAGCGAGCCCGGGTTCAGCTCGCGCAGCCGCGCCTCGAGCCCCGGCGCGCCGAAGGCGCTGAAGAATTGCTTGCGAAAGATCGGCTCGCCTTTGGCCTCGCGGAGCCCGGCCGGAGGCAGCGCCCCGGCCGTGCCCTCCACGCAGGCCCAGCTGCCCGCCCTCTTCCAGTGCGGCATGCGGTCCGATCCGTCGGCTCGGATCATGGTGCGGACGTGCAGGACGGGCACTCCGCGCGCCCGGCAACCCTCGAGCAGGGTCCGGATCCGGTCGCCGAGCCGGGCGGCAGACGGAGACAGACCCGGCCGGGCGAGGAAGTCCTCCTGGACGTCCAGCAGGAGCAATGCCGGCGGCCTGACGCCGTTCAGTGTCGTGGAAGCGATCTCACGCCGCGTGGTGCAGGTCCCAGCGGGCGAGCTCGGCGATCCTGCGTCCGAGCTCGCGCGTCCCGATCAATCGGCACCCCGGCTCCATGACGTCGGCGGTGCGCCAGCCTTCCGAGAGCACGCGTCCGATCCCCCTCTCGATGGCACGCCGCAGCTCGCCCAGCCCGAAGCTCTCGTCGAGCAGCATGCCGAGCGCCTGGATCTGGCCCACGGGGTTCGCCCGGTCCGTCCTCGCCAGGTCGTGCGCGGAGCCGTGCGCCGTCTGGTACGCGGCGCGCCCGTCCTCGCCGAAGTTCGCCGAGTAGGAGAGCCCCCGCGAGCCCAGCAGCAGCGCGCCGGTGTCGCCGACCACGTCGCCAAAGAGGTTTGGCGCGACGATCACGTCGAAGCGTTTCGCATCGGCCACGATCTGGAAGCAGGCGTTGTCGATCTCGAGCAGCTCCAGATCGAGGCCGAAGTCCGCGTTCAGCGCCTCGACGCGTTCGATCCACAGCTCGCTGATCGACGGGACGCCCGCGCGCTTGACGACGACGCTCAGGCGTCCACGGCGGCGGCGAGCCAGCTCCATTGCCACGCGCACGATGCGGTCCACCTGGACGGCGTCGTAGCGGAATCGGTGATCCGCTTCGATCAGGCGGCCGCGGTCGCGCCGCTCGCCGGGCTCGCCGAGATAGATGCCGCCCACGTTCTCACGGACGACGAGGATGTCGACGCCCGCGACGGCTTCGGATCGCAGCGGTCCTGTGCCGCGCAGCATCGGGTACGGGCGCAGCGGCACGAGCTTGCAGAAGAGGTGGAACTTCTCGCGCAGGTCGTAGACGAAGCGCCCGCCGCCCGGACCGCACAGGAGCGCGCCGCCGTCGCGGAACACCTCGTCGCAGAAGCTAACGACGTCCGGTGAGAGATCGTGGCCGGTCGCCGCCTTCGCGGCGAGTCCAATCGCGCCGCCCTTTCGCAGCGTGAAGCGTCGCCCCGAGCCGTCGGCGACGGCGTCGAGCACATCGAGCGCGGCCCCGACCACCTCCTCGCCGACTCCCTCGCCGGACAACACGCCGATCGTCGGCGCCTCGGGGAGTCGCACTCGCTCCCATCCCGGGAGCAGATCGACCAGAGCCACGCCGAGCGGGCCGGGCTCGCGGGGCGGTGACGATCGCAAGCTGCGCATAGGAAACAATTTTCTCGCGTCGAGCCGACTCGTACAAACGACGTTTTGAATCTATCCCGCGGGTGGATCGGCAGTCAAGAGAAACCGCAGATGCAACGCGTGCGCAAGTCAGCGCCGAAGTCGGAACGCGCTCGTCATCTCGCGCAGGCCGTTCCAATACAGCGCAGCGTGGTGGCTCGCGAGCCTCGCGCCCGACTTGAGGCCGGCGGCAAGCGCCTCGCGCGCCGTCGGCGGCGCCTGATCCGATTCGCGAAAGATCCAGCCTTCGGCAGACTGCATTCCGCCGAGCAGCCGGAGCAGCAGTCTTGCGCGCCGCCGCAGGCCGGCGCTCAGCCAGAACTGCAGCGAGCCCGCGGCTCCGACGTCGCGGAGCCACCACCGGATCAGCGCCGGCGCGGGCTGCATGAGCCGCAGATGCATGCGCGTGGCCGCGCCGGGGCGCAGGCTCGCGAGCACGTGGGGCGGGACCGCTGTCGCGAGCAGCTCGCGACTCAGCTCGAGCGACAGCGCCAGCAGCGACTCCAGACCCCCGTCCCGCGCCTGAGACACGCTGTAGTCCCAGTCGAGATCCGGCGTCGACGCCACGATGCGGTCCACGTCCACGATGCGTGAGAATCGCGAGAACGAATCCCGGAGATTCTCGTGCGCCATGTGGAGCAGGAGATGCTCCGGACACGGAATCCGCATGGGCATCGCGTGCGTGGGCGGGGCCTTCACGGAGCGCCGCAGGAAGGCCTTGGGGTCGAGCTGGAAGGGGCTCCTCGACCTCGAGAGGCCCCAGTGGATCTCGGCGCGGAAGTGCCGCGGCTGCCGAAGCACCACGTGAAAGTGCAGCTGGCGATAGCCCTGCAGCTTCTCGGGAGAGAACGGAAAGGCGTAGCCGGCCGCAGACACGACCTCGATCGCAGGGTCCACGTGCTCGACCGGAAACAGCAGATCGAAGTCGCTGTAGTGCCGCTCGACCGGATGCGCGTAGACCGTACGCCGCAAGGCAGGTCCCTTCAGCACGACGGGCTCTAGCCCCTCGGCTTGGAGCCGCCCGAGCACACGCTCGATCTCGAGGTCCTTGCGCTGCGCCCCCGAGAGCAGCGCGTCGAACGAGCGCACCCGATCGGAAGGACGCACCCCATCTCCCAGCGGGGCTCCTCGCCCAGGCGCCTCTCCGCCTGCACCGGGCCGCAGCAGGTCGTCCGCGATCGCGCTCGGAATCTCGCCCCAGCCAGGGTGGCGCTGAAGCGCGACCAGCATCAGCCCGGCCACGTGATGCCGGGAGGCGAGCACGACCAGGCCGTTTCGGAAGCTCTTGCGCGAGAGCTGCGCCAGATCGGCTGTCGCGACCACGGCTCCGGCATCGCGACGGCACAGTCCGACGAGCAATCTCTCCACGGCGTCGAGGCTCGTGCTCCCGATCCGCGTCACCGGCGCTCCCTCGAGCAGGCTGCCAGCCCCGCTCGCGCGGGCATTGTAACAGTCCGCGCTCGCCGAGGGCTCCACAAACCTGCGTCCATCCGAGGAGATCGGGCACCGCTTCGAGTCTCCGCTTGAACTCTCCCGGTGCTTCCCGGCATCATGTGCGAAGCCTGCCGACGGCGGAGAGCTCACGAGTGCTCGGGACCCAATCCAGCGAAACGAACGAGCTCGCCCGCGTCCTGGGGAGCGACCTGCTGGCGCTGATTCGAGCGCGGGGAGTCCCCGTCACGAAGCTCACGGCGATCACGGCGCTCCCCTCGCCCGTCCGCAAGCGGGCGGCCTTCGCCGTCGACTTCGCGGACGGCACGCGACTCAAGGCCCGGCGCTTCAAGAGCGCGCAGCGGGCGGATACGGTCGCTCGCCTGCGAGCAGCGGCCGCCGCGGGCTTCGCGCCGATTCTCGCCCGCCGCGGCGACGCGATGCTCCTCGCATGGGTCGAGGGCCGCAGCCTCGCGTCGCTGGAAGCCGTCCCCGCCGCGGTCCTGCGGCGCTGCGGCCAGATGCTCGGTGCGCTCCACGCCCTTCGCTGCGAGGAGTGGGTCGAGGGCGCGCCCGCGAGCCCGCTGGCGCTCTTCGAGAAGCTCGAGCGGAACCTCGAGATCCTGCTCACAGCGAAGCTACTGGATGCGGATCTCGCGCAGCGCGCGCTCGCCGCCGCAGACGCGAAGCGTCCCCGCGAAGTGACGCTCGGGATCATCCACAAGGACTTTTGCGCCGAGAACCTCGTCCTCGGCTCAGACGACTCACTCATCTGTGTCGATGACGCGACGCTCTCGACAGGCCCCCACGATCTCGATCTCGCGCGGACCTGGGCGCGCTGGCCGATGCGCGAAGCCGAGATCGCGCACTTCGCCACTGGCTACCAGGAGCATCGCAGCCTCGCCGCCTTCGAACGGCACTTTCACTTCTGGGCGACCTGCGTCCTGGTCGGATCGGCGGCGACGCGGGTCCGCTCCCTCGCGCCGGGGGCGCACGCGGCGATCGAGCGGCTGCGGCAGATCCACGCGCACGCTTGACGATGGGCCCCCACGAGATCGGAACGGAGAGCTCGACCCTGCGCTTCGAGGATTTCGACGTGGCCGTCACGTCGTCGGAGCGCGGCGACCTCGGCTGGCTCGCGGCCTTCCTCGCGTGCGGCTTCGAGCCGGTCTCGGGGGGCGCGTGCGACCGCCGCGTAGCGCTCACGGTCGACGCCGCCGCCTACGACCGCCTGCTCGCGAAGGGACGCCACGGCAGCGGCGCGAGGGTGGAAGGCTTCGCGAGAGACGCGGAGCCTTCCCTGCTCGAACGCTGGCCCTCGAACGGAACGGAAAGCGTCTTCCACGACGCGCGGCGGCCGATCTTCTACGTGATCTCCGAGGACGCAGCCCGGGTCGAGATCGTGGCGCGCGAGCGGACGCCGAAGTGCCGCACCACGCTCATGCGAGTCGTCCGGGAGCTCGCGATGGATCGGGTGGTCGCGACGGGCGGCATCCTGGTCCATGGCTCGGTCATCCGTGTCGACGGCGGCGTCGTGGTGATGTGTGGGCCGAAGCGCAGCGGGAAGACGACGCTGCTGATGTCCCTGCTCGAGACTCCGGGCACGCGCTACGTCGCGAACGACCGCTGCGTGCTGCGCCCGACCGCAGCCGGCGTGAGCGTCCGGGGCCTCCCGACGCTGGTCTCGATCCGCTGCGATACCCTCCACTGCTTCCCGGCCGCGCGCCGGCGGCTCGCCGGAATCCGGCCGGATCTCGCCGACGTCGGGCTGACGGAGCGGGCGAGCTTCAGCCTGAGCCCGCCCGAGTTCTGCGAGCTGATGGGAGACTGTCCGCGCGAATCCGGAGGACCTCTGCTGGCGCTGATCTTCCCGCGCATCACGGATGACCCGGCGCCGCTGACGCTGCGCCGCCTCGCTGCGCCGGAGGCGCTCGCGCGCTTTCGCCAGGGGCTGTTCCGCGCCGCGCACGCGAGTCCGCTGGGAGAAGCCTTCGTGTCGCGCGCCGCCGGGGCCGCGAGCTCGGCGCTCGAAGCCCACCGCTGGATTGCCGAGAGCGTCCCCGGCTTCGACTGCCGGCTCGGCGGTGGCGCGGCTCCGGGGACGGAGGCGTGCCGCGCCCTGCTCGAGCGAGTCGCCGGCGCGAGACGAGCCGGCCCATGACGAGTCGAGAAGCCGCCGTCTCCGCAAGCGCACCGTCGCAGCTCACGGCACCCAGGCCGCTACGCCTGTCGCTCATCGTCGAGTGGGAGAACACCCGTCTGAACGGAATCCCGAGAGCCTGGGCGCTGCTCGAAGTCCTCGGGCGCCAATGGCAGGCGATCGTCGAGCGAGACTACCCCGCGACGCTGCCGCCCGAAGGCGCGGCATTCCTCGACCGCCTCGCCCCTCGCCCCGAGCTGGTGGCGGTTTCCGGTCGAGTCCTGAGCGGGGAAACGCGAGAGGAGATCCGGCGGCGGACACCGCAGGCCTTCGACCTCGGAATCCACGTGGCGGAGGGCTTCGAGTACTACCCGCTCAAGAATCTTGGCGCGAGCAAGGCGACCGGCGATCTCCTGCTCTTCGTCGACAGCGACGTGCTTCCGGACGACGGCTGGCTCGCCCATCTGCTCGGGTCGTTCGGACGGCCGGACGTCCACGTCGTCTCCGGCCAGACGTACGTCGGGCCGAGCGACGTCTTCTCGCGCGCCTTCGCACTCGGGTGGACGTACGAGCTGCGCGACGAATCGGGAAGGTTCGAGCCGTGTCTCAAGTTCTACGGCAACAACGTCGCGTTTCGGGCGGAGGTCTTTCCGAAGGACGGCTTTCCGCCCCTCGGACCGCGCACCCGCGGCGCCAGCAGCCTGCTGCGACAGAAGCTCAATCAGGTGGGCATCGACGTCTGGCAGAACCGCCGCGCGTGCGTGGACCATCCCCCGCCGTCGAGCACCCGGCACCTCGTGATCCGCGCGCTCGCGCACGGGCGCGACCGCTACATGAAGTACTCGACGCAACGCCACCTGGGCGGGCTGCGGGTCAGTGTGGGAACTGCGGCGAAGCGTCTCGCTCGCGGCGTCAAGAACACGTTCCTGCATCGGCAGCGCGTCGGCTTGCCGTGGTGGCAGGTCCCGGCATCGCTCGCCATCCTGAGCGCGTACTACGGATTCTTCGCACTGGGTGGGATCCTCACGCACATCAGCCCCGAGGCCATGGGGCGTCGCTTCCGGCTCTGAGATGCTCGACTCACAGCTGACCGCCGGAGCCATCTTTCGCGACGAGGCCGCGTACCTGACTGAATGGATCGCCTTCCATCGTCTGGTGGGCGTCGACCGCTTCATCCTGTACGACAACGGCAGCGCCGACCACCCCGAAGCCGTGCTCGAGCCCTTCCTCGCCGAAGGAATCGTCACGCTGGTGCCCTGGCCCATACCCTTCCACCAGAAGGCCGCCCAACGAGCCTATGCCGACTGCCTCGAACGCGTGCGTGGACGGGCGCGCTGGCTCACGTGCCTCGACATCGACGAGTTCTTGTTCGCCCCCGGACAACCGACCCTGATCCCGGTCCTGCGCGAGTTCGAATCGGCTCCCGGCGTGGTCGTCCGCTGGCAGGTCTACGGCTCATCCGGCCAGAAGCGAGCGTCGAGCGAGCCGGTCATCGCGCGCTTCCCGCGGCGCGCTGCGACGAATTGGATCCGTAACCGCCGCACGAAGTCGATCGTCGATCCGGCACGCACCCTGCGGCCCGTCGGTGCGCACCACTTCGAGTTCCTGAACGGCGACCTCGCCGTCGACGAGACGAAGCAGCGCGTGAGACTCACGCCGAAGCCGCGCTTCAAGAAACGCCTGCGACCGCTCTTTGGCCGGCTCGGCCCGCTGCTGCGCTTCTTCGATCCCTACGCCGCCACCGACATCACCAGCCGCAAGGTGTCGGTCGAGCGGCTTCGGATCAACCACTATCCGATCAAGTCGCGCGAGGAGTTCGAGAGAAAGGCGCGTTTCAAGCGGGAGAAGCAGCGGTACGAAGGCGTCGACTATTTCGCCTACCACGATCGCAACGAGGTCTTCGACCCGATCCTCGTGCGCTACCTGCCCGAGCTCGCGCAGGCCATGGCCCGCGCGAATCGGCCCACCTGAGTCAGGCCGCCTGGGCCCACAGCCATTCGATGGCGTGCCGCGGATAGAACTGGAGCATCACGCGGTCGTACACGAGCCGCCCGAGGTCGCTCAGCGCGAGCACTTCGCCGCGATCCTCCACGAGTCCGGCGGCGGTCAAGCGCGCGAGCAGGGCGCCGTAGTCCGCCTCGACGGGTCGCCGGAAGGCGTGCTCGTAGGCGCGCCGCTCGAGCGGTTTGCCATCGCCGAGGCTGCGCGCGATGAACTGCGTCTGCAAATCCTGGCCGCCGAGCCTGAACACCTGCTCGACCGGGCTCGCGCCGGCCTCGACGCGGCGCATGTACTCGTGCATCCGGTCGTGATTCCGGTAGATCGTGGTCCGCAGGTGGGACCTCGCGCTCATCCCGATCCCGAGCTGGTAGCCCTGCATCTGGGCATCGAAGCACGTGGCGCGCTCGTGGCGGGCCGCGATCGAATCCAGCCGCTTGAAGGTGTGCCAGCGCGTCTGCGTGAAGCCGAACTCGGCGGTCACGCGACCCACGAACGCCCGCCAGCGCAGCAGGTGCAGCAGGTCGAGGCGCTCTTCCTCCCGGAGCGACCGTCCGAGCGGCGTCCGGTTCGTCACCCGGAGGTCGTAGAGCGTGACCGAGTGCGCGCCGCTCTCGGCGAGCGTCTCGAGATCCTGTGCGAAACTCTCCTCGCTCTGCCCGGGCAGCCCGTACATCAGGTCGACGTTCAGGATCAGCCCGCCCCCGATCAGCAGCTCGACGGCCTCCATGACCTGCCGCTGGTCATGACGGCGGTGGACACCGTCGAGGACCCGAGGGTCGAGGCTCTGGACTCCCATGCTCACGCGGTGCACACCGCCCTCGCGGAGCACGGCGACGTGCTCGGCGCTGATCGACTCGGGAGAGGCTTCCACGGTGTGCCCGTGCTCGCCCGTCGGGGGCATGACCTCGAAGATGCGCGCCAGGGTGCGACCCAGCAGATCGGCGGGAAGCGCCGTCGGGGTGCCGCCGCCCACGAAGAGCTGCGAGAGCCGGGCGCCCGGCTCCACCCATTCGAGCTCGCGCTCGAGCGCTGCGACGTAGCGCTCCTGCTGCGCGCGCGTGTCGCCGATGCGCGTCGCGTAGTAGCAGAAGTTGCACTTGTAGTTGCAGAACGGGATGTGCACGTAGAGCCGCAGCTCCCGGGTCTCCGGGCGCTCGCGCGCTTCGCAGGGGCTGGCGGTGTAGGCGGGGGCGGCGGCGGGATAGACGTGCGCGGCAGCGTGCGTCACGGGGGGTGTCGATCCGAGCGCCGCCGCCATGCGTTCGAGCTGTGACGGCGAGACCGGTGGATCGAGGGGCAGCTGCATCAGGCATCCATTCCCGTGACGGTCAGCCCCGTGACGGTGAGGGTCGCGTGAACGCCCGAGTGTAACCCACGCGCCGCGTCCGGTTCCAAGTCTTTCTCGAGGCACCCCGTGCGTGATTTCGGCCCGAGACGGCTGACCGGCAAGCACGCGCGGGATCCCGGCGGAATCGATGGGCGCGCTCTGGTGCAGGAGGCGCGCATCTGGAAGCCGCCTACGGTAAGCCGTCCTCGTTGGGATCCGCGGCGACGCGGATCACCTTCGTCGCACTGGAGTAGCGGCTGCGGCTGAAGACGACCATGCCGACGCCCTTGTACCGGTAATCGAGGCGACCCGTGTCCGGGCCATAGTAGAAGGGGATCCACGCCTTGCCGGTCATGTAGTTCTGCTGGCTGGTCGGAGCGCCCAGGATCTCCACGACCTGCGCCTCCGTCATGCCCTCGGTGATGCGTGCGAGACTGCTACCGGTGGCGGGCTTGCGCGCGGCGGTCTCCGCCGGAGCGCTCGTCGCGGCAGGGGCGGAGGGAGTGGCAGCGGCGGCAGGGGCGGGCGCCGCCGTCGCGCTCGCTTCGACGACCCGAACGTACTTCGAAGCCACGTAGCCCTTCGGGCCCGCGTCGGACTCGACGTAGAGCCAGCCGCTGGCCTCGGCCTCCGGTGCGCTGACCCGGTCACCGCGCTTGAGCGAGCCGACGACGGCGCCCGTGGAGCTCGGCGTCTCGCGGACGTTCAGGCTCGCCGCGGTCACCTCCACCACCGGCTTGCTCACCTGCGCCGCCGCGGGCGCCGCTGCGGGCGCCTCCGGTGCCTTGCGCGCGGCACAGCCTCCGAGCGCGCTGCCGATGCACGCGAGCGCGATCACGACCTTGAATTGTGTCATGCTGAACCCCCATCGTGGGACGCCGCGGCGGCCGCCGCACCCCTCGCGCCGCATTCTACCTCGCCCGCGCTGCTGATGGGCGCGCCGGAGCCGGTGGGCGCTCCCCGGCGACCGCTCCGGGAACCCCGGCCTCCCTCCGGGGGCGATCAGGCTCTCATCTCCCTCGCGGCCGGCCGGCCGCAGCAGCGCGTGGGTCTCGCCGAGGCCGGAATGGCGCTGCGCTTCCTGCTGTGGTGCTGCGCAAGGAGAGGCGGTCGTACTCGTGGACGTGGATCCTTCGTTTCACCGCCATGTGCTCCTCGAGCACTTGGATCGCCTCCGCCCCGCTGATCCACACCAGCAGCGGCTGGGCGAGCGGATAGACGAAGTTCGTGAAGATCGCGTTCGGCGAGGTGTGCCCCAACAGCCAGCCGCCTGGGCGCAGCACGCGATGCATCTCCCGGAGCATCGTCACGCCGTCCATCAGGTTCTGATGCTCGATCACGTCCCCGGAGTAGACGCAATCGAAGACGTTCGAATCGAAGGGAAGCTGTCGACAATCGGCCCGGCGAAGATCCGCTTCCGGCCAATCGCGCAGCCTCAGCAAGTCGAGCTGGACCTGCTTGACGTGACTGAGCGAGCCCTGCTGGTACTCCGAGAAGCCCTCGATGTCGTCGCTGAGAAGATACTCTCGATCGCCGAGCTCGGACGCTGCCCTCCTGGGGATCATCGAGATTTCGAAATCTCCGGTGTCAGGGCCCCATCGTTTGACCTCGCAGCCGAAACCGTACTAGCCTGACATCTTTGTCCGTCGGAGCGGAAGGCCCAGTGCAGGAAACGAGCAAGCCTGTCGACCAACCGCCGCAGCGGTCAACCGAATTGCCTCCGCTTCCCGCGCGCTCTCCTCTGTCGGGCTCTCAGCAGCGCATGCTATCCGCGATGCTGCGTCTGATCACTCCGGAAGTCGCCGGGCTCGATGCAGGTGTCCGCGCCCGGGTCCACGAAGACGTCGTCGCCCACGTGGTGACGCAGATCGAGCAGATGCCCTCCATCCTGGCGCTGCCTTATCGACTCGCGCTGTGGGCCTTCGGCCTGCTGCCGGTGCTGCGATACGGCAGGACGTTCCTCGGCCTGACGCCGCCTCGCCAGGCCGTCTATCTCTCATCGTGGAGCAACGCGGTCATCGCCCCCGCGCGCGACTTCATCAAGTTGATTCGCAGCTGCGCCCTTCTCGCCTACTTCGATCATCCGCAGGTCTGCGAGGCGCTGCGATCTGCGCGAGGCGAATCGCTCTCGCGCCCGGCTGCGGCGCTCACGTCCGGTGACGCTGCGTGAGCCGGGGAAAGGGACGATCGGTCGATCTCCTGGAGACGCAGGTTCTCGTGATCGGAACGGGCGCCGGGGGAGCGACCACCGCTGCGGCACTCGTGGAGGCGGGCTTCGAGGTGCTGATGGTCGAGGAGGGTCCGGGCGTGGACACCGCCAGCATCCCCTCGAACTCGCCGAAGGCGATCACGAGCCTGTATCGCCACGCTGGACTCACGCCGATACTCGGCAATCAGAACATCGCCTTCGTGGAGGGCTGCTGCGTCGGCGGCTCCACGGAGATCAACAGCGGCTTCTGGCATCGGCTGTCTCCGGAGACCTACCCGCGCTGGAAGGCAGATGCGCTCCTGGACGCCTTCACGCCCGAGATCATGGAGGGATACTTCGAGCGCATCGAGTCGGACCTCTCCGTCTCCTTCTTGGGCAGAGAGAGGGAGAACAAGAGTTCGGCGGTGCTCCGGCGCGGGGCCGAGCGCATGCACTGGCGCTGCGCCGAGGTCCCGCGCTGCCAACGCGATCCCGGAGCGAGCGCCTTCGCCCCGGGCGCCAAGCAGTCGATGCAGCGAACCTACATTCCGCGCGCCCTGCGTGCAGGCGCGCGCCTCCGCGCGGATTGCAGGGTACTGCGCATCGAGCACGAGAACGGCGTGGCCTCCGGGGCGCGGGTTTCGATGCGGACCGAGAGCCGGCGGGTGGAGGGCACGATCCGCGCCGACACGATCTTCGTGTGCGCTGGGGCGGTTCAGACGCCTGCCCTGCTTCGCCGCAGCGGGATCCGACGCAACGTGGGAAACACCCTCTGCCTCCACCCGATGATCAAGGCCGCTGCGCTATTCGACGAGGAGATCGACGCCGGGCAAGCAGCACTTCCCATGTACCAGGTGAACGAGTTCTGGCCGACGCTGACGCTCGGGGGCTCCGTCTATTCCCCGGGCTTCCTGGCCATGCTACTGGCCGACAACTGGGAGGCGAATCGCGACCTGATCCGCTGCTACGACCGCATGGGGCTCTTCTATGCTGCCACGCGCGGCATGAACCGTGGGCGGGTTCGTGTGGTTCCGGGATTCGAAGACGGGACGATCATCCGCTACCGGCTCTCCAAGGCCGACTGCCGCAATCTGAGCCTCGGCCTCGCGCGCCTCGCCGAGCTTCTGTTCGCCGCCGGGGCCAGGTCGGTCCATCCCTCGCTGCGGGGCTTCCCGGCGCTGACCTCCGTGGATGCAGCTCGCGGCTTCCTGAAGCAGCCGCTCCCCGCGTCGGTCATGAACCTCTCGACGGTGCACGTCTTCAGCAGCTGCCCGATGGGCGAGAACGTCGACTTCTGCGCGACCGACTCCTTCGGCAAGGTGAATGGTTGCTCGAACCTCTTCGTCAACGACGCGAGCCTGCTTCCGGATTCACCGGGTGTGAACCCGCAGGGGATCACCATGGCGATCGCCAGCCGCAACGCGGAGCACTTCGTCGAGCGCGTGCGTCGCGGGCCGCGCGTCCTGCGCAGCGCGGCCTCCACGCCCGCGCGCAAGGCCGACGTGCTCGTCACCGGAGCACCCGGCTGGCTGGGAACACGCCTCGTGCAGGTTCTTGCCGACGAGACGCTCCGGAGACGGTGCGGCATCGAGAAGGACGTCGCGGCCAAGACCGTGCGTTGTCTGGTGCGACCGAGCATCGATCCGGCTCCGCTCGCAGGGAGCACAGACACCGTCGAGGTCTGCTACGGCGATCTCGGCGACGACCAGGCTCTCGAGCGATTCTGCAACCACAGCGAGGGTGCGACCCTCTTCCACGTTGCGGGAGTCGTCCATCCAGCCTGGCGGACCAGCGATTTCCAGCGGGTGAACGTCGAGGGCACGCGCCGGCTGCTGGAGGCGGCCCAGGCGGGCGGCGTCCGACGCGTCGTCGTCGTGTCGTCGAACTCGCCGATGGGATGCAACCCTCACGTCGATCAACTCTTCGACGAGAACTCGCCCTACCACCCGTACATGGGCTACGGACGCTCGAAGGCGCAGATGGAGCGTCTGGTCCACGAGACGCACGCCGCAGGGCGGATCGAGACGGTGATCGTGCGTCCGCCTTGGTTCTACGGCCCGCATCAGCCGCCCAGGCAGACGCAGTTCTTTCGGCTCATCCGGCAGGGACGCTTCCCCGTGCTGGGAAGCGGGCTACAGAAACGCTCGATGGCCTACGTCGACAACATCTGCCAGGGACTGCTGCTCGCGGCAACGGTGGAGCGGGCGAACGGCCATACCTATTGGATCGCTGATGAGCGTCCCTACACCATCGAGGAGGTCGTCGAGACGGTTCGCGACCTGCTCGAGTCGCGCTTCGGGATCCCCTGCCAGCAGCGGAGCCTGCGTCTCCCGTCGTGGGTCGGAGGCGCGGCCCGTCTGGCCGATGCGACGCTCCAGGGGATCGGGCTCTACCAGCAGCAGATCCACGTGCTCGGCGAGATGAATCAGACGATCGCCTGCTCGATCGAGAAGGCGCGAACCGAGTTAGGCTATGCGCCGCGCTACTCGCTGCGCGACGGGATGGCCGCCTCGATCCAGTGGTGCCTCGAGAACGGCTACTACATCTGACTCCGAAGCGTCGAGAACGTTCGTGATGCAGCAAAGGGCCCTGATCACCGGCGGCTCCGGCTACTTCGGCTGCCTGCTGCGGAATCGTCTTCGCGACCTGGGTTGCGAGGTACACGTGTTCGACCTGGTCGACGCGGACGATCGCCCTCCGCAGGTCAAGTACATCGCAGGGGACATCCGCGACGAGGTGGCCGTGCGGCGAGCCTGCGAGGGGATCGACGTGGTCTACCACAACGTGGCGCAGGTGCCCCTGGCGAAGGATCGGCGCGCCTTCGAATCGGTGAACGTCGGGGGAACCGAGACGCTCCTGCGGGCCGCGCGCAAGGCCGGCGTGGCGAAGATCGTGCACACTTCCTCCAGCGCGATCTTCGGGGTACCCCCGCGAAATCCGGTAGATGAAAACGTCGAACCGCGCCCGGGGGAGGCGTATGGAAGGGCAAAGCTCGAGGCCGAGCGCCTCGTCCGCCGCCACGTCGAGGAGTTCGGCCTCGACGCGACGATCATCCGGCCCCGCACCATCCTTGGCCACGGCCGTCTCGGAATCTTCCAGATCCTCTTCGACTGGGTCGAGCAGGGCCGCAACGTGCCCGTGCTCGGCAGGGGCGACAACGTCTACCAGTTCGTCCATGCCGACGACCTGGCCGAGGCCTGCGTTCGCGCGGCGGCCCGCCCGGGCTTTGCCGTGTACAACGTGGGCGCCGAGAGGTTCGGTACGATGCGAGAGGCTCTCGAGGGGCTGTGCGCGCACGCCGGGACCGGAAGCCGCGTCCGCTCGGTTCCAATGGGCCCGGCCGTCGCTGCGATGCGGCTCACGAGCGCGCTGGGGCTATCGCCGCTGGGTCCCTACCACGCGCTGATGTACGGCCGGAGCCTCTACTTCGACACCACGCGCGCTCGGGAGGAGCTCGGCTGGCGATCGCGCTGGTCCAACGTCGAGATGATCTGCGAGTCTTATGACTGGTATCGGTCGCACAAGTCGGAGATCCGCAGATGGAGCGGTGGATCCCCGCATCGCTCGGCCGTGAGGAAGGGCGCGCTCGCTCTGATTGCGCACCTGCTGTGAGCGGAAGGGTCGCTCGATGAACCGGCGGTCGGTATTTCTCGACCTCGGGATCGTGCTCGTACTCGCCGCTTGCGCCTTCTTCTACTGGAAGCTCCGAATCATCGGAACGGGTGAGCAGGACCCGCCGGGATTGAGCCGAGCGGGCCTTGACGTGGAAACGCAGATCTATCCGAATGCAGTGGCGGCAGTCCGCTCGCTGCGCGGCGGAGCGCTGCCTCTGTGGAATCCCTACCAGGGGTGCGGTCATCCGCAGTTCGCCGCCGTGCTGACGGGCGTGCTGTATCCGCTCAATTTCCCCTACCTCCTGCTCCCGACGCACCACGCGATCGAGGCCGTGGTCGTCCTCCACCTGGGTGTCGCGGGCCTACTCGTGTATCTCTACATGCGCAGCATCCGGCTGGGTCGGATCGCGGCGACAGCGGCGGCGATCACCTTCATGACGTCGCCCATGATCATCCAGCCGGCTGCCTGGTTCCCTCCAGCTCTTTCTGCGGCGGTCTGGCTCCCGCTCGCCTTCCTCGGCGTCGAGCAGATCGTCGAGCGCCGGAAATTCTCGGGGGCCGTGTGGCTGGCGATCGCCGTGAGCGTGTCGCTGCTGGCCGGCTGGCTCCAGACCTGGACGTATTCGATGTATGCCATCGGGATCTACTCCGCGATCCGCCTGCTCGGCGCGGCCTTCCGCCGCGAGCGACCCGGCGTGCTGGCACGGATGCTGGGTCTGCTGGCGGTCGGGCTGCTCCTCGGCGTGGGACTGGCTGCCGTGCAGCTGCTTCCGAGCCTCGAGCTCCAGAGCCTGGGCCCGCGCCGTCCGGGGGGCCTGA
>Ga0210377_10002518_pt1 | contig 15990 bp, 16 predicted proteins | sample PLM4_65_b1redo_FD_155480 | JGI IMG/M metagenome (GOLD analysis project Ga0210377, IMG submission 155480) | Groundwater sediment microbial communities from an aquifer in East River, Colorado, USA - PLM4_65_b1 redo | ecosystem: Environmental > Terrestrial > Soil > Riparian zone | place: USA: East... | reverse complement strand
CTGACGACCAGGGTAAAACTTTCAGCACGCCTACCCTGGTGAACCCTGAACACGAGTTCGTCGCCGCAGAAGGCGAAAACCGCCCGAAAATCGTGCTGGCCGGAAACGGCAACATCTACATCTCCTACACGCAGAGCCTGGAGACTCCATTTTCCGGCAATGTTCGCTTCAGCCGCTCGTTGGATGGCGGCAAGAGTTTTTCGCTACCGATCACAGTCAATGACAACCTCGATCCCTTCACCCACCGCTTTGACGCGATGGGGATAAACGGAAGCGGCCAGATCTATATCGCATGGCTGGACAAGCGTGACGCTGCAGCCGCCAATAAAGAAGAAAAGAAATTCAGCGGAATCTCGGTCTATTACGCCGTCTCCGATGATCAAGGCAAAAGCTTCCATGCCAATATCAAGGCTGCGGACCATTCCTGCGAATGTTGCCGGGTGGCGATGGCAATAGACACAGATGGCTATCCTGTCATCGCATGGCGCCATGTTTACGACACCAACATCCGCGACCATGCCTTGGTCAAGCTGGATGGCAAAATGACACCCGTGCGGCTTAGTTACGAAAACTGGAATATTGCCGCTTGTCCCCATCACGGACCATCCATATCTATCGCGGCGGACGGCGTATATCACGCCACTTGGTTCAGCAACGCGCCGCAGCTGCACGGCCTGTTCTATGCGTATTCAACCGACCAGGGCTGGATTTTTTCCAGCCCTCTGAATTTTGGTGACCTAGAAGCCCAGCCGGCACATCCTTACGTGCTTAGTTTGGGCACCCGCGTATATCTTGTCTGGAAGGAATTCGACGGGGAGAGCACCAGCATTCTCGGAAAAAATTCCAGCGACGGCGGAAAATCATGGACCTTACCAAAAAAATTGGCGTCCACATCTGACACATCCGACAGTCCCATGCTGATCAGTGAAAGCAACCGTGTTTACCTGTCATGGAATACCTTAAAGGAAGGGTATCGCCTGATTGAAATATTCGGAGAGCACCAATGAAAAGGATGGGCTACTTGATGCGCCTGTGTCTGATCGTATTGTCCTTTGTTCCGGCGACATCACAGGGCGCGCAGGAAATAAAGCCTTTCGTCCGAGGCAGTTATCAGCAGATTGTTTCTGCACGGCAGGGAAATGCTTTTATCGTTAGCTTCTGGTCATTGAGTTGCAGCTATTGCAAAGCCGAATTGGACATGCTCAAAAAATTGGCGGGGAAATATCCCAAGCTCGATTTGGTGCTGGTATCCACGGATACGCCGGAAGAAGAAAATCTGGTTTCCGCAGCCCTTGCAAAAATTTCACTGAAAAAGGCCGAGGCTTGGTTATTCGCAGATAGCTTCGCCGACCGTTTGCGTTTCGAGGTGGACAAGGGGTGGCAAGGTGAGTTGCCGCGGACTTATTTCTTTGGCACAAAAAATGAAGTAACGGCCTTCAGCGGCAAGCTTGAACGGGAAGTAACGGAACAGTGGATCAAACAGCAATATGGCTACCGATGATGTTATGAACCCGTTTGCGATTCAACCGATGTCGACTATGCGGGGTCCTGTTGTTTCGCCACTGCGCGACTGGTCTCCGATCGTGGCGTTGGTGGTGTTCGCGCATGTTTCGCTGTTGTGGCTTTGGGCGGTATCACCCAGCCTTCCCAAGACGCTTCGACACGATATGTCAGTCAGTATCGCAGTGCAGAGCCCGCCGCAAGCGGTGGAAGCCAAGCCAGAGATGAAACCCAAGCCCGCCGTATCTCAGCCTGTTGAACCACAGCAACCTGCTGCGCAGGACGCGACCCTGGCCGCCCCTATGGAAACACCCGCGCCTCCGGGGGTGGAGAGTACCGCATCGACCCAACCTACAGATGCATCGCCCAGTCCGCCGGATCGTGAACCCGACTATCATGCGGCCTATCTCAACAATCCCAAACCGTCCTATCCCATGGTGGCACGGCGCATGGGCTGGCAAGGCAGAGTGGTGTTGAATGTTGAAGTACTGGTTAGCGGCTTGCCAGGTCAAATTATGGTGCATCAAAGCAGCGGACATGATGTGCTTGATAACACGGCACTGAACACCGTACGGACGTGGCGGTTCGTACCGGCGCGTCACAATGGGGAAGCGGTTGCGCGACGCTTTCTGGTACCGATCCCATTCGTTTTAAATGAGGACTCATGATGTCGTTATTCAACATCGGTTCGTCCGTCGTCTACATCACCCTAATGGTGCTGGTGTGCTGTTCAGTGTTCACTTGGTCTATCGTGCTGTACAAACTGTTGCAGCGAAGGCGCAACAGCAAGCTGAACCGCGCCTTCCAGCAGGAATTCTGGGATTCACCGGACTGGAAGAGTGCCGATCTTGTAAGTACGAAACATGAAGGGCAGCTTGCCAGCCTGGCACGTACTGCCTTTACTGCCTTACGAGAACTGGCCAGCGGCAAGACCGACCTCAAGCATGCAGGAGAACCGCAGGAGCTCATGGAAAATGCATTGCGCCAGCAGATACGCAATTTACAGCGCAAAGGGGAAAGCGGACTGGCCGAGCTGGCCGGTATCGGATCCACCGCTCCCTTCATTGGGTTGTTCGGCACAGTGTGGGGCATCATGCACGCATTGCAGGAGATTGGTAAAACCGGTTCGGCCAGCTTGGATATCGTTGCCGGACCGATCGGTGAAGCGCTGGTCGCCACTGCCATCGGGATTGCCACTGCACTGCCTGCTGTGCTGGCCTACAACTTTTTTCTGCGCCGCTTGCGTCTGAGTCTCACCGAATTCGAGAATTTCGCCGACGACTTTGCCAGGTTGGCGCGCAAATACGATTATAAAGTGTGACATGGCTTTCCATACTCAATCCGATCAGGAGATGATGAGCGAGATCAACGTCACGCCGCTGGTGGATGTAATGCTGGTATTGCTGGTGGTATTCATTGTCACCGCACCGTTGTTGTCGCAGTCGCTGGAAGTGAAACTGCCCAAGACGGCTGCCGTGGCGGGGCGCATGGATAGCAAACTGCAGACCCTTACCATCAATGCGAACGGGCAGATCAGCCTGGAAGGCAACACACTCAGCGACGTGACACTGGCTCAATTGCTGGCTCAATCAGCTGCCGCCAAAGACAACTATGAATTGCACATCCACGCCGACGAGTCGGTCCCTTATGGGCGCGTAGCGCAGATCATGGCAATCGCGCAACATGCCGGAGTGAGCAGATTATCGTTTATGACGGTGGCTGGGCGCTGAGCGCCAACTATGTCGCACCCAAACATAAGCAACTGGGTTGGATGCGACATCATGTCGAATTCCCATGATTGGATATATGCGAAATAATCAATTAACTAATCGTCGGCCTGGTAACAATATCAGGCAGCGTATGCTGCCTGATTAATTTTATCTGGGACGATGCGAAATCGAACTCTACTAGATAATCTTGGCTATTTTCAGTAGCTATGGTTGACCCCCAGTGCGAACGACCACGGCGCGGTCAACTGACCGGTGCCGGGGATATCCGGGTCGGCGTTGGCATACTGCAATAGTGCGATCTGCACAAATCCGTACAAGTTTGTTTTTGGAGCAACTGTGTAGCTCAGGCCGGGGCTGAAGTTCAGGCTATGCCCACCAGAGGCGGGATTTGCATTCAGCCCGGTGTCGCGGCTCTTGTACTGGGCATTCAGTTGCAGCAAGCCTGTGAGCGTGGGCGCAAACGGATAATGTGCGCCCAGATCCAGATTGAGCGTGTCGCCCGGCCGATATTCGTCGCGGGTATTCACCGCGTTTTGATACTGACCGCTGACGAACCAGCCCCACGGCGAATCTTCGATATCGCGGTGATAATAAGCTCCAAGCAGCAGATCGGTGCTACCCGTGCCGGGTTGGGCAGAACGCTCCAGCGCGTAAGGCGTGGTTGGATCAGCCGGATCTGGCGGGGTCATGGTCTTATTGATCGCGCCGGTAGGCAGCTTGATGCCGAACATCATCCCGATGCCGGCGTGGTGCTCGGTAGAATCGAATTTGTATTTGCCGAGCACGCGCATATCGCCGAGCTCATGGAACTTGGCTTGTTGCTCTAATGGGGCGTCAGGCGGAAGAGAATCAAAGGTGTGGGTATGGTCGCGCATCACGAATGGCAGATCCAAGCCAATGTTCCATTTTGCGCTGATGGGGTAATCCACGATCAGATCGAGCATCTGATTGATGGTGCGCTGGTTCTCGATCTCCTCGCCTGATCCGCTCGGGGGCTTGGGGGTGATCTTCGAGGAGCCGCCACGAAACGTGTCAGCCTTGGCGTAGGAATAGCGCAGATCGACAAGCAAGGTTTCATTATTCACCAGACCCTGGGTATCCCAATGGGTATTTACTGAGCAAAAAGACGAGCCGCATGAAGCGTAGGCGTTTGCAGTTGAGCAAAGCAATGTAACTAGCAGCAGTTTAATTTTCATTTGAATTTCTCCCCCGTGGTTATTTTGTAGTGCAAAGCTGCTAAGCGATGCTAACAAATCTGCTGCGCCCAATGCTGCGACATATTGCCGCACCCCGCATTTGCGGTTCTGGTACGTGAGTTTTGAAATTCGCTCATCGAATGGGTTATGCTGTGCGGGGATATCAGCCTGCTTACGGCAGAAATTTTGCATGAGTTTATTGAACAAATATTCGGGATTGGCATTGCTGGCCGGGGCGGTTTGTGTGCCCGGCTTTGCGCCGCTCGGGATTTTCCCCTTGCCGGTGCTGGCGCTCGCTGTGTTGTTCGTGTTGATGCATCGCGCTGGCTCGCCACGCGCTGCGGCGTGGCTGGGTTTTGCTTTTGGACTGGGTCTGTTCAGCGCCGGTATAAGCTGGATCTATGTGGCGCTGCACGATTACGGCGACATGCCGATGGTATTGGCAGTGCCGGCCACGCTGTTGTTCGCCGCCTTCCTCGCCTTGTTTCCCGCGCTGGCAGGATATGCGCAGGCGCGCATCCCGGTGAACGAGGGGTTGCGCCCGGTGCTGGTGATGCCTGCAATATGGGTGCTGGTCGAATGGGTGCGGGGGACGATCTTTACCGGGTTCCCGTGGCTGACGCTGGGCTATGCGCACACCGACAGTCCGCTGGCAGGCTACGCGCCGTTGTTCGGCGTTTATGGTGTATCGCTGGCGGCGGCAGTGAGTGCCGGCCTCCTGGCGAGCATGGTGAAGGCGCGATGGAGCAAGCCGGGCAAGACAGCCTTTGTTATTCTTGTCGCACTGTGGTCAGGCGGCATGGCCTTGCGCATGGTGGTATGGACACAGTCCAACGGAGAGCCGTTTAGTGTCGCGCTGGTGCAAGGCAACATTCCGCAACACCTGAAATTCGACGAAGATGCGCTGGTCGGCACGCTGGAAACGTATCGGCGCCTTGCGCTGCAAAGTGATGCCCGCCTGACCGTATTGCCGGAAACCGCGTTTCCATTGTTGCGCCATGAAATTCCGCACAATCTGATCGAGCAACTGCGCGATCACGCCAGACAGAACGGTGGCGACGTGGTGATCGGTTCCTTCGACCGCGATCAGGGCGGTTACTACAACAGCGTGTTCACGCTCGGATCTGCGGATGAACAGCATTACCGCAAGCACCATCTGGTGGTCTTTGGCGAATTCATTCCACTTCGACCGTTGCTGGGCTGGTTCATCAACGGGGTGCTGAACATCCCGATGGGCGACCTGGCTCGCGGCGGAGTAGATCAACCGCCACTACGTGTGGCAGGGCAGCAGGTGGCGCCGGACATCTGCTATGAAGACGTATTCGGCGAGGAAGTCATCCGCCATCTGCCGCAAGCCAGCGTACTGTTGAACCTGACGAACGATGCCTGGTATGGGGAATCCCATGCAGCGGAGCAGCACAACCAGATCTCACAGATGCGCGCGCTGGAAACCGGCCGCATGATGCTGCGTGCCACCAACACCGGGGTAACCTCCATCATCGGGCCGGACGGCAAGGTGTTGCAGCAATTGCCTCAACATCAGGAAGCCGTACTGCTTGGCATGGTGCAGGGTTATACCGGCAGCACGCCTTATGTACGCTGGGGCAATGCGGCGGTCATGCTGCTGATTGCGTCTATGCTTTCATATGCATGGATGCTGCGTCGGTCTTCATCTGGTCAGGCGAGAAAAGGAAGGAGTTAAGTGAGCTGGTATTGCTACATCATGCGTTGTGCCGACGATACGCTATACACCGGCATCACCAACGACTTGGAAAAACGCCTAACGGCGCATAACGAAGGCACGGCTGCCAAGTACACGCGAGCACGCGGGCCGGTGGAACTGGTGTTGGTGGAGAATTGTGCTGACAGATCGGCGGCATCGAAACGGGAGATGACGATCAAGAATCTGAATCGTGAGGAGAAATTAGCATTGATCCAATCAAGCATGAGATGACTGGATAAAGTGATGAATCAGATACAAATCAGAGACGATTTTGCTGTGTAGACAACCGATGTCGGTTTGGTGGCAGAATGTATTTAGTGATCTGCGCGCAAGCACGTGATTTGCCTTGGCGAGTTTGGCGCGAAATATTGATTAGACCCGGCGTAGCGACAGTAAATAAAATCGAGTCATGGTACTGACTTGAAAATGAAGTCGGTGCGGCGGTTTTCCTTCCAGCATTGTTCCTCATGACAGGTCAGCCGGGGCTTCTCTTCGCCCAGACTCACGGTTTCTATCCGGTGGCCTGGTATTCCCATCACCTCGAGAGACTTGCGAACAGCAAAAGCGCGCTTGCTTCCCAACGACAGGTTGTATTCACCGCTGCCGCGTTCGTCAGCGTTGCCTTCCAGTGTGACAACAACATTTGCATGTGCCTTCATGAAATCAGCTTGCTGCTCAATAACCGCATGATACTCGGGTTTTACGACGAATTCGTCAAAATCAAAATAGACGCTTTTCTGCTGCAGCGCTTGCAATTGTGCTGCCAGATCGCTTGAAACAACATTGGCTGAGCCTGCGATAGACGTTTCGGCTGCAGAACCGGCCTGTCCATTGCTCACGGTCGATCCTTGTGATGATTCTTGCGCAGTCGTTGCCTTGGGTGTGGAGGCGCATGCCGAAAGCAAAAGGGTAAGCAAGGCCAAAGTAGCCAGACTTGTCTTCATAAGCTTTCTCCTGTCGTGAAATTGCGCAGACTTGTTTCGTTACAGGGCTGCAGTTATGGATTATACAGGAAGTCGCAAATACTCCTGGCGTCGGTGTATCGACAGAACTTTTTTCTCTTATTTCGCAGCCACTCGCAGTTCACAGCATCTGAATGCGGCCGAGAGGGAAGGTGAACAAGTCCATACAGGGCGGTTAACAGGGGAGTTGGATCGGGCTGGTGACGGTTTACATCAGTTTCGCTGGTATCGATCGCGATTATTTCTTGGTGCCGGTATTCTTTTTCTGCTTGGCCGCATCCCGTTCCTTCTTGAGTTGCTGGGCGACACGACCGACACTCCTGATCAGGTAATTGCCAATCACGCTGTCGAATTCCTGATATACCGGCAGCAATGCCCGTTGCCAAGCAGTACGCTCCCTCTCCGATAAGACATATACTTCGGTAGTATTGCTTGCGGTCACGCTTGCCAGCGCATCGTCATTTTCCTTCTGCGCAAGATCCCGCTCAAAGTCTGTCGTTTCATTGATGACCAGCGTCAAGGTTTCACGTATATCGTCCGGTAGATCATCCCAGAATTTCTTGTTGACTATGACCGCATAGCCCATATAACCATGATTTGAAATCGTCAGATGTTTCTGCACCTCATACAATTTCTGCTTATGGAAACTTGAAACCGGATTCTCCGCGCCGTCCAGCAGGCCTTGTTGCAGCGCCGCATAAACCTCTTTGTCAGGCAACACTTGCGGGTTTGCACCGAGGGTCTTGATCTGTGATTCGAGAACTTTGGATGGATGTATGTGAATCTTCAGTCCCTTTAAAGCGGTAACCGAATGCATGGGTTTGTTCGAACTCATCTGCTTGAAGCCATTGTCCCAATAGGCCAGGCCGGTCAAACCTTTGCCTGAAAGTTTTCTGAACAAACTATTGCCAATCTGGCCGTCCATGACGCGGTGCAGGACTTCTTCGCTTGGAAAAACATAGGGCAAGTCAAACAGGTCGAACGCGTGCAAGCCCATGGCCCCGAATGCTGAAAGTGGCGGTGCCAGCATTTGCACGGCGCCGCTCTGTAGTGCTTCGATCTCTTCCTTTTCATTGTAGAGCTGGCTGCCCGGGTAGATATCGACCCTGACACGGCCATTTGTCCCCTGTTCCGCCAATTGCTTGAACCTTTCCGCCGCCTGGCCTCTGGGAGTATCGGGTGCGTCCACGTGACTGAACTTGATTACGAGCTCACCCTCTGCATGGGAAAAACCGCTGACAGCAAGTGCAAGAAGAAATATCACCGTGGTACGTAATTTCATGGTCACCTCATAAAAATGGACGATGGTGAATGGGCTGGGGTTGTTTGCCGGGATATACCTGATATTGCGCGAGCAAATCAACCACAAGGCTGCCGAGTGACAGAATATACAAGAGACGGGCTACGAATACCACATTCAAAAAAGTTCCGGAATTCCGGATAGACCGCATGTTGTGCTGACGGCAACAGTGGAAAACCAGTAAAATGCGCTCCTTTGCAATTGCCTGAAACACCAGATGCTTACCTTTCAGCAGATCATCCTGACGCTCCAGAATTATTGGGACAAGCAGGGTTGCGCGCTGTTGCAGCCCTATGACATGGAAGTCGGGGCGGGCACATCGCATACCGCGACCTTCTTGCGCGCACTCGGCCCGGAGCCATGGAAAGCTGCTTATGTGCAGCCATCGCGCCGACCCAAGGACGGACGCTATGGAGAGAATCCGAACCGTCTGCAGCATTATTACCAGTTCCAGGTGGTGCTGAAGCCATCGCCTGCCGACATCATCGATTTGTATCTCGGTTCGCTGAAAGAGCTTGGTTTCGATCTGAAAAAAAATGATGTTCGCTTCGTCGAGGACGATTGGGAAAACCCGACACTGGGGGCATGGGGACTGGGCTGGGAAGTGTGGCTTAATGGCATGGAAGTGACGCAATTCACCTATTTCCAGCAGGTCGGCGGCATCGACTGCAAGCCGATTACCGGCGAGATCACCTACGGGCTGGAACGGCTGGCGATGTATCTGCAAGGCGTGGAAAACGTGTTCGACCTGACCTGGACCGAGGGCATCACCTACCGGGACGTGTACCACCAGAACGAGGTCGAGCAATCCGCTTACAACTTCGAGCATAGTGATGTGGAATTCCTGCTTGGTGCGTTCGGCAGTCACGAGAAACAAGCCAAACATCTGATGGAACAGCAACTCGCGCTGCCCGCCTATGAACAGGTGCTGAAAGCGGCGCACACCTTCAACCTGCTGGATGCGCGCGGCGCGATCTCGGTAACCGAGCGTGCTGCCTACATCGGCCGCATCCGCAATCTTGCGCGCAGCGTGGCGCAGAGCTATTACGAGAGCCGTGCGCGTCTCGGTTTCCCGATGGCACCGAAAGCGTGGGCCGATGAAGTGCTGGCCCAGATCGAAAAGAAGGTGGCGTGATGACGACAAGGAGTCTGCTGGTCGAGTTGCTTGTCGAGGAGTTGCCGCCTAAGTCTCTGAAGCAGTTGGGCGAGGCGTTTGCGACACTACTTACTAGAGAGCTGAACAATGAAGGCCTGCTTGAAAATGGAAGCATAACAACTCCCTATGCTTCTCCAAGACGCTTGGCAGCGCATATCACGAAAGTGCGCGAAAAAGCGCCAACCAAACGTGTCCGAAAAAAATTGATGCCGGTATCAGTGGCTTTTGAGGATGGAGGTAATCAATCGGCCGCACTCAGGAAGCGCCTGGAAAAAGAAAACTGCACTGGCTCCGATATCATTCGTGAAATGGAGGGGAATACTGAGTATGTATTTCTCGACTTTGAAGAAGACGGGTTGTCTTTATCTCCTCTCCTTCATTTTGCATTTAGGTTAGCTTTGAGCCAATTGCCCATTCCCAAAGTCATGGATTACCAATTGCAGGATGGCTGGACTACCGTGAGTTTTGTGCGCCCGGCGCACAAGCTAGTAGCGCTGCATGGCAGTGATGTCGTCGAGATAGATGCACTTGGCTTGCAAGCCGGACGCGAGACGCATGGCCATCGTTTCGAGGCCTCCGTGGCGAAAGTGATGTTAAAGAATGCCGACAGCTACGCGAAGCAATTGGAAACAGAAGGCGCGGTCATCGCCAGCTTTGCTGCGCGCCGCGCCGAGATCGTGAAACAGATCACTTCCGCCGCTGCCAGGCAAAAGCTCACACCGGTAGGAGATGATGATTTATTGAATGAAGTAACCGCACTTGTAGAGCGACCCAATGTGATGGTCGGGAAATTCGAAAAGGAGTTTCTGGAGGTGCCGCATGAATGCCTGATCCTGACGATGAAGGCCAACCAGAAATACTTCCCGCTGTTGGATAGTAAAGGCAAGCTCACCAATAAATTTCTGATTGTTTCCAATATCCGTCCGGCTGATGCCTCTCTGGTGATAGGCGGAAATGAGCGTGTGGTGCGTCCGCGTTTGGCGGATGCGAAGTTCTTCTTCGATCAGGATCGCAAAAAAACTTTGGCCTCGCGCGTGGAAGGTTTGCGCAAGGTGGTGTATCACAACAAGCTTGGCACACAGGGCGATCGCGTCGAACGGGTGTGGGCGATTGCGCAGGCGATCGGGTTGCAGTTGGGGGGCGATACGCTTGCTGCGCAAGCGGGCGAAGCGGCGATGCTGGCCAAGGCCGATTTGCTCACCGATATGGTGGGCGAATTCCCCGAGCTGCAGGGCATCATGGGACGTTATTACGCCAAGCACGACGGCTTGAGCGACGATATCGCGTTTGCGATCGAAGACCATTACAAGCCGCGCTTCGCCGGCGACGAGTTGCCGCGCAACATGGTTGGCGTCTGTGTCGCATTGGCCGATAAACTGGAAACATTGTTAGGCATGTTCGGCATCGGGGAGATCCCGACTGGCGACAAGGATCCGTTCGCGTTGCGCCGTCATGCGCTCGGTGTGATCCGAATGCTGATCGAGAAGGATTTAAATCTGCCAATCGATTCACTTGTTCGAGATAACTTCTCTTTAATGCCGTCCGTAACAATGACTCTCGGCTCAAATGCAAAAGGAACACATGGCCTGCAAAAGGACACCCCAGATTCTGTGCTTAATTTTATTTATGAACGATTGAGCGGATATTTAAGGGAGCAAGGCTACAGCAGTCAGGAAGTCGATGCCGTGCTGTCGTTGCGCCCGCAGCGTCTTGCTGAAGTGGCTAAACGTCTTGCGGCAGTGCGTGCTTTCGCAGCACTGCCAGAAGCTGGTGCACTGGCCGCAGCGAACAAACGCGTTGGCAACATTCTCAAGAAGGAAGGAATAGGAGCGGGAGTGGTCGCGGTAAATGGCAAGTTGCTGAAAGAACCCGCCGAGCAGGCGTTACATCAGGTGTTGGGCATGATCGCACCCAAAGCGGATGCTGCTTTCAACGCAGGTGATTACTCGATTTCATTGCAGGCTTTGGCAGCATTGCGCGCACCTGTGGATGATTTTTTCGACAACGTGATGGTGAATGCCGAAGATGCAGCATTGCGCACCAATCGGATCGCCTTGTTGTCACAGTTGCACCAGGCGATGAATCGCATCGCAGATATTTCCAAACTGGCAGCCTGAGGACTTATGGATAAATCAGCTATGCAACTCATCATTCTCGACCGCGACGGCGTGATCAATTTTGATTCCGACCAGTTCATCAAGAACCCGGAGGAATGGAAGCCCATTCCAGGCAGCCTGGAGGCGATCGCGCGGCTGAATCAGGCCGGCTATCGCGTGGTGGTGGCGACCAACCAGTCAGGAGTGGGGCGCGGGTTGTTCGACATGGCTACGCTGAATGCGATACACGACAGGATGCATAAATCCTGTGCTCTCGTCGGAGCGCGTATCGACGCAGTGTTCTTTTGTCCGCATGCTGCGGAAGCGAATTGTCTTTGCCGCAAACCAAAAAGCGGAATGCTGGAAGAAATTGCGGCACGCTATAACCTTGGCAGCCTTAAAGATGTGCCTACAGTCGGAGATTCGCTGCGCGATTTGCAATCTGCCGCCGCGCTGGGTGCAAAGCCCTATCTGGTGCTTACCGGCAAGGGCAAGAAAACCCAGGCGGCGGGAGGAATGCCGGAAGGCACTCGGGTGTTTGCCGATCTTGCCGCGGTGGCCGCTGAACTGATATAAGTAACAAGGTTGATATGCTGGTAATACGCTCGCTGGTTTTCTTGTTGTTGCAAATCGTCATCACTCCGATATTCTCGGTGCTGGCGCTGCTGACATTCCCCTTAAGCCCGCTTACGCGCTACCGCATCATTTCGCAATGGGCAAAGCTGATGCTGCATTTATTGCGCCTGGTGTGCGGTATACGCCATGAAGTGCGGGGAATTGAGAACCTGCCCAAGGAACCGTGCGTCGTGCTGTGCAAGCACCAATCTGCCTGGGAGACGCTGGCATTGCAAAAAGTCTTTCCGCCGCAAGTGTGGGTGTTGAAACGCGAGCTGTTGTGGATCCCGTTTTTTGGCTGGGCACTGGCACTCACCAGTCCGATCGCCATCAAGCGCAGCGATGGCAAAGGCGCGATAAGACAATTGTTGAAACAGGGCAAACAGAGGATGGCGCAAGGTTTTTGCGTGGTGATCTTTCCGGAAGGGACGCGCATCCCGTTCGGCCAGCGTGGCAAATACAAGATCGGCGGGGCACTGCTGGCTGAAAGTTGCGGTGTGCCGGTGATCCCGGTCGCGCATAACGCAGGAAGGTTATGGGGGCGCAATGCGTTCAGCAAGCATCCCGGCCTGATCACGATGAGCATTGGTGCACCGATTGTGACCAGAGGACTCAAGGCAGATGAGATCAATGCGCGTGTCGAAGCGTGGATCGAGAATGAAATTCGGCAACTCCCCCACTAATGTTGAAACGCCTGCGAAATCTGGTCGTTCCACCCAGCGTCGAGCAGCGCGTCGCACTGCTCGAAGGCAAGCATATCTCCTATACGTTGAAGCGCAGCACTAAGCGCCGAAGCATCGGCTTGCACATCGACGAGCGCGGCCTGATAGTGAGCGTTCCGATGCGCTCCTCTGAGAAGTGGCTGCACAGCGTGTTGCAGGAAAAAGCCCGCTGGGTGGTTAAAAACCTTGATGGCTGGCAGAAAGCGAACATACCGGCAGAAACGCGTTGGGCCGATGGCGAATCGATCTCTTACCTGGGCGAATTGCTGAGTTTGCGGGTGGTGCCTAGTTTATTTGTTACCCCGGCGTATCGGAAGGACAAGCAGTTGTGGGTATACGTCGATAATGGAAGCAAGCCTTCTTGCATTGAAGAAGCGACCTCGTGCTGGTACCGGCAAGAAGCCGAACGTTTGTTTTTAGAACGTGTTGCGTATTATGCGCCGTTGCTGAATGTCTCGCCGAGTGCTGTAAAGCTATCTTCGGCGAAAACACAGTGGGGATGTTGTACTGCAAAGGGTATGGTATGGCTGAATCTGCAGCTCATCAAGCTGCCAATGCGCTTGATTGATTATGTGGTGGTGCACGAACTAGCTCACTTGTGCGAAATGAACCATTCTACAAAGTTCTGGGATGTGGTAGAAATGGCATGTCCGGATTATGAAGGATTGCGAAACGAGCTCAAAACCATTTATATCGGTAATACATAAAATCGTATTATAAATTGCCATAGCTGAATTTTCCGTATCAACCATGGCCGCTTCTGCTATACGAAAATTTGCCATTTATTTTATTTATATGACGGATAGAATGGTTCCGGATTTACAGCGAAGCACTGAGTGCCTGCTGATATCACGTCAAAGTACGGGCTGGAGTTTGATATGAGGTGGTTGTCAACCGACAGTTGAGGGTCATTTGTCTCAACAATTAACGTGATGGGGTTGTATGAACAGATCAGAAATTCTGCTGAACATAATGCTGGTAATGGCAGCGATTGCATCGATATCGGCACTCGCATTTTTTTACCAGAAAACCCAAGCCGTTGATCTGCGGGAGCAAAACGAAGTCTTTGAATTGATCAGCGAGTTGAGAGTGATCGATAACCGCTGGGACTTCGAAGTACAACGCGCACGCAATGAATCCGGCGGCGCGCCTACCCAGATTAGTGCCGATGCAGGCGATAAAGCACTGCGATCCATCACTCGCATAGCCCAGCGCACCACGAGCAACGTTTTGAGAGCGGGTCTGACCGATCTCCGAAACGAGATTCAGCTGAAAGCCGAACTGGTCGAGAAGTTCAAGGTTGAAAATAACATTACCAAAGATGCGCTTCAGACCGTTCTGAAAAATGTCGAAGAACTTGAAATTCAGTCCGCCACACGGAAATCGAAACCAATCGCGCTGATCAAGACGTTAACTCAATTGGCTGCCATCACGCCTCAATACTACATGCAAGCGCTGGATTCCCAGCGCACAAGTTTGGAGGGGGCAGCAGGCCAGTTACACGCTGCCCCGGCCGATCGGCGCGATAAAACTCACCAGATAGAGATTGCAGTGCAGAACATGCTTGCCCATCGACCTGTCGAACAGGAATTATTCGACCAGTTGGGGGTGTTAACTTCTGGCCCGCGCCTGGTCAGCATGGCTTTGGCTTACAACAACGAACTGGAAACTATTTTTGAGGAAAAGGAACGCTACCGTATCTACCTGATTTACTATTCTGGGGCATTGTTGATTTTGTTAGCTTATATGGGATTCAAGATCAAGGCGGCAAATCAAAGGCTGGAGCATCGCGTCGCGGAGCGTACCCATGAATTGTCAGAGGCCATGAAGCACCTGAGGGAGTCAGAAGCACAGCTGATACAGTCTGAAAAAATGTCGTCTTTGGGCCAGATGGTGGCCGGAGTCGCCCATGAGATCAATACACCGCTGGCATACGTCAAGAATAGCCTGGGAGCCGTAGCGGAGCAACTTCCCGGTATCAGCAGCACACTGGATCATTGTGAAAAATTGGTCACGTTGCTTAAGGCAGGAGACAACCCCGATGAGTTGTCCCGGGAGTACGCGCAATCCTCGTCGCAAATCGCGCAACTCCGAAAGCAGCATGTCCTTGAGGAACTCAGCGGGTTGGTCAAGGATGGCTTGTACGGTACCGGGCAGGTAGCGGAAATCGTCGGCAACCTGAAAAACTTCAGCCGTATCGATCGCAGCAAAGTGACCACCTTCAACCTGAATGAAGGCCTGGAAAGTACCTTGTTGCTGGCAAAGCATCTGTTAAAAACAGTCACTGTTGACAAGCGGTTTGGTGAAATTCCAGCGATTACTTGTTCGCCGTCACAGGTGAACCAGGTGTTCCTTAACCTGGTTACTAACGCAGCGCAGGCTATGCCTGATGGGCGCGGAAAAATCACCATGACTACACGCGTTGAGGGGGAAGGAGTGGCTGTCGATGTGGCAGATAACGGCAGCGGCATTCCACCGGAGGTTTTGAAGAAAATTTTTGATCCATTCTTTACCACCAAAGAGATCGGCAAGGGTACCGGACTGGGTCTTTCGATCTCTTACAAGATCGTCCAGCAGCATGGAGGGCACATCAGTGTTGATTCCAAGGTTGGGGCAGGCACCAAATTTACAGTGTGGTTTCCATTAAAGGCTTCTCATGAAGCCGAACTTGAAGGGTAATGCTCGGCAATGGCGACTCCGAAGAACATCGGCAAATACGAAATTCAGGGTGTGCTGGGCTCGGGCGGGATGGGCCTCGTTTACAAGGGCTGGGATCCTTCGATTGCACGCGCTGTAGCAATAAAATCAATCAATAAATCGTTGCTTCCGGGTGGCGAACTTGATGGGGTGCTAAGCCGCTTCCGCCAGGAGGCGCAGGCCGTTGGGCGCTTGGTGCATCCGCGCATAGTGCAGATTTATGACTACATCGAAGATGATCAGGGCGCTCATATCGTCATGGAGATGGTCAACGGCCAGACGCTGAAGCAGCT
>Ga0210377_10002517_pt1 | contig 15998 bp, 15 predicted proteins | sample PLM4_65_b1redo_FD_155480 | JGI IMG/M metagenome (GOLD analysis project Ga0210377, IMG submission 155480) | Groundwater sediment microbial communities from an aquifer in East River, Colorado, USA - PLM4_65_b1 redo | ecosystem: Environmental > Terrestrial > Soil > Riparian zone | place: USA: East... | reverse complement strand
CGCGCTGGGCCGCAAGCGCCGCAGGCGCGCGCAGTGAGGCGAAGCCGAACGTAGTTAGGGTGGCGCGGCTACGCCGCGCCGGGACCCGTAAGACGGAGGGCCGCGCGCCACCGGTCAGCGACAGCGAACGGTATCGATCCGGCGCTGCGCGCCCTGACCGCGCACCTCGATGCGGTACTGCGGCTCGAAGCCGAGCACGTCCTGCGCGAGGCGCGAGTTCACGACGATGCCGTAGCGGTGGAACGGCGTGACGTGCGCTTTGCGCCGGCCCAACATCTGCTCGACCAGAGAGAGCGCGCCGCCGAGCGCCGCGGGCAGCGCGATCGAGCCGATGCGGCGCGAATCTTTGCGGAGCTCTGAGCGCGGGAACACCTCGCGTCCCGCGATGTTGTAGATGCCGGGACGATCGGCGTGCAGCGCGAGCACGAGTGCGCGGGCGATGTCGCGGTCGGAGACGATCGAGATCATCGGGTCGTAGCCGATCGGCGCATCGCCCTGCGCGAGCGGAGGCGAGTTCAAGAACTCGCCCGCCTCGGTGACGATCGTCGCGGCGCGCAAGATCGTCATCTTCAGGGTGGACCCATGCAGCTCGCCCTGACAGACGAGATCGGCGTCGATCCACGCGCGCACTTCGGCGCCCGCATCTCCGTCGAAGCCGAGCTGCTGAGCCTCCGAAACGACGTGCACGTTGCCGGGTTCGGGTCCGTAGACGAACGCGCTCGACAGATAGATGAAGCGCTCGATCGCGGGCCGCGAGGCGCATTCCTCGACGAGCCGTCGCGTCTCGGAGACGAGCGAGGGCACGCCCCCCGGCACGCGCTCGCCTTGGCGTTCGCTCACGAACGGCAGGTGGATGACGGAGTCCACACGCGCGCGCGCGAAGCGCTCCGAATGCAGGAAGCTCTGCAGGTGGCGCGCCTTCGCCAGATCGAGCCGCTGGTAGGCGATCTTTCCGCGGTAGGGCGCGAGGAAGGAGGGCTCCGCCTCGGTGCCGACGCCCAGGACGAGCGCGACCTCGGGATCGTGGAAGAGCGCCTTCGCGACGCGCCGACCGACGGCGGACTCGATGTGGGTGACGAGCAGTCGGCGCATCACGCCCGCTTCGCGCGACGCGCGATCACGCGCTGGTCGACCATCTCCTGGATGCGCCTGCGCACCTGCTCCGCCATGTAGCGCACGGCGTGCGGATCATCGGCCGTCTCGGCGGGAAACTCCTCGTGGAAGCGGAACGGCTCGCCATAGGCGATCTCGTAGCGCACGGGGTAGGGCAGGAGACCGAGCGGGCCGAGCAGCGGGAACGTCGGCGTGATCGGGAAGAACGGCAGGCCGAGCAGCTTCGCGAGCGGCTGCGCGTCCCAGAGCAGCGGCGCCTGATCGTCGGCGCCGACGATCGCAACCGGGATGATCGGCACGCGATGGCGCAGCGACTCCTCGACGAAGCCGAGGTGGAACGACTGGAGCACGTAGCGGTCGGCCGCGCGTTTGCGGATTCCCGCCATGCCCTCGGGGAAGACCAGCACGAGCTGCTTCGCACTGAGCAGCTCGCGCACGTTGTCGCGGCTGCCGATGACCTGTCCGACGCGGGCGTAGAAAACGTTCACGAACGGCAGTGAACCCGCCCAGCGGTCGACCACGGTGCGCACCAGGCGCGGCGGCTTCGCAGCGAGAATGCCATCGGCCACGACCATGGCCGCGTCGAACGGCAAGAGGCCGCCGTGGTTTGCGACCAGGATTGCGCCTTCTTTCTCGGGGATCGCGGCGTGACCCGTGCTCTGCACGCGAAACCAGTATTTGTAGAGCAGCTTGAAGAATGCGAGCGCGCGCCGCGCGACCCGCGGCGACATGCCGAAGTCGTCGTAGGCGCGGCCGCCGAGCTTGCCGAAGAGCTGCGCAAGGCGATCGTCATCGCTGCGCGTGAGCAGCCAGCTCGCCAAGCGGTCGAGCGCGCCCGCGGACTCGTCGCGGTCATCGAAGCTCGGCAGCTCCGGAATGGGCGGACCGAGATCGGGCGGCTCCGACGGCGGTGCGGGCTCGCGGCCCGAGGGTGGATGGCTCGCTTCGGTCACCATGCGCACGCTGCGCTCGCGCAGACGGAGCAGGTACGGCAGCGTGCCGTCGGTCTGCGTGAACGGGTCGGAGCCGAGCGCGGGCCCGTCGCCGGCGCTGATCTCTTCGCCGCTCACGGCCGCAACCTCGCCGGCTCACGCGCGAGCAGCTCTTCGCCTACCGCCGCCATCCAGCGCGCGGCCGCCGAACGCGGCGCGTACTCGAAGATCGTCTTCGCGCGGCTCTGCGCCTCGTCGATCAGCACCGAGTAGCCGAGCACGGTTTGCGCGATCTGCTTCGGAAAGTGCTGGCGCAGCTTCTCGAGGATCTCGGCCGCCATGCGCGTGTTGCGCTGGAAGGTCGGCACGACGAGCGAGATCTCGAGCGCGGGATGCGCGAAGCGCGTGCGCACCATCTCGACGGTGCGGACGAGCTCGGCCGCTCCGTCGAGCGCGAGGTAGGTCAGCGGCACCGGCAGCACGATCTCGCTCGCCGCGAGCAGCGCGTTCAGGGTGATGACCCCGAAGGATGGCGGCGCATCGAAGAGCACGAAGTCGTACGCCGGCGCACGCTCCAGCGCGTCGCGCAGGCAGTGATTCTCGTCTCCGCGGTGCTCCGCCGCTTCCTGCGGAAAGAGCGCGAGCGACTTGTTCGACGGGATGATGTCGAGATTGGGGTGACGCGCGCGCATGATCGGCAGCGCCGGGCGAGTCTCTTCGCCGAGCAACGCGTCGAGCAGGAGGTTCAGCGCCGTGCGGCGCGCCGCACCGACGTCGACGCCGAGCACCTTGCCGAGCTGTCCCTGCGGATCGAGATCGATGAGCAGCACGCGCTTGCCGCGCTCGCGCGCGAGGTAGTCGCCGACGCTGGATACGAGCGTCGTCTTGCAGCTGCCACCCTTCTCGTTGATGAAGGCGATGCGCCGGGCGATGGCTGCGGTCCCCCCGAGAAGCGCGCGTGTTCGCGCCACGCCTCTCGAGCCCTAGTTATGCCTTGAGGCCCGACCTGTCAATCATCTTCGCTCACACGCTCGAGTCGAGCGCGCAGACGCGCGGCGACGTCGGCCGTGTGCGCGAGCCTGACCGGGGTGATCGACACCCGACCGCTGCGCACGACGGCGAGATCGGTGAGCTGTCCGACGGCGTCGGAGTCGCGCAGCACACCGTCGAAGTCGTGTACATACAGACCATCGGTCTTGCGGCGAAAGAGGCGGTCGTAGCCGACGGCGGCGAGCTCGGTCACGACGCGCGGCGTCTCGACGTCGGCCTCCACCGGGTAGTTCACCGAGAGCAGATCCACGCCCGCGGGATAGCCGGCCTCGCGCACGCAGCGCACGACGTCGGCGCCGACGCGCGCGCAGCGCGCCCAGACGGGGTGATCGGGATCACCCACCGCGTCGCGCTTCCAAGCGCGATCGTCGCCGGGGCGTCCGACGGAGAGCGCAATCGCGGGAACGCCGGCGATCCAGCCTTCCATCGCCGCGCCGACGGTGCCGCTCGACAGGAAGAAACCGAGCCCGACGTTGAGCCCGATGTTCACGCCCGAGACGACCAGCTCCGGCGGCTCGTCGAAGAGCGAGTGCACGCCGAGATTCGTGCAATCCGCGGGAAAGCCGCCCACCGCGAAGATCTCGACGCCATCGCGCTCGACGCGCTGCACGGAGAGCTCGTCCCAGCGTGAGATCGCCTTGCCGATCCAGCTGCGCTCGCTGTTGGGGACGACCACCCGCACGCGGCCGAGCTTGGCAATTTCGCGCGCGAGCGGCAGCAGCGCGGGCGAATCGATTCCGTCGTCGTTCGTCACCAGGATGTATGACACCGCGCGGCAGGATAGCCCGCGCGCCGGTACGATTCCCCCGATGGCCGATGGACCCGACGAGCTGCTCGATCTTGCGAGGATCCGCGCGCGAATCGAGGCGCACCGCCCCACGCTGGCAACGCCCACTGCGGAAGCGCCGATGCTCGCCGCGGTTGCGCTCGTCTTCCATCAGCCGGCCGGCGGAGAGCCGGAGCTGCTCTTCATCGAGCGGGCCCGGAAGGACAGCGATCCGTGGTCGGGGCAGATGGCGTTCCCCGGCGGTCGGCGAGACCCGGGTGACCCCGACATCGCCGCAACCGCCTCGCGCGAAACCCTCGAGGAGGTCGGCGTGCAGCTCGAGCGACCGATCGGCCGGCTCGACGACTTCTCGGGCAGCCGCAATCCGCGCGTGGGGGCGCTCGTCGTTTCGCCGTTCGTCTACCTGGCGCACGAGCGGCCGAGTCTCGTCCCGAACGTGGAGGTGCAGTCGACGGTTTGGATCCCGGTGCCTTGGCTGCTGCACCCCGACTCGTCGTTCGACTACCGTTTCGAGCGCGAGGAGTTCACGGGCACCTTCCCGGCGATCCGCTACGACCGCTACACCGTCTGGGGTCTCACCTATCGCATCCTCGGCAATCTCTTCGCCGTGCTCGGGCGCGAGTTCAGACCGGCGGGGTGAGGTTCGGCAGGAAGACGCGCAAGCCCGCGATCGTCTCCACGACCATCGCCGCGAGCGCGAGCAGCGCCGGCGTTCGCGCGCCCTCGCGCCAGTAGCGCCGCGCGTAAACGCTCGCGACGACGAAGTTCACGTACGGGACGAGGATCGCGGCCGTGAAGACGAGACCCCAGCCGAGGCTGCGCTGCGCCGCGAGGAGCCACAGCCAAAGACCCGCCGTGATGAGCGCTCCGAGGCTCGCGGAGAGCAGCATGAGGTCGACCGGCCGCGCGCCGAGCTCGGCGAAGCCTGCGATCAAGCCCGACGTCGCGACGCCGAACGCGAGCAAGAGCACGGCCTTCCAGCGTTCGGAGAGATCGTGCTCGCTCGCGGTCACGGTGCACGCTCCTTCAAGCTCGGATCGACCGTCGCGCCGACGCGGAACAGGTCCAGGGGCGCCGTACGATCGAGGACCTCCTCGGGCGCCTGATTCCGCGCGCGCGCGAGCTCTCGAAGTCCCTTATCGATCCCGCGAACGGCTTTCTCGAGCGCGCGCGGGACGGACTCGCTCTCCGAAAGCGAGAGTCCGTCGGCGACGGCGAGCGAGTTCGCCACCCCGAGCACGTAGCCGAGCAGATCTGCAGCACGAGCGGCCGGCAGTGCCGCGAGTGCCTCGCCGAGCAGCGTCCCGCGCAGCTGGCGTGGCAGCGAGATGCTGCCGACGAGGGCGTGCTCCGGCAGCGGCGGAACCCAATCGGAGACGCGCTCCACCGGCAGCGGCCGGTAGACGCGCATGGCTTGATCGAGCTCGGGAAAGCCGAGGTCCTGCAGGCGGTTGGTGCGCCAGCGCAGCGCGTACTCCTCGCACTCGGACGGGCTCTCGAAGAGCATCCCGTAGACGAGCCGCCAGTAGAGCGGCTGATCCTCGGCGAAGAGCGCGTGCGAGATTTCGTGGATGCGGTGCGGCGACGCGTCCGGCGCCGTGCCGAAATAGACGACACCGTCCGGTGTGAAGTAGCCGATCGGGGGCTCCTGCTCCTTCGAGACGACGGCGACCTCGGCCTCCGCGTGCACCGCCAGCAGCAGAAGCTCGAGCTCGATCTCGCCCAGGGCTTTGACCAGCGTCGGCCGGCCCGCCTCGATCAGCGCGTCGAGCCACTCGTGCACGCGCGAGACTTGGAGCTCCGTGCCGATCCAGCAGTCGAGATCGAACGCGGCGATGCGCTGTTCGGGCGTTGCCAGCTCGAGCAGCCAGGCGGCTTCGGACATGCCGCCGGCGCGCACGGTCTGGACGAGCTCGGCCTCCGGCAGGAGCGGCACGATGTTCTCGGGATGCTCGACGAGCATGAGGAACTCGCTGCGCGCCTCGAGCCGCAGATCCTGGCAGGCGCGCGCCTGCGCCTCGTCGGACATGGCGGCGAGCGCGCGCTTCGCGCCGCTCCGGTCGCTGCGCGCCATGCGCAAGAGCGCGCTGCCGGAAAGCTCCGGGGCTAGTGTCGCGGGCGCGTCATCGGCCAATGCCGGGGATCGCCTCGCGCACCGCGTCGATCGACTGATCGACGAGGTGGATCTTGAACGCGGAGAGCACCTCGGGTGGCACCTCCTCGAGGTCCTTGGCGTTGCGGCTGGGCAGGATGAGCTCCTTGATACCCGCGCGGTGGGCGGCGAGCACCTTGCCTTTGATACCACCGACGGGCAGAACCTGCCCGCGCAGCGTGATCTCGCCGGTCATGGCGAGATCGCCGCGCACCGGCTTTCCGGAGAGCAAGCTCGCGAGCGAGACGATCATCGTGATTCCTGCCGAGGGGCCGTCCTTCGGGGTGCCTCCGGCCGGCACGTGCACGTGGATCTTCGTCTTCTCGAAGACGTCCGCTGCGATCCCGAGCGCCTCCGCGTTGGTGCGCACGTAGGAGAGGGCAGCCTCGACCGACTCGCGCATCACGTCGCCCATCTGGCCCGTGAGATTGAGCTCGGGTTTGCCCTCCATGCGCGCAGCTTCGACAAAGACGATGTCGCCGCCGACGGGCGTCCAGACCATTCCCGTCGCGACGCCTGGCCGGTCGCTGCGCTCCGCGACTTCCTGGCTGAACTGCGCCGGGCCGAGCAGCTTCGCGAGGTCGCCGGTGCCGATCTCGGGTGCGCCCTTTCCCTCCGCGATCGCGAGCGCGCACTTGCGCACCAGCGACGCCACCTGGCGCTCGAGGCTGCGCACGCCCGCTTCGCGCGTGTAGCCCTCGATCAGGCGCAGCAGCACCTCGTCCGAGAGCGCAATGGCATCAGGCGCGAGCCCGTGCTCGGCGAGCTGACGCGGCAGCAGGTGGTCCCGACCGATGCGCAGCTTCTCGCGCGCGGTGTAGCCGGGTAGCTCGATGATCTCCATGCGGTCGAGCAGCGGCGCGGGAATCGTGTCGATGCGGTTCGCGGTCGCGATGAAGAGCGTGCGCGAGAGATCGAAGGGCAGCTCGACGTAGTGGTCCGAGAAGGCGTTGTTCTGTTCCGGGTCGAGCACTTCGAGCAGCGCCGACGACGGATCGCCGCGGTAATCCATTCCCACCTTGTCGATCTCGTCGAGAATGAAGACGGGATTCCGGGTGCCCGAGGTCTTCAAGTTCTGAAGCACACGTCCCGGAAGCGCGCCCACGTAGGTGCGCCGGTGGCCGCGAATCTCCGCCTCGTCGCGCACGCCGCCGAGCGAACAGCGCACGAACTTGCGGCCCATCGCGCGCGCGATCGACTTGCCGAGCGACGTCTTGCCGACTCCCGGCGGGCCGACGAAGCACAGGATCGGCCCCTTCGGATCGGGCACGAGGTGACGCACCGCGATGTACTCGAGGATGCGCTCCTTCACCTTCTCGAGATCGAAGTGATCCTCGTCGAGGATCCGCCGCGCATGCGCGAGGTCGAGGTTGTCGTCGGTCTCGGTCTTCCACGGCAGGTCGAGGATCCACTCGACATAGGTGCGCGCGACCGACCGCTCGGGCGAGTGCGCGGGCATGCCGGCCAGGCGGTTCACCTCGCGCTCGGCCACCTCGCGAACCTCGTCGGGGAGCTGCGCGGATTCGAGCCGCTCGCGCAACTCGTCGCCCTCGGCGCTCTGCTCGTCCGTCTCACCGAGCTCTGCGCGGATCTTGCGCAGCTGCTCGCGCAGGAGCTTGCGGCGCTCGGCGTCTCCGATCTCGCCTGCGGCGCGTTCGGCGAAGGTCTTCGAGACCTGCGCGATGCGGATCTCGCGCATCAGATAGCGCATGAGCGTTCGCAGCCGCGCGAGCACGTCCTGCTGCGCAAGCAGCTCGATCTTGTCGGCGAGCGGCATGGTGCCGTTGAAGGCGATCACGTCCGCGAGGCGCGCGGGGTCGTCGAAGCGGTCGAGGATCTGCGCCGCCTCGTCGGGAATGTCGTCGCGCAGGGCGACCAGCTCCTTCCCGAGCCGCTGCACGGTGCGGCGTGCGGCTTCGGCCTCGGGCGTGCGGTCGAGCAGGTCGGGCAGAACCTCCGTCTCGGCCTCTTGGAACTGCCCGGCGTCGAACAGCTCGCGCACGCGCACGCGCGCCAAGCCCACCGCGACCACCGAGAGGCCGGAGCCGGTGTCGGCAAGGTGGACGATCTTCGCGAGCGTTCCGACCGGGTAGAGATCCTCGAGCCGGGGCTGCTCGGTTTCGGGCGCGCGCTGCGTGACGACGACCAGAAAGCCGCCGCTGCGGGCCGCCTGCTGTACGGCCGCCAGCGAGGCTGGCCGGCCAACCGACAGCGGCAGGGTGACTCCGGGGAAGATCACGGTGTTGCGGACGGGCAATAGCGGAACACGGACGGGGACTTCCATCCGCTCGCCGCCGATCTCGATCGTCGTCGTCTTGGGTTCGCTCACGGTGTCGGGCAACGCTAGAGCCTGGCGTTTCGCGGTCAAATCCGCGCGCAGAAAAGTGAAGGGCCGCTGCCAGCGACAGCGGCCCTTCTTGAACCGATCTCGTCTCGAGCGCTCAGTAGTCGAGCTCGTCGTAGTTCAACGAGTTGATGCAGGGCACGCGCTTGATCAGGTTGATCAGCGAGCCGGCCTGCGAATAGTCCTTCAGGCTGCCCTTCACGACGATGTTGCGGTCCTTGATGTTGATCTCGATCTTGCGACGGGCTTGGGTCAGCTCTTCGTCGTTCTCGATCTCCTTGTCGATCTTCGCCGTGACGCTGGCATCGGTGGCCGCGCCGCACTCTTCGACCTTGCCGACGCGGATCCGGTTGCGGACTTCCTTCACGCCGCGCATGCCCTTGATGATCTCCTCGGCCTTCTTGCTGTCCGCATCGGTGGCCACGTTGCCGGTCATCATCATCATCCCGCGCATCGACTTCACGGTGACTTCCATCAGGCCGGGCTCCTTGTACAGATCCTTGCCCGCCTTCAGCTCGCGCTTGAACTCCGCCTGGCTCTGAGCCGACGCCTGCACCGCAAAGCCGACCGAGAGTGCGACTGCGAGTGAGAACACCATGCGCAACGAGCGATTCATTTCGATTGCCTCCGAAAAGGTGGATTCCCGGGTGCCCTCAGTCGGGCCGGGCGTGAAACCGGGCCGTAGCCTATCGGACGCTGCTTACAGCGGTCAACCGCGATCGGCCTCGGCAACTCGGTTCGAAAACATCGGACCGGGTCAGTACTTGGCGTATTCGACGAGCGCGGAGATCGACTGCCGCCACGGGCCGTTCCAGTGCTCGAGCAGCTCTCGCGCGGGGCTCGTGCCGCGCTCGACGATGGCCTCGAGCGGCGCGAGGTAGATCGCTTCGTCCTCGCCTGCCGCGTTCCGCACCGCCTGTCTGCGCAGCCCGTCACGCGAGAGGGCGACGAGCTCGCGCGCAACGTCGAGAACGGGAGCGTCCGGCGCCTGTGCCTGAAGGCCGGCGCGTGCGACCTCGCCGTGCAGCGCATGGACCTGCGCGTGCGTCCAAGCGCGAACGCGCGCGAGCGCCGCCTCGAGGGCGACGTCGTCGTAGAGCAGACCCTTCCAGAAGGCAGGCAGCGCGCAGACCTGCGCGCCGGGCACTGCATCGGTCCCGCGTGTTTCGACGACGTGCTTCAGCCGCACCTCGGGAAAGAGCGTGGTGAGGTGCACGTTCCAGTCCGCGAGCGAGGCGCGGAAGTCCTCGCGTCCGTGCGTCATGTAGTGCCGGAACGTCTGGCCGTGCGCCGGCAAACTGTGGCCGTCGCGCACGATCAGGAACATGGGTACGTCGAGCGCCCATTCGGTGTATGCGCGGTAGGCTGTGCCTGCGCCGAAGCTCTCCTCGAACGCGAACGGCAGCAGACTCCAGCGGTCGTTGTCGGTGTGACGCCAGATCCAGGCGCGCCACGATTCGAAGCCGTTGGGTCGGCCGAGGCTGATGCTCGAGTTCGCGAACAGCGCCGACGAGATCGGTGAGGCCGCCAGCGCGAGCCGGAGCTTTCGCGCTGCGTCCGCTTCCGAAGCGAAGTCGAAGTTCGCCTGCACGCCCGCGGTCGCGTGCATCATGTGCAGGCCGAGCGTGTCGCGGCGGCCGAGATACTCGCGCATGATCGCGTGCCGCTCACGCGGCATACGCGGCAGCTCCTCGATGGCCGCGAGCGGGTGGACGCCAAGCCCCAGCCACACGATGCCGAGCGGCGCGGAGACATGGTTCACCAGCGCGATGTGCTCGCGGAACTCGCGCATCGTCTCGTGCATCGACGCGAGCGGTGCGCCCGAGAGCTCGAGCTGCCCACCGGGCTCGAGGGTGATCGTGCTGCCGTCTCGCTCGAGGCCGACGAGCTTGCCCGCATCGAGCAGCGGCTTCCAACCGAAGTCACGCGAGATCGTGTGGAGGAGCGCGTGGATCCCGCGCTCGCCCTCATAAGGAACCGGCCGCAGCGTCTGCGCGTAGAGGCCGATCTTCTCGTGCTCGGTGCCCACGCGCCAATCCACGCGCGGCGTTTCTCCGGCGCGGAAGAAGTCGACGAGCTGCGCGACGTCCTCGATCGGACGCTCGAAGCGCGGATCGTCTCGGGTCAGGCTCAAGCGCGCGCTCCCGCGTCTGGCTCGGGCTGATACAGGTCGGGATGCAGGAATCGGACGAAGGCGCACATGACCGCCTGCGCGCCGTAGTCCGCGCGGCTGAGCACGCCGCCGCTCAGTCGGCCGATGTTGCCCGCGCTTGTGCCCGGGTCGGCCAGGCCAACGGGCGCGCGGTAGAGCGCGTCAAACACGTCGCCGATCGGTGTCCGCGGCGTCGCCGTCGCGCGGCGCACGCACTCTGGCGGGTACTCGAAGCCGGCCGTGAAGCCGATCGCCTCGCGCTCGCCATCGAAGAGCACGCAACAGCCGATATTCACCCAGCCTGTACCCACGGCCGGCATCTCCACCAAGCCGTCCTCGATTCCAGCAGACAGGTCGCAGGCAGCCACGCGATGCGCGCCATGCGCGCGGCCGCGCGCACCGGCGATGATCTCGCTCCAACCGAGTGGCTGAGAGTCCACGCCACTCTTGACAATCGCCGCTTCGATCTCGACGCCCGCGAAGAAGGGCGCGAGTCCGCGCCGGACTGCCTCGAGCTTGGCCTTGTTCAGGCTGCCCACGCGCACGAGAGCGCGCGCCCTCAAGCGCCCACAGCCTCGCGCAAGAGCTGCTCGATGCGGTCCTCGAGAGCCTTCTCGACCTCGGGGCCGCGCAGCGGCGCGTCCGCACACGGACCCTCCTGCTTGCCCCGCTTGAACGGTCCGACCAGGCGAATCTTCCCCGCGCCTTCCGCGATCGCGATGCACAACAGCTCGATCCGCCCACGCGCGACGCGGAACTGGATGCTGTCGTGGTGCTTCTCGTCCGGCTCGACGGCTGAGACTTCGAGATTGCCCAGGTACGGCGCGCCAAGCTCGGCGGCGCGCTCTCGAAAGGTCTCGATCGCCGCGAAGGCGAGCTCGCGCAGCGGCCGGGCGGCGTCGCGCACGTCGCGAAGGCGAACAGCCAGGCCCGGATCGCGGCCCGCCAGCTCTTCGGCCAGCTTCCTGAAGCGCAAGGTGTCCATCATCGGAGTGTATTTCATCGGGGTGCCTTTCATCCGGGCGGTATACTCGCCGCGCTTTGGCGGGCCCGAAGACAAGCTGGCTGATTGCAGCGGGCCTCGGAGGCTTCGTGGCCGCCTGGCTCGCTGGACATTTCGCCTTGGCGTGGAGCGCGTTTGCGCTCGCCCTACTGGTCTTCTGCCTGTCGACCCGGCTCTCCCTGCACTGGCAGATCCTGCTCGGGACGCTGCTCGGCGTGGCTTTCGGGCTCTGGATGGGCGACGCGGCCGACGCGATGAAGAACGTCGGGAAGCTGTTCATCGGCCTGCTCAAGATGCTGATCGCTCCGCTCATCCTGCTCACGATCGTCCACGGCGTGGCGAGCATGGGTGAGGCGCGCCAGATAGGGCGCCTCGGCTCGCGAACGGTCTCCCTCTATCTGCTTACGATGGTGCTCGCGGTCGGGACGGGTCTCGTGCTCGTGAATCTGGTGCAGCCCGGAGTCGGCAGCGAATTAGCGAACAGCGAGTTCTTCCGCAGTGCGATGGGGGCGAACGCGCACGCGGCCGCGGGCCCCCCCGCGCTGGACGTCTTCCTGCTCGAGACCGCCAACCAGCTGGTCGAGAATCCGGTCTCGGCGCTGGCAGCGGGGCACATCCTGCCGATCGTCGCCTTCGCGATCCTGCTGGGCCTTGCACTGGCGCGGCTCGGGCCGCGCGCCGCTGCGGTGACGGAGTTCCTTTCGGGGGCGTCCTCAGCCGTGCTGATGATCATCGGCTGGTTCGTCCGGCTCGCGCCCGTCGGCATCTTCGCGCTCGTCGGAAACCTCGTCGCGACGATCGGCTTCCGCGTCGTGGTCGAGAACCTGCTGGCCTTCTCCGCCGTGGTGATCGGCGGCACGCTGTTCCACTCGCTCGTGGTCCTTCCCGCCATGGCGTGGTTCATGGCCGGGCTCTCGCCGCGCGCGCTTTTTCTCGGGATCTTCGAGGCGCTGGTCGTCGCTTTCACGACCAGCTCGAGTGCGGCGTCACTGCCGGTGACGATCCGCTGCGTCGAGGAGGGCCTCGGCGTGCCGCGGCACGTCTCGAGCTTCGTGCTGCCCCTCGGCGCGACGATGAATAGCGACGGCACTGCCCTGTACGAAGCGATCGCCGCGATCTTCATCGCCAACGTGCTGGGCGTCGAGCTCGGGTTCGGAGCTCAGGTCGTGGTCTTCATCGTCTCGATCGCCACCGCGATCGGCGCGCCGGGCATTCCCTCGGCAGGCATGGTGACGATGGTGGTCGTGCTCGAGGCGGTCGGCCTGCCCGGCGAGGCGGTCGGCATCCTGCTCACGATCGACCGCTTCCTCGACACGTTCCGCACGGTCGCCAACGTCGAGGGCGACGCAGTGGTCGCGGCGATCGTCGCGCGTCAGCTCGGCTGACGCGTCCCCTCACATCGCTGCGTCGAGAGCGACCTCTGGCTCCGCGCCGTGCAGCTCGGCAAGGCGCATGTCCTTGACCTGATCGAAACGCGAGCGGGCGCGCGATGAGATGGGCTCACCCATGTCGAACTTCATCGCGAGCGGATCGAAGAAGCGCCCGTTCTTCTGGATGCGGAAATCCAGGTGCGGGCCGGTGGCGAGGCCGGTCTTGCCGACGAAGCCGATCAGCTGCTTCTGCGAGACCTGCTGTCCGACGCGGAGTCCGCTCGCGTAGCGCGACAGGTGCCCGTAGAACGAGATGTAGCCGTTGGTGTGCTTGACCTTGATCAGGCGGCCGAAACCGCCACTCCAACCGGTGTAGATCACCTGACCTTTGGCGACCGACCAGACTGGCGTACCGATGGGTGCCGCGTAGTCGACGCCCTCGTGCGGGCGGCGAGTGCGCAGGATCGGGTGCAGACGCGCTTTGGTGTAGCGCGACGAGATCCGGCTGTACTTCACCGGCGCCTTCAGGAATGCACGACGCACGGAGTTGCCGTCGGGCGTGAAATAGTCGCCTTGGCCCCGGTCGTCCTCGAACCAGACCGCCACGAAGTCGCGTTTCACCGAGCGGTACTCGGCGGCGAGCACGCGGCCGTAGCGGACGAAGCCATCCTTGTCGAAGTACTTCTCGAAGACCATGCGGAACTCGTCGCCCGGCCGGGTCTGCGTCGAGAAATCGAAGTCCCAGAGGAAGATGTCCGTGAAGGAATGCACGAGCTCGGGGCGCTCGCCGAGCTCGACGAGTGACGCGAAGAACGAGCCCTTCACCACCCCTCCAAGCTGCAGGACGCGGCGCTCGAGCGGCGCATCCTCCCGCTTGGCGACCAGCTCGCCGTTCGGGGCCCGGTCCAGGCGATACACCTCTGCGCGCCCGCGCTGGTACTCGAAGGAGAGCAGCGCGCCCCCGTCGTCGCGAATCAGCGCGTAGAAATCCCCCGGGCGGGCGCGACGGAAGTCGAAGATCGGGCGCAGGCCGCGAGCGACCTGATCCACGAGCACCGGATCTACCCCGGCACCGCGCAGCGCCCCCGCGAGCGTCCCTCGCTTCGGGACGCGACCGGTGGCGATCGTCAGCGTCGAATCGGTGACACGCGCTAGAACAGGATCGAGCGAACGATCCAGCTCGGGTGCGAGAAGATCGGAGAGATCGTCGTAGCGGGTCGAGAGCACCGAGCGCTGTGCGGGCTCGACCGAGGCGATGAGCATGGGCAACGAGGTGTCGTCCGCGCGCGCGACCGCTGCAGTCGCCATCACAGCGACGAGCACGCTGCTCGCGAAGAGCGCTAGAAAACCCCTCATGCTATGCCTCCGCCAACCGGCATGAACCGCCTATATTGCAGTGGACCCGGAACGTGACTGTGACCAAAATCACAATTGGGGCGGGCACTTCGCACGCGCCGGCAACTGGGAGCTAGAACCTGGCGCAGTTGGCGGGAGCGGCGCGCTTGGACATCACGCCGAGTCTTGGCGTGGCGCTCATGGGCTATGGGGCGCGTGTGGGCCGTGCCGAAGCCGTCGCGGATCGCCTGCACGCTCGCGCACTCGCGCTCGATGAGGGGGCGGATCACTCGCTGATCGCGGTTTCCGCGGACCTGTGCCTGATGGCTCCCGAGCAGGCGTCGGACGTTCGCCAGCGGATCGCCACCGCGACGGGAGTCAGCCCGGCTCGGATTCTGGTCGCCTGCACCCATACCCACTCGGGGCCTGACACGGGCCTCGGCGACCTGCTCGCGGGCAGGGCGCTGCCGGATCATGTTCCCGCGATCCTCGACGGAATCGCGGCGGCCGCGATCCAGGCTTGGGAGCGACGCGAGCCTGCGCGCCTCGCCTGGACCCGCGCCGAGGCGCGCATTGGACGGAACCGCCGTGTCGTGGATGGGCCGATCGACAGCGGCGTCGAAGTGTTGCGCGTCGACACCGTCTCGGGCCGGCCGATCGCCGTGCTGTTCCGCCACTCCTGCCACGGAACCGTGCGGGGACACGACAGTCTCGAGATCTCCGCCGACTGGCCGGGCGCGGCGGCCGCGGCGATCGAAGCCGCGACCGGAGGAATCGCGGTTTTTCTGCTCGGCGCCCACGCGGACATCGATCCCCGGACCCGCGGGCTGATGGACCTGGTCATCCCCGGCCAGAGCGTGGGCCTGGGCGCCGAGGCGGTCCGCGTGCTCGGACGCGAGGTCGCAGATGCTGTGCTCGCCAGCCTCGCGAATGCCGAGCCCGAGCCCGCTGACCGAGTCGTGATCGCGGCGAGCAGTCGCGCGGTGCGTCTGCCCATTCATCTCGGGGACCGAACACCGGAGGCAGCGCAGGCGGAGCTCGAACGGCGCAAGCTCGAGATCGCGCGTCTACTGGGCACCACGGCCGAGTCGTTGCCTCGGCTCGCCGAGCTCTGGGAGTTCGCGAGCGCCGCCAGCCGCGATCTCCCGATCGCCGAGGCGCGTGAGCGAATTGCGCAAGTACGTCTGTACATCCGCGACAAGACTTCTTCATTCTTCGTCCGGAATCGGCGAGAGCTTGACGTGGAAGTGCAAGTGCTTCGCATCGGTCGCGCCTTCCTCCTCGGCCTGCCACTCGAGCCGACCACGCAGGTCGGGTTCGACTGGCGAGACCGTATCGGTCCAGGACGGATCGGCGCCGTGATCGGCATCGCAAACGGCTGGCTTCGCTACCTGCCCCACGCCGCGGACCTGTCGCATCCGCGCGCGCACTGGCACTACGAGGTGCTCCAGAGCCTGCTCGCGCCCGGGGCTTGTGAAGCGCTGCTCGGCGCCGGCGAAGAGCTGGCGCGCGCGCTCGATCCGCTCTAGGCCGGGGTCAGATCGGCGATCGCTTCGGCGACGCACTCGAAGAGCGGCTCGATCTGGCCGAGCTCCAGACACGAGAAGGCGACCCGGATGTCGCTGGTGTTCATTGCGATCACGCCGACGCCGTATTTCTCGAGCAGCTGCAGCCGCAGCTTCTCGGCATCGACGCCCTTCACCCGGATGCACATGAAGTAGCCGGCGTTGAACGGGTACACGTCCCAGCGCCGACGGTAC
>Ga0210377_10002516_pt1 | contig 16004 bp, 16 predicted proteins | sample PLM4_65_b1redo_FD_155480 | JGI IMG/M metagenome (GOLD analysis project Ga0210377, IMG submission 155480) | Groundwater sediment microbial communities from an aquifer in East River, Colorado, USA - PLM4_65_b1 redo | ecosystem: Environmental > Terrestrial > Soil > Riparian zone | place: USA: East... | reverse complement strand
GGCCTTCGCTCGGCCAAGGGCGCCCGGCTGAAGCACGTGGTGGTGAAAAGACTGTCCGGCCATTTCCGCAGAGACATTATCGCCTACGTGACCGCACGCCAGTGCGACGGCGGCCTCGGGGCGCTGTATGTTTTGCTCAGGAAGAAGTAATCCTAAAAGCACTTTCCCAACTCCCCCAACTTCTCCTTGCATTTTAGATTCGTTTATACTATGTTTTCCGCATACGATATTCCCGCCATATGTTTATAGCATCTAATTGTAGTTCTATACAGGGATCAGATCATGCCTCGGATATTCGACAACATAGACCAGCAACTGCTTACCGCTCTACAGGAGACCATTGAGGTCTCAAAACGAGCTGATTTTTGCGTCGGCTATTTCAACTTGCGCGGATGGAAGCAATTAGATTCCTATATTGAACAATGGGCTGGTGGTGATGGCGGATGCTGCCGCCTCCTCGTTGGCATGCAGCGGCTGCCCCATGATGAGCTGCAGGAAAATATAAGACTGACGAAAAAGGAAGAGGGGATTGATAATCAAACCGCTTTACGACTGAAAAAGAAACTGGCCGAACAGTTTCGTGAACAATTGACATTCGGCGTCCCGACAGATCAGGATGAGGCAGGCCTCCGACGACTTGCCTCACAGATCAAAGCAAAAAAAGTCTACATCAAGCTTTTCCTCCGTCATCAATTGCACGCGAAATTGTACCTTCTTTTTAGGCCTGACCCGATCAATCCCACTGTTGGTTTTCTAGGAAGCAGCAATCTGACCTTTGCCGGATTGGCGCACCAGGGCGAATTAAACGTTGATGTGCTTGACCATGACGCTTGCAACAAACTCGCAAAATGGTTTGAAGACCGGTGGAACGACCGATGGTGTATTGATATTTCGGAGGAACTTGTTCAGATCATTGATGAGAGCTGGGCGCGGGAGATACCGCCTCCTCCCTATCATATTTATATCAAGATGGCCTACCACCTTTCTCAAGAGGCTCGGGCCGGCTTGTCCGAGTTTCGTATTCCACGAGATTTCGGAAATAAGTTATTCGATTATCATTGCCGCGCATCATCGATTTCGGATTGCGGATATATCAAGCGATTTTATTTTGAACCTACTCAGTGAACTGAACGGTAAGATGGTGAACCTATGAACCCACTGGAATGGGATGACGAGCAAAAGTTAGAGGCTATCGGCGAGGGACAGGACAGGGAGTTCAAGTCGGCCCGCGGCGGATTTCCCGGAAGCTTCTGGGAAACCTACAGCGCCATGGCCAATTCAGACGGCGGCATGATCTTTCTCGGAATTCGAGAGGAAGATGAGTTCGGCGTTGTGGAAGCGGATGGTCTCACCGAAAAGCAAATAAACGAGTACCATAAAATCCTTTGGGACTCGGTAAATAATCGGGGCAAGATCAGTCGTAATCTGTTGACCACCTCGCATGTGCAGGTGGTGGAGCTTGAGGATGCCAAGGTTCTTGCCGTTCACGTGCCGCGCGCCACACGCAACGAACGACCGGTATATCTCGGGCCGACTCCATTCGGCAATACTTTTCGCCGTAGTCATGAAGGGGATTATCACTGTACCGACGACGAAGTCAGGCGAATGCTCGCGGACGCGGACCCCGTGCCGGTTGACCAAAGAATTCTGGACGGCTTTACGCTGGAAGACCTCGACACAACATCACTTTCTCAGTATCGCCAGCGTTTCTCCGCCACCAAGCCGGACCATCCCTGGCTGACACTCGACGTTCGCGAGCTTCTCGAAAAACTGGGCGGTTGGCGGCGAGACCGCGCTACGGGCAAGAGCGGCCTGACGCTTGCCGGGCTCCTCATGTTCGGTAAATATCAGGCCCTTACGGACCCTGAAGCAGCGCCGCAGTATTTCGTTGATTACCGGGAAAAGCTCGATCCAGCGCAGCGGTGGAGTGACCGGCTTTATCCTGACGGCACCTGGGAAGCAAATCTGTTCCAGTTCTATACTCGGGTGTGGCCCAAGCTTATTGCCGACCTGCGGGTGCCGTTCAGGCTGGAGGGTGCGCAGCGAAAAGACGAAACTCCCGTTCACGAAGCCTTGCGCGAGGCTTTAATGAACGCGCTCGTTCATGCAGATTATACCGCGCCCGGCGGCATCGTAATTGAAAAAGCCCGTGATCGTTTCTCGATGGAAAATTCCGGGACCCTGTTGGTGTCTCTTGAACAATTACGACGCGGCGGGGTCAGTGAATGCCGGAATAAAGCCCTGCAACAAATGTTTATCATGATCGGCGGCGGGGAACGCGCCGGTTCGGGTTATGACCGTATCCAGAGCGGCTGGCGAAGCCAGCACTGGCGTGCGCCATCCCTGACCACTCAATTCCAGCCGGAACGTGTGCGGCTGGTCCTGCCGATGATAAGTCTTATTCCGGAAGATGTCATGACGACACTTCAGAAGCAATTCGGCCCCCGGTTCGACAAACTCTCCAAGCAGGAAGTCCAGGCTCTGGCTACGGCTTATATAGAAGGCGAAGTTTCCAATGTCCGCCTTCAGGAGTTGTTGGTTGACCATCCGGTTGAAATCACGCGGATTTTGCAGGGGCTATGTACTCAGGGTTTTCTAGTATCCGACAACCGTCGGCGTTGGACAAAATACCGGCTGGCAAAGGCAGGCGACTCCTTACATTCGCCACAGGAGTCCTTACATTTGGAGGAGGACTCCTCACATTTGGAGGGAATGAGTGAGGAGCAGCGCATTCTGGCAGCGCAGATCGCAACGAAAAGAAAGGCTCCCGTTTCGGCGGTGCGCGATGTTATCCAGCGGCTTTGCGCGGGGAGGTTCTTTACATCCGATGAATTAGCTCAGTTGCTAAAGAGGAATCCCGACGGTCTTCGCAATCGCTATCTTACGCCCATGGTTACCGAGGGGATTCTCAAGCTACGTTATCCTGAAACACCAAACCGGCCGGACCAAGCTTATACAGCCAGTGAGGTAGCAAAATAAGCTGCTGATTTCGATTCGGACATTGTTGCTTGATGCGACAGTTATAGTTATACATTGGATACCACGATTGTCCAAATCTCTTACAGCTTGTTAGAGAAATACTGTGGGGAAGTACGCAAAGAGGCTTTAAAAAGCAGCGACCGCCCATATATTCTATGAGCGGCCCTCGATCTCCTTCTACCACCATTGGTAGATGAGTGCGTATATTATCGCTATGTTTAGCAACTTTGTCAAGGTTTTGCAGCAAAAGGATATATGGATCTCGGGATTATGAACATCACACAAATAAAGAACAATGAACGAGTTTACCCGGAATCATTAGTTAGTTTCCTCGGCAGTGATGCACCCCGCACGATCTGGGCTCTCGGCAACCGAGAGATTCTGAACAACAAGAAGGTCGGATTCTTCTGCTCTTCCAAGTGCCCCGGTGATCTGATCATCAAAACCTATGACCTGGCGAAGAAGTGGCAAGATGACGGGGTGACAGTAATCGGCGGATTTCATTCGCCCATGGAACAAGAATGTCTAACTATCCTGCTCAGGGGCAAACAATCGGTAATCGTCTGTCCGGCGCGGGGCATCGAGAATATGAGACTGAAAGCTGATTACAAGACGCCGCTGGCCGAGAGCCGGCTGCTTTATCTCTCGCCCTTTCCTGGAAAAGAAAAGCGCATGACGGCTGACTTGGCCTTGGCAAGAAATCGTTTTGTCGCTGCCTTGGCGGACAATATTTTCGTCGCCCATGCCGCCGAAGGCGGAAAGATTGAAGCCTTTTGTTGTGAGCTTGCAGCGCGGGGCAAGTCGCTGACGACCCTGGAAAGTGATGCCAATGACAATCTTGTTGCACTTGGCGCGCAGGCCCTTAAGTTTTGACGCATGAAGCTGTTAGCTCCTTGTGGACAACGCATAGACCGGTTGGATGCGAGTATATTCAGTCAGTGTGTGGTGAACCCTGAGGCATGATAGCAAGGTGGATGCATGAAGAGGCTGAAAGTCGATCTCAACGAGCTGGTTTCCGAAATGGAGATGGGTGAAAATATAGAGCTTGCCGGTTATCTCGACACGGAGACCGGCGAGATCATCAGCATGCCGGATGAGGTCATGCGCTCGGTGGAGGACGGGGAAGAGAAGATCGAGCGCCTCCCGGATTGGGAGCAGGAGCTAGTCGAGACCGCGGAGAACATCCTTGGCGACGAGAAGAATCGATTTCTGCTCATCCCGAAGAGTGAGTCCCGCGAGGGATATGAGACCATGGCCGCCTTTGCCAATTCGGTGCGAGGGAAAGGACTGCGGGATAAACTTGCTATCGCCTTGAACGGAAAGGGCGCGTTCAGGCGGTTCAGGTCTGTTCTGAATGAGCATCCTGACGAACTTGAGCAATGGTATACATTCAAGGATGACTGGATGCGGGCGGAGGCGATTAAATGGCTCGTCATGAACGGCATTGAGCCGTCGTAAGTCAAAAAAGTGATGATGAATTCGAATGCGAGGCTTATGAATCGAAACAGCATGGATAAGGAGTGACATTGTATGGCAAGCAGTGGGAAAAATAAGCCCTGTCCCTGTGGAAGCGGCGAGATTTACGAAAACTGCTGCTTAATTGAGGACGCTCTTTCCGCGGCCCGTATGGACGAGAAGAGCTTCAGCCAAGCCGTCATGTCCGTGATGGAAAATCGTAAGTTCTCCTCTCTGGAGGAAGCCCAATCAGAACTGGACCGTCTGACAAGAGCAAAAAATATCGCGCCCCTCGATGATTTTTGCGGCTTGTCGCCCGAACAGATATATCGTCTTCTGTATTATCCTTTTGACACCCCCAGACTGGTCGATTTTAACCTTGAGCTTACGCGCTTTCCCGATTCGCCGTTTTTCCGTCTCTTGTCCTTCCTCGTGAAGGGAATGGCCCGGGGAGATCTGAAGGCAACGACACTCGGCAACTTGCCGCCGGCTTTTGTCCGCGAAGCGGCTCAATGGTACTACGGCGAAAAGGGTTATCAGGAACGGCGGCGCTATATTTCCTATCGCACCGAGACGGATTTTTCCGTTTTCAATACTGTGCGGGTTGTTGCAGAGATGGCCGGGCTGCTGCGTAAATACAAAAAGCGGTTTCATCTGACCAAAGACGGTAAGGTCGTGGCTGAAAATGGGATGGATGGAATGTCTTTCATTAAGATATTCAAAACATATACGAGAAAGTTCAACTGGGCATATAACGATCGCTATCCCGATCTTCACATTGTCCAGGAGTCCTTCCTCTTCATGCTTTATATATTGACGAAGTACGGCGGGACATTCCGGCCCATTTCGTTTTATGAGGACCTTTTTCTTACCGCATTTCCAAAAGAGATACGGGATATACCTGACGTTTCATTCGATAGCCGTGAGGACGCATTGAAACGATGCTTCTCTCTCCGGTCCATCAGCAGGTTCGGGCATTTTTTCGGCTTTGTCGAGATCAATGATCCCGAAAACGCCCGATGGATTGGGAAACTATCAGTCAAAAAAACCCCGTTTCTCGATGATTGGGTTCGATTCTCAGTATCATGAGGCGTTGAATCCCGAATGAAAGTACTTACTCCCTCAGCTATTCGCTCTTTTCGTAAAACAATCTATACCCACTACGACATGTACGGCCGCGACCTTCCCTGGCGAAGGACCCGCAATCCGTACCGCGTTCTTGTTTCCGAGATCATGCTTCAGCAGACGCAGGTCGAGCGGGTAATCGAGAAATATATCGAGTTCATCAGATCATTCCCCGATTTTGCATCGCTCGCCAAAGCGCCGCTGAAAAAGCTGCTCACGGTCTGGCAAGGCTTGGGGTATAACCGTCGGGCGTTTGCACTCAAAGCGCTTGCACAAAAAGTCGTTCATGAGCATGAAGGCAAGCTTCCGTCTGATTCTGCAACACTCCTCGCTCTCCCCGGAATCGGGAAGTACACGGCAGGCGCAGTTTCCGCATTTGCCTTTAATAAGCCGGTGGTCTTCATGGACACCAATATCAGGCGCGTATACATCCATGAGTTTTTTCATGACCGGGAGAACATCCATGATGATGAAATAATCCCTTTCCTTGAACGGACTATGGATGCCGGTAACCCGAGAAAATGGTACAATGCTCTTATGGATTACGGGGCCATGCTCAAGAGGGAGCAGGTCAATCCAAACCGCAGAAGCGCACACTATGCAAAACAAAGTCCCTTTGAGAATTCAAACAGGCAGGTGCGAGGGAGGATCCTGAAATTGCTCGTGAAGGAAGCACCGCTTACCCAGAAGCAGATCGTGTTGAGGTCCGGGATGGACCTGGAGCGGGTGAAAGCCAATCTCACGAAGTTGACTGAGGAAGGGTTTATTAAAAAAGACGGAAGAACTTATTCACTTTAGCCGCCTTTTTACACGAAGGGGCAAGGACGGAAGACACTGGATTTCCTCCTCCGCGGGAATGGTGGCCTATATTCAGCACTCCGCATTCCACATTCCGAATTGAAAATTATGAGAACAGCCCCAGACTATATCCAGTTCTACCCCACGCTCCGATGCAACCAGTCATGCGAGTTCTGCTTTAACCAATCCATGCCGCCCATGCCGGATATGTCGTCTGATGACTTCAGCGTCATGCTCGAAAAGATCATCGCGCTCCCGGTGAACACACTGGATATTATCGGCGGCGAGCCTACCCTGCATCCGCATATCGTCGGGTTTGTCCGTAAGGCAGTGCAGCGCGGACTGAACGTAAATGTCAGTTCCAACGGGACAAACATTGTTGTGCTTGAAGACCTGCTGGATGCAGGCAACAACGTCAGCATCGGCATTTCAATCAACGATCGCGAGTCCCTGGATCGTTTAGCCGGGTTTATTCAAAAGAACAAGGTGGCCGTGAAGTCGATCTTTCATCCTGCAATGGATGATGCGTTCATCCGCGACATCCTCAGCCTCAGGCCAAAGACATTTTATGTGATTTATCGCGATGCCCTGGATTCTAAAGACCTTAACGCGAGCGTTCCTTTTCACCAATTCCTATCAATTGCAACAGAACGGTTCCGCCCGCCGCAGGCCGATACGGTTTTTTGTTCGGGCTTCCTGCCCGAAAGCGTGGATTATCCCGAGCTTGCACAGGTGCGATGTCCTGCCGGTACCACGAAGCTCGGCATCCTGCCCGACGGCTCTGTTTATCCCTGCAATCTGTTTTTCGGAAAAAAGGAATTTCTGCTCGGCAATATCCTGACCGATCCGTTCGAGTCCATCTGGCATCACCAGGCGCTCGTTTTTTTTCGGGCCGCTGTTCACAACATCTGTCCTGAAACAACCTGTGATCTTCATACCCGATGCCACGGCGGCTGCCCCGCTCACAGCTTCGCACATACCGGCCGGCTGAATACTCCTGATCCGCGTTGCGTCGGAGGTTGACAGCCTTCGTGCAGGAGAGTAAAATCGAACGCAGGTTTAATCAACACACCGAAGGAGGCTGGTCATGATTACTGCGCTGGTCCTGTTGAACGTTGAGAGGAGCAAGGTGAATACGGTAGCGGAGATGCTTGCGGAGATGAACGGCGTTTCCGAGGTCTATTCGATCGCCGGCAGATACGATCTTGCCGTTGTCATTCGAGCCCGGGACAACGACCAGATGGCCGAGTTGGTGACCGACCATATGCTCAAGGTCGACGGTATCATCAAGTCAGAGACGCTTATCGCCTTCCGCGTACACTCCCGCCACGATCTGGACAGCATGTTCTCCATAGGAATGTAGCGTGGTGTTTGCAGGTCAATCTCACCAATGGATCTGAAGAAAATATCATTGAGAATGTCCACAAAATAGTATACTATTACCCCACGTTGCAGCATGTATAACAAGACACTAATTGATTGAGGAGGATGTATGAGACAGACCAAGATTCTTCTTTCCGACAAGGAGATCCCAACCAAGTGGTATAACATCATGGCGGACATGCCGAACAAGCCCAAGCCGCCCCTCCACCCGGGCACACATCAGGCGATCGGACCGCAAGACCTCACCCCGATCTTTCCCATGGCGCTCATCGAGCAGGAAGTGAGCCAGGAGCGCTGGATCGACATCCCCGAAGAGGTCCTCGACATCTACTCACTCTGGAGACCTTCACCTTTGTACCGGGCGCACCGGCTCGAGAAGGCCCTTGGCACTCCGGCGAAGATCTATTATAAATACGAGGGCGTGAGCCCGGCAGGCAGTCACAAGCCGAATACCGCCATCCCCCAGGCCTTCTATAATAAGAAGGCGGGGATCAAGCGCATCGCTACAGAGACGGGTGCCGGGCAGTGGGGGGCATCCATGGCGCTCGCGGGCAAACTTTTCGGACTTGACGTCACGGTGTACATGGTGAAGGTGAGCTATGGCCAGAAACCCTATCGAAGAATTCAGATGGAGACGTGGGGCGCCACAGTGCATGCAAGCCCGTCGAAGGTCACGAACTCGGGAAGGAAGGCCCTCGAACTTGATCCGAACAACCCAGGCAGCCTCGGCCTCGCTATCTCCGAGGCCGTGGAAGACGCGGCCACTCATGATGATACGAACTATGCCCTCGGTTCCGTGCTGAACCACGTATGTCTGCACCAGACCGTGATCGGGCTTGAGGCCAAGAAACAGATGGAGATCGCGGGCGATTATCCAGACATCGTGATCGGCTGTTGTGGCGGCGGGAGCAACCTGGCGGGCATCAGTTTTCCGTTCGTGCACGACAAGATCGAGGGCAAGAAGGTCCGCATCATGGCAGTCGAGCCGGCGTCCTGTCCCACGCTCACCAAGGGCGAGTTCCAGTACGACTTCGGCGATGTTGCCGGACTTACTCCCCTGATGACGATGTATACGCTCGGCCATGACTTCATGCCGCCGGGCATCCACGCCGGCGGGCTTCGCTACCACGGCGATTCACCGCTCATCTCACAGCTCTATCATGACAAGCTCATCGAGGCCAGGGCGTACAACCAGATTCCGGTATTCGAGGCGGCGCTGCAATTTGCCAATACGGAAGCGATCATCCCGGCTCCTGAGAGTGCTCATGCGATCCGGGCAGCCATCGATGAGGCTCTGCTCTGCAAGCAGGAAGGCAAACCGAAGACGATTTTATTCAACCTGAGCGGCCATGGGTACCTCGATCTCCAGGCATATGCCGATTACCACGATGGCAAGCTCCAGGATTACGAGTATCCAGCGGCGAAGATCAAAGAGGCGCTCGCAAAGCTTCCGAAGATATAGTTATCTTGCGCTCCCCGCCGTTTGGCGGGGAGCGTTTTTCCTTACCGAGAAACTGTGCAGGAATTGGAACGAGCGTATCGGGGCAGGGTCCTAAGTTCTCTCGTGGTGCCTGAGCCGCTCCACCCCATGTCGTATTTATACAACTCAACTTAACTTCTCATAAACAGGCACTAACAATAGCGGTATTCACAAAAGGCCTTCTTTGGAAATCGCCGGGGAAAGGCTTTTATATTTTCAGCAATATACCTTAAGATGTGGCTTTCGCGGATGACAGAAAGAAAAAAGATCCAAGAAGAGGAAACAAGATGAAAGTCCGTAAACGGCATCGGTTCGAGGCATTATTATTAATCGTATTTATATTTATAGCGGGTATTGCGGGCTGCAGCGGAGAAGGGGGTGGCGGTGGAACCACTCCGCTTTCTGATGCAAAGGCCATGGTCGCATTCTCGTTTATAAGCCCCGCTGCAACCGGGACCATCGACGATAACGCAAAGATTATTGCCGTCACTGTGCCCAATGTAACGAACGTGACCGCATTGGTCGCCACGTTCACTACTACCGGCACGAGCGTTAAGGTAGGCTCGGCCATCCAGGTGAGCGGCACGACTGCAAATAACTTCACGAGCCCCGTGGCCTACACAGTAACGGCGGCGGACGGCACCACCGCTACATATACTGTAACCGTAACGGTCACTCCGAGCTCAGAAAAAGCCATGACCGCATTCCTGTTCACAAGCCCCGCGACAACGGGAACTATCGATGAGAACGCAAAGACCGTCGTGGTGGTTGTACCTTATGGAACGAATGTGACCGCGCTGATCGCCACGTTCAACATAACGGGCGTCAGCGCTAGCGTCAATGGCACGGAGCAGGTGAGCGGCACGACTGCGAATAACTTCACGGGCCCGGTTGCCTATACGGTAACGGCGGCGAACAGCACGACCGCGACATATATCGTAACCGTCTCGGCAAGTGCCGCCGCAACAAGCGCGATTAAACTTCCCAAAACCGGCCTGACCACCTGCTATGACAGTGCAGGCGCGATCATCACGTGTACGAATACGGGACAGGATGGCGAATTGCAAAAAGGTGTGGCGTGGCCCAGCCCGCGCTTCACGAACGCCGACAACAGTACCCCGATCAACGGCAACGTTGTCGTCGACCGGCTCACCGGGCTTATGTGGACCAGAGACGGCAATGCACCGGGTCCCCCCGCGTGTACTCCAGCGCTTGTGAAAACCTGGCAAGACGCGCTCGATTATGCAGCTTGCTTAAATACCAATAGTTATCTTGGCTATGCCGACTGGCGGTTGCCGAATCGGAAGGAACTGAAGAGTCTCGTAAACTACGGTCAGTCCGATACCGCAACATGGCTGAATACCCAGGGTTTCACCAATGCGAAGACCGACAGCTATTGGTCGTCTACCTCGTATGCCACCAATACGGGCCACGCGTGGGACGTCAGTCTGATCGATGGCGTCATGAGCGACATCATTAAGACCATTAACCACTATGTGTGGCCTGTGCGTGCCGGACAGGGTTCTGGTGCACCGGCGGAGCAGCCCAAGACTGGCCAGACAATCTGCTCTAACAGCACGGGTACGGTCATTACGTGTACGAATACGGGACAGGATGGCGAATTGCAAAAAGGTGTGGCGTGGCCCAGCCCGCGCTTCACGAATGCCGACAACAGTACCCCGATCAACGGCAACGTTGTCGTCGACCGGCTCACCGGGCTTATGTGGACCAGAGACGGCAATGCACCGGGTCCCCCCGCGTGTACTCCAGCGGTTGCGAAAACCTGGCAAGACGCGCTCGATTATGCAGCTTGCTTAAATACCAATAGTTATCTTGGCTATGCCGATTGGCGGTTGCCGGACGTCAACGAACTGGAAAGTCTGGTAAACGCAGACCAGTCCAATACTGCAACATGGCTGAATACGCAGGGATTCAGCCATGTGCAGTTCCAGCTCTATTGGTCGTCTACCTCGTATGCCGCCGATGGAAGCCACGCATGGTTCGTCGACATGTTCGATGCCTTCGTGAACGACGTCAATAAGATCAATATCTTCTATGTGTGGCCTGTGCGTGCTGGACAGTAGGTTACTCGATTCTTTGATCATTCGGTTATTAAGTGTGGTCGTCGATTTGCGGAATTGAGATTGCTTTACGTAGCGATAGTGGTGGCTGCGGGCTAGAGGCCCGCGGCCGTTTTTATTGTTGGTGTGTAGAAAAAAATCCAGGCATGAAGGGCAGAAGGTAGAAGGCAGAACGAGACCTTACTATGTCGGCACGATGTACGGCGGGAGCATATACGGCGCCGTTGACCCGATCTACATGGTGATGCTTATCAAGATACTCGGCCCGGGGTACGTTGTGTGGGACAAGGCGGCATCGATACAGTTCAAAAAACCGGGGACCTCAACGTTTTTCTCAACGTTCGTCATTGCCAATGAAGAATTGAATGCCATCAAGGATGCTCTCGCCGCTCTGCCATCTGTTGAAAGCGTGTATAGCGTCGAGCTCGTCGATGCGGAATGTGTCGTTCATGCTGCGATTGACAAGACAGTGTATATGAAAAGAAGGACGAAACGACGAAGGATACATTGAGATAAGCTCCACAGGGGCGGGCGGCCTTGCGCATGCATGATGCCTGCTCAGCACTATTTCTTCATTTCCAGCTTTTCTCTCTTAAACTCCGAGGTAAAATGGAACTTGATCTCGGGATAGGCCTCGATCATGTTCCGCAACACCCAGTCCGATTCGGCGAGAAACACGATATTGCCGTCCTTGTCCGTGGCAATGCGGTCCGACTTGAATCTGCAGAATTTGTCCATTTCCTTCTCGTCGTTCGCGGTGATCCAGCACGCCTTGTAAATTTTCATCGGTTCGAACCTGCAGGCCGCGTTGTACTCGTGCTCAAGCCGGTACTGGAGCACGTCGAACTGGAGCTGGCCCACCGTGCCGACGATCCTGCGGTTGCCCTGCTGCTGGGTGAAGAGCTGGGCCACGCCCTCGTCGGTAAGCTGCTCGATGCCTTTTGCAAGTTGTTTCGATTTCGAAGGGTCGAGGTTCACGAGCTCCTTGAACACCTCGGGCGAGAAGGTCGGGATGCCCTGGAACATGAGCTTTTCGCCCTCGGTGAGCGTGTCGCCGATCTTGAAATTGCCGGTATCATACAGGCCGATCACATCGCCGGGGAAGGCCTCGTCGATGATGCTCTTGCGCGCCCCTAAAAAACTCGCCGGGCTGGTGAACCGGATGTTCTTGCCCAGGCGCACGTGAAGGAACATCTTGTTCCGCTCGAACTTACCCGAGCAGACGCGGATGAAGGCAATGCGGTCACGGTGCCTTGGGTCCAGGTTCGCATGGATCTTGAACACGAAGCCGGTGAAATCCTTCTCACTGGCATTGATGATGCGCTGGTCCGAGGGCCTGCTGCCGGGCGTGGGAGCGATCTCGGTAAAGGTGTCCAACAGCTCCTTGACCCCGAAGTTGTTGATGGCACTTCCGAAGAACACCGGCGCAAGGTCGCCGCGCAGATAGGCATTGACATCAAAGGGGTTGTGCGTGCCTTCGATCAACTCCACGTCCTCCCGGAGCTTTACCGCATAGTCGCCAAGCTGCTGGTCGAGGACGGGGTCGCCGATGCCCTGGATCTCGAGTACGTCGTTCGCGACCCTGACGCCGCCGGGCCGGAAGAGGTAGAGGCTGTTGTTGTAGAGATTGTAAACTCCCTTGAACGAGGTCCCCATGCTTATGGGCCATGAGAGCGGCTGGACCTTGATGTTCAGCTTTGTTTCGAGCTCATCCAGAAGCTCGAAGGGGTGCTTGCCCTCGCGGTCAAGCTTGTTCACGAAGATGATGACCGGCGTTTTGCGCATGCGGCAGACTTCCATAAGCCGCAGGGTCTGTTCCTCAACGCCTTTGACGCAGTCTATGATGAGGATGACGCTGTCCACGGCGGTGAGTGTACGGTAGGTGTCCTCGGCAAAATCCTTATGGCCGGGCGTGTCGAGCAGATTGATCTTGAGCCCGTTGTAGTCGAAGCCCATGACCGACGTGGCGACCGAGATGCCGCGCTGGCGCTCGATGTCCATGAAGTCCGAGGAGGTGCTCTTCCTGATCTTGTTCGACTTGACCGCGCCTGCCACCTGGATCGCGCCGCCGAAGAGCAGGAACTTTTCCGTCAGGGTGGTCTTGCCCGCATCTGGGTGGCTGATAATGGCGAAGGTCCGCCGCTTGTTTATTTCGTCTGTGTAGTCCATAAATGATATTCTTGACCCTTGCCCCCGGACCCCGATCCCCAAGTAAGCCATGTAACATAACAACTGGACTGGGAAAAGTCAAGGATTTCTTGAGGTTTGGCGATATGCGGGAGGTCAATGCATACCCTTTCCGCCATGGTACGCCGCGCTGATAACCTTGTATGTTTCCGCGGCCAGCTCTTTTCGCGATTGTCCGGGATGTACCTTGATCCCCTTGAGGGGGACGACCTCCACGTCGACAGATTTGATCAACAGGAACCGGAGGAAGTGCTTTGCAAAGGTCACACCTCCATAGTAAAAGACGGTATCACGGTTCTCCGGCGTGAGGTGCTCGTTGTTCACGCGGTTGTAGCAAAGGCAGATCGGGACGATATCAGCCCGTGTCAGGACGGCAGCATCAAACAAGGAATTTTTAAAGGGCTGCACGCGGTCGCCATTCGACGTGGTGCCTTCGGGAAAGAGCACAACGGGCATGCCCAGGCCGAGCGCGAAGGCAATGTCCTCGATCTCGCGTTTCAGTCCCGACGGCCTTCTGCGCTCTACAAAAATACTTCCGCTGAGCCGGGCCAGTGTGCCGAGCAGCGCGGTGTTCTTCAGTTCAACCGAGGTGATGAACACCGAGGGCACGAGCGAGGAAATGACAAGGACGTCGATATAGGAAAGATGATTCGACACGAAGAGGCGTATGTCGCCGGTCTCGCGGAGGCGTTCGCCATGTTTCACGCGCACGCGTACGTTGAACAGAAAGAGCACTACTCGCGCAAAGCCCGAGGTGGTCCGTATTGCAGCACCCCGTTTCGTTTTCTGATGAACGGGGAGCAGGCAGATTACGCCGGAGAGTAAAAGATATAAGAGGAGCAGGGGGATGAGCCCCGCTCCCTTGAGCAGTGTTCGCATCGTGTGTTGTTGCTCCTGATTCGTGAACTATTCCAACGTGTTCCGCCGTCACATTCGCTGGCTGCGATTATTGCATATGGCCCTGCACTTTTCAATGGAAAAACGGCTGGTTGCCTGCCTTTACCCCGTTGAGAGAAAACTTGCGGCCGTTGTCGGCAGGTAATCGTCTCCAATTACACAGTATTGTATAAAATCACAACCTCTTCTCGAACGGGGTTTACAACAGCGGGAACCGCGGCTATACTTGAATCAGGGGCAGGTTGTAAGGCAGGATCGTAGTGATATTCTTTTTCAGGGGGTTTCACGTATGAGCGTAATGGTGGAATTCAGCGTGGTACCGGTGGGGAAGGGTGTAAGTCTCAGCCCCGTGATCGCGCGAGTTCTCCAGATCGTTGCGAAGAGTGGTATTCGCTACAAGGCAAATCCGATGGGTACCGTGCTCGAAGGCTCATGGGAGGAGGTCATGGGCGTTATCAAGAGATGCCATGATGAGGTCATGAAGGATGCCGAACGTGCCGTTACCAGCATCAAGATAGACGATCGCAAAGGAACGGATGCGCGGATCGAGAAAAAGCTTGAGTCGGTGGAACAGAAGCTCGGGATGAAACTGAATACCTAGCGGGGACGAGGTGGATTATGAATGACAAGAAGAGCGCAAACGGCATGATGGAACGGCTCAAGATCCAGGAGAAGGCGCTGTCGAACCTCGCGGACTCCTTGAAGAAGCACGAGGTGGAAACGCTGGAGGAGATCAAAGACATACAGGCGGAGCTCAAGGCGCTCAAGGTGTTCCTCGCTCGAAATATCCCTGAGTTCAAAAAGCAGTTTCCCGAGATCCAGGGGAAGGTGAAATGAGGATGTCCCGGAGAAGGTCCTGTTCATAGAAAGGGAGGCGAGTCATATGAAGATCGTCGGCAAAGTAGAGAGATCATACAAGCAGACCTATAAAAAGAAATCATCAACCCCAGATCCCTATCTTCCGAAAGGCGCGAGCAAGAGGATAACGGTTTGCGACGGGTGCCATACCGTCTACAAGAAGAAGCGGTGGTATGCTGATCCGCATCTCTACAACGAGGCGCTCAAGATCAGCGATACGGCTGTCGCCGTCTGCCCCGCCTGCCTGAAGATACGCGATAATTTCCCCGGCGGCATTGTGACGCTGAAGGGTGATTACGTGCTTCCACACAAGCAGGAGCTTTTGAACCTTATCAAGAACGAGGAAGCGCGGGCGCGGGTGTTTAACCCGCTCGAGCGCGTCATGTCGGTGAAGGAAACCGGGTATGGCAGCATAGTGATCTCCACGACGAATGAAAAGCTGGCGCAGAAGATCGGCCGGGCCATCAAGAAGGCCTTTCGTGGCAAAGTGACGTACCAGTGGTCCCACGACAATAAGCTGGCCCGGGTGGACTGGGCGAGGGCGGCGTGATGGTGCGGCCACAAAGAGTGGATCGAATAAACTGGTTGGTGTGTGAACAATTTAGTAGGGCCATCAGAAAGAATACATCATGTGAAGAGTTAACCCCGCAAAGGAATCCTTGATATGGGTATCTTTGCCCTTGGTCGTTTCGTACTGGTAGCCGAGAGCACCGGTGATATCCCTGCTGAAGACATACTTGACCCCGGCCCTGGAAATCCAT
>Ga0210377_10002515_pt1 | contig 16022 bp, 13 predicted proteins | sample PLM4_65_b1redo_FD_155480 | JGI IMG/M metagenome (GOLD analysis project Ga0210377, IMG submission 155480) | Groundwater sediment microbial communities from an aquifer in East River, Colorado, USA - PLM4_65_b1 redo | ecosystem: Environmental > Terrestrial > Soil > Riparian zone | place: USA: East... | reverse complement strand
AGAGTTCATCCGGGGTGTGGCGAATGCCGGCGGGCGACCTGTCGTGTGGTTGGATGAGGCGAAGCTCTTGACGTCGGTGGAGCCCATCACGTTGCTCGCGTAACAGGATGCTGAAAAACCCACGTTGCGCAAGGCCGCTCAAAAAGGTCCAGGTGCGAGGCGGAGTGCGATGCGCGGGGTACCCGCCGAAGGTGGGTCGGAGGCGTACGTGGTGTCTACGTCGCAGCGCCGCGCGAGCACGCCAATCCGCCTCAGGCGGGCAGATGGGCTTTTTTCAGCGGCCTGCTAACCCGTTGGTGACAACCGCCGCGTCCCCCGGGCTGGCCACAACCGTTCCAGGGGTCTGGGGACGCCGACGCAGCCCAGCGCAGGGGAAGTCGGTATCCGATTCGGAGCGCTGGGGCGCGCTCGCCGGGAGGATCGCATGACCGCTCGGATCCTGGTTGCGGATGACAGCGTGACGATGCAGAAGGTCGTGGAGCTGACCTTCAGCAAAGAGGATTTCGTGCTCGTTCAGGCGCGGAGCGGCGAGGAGGCCATCCGCAAGGCCAAGGAGGTCGGCCCCGACCTGGTCCTCCTGGATCTGGTGATGCCAGACAAGAACGGGTACGAGGTGTGCGCCGCCCTGCGAGCGGAGCCTGGGCTGCGCGCGGTGCCTATCATCCTGCTCACGGGGACGTTCGAACCCTTCGACAAGGAGCAGGGGGTCCGGGCAGGCGCCAACGATTTCGTCACCAAGCCGTTCGAGTCCCAGGTGCTGATCGGCAAGGTGAAGCAACTGCTGTTCAGCAAGACGGTGGAGATGGCGGCGCCAGTCGGCGCGGGGAAGCCCACCCCTCCGGAGGCGCCCCGCCCCGCCCCCACGGTGATCCCGCCACCGCCACATCGCGTCGCCCCCTCCCCGCTGGCACCGGGGATGACGCCGCCACCCATTCCGGCGCCGCGACCGGCCCGGGCAGTCGTTCCACCGCCGGCCGCCGCGCCGTCAGCGGTCCCCCCACTCATCGCGCCGGTGGCGGCACCGGCACAGGTGACCCCAGCAGGTCCACCCGGCCGCCCGCTGTCCTCATCGATGTCCCGTGTGGCCGACATGCCCATCGAGAAATCGGCGCCCCCGCCGGCCGCCGCAGCCGCCAGCGTGGGAGCGGTGCCAGATCTCTCCCCACCGACGGAGGAGATCTCGCAGGATCGCGTGTGGGGTGCGCTGGACGCTCCTCCCACCCCCGCACCTCCGGGGGCGGGCGATCTCGGCGAGTTGAATATCGAGGATCTCGGAACCCTGCCGATCTCACCGCCATTCGAGCTGCCCTCGGTGGAGGTTGCGACACCGCCTGCGACCCTCTCCCTGGAAGAGCTCTTGACGCCACTCCCGGGGGCTTTTCCGAGACTGGAACCGGGACCACTGGGGCCGGAAGCTCCCGCCGCCGAACCGGTCTTCGACCTGACGGGCGAGATGGAGGCGCCCCCGCTGCCACTGGTCGAGGTCGGGACGGGCGAGCCACCGCCCCTGTCGGTCGAGGATTTCCTGGGAGCGACGGAGGCCGCAGCGCCTGAGCCGCTTGGCCTGGAGCTTCCCGAGCCGGAGCTGGAGCTACTCTCGGAAATCCCCCTGGAGGAGGCCCCAGGTGTCCCGGACCTTCCGGGCCTGACGAGCCTCCTGGATCTCGAAGGGGCGGTCGGGGTCCCCCAGGCGGAACCCGAACTGGTTGTTCCCGAGGCGCCTGTGGCGGAGGTTCCTGTGCCGGCCCCACCCTCCGTGATCCTGCCGGTTGCACCTGCGGTGGAGGAGGCGCCTTCGATCGCGATGCCGGCGGCGGTCCCAGGCAGAGCAGAAGTGCTGGGGACAGAAGACATGGCGGCGATGCGCCAGGCGGTCACGGAGCGGGTGGCGCACGACCTTGCACAAGACCTCAGCGACAAGCTGCTCGAACGGATCGAGCGGGTCGTGTGGGAGGTGGTCCCGGACCTCGCCGAGCTCCTGATCACCAAGGAGATCGAGCGCATCCGGGCCCTGGCGGAAGAGAAGCAATCCTCTTGAAACTGGAGACCATGCGACGGGGATGCTGCGCTCCCGGCGAGGGCGGCGTCCCCGTTGTGCTTTGGAGCACGGGATGACAGACGTTCGTGACGCAATGCGGCCCTCGGGGTCCCCGGAGGGCGACGCGCCGACCAAGCAGGGCTACGATCCCCGCGGGGTGGAGGAGGGCTGGTATCGCTTCTGGGAGGAACGGGGGCTGTTCCACGCCGACGAGAGCGCGACCGCCGTGCCCTACAGCATCGTGATCCCCCCGCCCAACGTGACCGGGTCCCTCCACATGGGGCACGCCCTGAACAACACGCTCCAGGATATCCTGATCCGCTGGCACCGGATGCAGGGCGACAACACCCTGTGGATGCCTGGAACCGATCACGCCGGGATCGCGACCCAGAATGTCGTCGAGCGACAGCTCCAGCAGGAGGGGCTCACTCGCGACCAGCTCGGCCGGGAGGCCTTCATCCAGCGCGTCTGGCGCTGGAAGGAGACATCGGGCGGGACCATTATCCGCCAGCTCAAGGTGCTGGGGGCCTCGTGCGACTGGGCCCGGGAGCGGTTCACCATGGACCCGGGCCTGTCGGAGGCGGTGAAGGAGGTCTTCTGCCAACTGTACGAGGCGGGGCTCGTCTATCGGGGCGACTACATCATCAACTGGTGCCCCCGCTGCCGGACCGCGCTCTCGGACCTGGAGGTGGAGTACCAGGAGCGGGACGGCAAGCTCTGGCACATCCGGTATCCCCTGGTCTCGGGCGGGGACGAGGTGGTGGTGGCGACGACCCGACCCGAGACCATGCTGGGGGATACCGCTGTAGCGGTACACCCCGACGACCAGCGCTACGCCCACCTGGTAGGGCAGCGGGTCGTCCTGCCCCTCATGGACCGGGAGATCCCGGTCATCGCCGACGCGTATGTGGATCAGGCCTTCGGCACCGGCCTGGTCAAGGTAACGCCCGCCCACGATCCTAATGATTTCGAGTGCGGCCTGCGCCACAACCTGCCCCAGGTGAAGGTCATGGCCGACGACGGCAGCATGAACGCGAATGCCGGGCGCTACCAGGGCCTGGACCGCTTTGCCTGTCGCGAGCAGGTCGTGAAGGATCTGAAACAGCTCGGGCTCCTGAAAAAGACCGAGGATCACCGCCACGCCGTGGGGCAGTGCTACCGGTGTCAGACGGTGGTGGAGCCCTCGCTCTCGCGCCAGTGGTTCGTCCGCATGCAGCCCTTGGCGGAGCCGGCCATCCGGGCGGTGGAGACGGGGGCGATCCGGATCGTCCCCGCGCAGTGGGAGCGGACCTACTTCGAGTGGATGCGAAACATCCGGGACTGGTGCGTGTCCCGGCAGATCTGGTGGGGACACCGGATCCCGGCCTGGTATTGCGATCCCTGCGGGGACGTCATCGTCTCCCGGACCGTGCCCGCGGGCTGCCCGCGCTGCGGCACCACCGCGCTTCGCCAGGAGACCGATGTCCTGGACACGTGGTTCAGCTCGGCCCTGTGGCCTTTCTCCACGCTGGGCTGGCCCGAGCAGACGCAGGCGCTCCGCGCCTACTATCCGACCTCCTGCCTGGTGACGGGCTTCGACATCCTGTTCTTCTGGGTCGCCCGGATGATCATGATGGGCCTCCGCTTCATGGGCGAGGTCCCATTCCGGGAAGTGTACATCCACGGACTGATCCGGGACGAGCAGGGGGAGAAGATGTCCAAGACCCGGGGCAACGTGATCGACCCGCTGCACGTGATCCACGGCGCCACCGCGGAAGAGCTGCTGGCGGCCGCGCGGAACGGCGGCGCGCCCCCCGCGGCCGTGGAGGCCATCCGCCGGCAGTTCCCCGAGGGCCTGGCGGCCTTCGGCGCGGATGCGCTGCGGTTCACGCTGGCCGCGCTGGCCAGCCAGGGGAGCGACGTGAAGCTCTCGGTGAAGCGGATCGAGGGCTACCGCTTCTTCTGCAACAAGATCTGGAACGCCTACCGGTTCGCGGCCAGCCATCTCCGCGAGGGGGAAGCTGGGAAGGTTCCCATATCGGAGCTTCCGCTGACGCTGCCCGACCGCTGGATCCTCAGCCGGCTCACCGAGGTGATCCAGGGCGTGACCGAGGCGTTGCGGTCCTACCGGTTCAACGACGCCGCCTCCATCCTGTACCAGTTCCTGTGGCACGAGTACTGCGACTGGTATCTCGAGATCGTGAAGAACCGCCTGGCCGCATCCGAGGACGAGGCCACCACCCGGGCCGGTCGGATCCTGCTGGTCCACGTCCTGGAGCAGTCCCTGCGCCTCCTGCACCCGATCATGCCCTTCATCACCGAGGAGATCTGGCAGCGCCTCCCGCATGACACCGTGAGCATCATGCTGGCGCCGTGGCCAACGGCGGATCCTGCCTGGCACTGGCCGGACGCGGTCGAGACGATGGGTACCCTCATGGAGATCACGCGCGAGGTGCGGAACATCCGGTCGAACTACAACGTCCCACCGGGGAAGCGGGTGCCCGTGGTCCTGCGGACGTCCAGCCCGGTTCACGACACGGTGCTGGAGGCCTGTCAGGGGCACCTGACCAGCCTGGCCAGGCTCTCGCACCTCACCTGGGGCCAGGACGTGGCCAGGCCGCCCGTCGCGGCCACCGCCGTGGTGCTGGGGATCGAGGTGCACCTGCCGTTGGAAGGCCTGATCGACCTCCAGGAAGAGCAGGAGCGGCTCAGCCGGGACCTGTCGAAAGTGGAGCAGGCGCTGGACCGGGTCAGACGGAAGCTGAGCAATAGGGAGTTCCTGGAGAAGGCGCCGGCTGCGGTCGTGAGCCAGCAGAAGGCCACCCAGACGGAACTGCAGGATGCCCGGGCAAAGCTGCGGGAAGGCCTGGAGCGAATCGAAGCGCACTTGAAACGCTAGTGCGGGAAAAGCGTTCGGCCGTTTCCGCCTCCGGCGGATTCGGTTGTTCGACAGTGCCGAACCGCCGACCGTTTGTTCCGAAGACAACAATGTCAATTCCGTCGGACCTCGCCCCGGAGAAGATCCAGGCAGCCCTCCGGTCACGGCTGATCGGACGCCCACTGGAGGTACTGGTAGAGGTCGGTTCAACCAACGATGCGGCCATGGCCGCCGGCCGCGCCGGGGCGCCAGAGGGCTTGGCTATTCTTGCCGATCGGCAAACGGCGGGGCGAGGGCGCCGGGGGCGCGCGTGGGCTTCGCCGCCCGGCGTTGGCCTGTATACCTCGATCCTGCTGCGACCCGCCCAGCCCCTGGCCCAGGCGTCGCTTCTCACGTTGGCCGCCGGACTTGCAGTGGCCGAGGCAATCAGCGAGGTCGCCGACCGGGAAGTGCGCCTGAAGTGGCCCAACGACGTCCTGGTGGACGGGCGGAAGGTCGCCGGCATCCTGACCGAGATGGCAAGCGTGGACGCCTGGGTAAGCCAGGTTGTGGTGGGTATCGGTATCAATGTGAATCATGGGCCACCGGATCTGCCGGAGGAGCTTTCTCGGGTGGCCACATCCTTGGCTCAGGCCACAGGCCGGAGCATCTCCCGTTGTGATCTCGCGGCAGCGGTGTACAACGGCCTGGATCGGTGGTACCAGGTGTTCCGCGAGGGGGGCACCCAAACGATCCTGGCACACGGTCGCGGTTTGAGTGCAACGTTGGGGCAGACCGTGGAGGTGGTGGCGGAGGAGGGGCGGTGGCAAGGCCTGGCGGTGGATCTGGATGGCGACGGCGCCTTGCTCGTGCAGGAAGAGGCCGGAGCCGTGCGCCGGGTCATCGCCGGCGACGTCTCCATTCGGCAAACGTCAAAACGTTGAAACGTTCACACGTCTGAACGTTCTCGCGTGGGCGCGGGGCGCGCATGTTGCTGGCATTGGATGTCGGGAACACGAATACAGTCATCGGTGTCTTCGACGGTCAGGCGCTCCTCACGCACTGGCGCCTGTCCACGCGGCGCGAGGGCACGCGCGACGAGTACGGCATCCTCATCAAGGGCCTGTTCGATTTTGCCGGCCTGGCCTTCCAGGGAGTGTCGGCCGTCATCATCTCCTCCGTCGTGCCGCCGCTCCAGGGCCCCCTGGAGGAGATGGCCCGGCAGTACTTTGGGTTGGAGCCGATGGTCGTGGGCCCGGGGATCAAGACCGGGATGCCGATTCTGTACGAGTCCCCACGGGATGTCGGGGCCGACCGGATCGTGAATGCCGTGGCGGCCTTCGAGGCGTACGGCGGGCCGTGCATCGTCGTGGACTTCGGCACCGCCACCACCTTCGATGCCATCTCGGTTCGGGGCGAGTATCTCGGCGGCGTCATCTGCCCGGGTATCGGGATCTCCTCTGAAGCGCTCTTCCAGCAGGCGGCGAAGCTCCCCCGCGTGGACATCCTTCGCCCCAAGGTCATCATCGGCCGGAATACGGTGGGCAGCATGCAGGCAGGGCTGTTCTACGGGTACCTGAGCCTGGTGGAGGGCGTGGTGACCCGCATGCGGGCCGAGCTGGGCGGGCGCGCAGCCGTGGTCGCAACGGGCGGCCTGGCGCAACTGCTCCTCACCGAATCGACGGCGGTGGACCACGTGGACCCTCTCCTCACCCTTACCGGCCTCCGCATCATCTTCGAGCGGAATCAGTAGCCGGCCGAACGCTGATCTTTCTCGTCCGCAACACCTCCCTCAGAGGGCTGGGCCCTTGATCCCTTCTGAAATGAAAAGAATGAAGGCTGAGAGGAGGATTCGTCTGCCTGCCGGGTCCGGCGGCGTGGATGTCCTGGTCTATACCCCGCAGGAATTTGCGACGATGCGACGCGATGGGAATGCCTTCGCCGAGATGACGCCGAGGAGGGGCGCCTGATCTATGCCGGGCACGCGGAAGGCTCAGGCGAGACGCTGGTTTCAGCAGGCATCCTATGACCTGAAGGCGGGGCGCTGGAATAGCCAGGGAGGCTTCCATGCCACGGCCTGTTTCCTGGCCCAGCAGGCCGGGGAAAAAGCGCTCAAGTCCCTATGGCGTACGGTTGCGAGACCGGCTGACCAGGAAGGCCGGCGACGGGAAGCGGGGGTAGCGGTGTATGGATCAGGGGTCACGAGGACTGGCAGGCAGAGTCTGCAATGGACTTGGGTATCAGGTTTGAGGGCCTGAGGGTCCGGCGGAGCCTCCCGTGGCCTTGGCCGCCTGGTCCGTGCGGAAGGCGGCCATGGCGGCCTGGTGTTCCTGGGATGCCAGGCAGGCCTGCATGGCCGGAACGAAGGCGCGCATGAACTGGGGGAAGTCGGTCTGGAAGGCCAGGTTGGACAGCCGTTTGATGAGGCTCATGCTGGTGTGCGGCACCGCCAGGAAGCGCTCGGCGTAATCAAGGCATCTTGCCTCCAGCTCCTCTCGGGAAACCACGGCGTTCACCAAGCCGATTTCCAGTGCACGGCGAGCATCAATCGAATCCCCGAGTAAGAGAAGTTCCCGAGCACGCCCCATCCCGATCACCCGGGGGAGCCGGTACGTTCCGAGGCCCGGAATCAGGCATTCTTTGACAGCCGGTAGCCCCAGGATCGCATCCTCCGCCGCGATTCGCAGATCGCAGGCCAGGGCGATCTGCAGACCGCCGCCCAGGCAACAGCCATGGATGCCGCAGATCACGGCCTTGTCGCAGGTCTCCAGGATATCCCACAGGTATTCGATGTCCGTGAAGAAGGCAGGACCGAGGTTGCCGCTGGAGAGCGCCTTGAGGTCCACTCCGGAGCAGAAGGCCCGTCCCGCGCCGGTCACGATGGCCACGCGAACCTCCCGGTCGTCCCGCAGCGTGTGGATGGCTTCGGTCAAGTCGGAGAGAAAGGTCATGTTCTCGGCGTTCAGCACGTCCGTCCGGTTCAGCGTGATGCGAGCGATGCGGCCATCGCGGCGATACAGAACCGTCTTTTCCGTGGGCATCCCTGTCCTCCCGTATGATGGCCCCGGGCGTGAGGCCGCGAAGTACTCAGGCTCTCGCCCGTACCTCCCCTTCGCGGGGGCGCTATTCATCGAAGAATTGGGCAGGAGTGTACGGCAGCGGCCGGGAACTGTAAAGGAGATCCCGGCGAGGATCTGTCCCGATATCCGTTGCAGGAATCGGGATCGAACCGAGCAGAGGGGCGTGACGGTTCGACCTGCCGCCTCGTCGGTGTCAATTGCAAGCCGGACATTTCGCTTGACAAACTGGAGTTCCGTCAATATCTTAACACGGTTCAGGCGGGCCCAGTGTTTCAGTTCTATCCCGAGTGAGGCTTCGCGATTTCCATGAAGACCTATCAGCCCAAGGCAGGAGAGATCAATCGCGGCTGGGTGTTATTGGATGCCCAGGGGCAGACGCTGGGTCGCCTGGCCAGCCGCGTGGCCATGCTCCTGCGCGGAAAAGGCAAGCCGGTGTTTGCTCCCCATATGGATGTGGGGGACTTCGTGGTTGTCATCAACGCCGAGAAGGTGGCGGTCACCGGCCGGAAGCTCCACCAGAAGACGTATTATCATCATTCCCAGCATCCGGGTGGCATCAAGAGCATCACGCTGGGGAAGCTTTTGCAAGAGAAGCCGGAACGCGTTTTCGAAAAGGCGGTGCGGGGGATGCTCCCCAAGAACAAACTGGGCAATGCGCTCTTCGGGAAGCTGAAGGTGTATGCAGGCCCCACGCACCCCCACGCGGCGCAGCGGCCGGTCACTCCCGCCGCCTCGAAGTAGCTCAAGGAGATTAGTCAGGCATGGAAACGACGTTGCGCACCTACGGGACCGGACGCCGGAAGAGTTCCGTGGCGCGGGTCTGGTTGCGGCCGGGCGAGGGGAAGATCGAGGTGAACGACCGCCCGGTGGACGAGTTTTTCCCCCGGCCAACACTTAAGATGCTCCTGGCGCAGCCGCTCAAGGTGGTTGGCATGGAGGGCAAGTTCGACGTCCTGGCCAGCGTGAGCGGCGGCGGGGCCAGCGGCCAAGCGGGGGCGATCCGCCTGGGGATCGCACGGGCGCTGGTGAAGTTGGACGAGACCTTGCGGACCGGCCTGAAGAAAGCCGGCCTGCTGACCCGCGACCCCCGCGTGAAGGAGCGAAAGAAATACGGCCAGAAGGGCGCGCGGGCCCGGTTCCAGTTCTCCAAACGGTAATCGTTTCGCCGTGAAAGATGGGGAAGGGCCTCCGGGTTCTTCCCTATTTTTTTGCCCGCGGTCGGACGCCCCTGACCCATCCCCGGGGTGCACGGCGAGGGTCATCGATGCGGGGTCGCCCGGCACGACGGGAGAGGACGGCATGAGCGGCAACACGAGAGCCGAGAGGGTTCGCCGCGTGGCTATCGCCGGCGCCAGCGGATATACCGGGGTGGAGTTGCTCCGCCTCCTCTTGCAGCATCCCCTGACGAAGGTGGTGGCCCTCACGGCCGAGACGCACGCGAATCAGCCGATCGGCAAGGTCTTTCCCAGCCTCGCGGGGTTCCTGGATCTCGCGTGTCAGCCGCTGGATACGGCCAAGCTGGCCGCGGAGGCGGAATTCGTCTTCTTGGGACTGCCCCACAAGACTTCCATGGCCGTGGGGGCGGACCTCATCCAGCGGGGGGCGCGGGTCCTGGACCTCTCGGCCGACTACCGCTTGCAGGACGCCGCGGCTTACCCGCGGTGGTACGGGGTGGAGCATGTGGCCCCCCACCTGCTGAAGGAGGCGGTCTACGGCCTCCCCGAACTGCACCGGGCCGACATTGCCGACGCGCGCCTGGTGGCCGTCCCGGGTTGCTATCCGACCGGGGCGGTCCTGGGGTTGGCCCCCCTCATAGCCGAAGGCCTGGTGGATCCGGATTCGGTCGTCATTGACTCCATCTCGGGTGTGTCCGGGGCGGGGCGGAAGGCCGAGTTGCCGTACCATTACTCGGAGGCCAACGAGAACCTCAAGGCCTATGGCGTGGCCGTCCACCGGCACACGCCCGAGATCGAGCAGGAACTGGGGCGCCTGGCGGGCCGCGAGGTCACGGTCTCCTTCACGCCGCACCTCGCGCCTCTCACGCGCGGCATCCTGACCACCATCACGGCCTCGCTGCAGAGCTGGCGCTCCGCCGCCGACCTCCTGTCGGTGTTTCGCGGCTTTTACCGCGAGGCGCCGTTCGTGCGCGTCCTCGGAGAGGGACAGCTCCCCGAGACGAAGCACGTGCTGCACTCGAATTTGTGCGATGTCGGTCTGGTCTCCGACCCCCGGACAGGACGGGTGATCGTGGTGACCGCTATCGACAACCTGGTCAAGGGAGCCTCGGGGCAGGCCGTGCAGTGCTATAATTTGATGGCCGGCCTGGACGAGCGTGCCGGCCTCTGGATCCCGGGACTCTTCCCGTAGTGCAGTAGGTGGGCAATGTGGATGGTGGTCGCCCCCGCGAAGCCAAGAGCGTTCGGGCGTTCGGCGGTTCGACGGTTCGGTCGTTCAGGGGTGCTTGAACTGCCGAACCACCGAACTGCCGAACAGTTTGTTGGTGTGCATCGTTCCGGAACAGCAGGAGGGTAGGGAACCGATGCCAGACGCCTACCTCTTCGGGATTCCCGGCGGGCTCTCTGCGGTCAAAGGGGTCCGGTCGACAGGGGTAGCCTGCGGGTTGAAACGCGGCGGCCTGACGGACCTCGCCCTGGTCGTCTCGGATACACCAGCGACCGTGGCGGCGACTTTCACGACGAGTCAGGTGCAGGCCGCACCGGTTCAGGTGTCGCGCCGGCACCTGCGGGGCGGCAAGTTCGCGGCCATCGTTCTGAACAGCGGGAACGCCAACGCGTGCTCGGGTCGCCAGGGGCTCGCCGATGCCGAGGCCATGGCCCAGGAGGTGGCCGGGGCGGTCAAGCGACCGGTGCGCCACGTCTTCGTGGCCTCTACGGGCGTCATCGGGCGGCCCCTGGATATGGATGCGATTCGGGCGGGGATCGGCCAGGCCGTGACCCGGCTGGATCCCGCCGGGGGGAGCGCGGCCGCGCGGGCCATCCTGACCACGGATACCACTGCCAAGGAAGCTGCCATTACCTTTGCCGTGGGGAGGCGGCGGGTGACCGTCGGGGGCATGGCGAAGGGGTCGGGCATGATCGCGCCCCGGATGGCAACCATGCTGGCGGTCCTGGCCACGGATGCGGCCGTGGCGGCAGGGCCGCTGCAGCGGGCCCTGCGGATCGCGGTGGATCGGAGCTTCAACTGCATCACGGTGGACGGGGACACGAGCACCAACGATATGGTGCTGTGCTTTGCCAACGGGGCCGCGGGCGCGCCGGCATTGCGCCCGGGGACGGCGGCCTTCCGAACGTTCCAGGTTGCGCTGGAGATGGTGTGTCTTGGCCTGGCCAAGATGATCGCTCGTGACGGCGAGGGAGCGACCAAACTGGTGGAGGTCCGGATCACCGGCGCCCGCACGTCCAAGGAAGCCCGCCTGGCGGCCGAAGCGGTGGCCAATTCCCCCCTGGTCAAGACCACGCTGTTCGGGGAGGACATCAACTGGGGGCGCGTGATGGCGGCGCTGGGTCGGTCCGGGGCCCACTTCGATCCGGAAGCGGTGGATCTGTCGGTGGATGAACTGCTAGTGGTTCGCGGGGGCGCCGGTCTCGGGCCCAGCGCGGAAGCGGCCGCGAACCACCGGATGCGCGAGCGGGAGTTCGCCCTGGTGATGCACCTGCACGCGGGCCGCGCCGGGGCGCGACTGTGGACCACCGACCTCTCCGAGGGTTACGTCCGAATCAACGCGGGCTATCGGAGCTGAACCACCCAGAGGCGTTCGGCTGGACCCTGTTCCTGGAACCGCCGAATCCGCCAAAGGCGGAAACTTCCGAACAGCCGAACGCTCTTCGGCAACGTGTGCGATAGCGCTTGCCGCCTCCCAGTCCATGTGATATATACAACGCCGGTCCGGCGTGTTGGCGGACCGAATTCACACGCGCGCGGATTCCCCGGGGGTGTCCCGCGGGAACGCGAGATTCCGGTGGAAGGTGAGGCGCGCGGCGGAAAAACCTGTGGTGGAGGGATTGCATGATGACGGTGACGATCAAGGAGTTGCTGGAAGCCGGTGTCCACTTCGGGCACCAGACCAAGCGCTGGAACCCGAAGATGAAGAAGTACCTCTTCGGGGAGCGGAACGGGATCTACATCATTGACCTGCAAAAGACCCTGAAGAAATTCCAGGAGGCACTCGGCTTCGTGCGCGACGCCGCGGCGCGCGGCCAGTCGATGCTGTTCGTCGGCACGAAGAAGCAGGCGGTGGAGACGGTCCAGGAGGAGGCGACCCGCTCCGGCATGTACTTCGTCAACCGCCGCTGGCTCGGTGGGACGCTCACCAACTTCCAGACCATCACCAAGAGCATCTCGCGGCTCAAGCAGCTTGAAGACATGCAGGCCACGGGAAAGTTCGACGCCTTCTCCAAGAAGGAAGTGCTCAGGATGGAGCGGGAGATGGGAAAGCTCAACAATGCCCTCATGGGGATCAAGGGCATGGAGCATCTTCCAGGTGCGGTGTTCATCATCGATCCCAAGAAGGAGCGGATTGCGGTTCAGGAGGCGCGTCGGCTGGGCATCCCGGTGGTGGCGGTCGTGGACACGAACTGCGACCCGGACGAGATCGATTATCCCATCCCGGGCAACGACGATGCCATCCGTGCCATCCGGCTGATCACCTCGCGGCTGGCTGACGCCGTCCTCGAGGGGCGAGGGGCGGGTGCCAAGGCGGGCGATGCGGAGATGGAGGAGGGGATATCCTCTGCCGGGCTCGCGACCGGCGAGTTGGCTGGGGGCGGGATACCCGGAAGTGGGGCACCCAGAGGTGGGCCACCCACAAGTGGGTACCCGACCCCAGGCATGGAGGCCGTGGCCCTGGCCGGCGCCTCGCCCGGGGCGGCTCCCGTGGAAACCGCGCCCACCAGCGGATCCCCAAGGGAGGCATCTCCGCCCCCCCAGGCATCGGCGGCTGGCAGCAACTGAGGAGTGTCCATGACGATTTCAGCAGCGATGGTGCGTGACCTGCGCGACAAGACGGGCGCGGGGATCATGGAGTGCAAGGCCGCCCTGGCCGAGGCCAGCGGCGACCTCACGAAGGCGATCGAGGTCCTGCGGAAGCGGGGGCTGAAAACCGCCGAGAAGAAGGCGGGCCGGACGGCGGCCGACGGGCTGGTGGCGGTATGGGTGTCGCCCGATCGGAAGACGGGGGCCCTCGCGGAGATCAATTGCGAGACGGACTTCGTGGCCCGCACGGAGCAGTTTGCAATACTGACCCGCTCGCTGGTGGCCCTGGTGGGAGCGGACGCCGCGGCCGGCGATGTCCACGTCCTGCTCACACGACCTCTCAACGGGAAACCGGTGGCCGAGGTGGTCAAAGACGCCATAGCGTCTCTGGGGGAGAACGTAGTGGCCCGACGGGCCGCCCGCCTGGCGGTGCCCCGGGACGCCAACGGGCTGGTCGCCAGTTACCTGCATGGCGGCGGGAAGATCGGTGTGCTGGTCGAGGTGCGGTGCCCATCGGATGGCGTTGCGAAGAGCGAGGGCTTGGCGCAGCTGACCAAGGAACTGGCCCTGCAGGTCTGTTCGGCCGAGCCCGCCTACGTGACCCGCGACCAGGTGCCGGCGGACGTTCTGGAGAAGGAGCGGGAGATCCTGCGGGCCCAACCCGATGTGCAAGGGAAGCCTGCTCCCATCCAGGACAAGATCATTCAGGGACGGCTGGAGAAGTTCTTCACGGAGCGGTGCCTGGTGGATCAGTTCTTCATCCGCGACCCTGAAGGGAAGCAGAAGATCCGGGATGTCCTGAAAGCCGCCGAGAAGACCCTGGGCGAGCCGGTCACCGTCGCGGGATTCGCCCGGTTCCGCTTGGGCGAGGGAATCGAGAAGCAGGCGGCGGCCTAGCGCCGTCTCGCCTTACGCAACGGGCGCCGACGGGTTCCCGGGGAAAGCGCTGACCACGTCGCCTGGAAGATGACATGCCGGACCTCAAGTACCGACGGATCCTCTTGAAGATCAGCGGCGAGGCGCTGGCCGGAGAGCAGGAATACGGGATCAGCAGCGAGGTGGTCGGCTTCATCGCCGAGGAGGTGCGGGAGATCTACCAACTGGGCGTCCAGGTGGGCATGGTCATCGGCGGCGGGAATATCTTCCGCGGGGTGGAGGCCAGCGCAAAGGGGATGGATCGCTCATCAGCCGACTACGTGGGCATGCTGGCCACGGTGATGAACGGCCTGGCCCTGCAGGACGCCCTGGAGAAGGTCGGGGTGGATACCCGGGTCCAAACGGCCATCGAGATGCGCGAGATCGCGGAGCCGTTCATCCGCCGCCGGGCGTTGCGCCACCTGGACAAGGGGCGAGTGGTGATCTTCGTGGGCGGGACCGGCAACCCGTACTTCACGACCGACACGGCGGCGGCTCTCCGGGCCATGGAGATCACCGCCGACGTCGTCTTCAAGGCCACGAAGGTGGATGGGGTCTACACCGCCGACCCCAAGACGGACCCGACGGCGCAGAAGTTTGACGAGCTCAGCTACATCGAGGTGCTGAGCCGGCGGCTGAAGGTCATGGATTCGACGGCCATCTCGCTCTGCATGGACAACGGATTTCCCATCGTGGTCTTCAACCTGCAGGAGAAGGGGCGGCTGCGCCAGCTCGTGCAGGGGGAGCGCGTGGGCACCCTGGTCCGGGGAGGCTGACGGGTCATGCAGGAAGTCATCAGGAAGGCCGAGCAGGACATGAAGCGGGCCACCGAGGCGACGGTCAGGGACTTCAACAGCGTGCGGACGGGCCGCGCATCCGTCGCATTGCTGGATGGCATCGTAGTGGACTATCACGGGACCCCGACCCCCCTGAAGGCGGTGGCCAACCTGGCGACCCCGGAGCGCCGGCTGATCACCATCCAGCCCTGGGACGCCTCGCTGATCCCGGCCGTCGAGAAGGCCATCCTGAAGTCCGACCTGGGGATCACGCCCAGCAATGACGGCAAGGTCGTCCGGCTGGCGGTCCCCACCCTCACCGAGGAGCGCCGCAAGGAGCTGCTGAAGGTTGTCCGCAGGCTGGCGGAGGAAGGGCGGGTGGTCATCCGCAACGTCCGTCGGGACGCCAACGAGGCCCTGAAGAAGCTGGAGAAGACCAAGCAGTTGTCCGAAGACGGCGTGCACAAGGGCACGGACCAGATCCAGGACCTGACGAACCGCATGATCAAGAGCCTGGATGAGCTGCTGGCGAAGAAGGAAAAGGAGATCATGGAGTTCTGAGTCCGGCCGGCCCGCCCGGTGCGGGATGGCGGACGACGAGGTCATGCATCGTCAACGGGTCCTCAGCGCGCTGCTGCTCATTCTCCCGTTCCTCCTCCTTGTCCAGTTCGGTTCGCCATTCCACTTCGCCCTGCTGATCAGCCTGGTCACCGGCCTGGCCGCCTGGGAGTTCTCCCGGTTGTGCCCGGCGGGGGCGGATCCGGGGCTCTCGCTGCTCACCGTCTTGGGGTCGCTCGCGTGGCACGCGGCCACCCTCTCGGGGGCGGGCCTGGCGGGCGTGGGAGCGGCGGTGGCGGGCTTGGCGCTCCTGCGGGTCACCCTGCTGCGGCAGGAGTTCCGTGTCAGCCTCGTGCAGGCGGCCTGGATCGCGCTGGGGGTGGCCTACGTGGGAGGCCTGTTGAGCTTCGCCAGCCTCCTCCGAGCCCTCCCCGATGGGCGGCAGCTTATCTACTACCTGGCCTTTACGACCTGGGCAGGGGATACCGGGGCGTTCTACATCGGGAGCCGCCTCGGCCGGCGGCCGTTGGCTCCCCGCATCAGTCCCAGGAAGACGGTCGAGGGCGCCCTGGGCGGCGTGGCCGCCACGGCGCTGGTGGCGATGGCGGGCAGCGGCTGGCTGTGGCCGCGGATTCCCTGGGCCCCGGCAGCCGGGGTCGGGCTCGGGCTCGCGGTCGTCGGCATCTTGGGGGATCTGTGCGAGTCGGCGGTGAAACGCGGTGCCACGGCCAAGGATAGCGGGGCGCTCATTCCGGGGCATGGGGGGGTGCTGGATCGAGTGGACAGCCTGATGTTTGCGGCCGCCATGCTGTATGCGCTGGTATGGG
>Ga0210377_10002514_pt1 | contig 16030 bp, 8 predicted proteins | sample PLM4_65_b1redo_FD_155480 | JGI IMG/M metagenome (GOLD analysis project Ga0210377, IMG submission 155480) | Groundwater sediment microbial communities from an aquifer in East River, Colorado, USA - PLM4_65_b1 redo | ecosystem: Environmental > Terrestrial > Soil > Riparian zone | place: USA: East... | reverse complement strand
TGCGGATCGTGGGCGGGACGGACTTCGGGTTGCCGAGCCCGGGGCACACGACGCTGACGCAGATGGGTGGGGGCAACTGGGCGGTGGACAGCTTCTTCGACATCACCTACCGGATCGACTTCGTGGGCGCGCCGGGAGGGGTGCTGGGGGGGCGGTCGGGGAGCACGACGGGGACGATCCGTATGAGCACGGGCGGGGGAGTGTGCACGCACACGCCGGTGAGCTGCGATGACCAGAACCCGTGCACCATCGACAGCTGCGACCCGGCGGCCGGAGGGTGCGTCAACACGCCGATCCCGGTTCTCGAGCCCAATCCGATGCGCTTCATCGATCAGACGACGATGGGTTGGGGACCGACACCCGACGCGACCCACTGGAACACCTATCGCGGCACCATACCCGCGACGTTGCTCGGGAGGCGACTCCCCGGCGCGGTCTATGATCACGCCTGCTACGAGAGCGACGATGCCCACGGCAATGGTCCGACGACGGCCATCGATCCGGGTAACCCGCCGCTCGGAACCGGGTACTACTACCAGATAAGCGGCGAAAGCACCTGCGGCGAGAGCGTCGTCGGGCACGACAGCGCCGGAGGCGTGGTTCCGAACGCCGCGCCCTGTCCGACACCTCCGTAGCGAATTCGTGAGGGGCGCGGGCGTGGATCGACTTCGGATGACCATCTGGACGCTGGCGGCGGTCCTCGTCGTGGGGGCCGCCGTCCCAGCGCCACCGACCGTCACGCCGGCGCCGCCGACCGGTATCCCCGCGCCGCCAGGGGCGCCGGCCGCGCCGCTCGTCGAGCGCCATTCGCCGCTCGACGGGTTCCCCTCGCTCGGCCCTGAGAGCGCGAAGAACACCCTGGTCTTCTTCACCGATTACCAGTGCCCCGTCTGCCCGCGCGCCGCGCGCGAGCTGGAACGCCTCGTGGCCGACTTCAAGGGCGTCGTCAGGGTGGAGGTGCGCAACAACCCGTTGTCGATGCACCGGAACGCCTTCGACGCCGCCGCTGCCGCGAAGGCGGCGCAACGCCAGGGCCGTTTCTGGGACTATCACGACGCCCTGCTGCGCGCACCGGCTCTCGATCGGGCGACGCTGGTCAATCTGGCGACCGGCCTCGGCCTCGACCGGGAACGCTTCGCGCGCGATTTCGACGACGCGGCGCTGCGCGCCGAGGTGAGCGCCGAAGCGAAGAGCGCCGCGGCGGCCGGCGCCCGGGGGACCCCGGGTTTCCTGATCAACGGCCATGTCGAGACCGGCTGGGCCTCGCTGCCGTGGCTCGAGCAGATCGTCCGGGCGCACCTGCGCTGAAACCGGGTGCCGCGCGATGCCCCATCGGCCCCTGCCCGCCACCCGCACCTGCGCGCCACCGGCCACTACGCGCCATCGGCCGATACGGCCGCCCGCGCCGCCGACCACGTGACATCCTCGACGTAGCGAGCGAACGGACCGCGGACCGGATCGGGGCCGAATTCCCAGGCAAGCAGCCCGTCGGGCAGCGCGTGGCAGCGTAGCCGGTCGCGGTGGATACCCTGGAGGTGGTGCGTCGCGCACAGCACGGCGAGGTTGGCATCGTCGTCGGTGCCGCCATGCGACCGGAAGTCGATGTGATGGACCTGCAGGTTGCACCGCGATGTGCAGCCGGGGACGCGGCAGCGCCAGCCGTCGCACTCGAAGATGCGGTAGCGGCGGCGCCATGCAGGGTCGGCGCGCACCCCCCACGTGTCCGGAAACGACGCGAGGATCGACTGCACGCATTCCCAGTCGTCGAGCGGGCGGCCGGCGCGCAGTCGGCAGATCGCAAGAGCCTCGTGCCACAGCGAGGCCACCTCGTACGGCGCCCAGAAGCGTATTCGCGTCCGCGGGCCGGTCTCTGCCCCCTGCCCGGCCCCGGCCACATGCGCGACCAAGGGCGTCGACCCGTTCGCCGGCTCGGTGGCCTGTGCCGACGCAGCCGTGCCTCGGGTCGGCGTCGACAATTGCACTCGCCCGTCGGCGTCCAGGCCACGCGGCCCGGCCGACGCATGGCCCGCCCCGGCCAGCGTCACCTCCTCGAGGAGGCGGCGCACGGTCACGGCCGCGGCGAGCGTCAGCCAGCGCTGCTCGCTGGTCTCATCGGCCACGCGGGCGAGCGCCGATGCCTTCACCCACGAGAGCGCCCCGGATCGGTAGGCCTGCGCGATGCCGGGGAGCATCACGAGCCGCCGCTCGAGGCTTATCAACATCCAGGCGCGCCGGCCCCCGAGCCCCAGTCGTTCGCGGCAAAACCGTGCGAACGACATGAAGCCCAGCTCACGATACAGCCTGCGATCGGCGAACAGGCGCAGCAGCCGCCCGAGGTTCCACGAGATGTTCTGGCGCAGCCGGACCAACTCTGACAGTCGCGCATCCAGATCGACGGCCGTATCGGTGGGACTCTCCTGGACCGAATCGGGGAGGACCACCATGGGACCATCGGCGGGGACGGTGGGATCGCAGCTCGTCGCCTCGGCGGCCATGCCGGCGAGCACCTCTTCGAAGAGTTCTACACCGGCGCCATCGAGCGCTTCTCCCTGGGCGGGCTCTCGATCAAGGCAGGGTGGGCCGCCCGCAACTGACGTGGCAGACGCGCCCGCCGCACCCGGATCGTCGGCCCGTGCGGTATCGGACATCGGTGCCAGCAAGGTAGCGAGACTGGGGGTGCCCGAGAGATAGTCAGCGACGATGAACTCGACGCTACGCCATGCCGGATCGCCCGCGCCGGCCGACCGCCGCGCAATCTCTAGAGCCTGCTCCCAGCGGGCGCGCATCGCGGCCGGTGCGTCGAACGCGATGAACTCGCCAGCGAGGGCGTCGTCGTCGATGGTGTCATCGTTGCTGCTCGCGGCATCGTCGCCGGGTGCCCCGTCGCCGCGGCCGGCGGGGCTGGTCCCGGTAGGCGACGACCCCGCCGGGCCTGCAGGGGCTGCCGAGCCTCCGCCGCCATCGCGCGCTTCAGAGGCAGCGGCGCGTACCGCGATCTCAAGCCGCCGGACCGTCGTCGCCCCGGCCCGCTCGATCCACTCGGCTTCGTTCGATGTGGTCGCGACGCGCAGCAACACTCGCACCTGGCTCAGGGAGACGACGCCGGCCTCGAACGCGGCGGCGAGCCGCGGCAGGTCCGCCAGCCGGCGGGCGAGGGCGAGCAACGTTTGCACACGACGCATCGGCAGCCCCAGACGCTCGGTCGCATAGTCGGACAGCCGCGCATAGCCGAGTGACAGATAGCCCGAGCAGGTGTCCACGCGCAGGAGCAGCCGACCGAGGCGCAGGTCGACCGGTTGGCGGATGCGGACCAGCCGGCGCAGGTGACGATCGAGGACCAGCGCCGCCAGGTCGCGGAATATCCCGCGCGAACCGCCGCGCGGTGTCGCCAGGATCTCTTCGGGCACCAGCGCCGTCTCTGAATCGAGGGGCAAGACCGTCGAGGCCGCGGGTGATGCGGCAGCACGAGCCGGGTTCATGAAGTACAACCTCCTCGCACGACGCGGGGCGGCGGCTCGTCGAGGTAAGTGTAAGTTACAGCAAGTAGGCGTTGCTGTCAAGAACTTTCACAAGGGAATTCTCGTTGCCGCCACTGAAGAACTGCGCGGGAGAGCGAGCCACCCCGCCGTCACCGCGATCCCCCGCATCAGTGGTGCCGCTGCGCCCGATCGCGTTGGCGCCGCACCAGGGAGGATGCGCAACGGTGGTATCCTCCGCCACAGATTGACCAGGTGGCGCCCTGCCGACGATGAGACCAAAGACGCCAGCGGATCATGACGGCCATCTCGATGCTCCATTGAACCCGCGCCACGCTCTTCCCGGAGATCGCCGGTGATCGGCCGCACCCTCTCCCACTTCAAGATCACCGCGAAGCTCGGCGAAGGCGGGATGGGTATCGTCTATCGGGCCGAGGACGAATCCCTGCGCCGACCGGTCGCCCTGAAGGTGCTCGCCGGGCGCCTGGTCGAGAACGAAGAGCACCGCCTGCGCTTCCTGCGCGAGGCCCGCGCCGCCGCGGCCGTTACCCACCCGCACGTCTCCACCATCTATGAGATTGGCGAGGCCGAGGGCGTGGTCTTCATCGCCATGGAGCTGGTCGAGGGGAAGACCCTCCGGGAGACGATGGGCGGCAAGGCCCTCGCGGTGAAGCAGGCGGTGCGGCTCGCCTGCGAGATCGCCGAGGGGCTCGGGGCGGCGCACGCGTCGCACGTCATCCATCGCGACCTCAAGCCGGACAACATCATCGTCGCGAAAGACGGTCACGCGAAGGTACTCGACTTCGGGCTGGCCAAGCTGCTCCAGGACGCGGGGGTCGATCCCGGAGAGCCGGTGAGCCAGCTCGATACGATCTCCGGCGAGCTGACGAAGGCCGGCAAGGTGATGGGCACGGCGTCGTACATGTCGCCCGAACAGGCGCGCGGCGAGAAGGTGGACGCCCGATCGGACCTCTTCTCGTTCGGCGTCACGCTGTATGAGATGGTCACGGGGCGGCCGCCGTTCCGCGGCAAGACGTCGACGGATGTCCTCAGCGCGATCATCCGCGACGCCGTCGTGCCCGCGTCCCAGGCCAACCCGGAGGTGCCCGCGGAGCTCGATCGGATCATCGGCGCCTGCCTCGAGAAGGATCCGGGCGAGCGGTACCAACACGCCGACCAACTGGTCGTTGATCTGAGACGCCTGCGCCGCGTGATGGACTCGGGCGTGCAGACGGTGCCTGGAGCCGGCGCGACGGGTGAGGTGCGGAGGCGTCCCATAGCAACTGTCTGGAATACGATCGGCGCAGCCGTGCTCGCGGGCTGTCTCATCGCCGGTGGGGTGGCGGCCTGGCGGTCATTGGCTCCGAAACCCGGCATCAAGCAGGGCGACATGGTCCTCGTGGCAGACTTCGAAAACCTGACAGGCGAGTCGAGGTTCGATACCGCCGTCCGCGATGTATTCGAGTTCTACCTGGGAACGAATTTTGTCCAGCCCGTCAAGGCAGACCACCTGAATGGTCTACTTGGTATTCCGCCCGATGCACCGCGGCCGAACGTCGATAACGATCTGGCGCGACAAGTTTGTGGTCACACGCCCTGCGTCGGCCACTTCACCGGCCGGATCCGGAAAATGGCTGACGTGTATCAAGTTGAGGCGGAGTATCTCCAGGGCGGACGGTCAACACCATTGATCGACCGGAAATCACCGGCGGTCGCAGAAGCTGACCTCGTCGGTGTGATCTATCAATTGGCCAACGATATGCGGCGGGACCTGAAAGAGCCTCCTGCCACGTTGTCGAACCCATACAAGCCGGCGATGTGCTCGCTGGCGGCCTCACAATTGGTCGTGTTGGCAGCGAATCTGGAACAAAGATCGGAATGGGACGCAATCCTCCTTCTGAAGAAGGCACTTGAGCTGGACCCTGCCTGCGTCGACATCCATTGGAACCTGGCGATCAGATATAACAACCTCGGCCAGGCGAGGGAGGCCAGGCACTGGGCGACCGAGCAGTACCGTCGCACAGGAGGGTTGGAGAATCGTCAGCGGCTCTTGGCAGAATATCTCTACTTCGCTTACACCTACGACTACGACGCTGCGGTAGATGCGTTGAAGACGTATCGTCAAGTCGAGCCATCCAGTTCAACCACTGTGTTCAACATCGGGAGCAGTTATCTCTATAACGAGGATGACCCCATCCTTGCGGAGCCGCCTCTGCGTCGAGCGCTCGAACTCGCGCCGGGAAATCACATGTGCCTTCTGGGGGTGTGTAACGACCTGGCTATTCAGGGGCGCGCGGCGGAGATCGCTGACGTGCTGGAGACTTTTCGAGACGCAGGTGGCGCCGAGGAAGATGCGCTGCTGGGACGGATGTGGGCAGAGGTCTCGGTAAGGGACTGGTCTGGCATCAAGCAGACGGTGACCCGGCTCACAGGCGAGACCGGGACGCGGCGGGTGTTGTCGTTACAGTTGAGTCTCCTCGCCGACCTGTCGGCCGGCCGAATGGGCAGTGCGCGCGAATCGGCAGCCGTCCTCTCAAGGGCAGCGGTGGAGAATCACGATTTCTATGGGAAGCAGTTCGCGGCAGCTGCCAGAATCTGGCTCGAAATGCGGCTCAACGGCAGTCCCGCCGAGCTCCCGCCCAAGGCCGAAGCGCCGGCTGACGAGGATCTCTGGTCGTTCCGCGACTTCGCCACCTTCTCCGTCGAGACCAACCTCGTCGAACCCCTCCGTTCCATCCTCAAGGGGTACGAGGCCGAGTTCAAAGACTCCCAGGCTCGCTTCGTGCGCGAGGAAATCCAGTACGGGCGCGCCTGCCTGGCTCTCATTGAGGGGCAGCCGGCGCAAGCCCGGGCGCTTCTCGAACCGCTGGCGCAATCATCCCAGTTCCTTCGGCGCCATCACGTCCTCGCCCAGGTCTACGAGCGCCTCGGCATGTGGGATCGCGCCGCGGAGGAATACCAAGCCGTCCTGAAGGATCCCCCGCGCAAATGGTTCCTCGGGAACCCGGCATTCTGGGCCCTCGATCAGTACCGCCTCGCAAAAGTCAGCGAGCGGGCGAACCGGCCGGAGAAGGCGAAGGAGTGGTACGAGCGCTTCCTGACCGACTGGAAGGAAGCCGACCCCGGCATCCCCGAGGTCGATGAGGCCAGGAAGCGACTCGCAGCCCTTGGTGGGTCGCCGCCGCCGGCATCCTGAAGGCCGGCGCCCTAGCGGCCGGGCGCCGGTGGGCGCGCCGGCATCAGCCCGCGCTCACCCAGGAACTCGAAGATCGCCGTGTAGATCGTCCGCCGCTCGACGGGCGCGAAATCGCCGTGTCCGCCCTTCGTGATCGTCACCAGGCGGTTCGGGACCCCGGTCTTGTCGAGCGCCTGATGCAGCCGCGTCGCCTGGCTGTAGGGGACGTACGGATCGGCGTCGCCGTGGATCGTGATGATCGGCGGCAGGCTGGCGCGGACGTAGGTCAGCGGCGACACCCGGCGGGCCAGGTCCATCCGATCGGCGCGGCTGCCGAGCCATTCGATGGCGTAGTGCTTGGAATTGGGACCGACGAGGAGATCGACGACGTCGGTGATGCCGTACCAGTTGATCACCGCCGCGACCTTCACCTCGGGCAGATCGCCCGAGCTCCAGCGGGTCTCGTCAGGGGTGGGGCAGGTGGCATCGAAGCCCGCCGAGAGCGGCAGCATGCCGGTGGTCAGGGCGAGGTGGCCGCCCGCCGACCAGCCCATGACGACGATGCGCCGCGGATCGAAGCGGTAGCGCTCGGCGTTGGCGGCGACCCAGCGCAGCGCGCAGCGCGCGTCCTCGACCGCCGCCGGCGCCTCGGCGACGCGCCCGAGGCGGTAGCCGATGTTCACGACGCTGAAGCCGCGCTCCAGATAGGGCAGCAGGCTGAGCGTGACCTGGTCCTTCGTCCCTTCGACCCAGCCGCCACCGTGGAAGGCGATGATCGTCGGCGTCGGTCCGGCGGCCGGATAGGGGGTGTAGATGTCGGCCTTGAGATCGACGCCGCTCGCCCGGCGGTAGACGACATCCGGTTCGATCGCGACCTCGGTGTCGGCGTCGACGGACCAGCCGTAAACGGGGGCGGTGGTGGCCGGCGCCGCGGCGGCGATCGCCGGCGCGGCGGGCAGCGCGGCCGCGGAGAGCAGGGCCGCGGCCAGCAGCAGGACCAGCATGACGGGATATCGCATGGCATCCTCCAGGGGAGAGCCTACCGCGTTTCCCGCCCTGTCGTGCGGCAACGGCATCGACTGATGGATCACGATGGCCCCGGCTGCCCCCCGGCTATATCTTCCATGTCATGCGACGCGAGACCCTGCCCCCGGCCCGCCGGGCCCCGGTGCCGGCGGCCGGCGCGCCGCCGATCGATCACCGGGCGCTGCCCGGCCCCCGTCCCGCGGTGCCACGGCACCGCCGCCTCTTCCACCCGGTCACCGGCTGGTTCCGCCGCCTCGAGCGGGCGACGGAGCATTTCCTCAGCAGGCATGTCTACCCGCGGCTGCTGGTCCTGCCGTCGATCTACTCGTCCTACCTCGAACGCCACCTGACGCTGATGGAGGGCGAGGTGGCGATGGCGCGTCTGCCCGCGGCGTTCGACGGGCTGCGCATCCTCCTGATCACCGACATCCACCTCGGGCCGTTCCTGCGCCCGGCGGCGCTCGAACGCGTCTTCGCCCGGCTGCTGGCGGCGCAGCCCGATCTTGTCCTGCTCGGCGGCGACCTGTTGACCGCGCGGATCGACGAGTTCCAGCCCGGTGCCGCCGCCTTCCGCTCTCTCCAGGCGCCGCTCGGCGTCTTCGTCGTCCTCGGCAACCACGACCACTACACCGGCGGCGCCGATCGGCTGCGCGTGATGCTGGGGGAGTGCGGCATCGCCGTCCTGCACAACCGCGCGGTCGTCCTCGAGCGCCGCGCCACCAGCGCTGCCGGCAGTTCAGACGCCGCCGGCACGCCCGGCGCCGCCGCGCCCGGCCGTCTCGCCCTGGCGGGGATCGACGACCTGCACGCCGGCCGGCCCGACCTCGGCGCCGCCCTGGCCCAGATCCCGGCGGGCCTGCCGATCGTCCTGCTGTCACACAACCCCGACATCGTCTTCGAAGCGGCGCGGCATGGTGTCGGCCTGGTCCTCTCGGGTCACACGCACGGCGGCCAGGTGCGCATCCCCGGACTGCCGGTGCTCGTGCGCATGAGCCGCTACCGGCTCGACGAGTGGTGCTACGACGCCGGCGACGCGCGTGTCGTCGTCAGCCGCGGGCTCGGGGTCACCGGCCTGCCGGTGCGTCTCGCCTGCCCGCCGGAGGCGGTCCTGATCACCCTGCGCCGGGCCGTGTAGAATCGGCGCCGGAGGCCGGCGCCATGAACACGCACGAACGGACCCTCGCGATCAACCTCGACAGCACCACGTTCGGGACCTTCGCGGAGATCGGCGCCGGCCAGGAGGTGGCCCGCTGGTTCCTGCAGGCGGGCGGCGCTTCCGGCACCGTCGCCAAGACGATCTCCGCCTACGACATGACCTTCAGCGACGCCATCTACGGCAAGGCCGGCCGCTACGTGTCCCGCGACCGGTTGATCGCCATGCTCGATCACGAGTACGCGCTGCTGGTCGAGCGGCTCGACGCGACGCGCGGCGACACGACCCGGTTCTTCGTCTTCGCCGACACCGTCTCGGCGCGCAACTTCGCCGGCACCAACGAGTGCCACGGCTGGATGGGGCTGCGGTTCCAGGCGCGGCCGCACGGCGCTCCGAACGATTTCCTGCTGCATGTCAATATGCGCGACAACACCAACCTGGGACAGCAGCAGGCGCTCGGCATCCTCGGGGTCAATCTCCTGTACGCCGCCTTCAAGAAGGAAGGGTCGGCGGCGGCGCGCCTCCTCGATCTGCTGGCCGATCTGTCGCTCGACCGGATCGAGATCGATGTTCTCGAGGCGCGCGGTCCCGATGTCGGCGACCCCGGTCCGGCGGTGATCGGGCTCAACCTCGTGCGCGGCGGCCTGGCGCAGGTGGTCATCCCGGGGGATGACGGCCGCTTGCTGCCGCCGTCGGAGGTGCTGCGCAAGCGCCCCATCCTGGTCGAGCGCGCGACCGCCGGGCGCACCGCGCCCGAGGACGCGATCCCGCGCGCGCTGGAACAGTTCGCCCGGGAGCGCGGCGGCGCCGACGGACCCGAGCCGCTGCTGCTGCGCGAGCTGTCGCTGCTCGAGACGGCCGATGTCGCCGCCGACGACCACCACACCCCCACCGACGACGAGACGATCCGCTGGCTCGCGGCGCGGGGCGCCGGCGGTGGGACGGCGGCGCTGACCCGCTTCCAGCGGACCTTCGCGCTCACGTCCTTCCTGCGCCGCTACAGCCAGGAGCCGATCCGTTTCGTCCTGCCGGTCCCGACCCTGGCGGCGATCTTCCTGACCGTCCACAAGGAGGGCCTCGAGGGTGGCCTGCTCGAGGGTCTCGGGCGGCTGCTCGCCAACGACGTCAAGGTGTATGCCGCCGGGGCCGGCGCCGGGTCGGCCGACGCGATCCGCCTGCCGAAGCCGCTCGGCCATCTCTACACCTACCTCCTCGAAGCCGGCTGGATCGTCCCGCTCGGCTGATCCGCCGGCGGGCTTCCGGCCGGCGCGGCCCCCCGTCGCCGCGGCCACGGGATCGTGGAACCGGGCGCCGCGGCGCCTGTGGTAGACTTCGCGACCATCGCGTCGAAAATGAGGGGCCGCCGGCATGGCAAGGCACGTGGCGTGTCGCACAGCCGGAGGTCCGGGAGGGGGTCGGTCGTGCCGGATCACCTGCGCCGCCTCGCAATGACCACGCCGCGCCGCGCCCTCACGTTGCTGGCGCTCACCACGACGCTCTCCTCCTGCGGCACCGAAACGCCCCCCGCGCCCCCTCCTCCCAATGTCAAGGTCGCGATCGTCCTGCAGCGTGACGTGCCGATCTACCTCGAGGCCGTCGGCCAGACGCGCGGCAACACCGAGACCGATATCAGGGCGCGAGTCGAGGGGTATATCGAGAAGGTGACCTACCAGGAGGGGACTGAGGTCACGAAGGGCCAGCTCCTCTACATCCTCGATCCGCGCCCGTTCGAGGAGGCTCTCGCGCAGGCGAAGGCGGAACTCGCGCGAGCCCAGGCCGAATGGACCAGAAGGAAGCACGACGTGGCGCGCTTCGAGCCGCTCGTCGCGGACAACGCGGTCTCCCGCGAGGAATACGAGACGGCCGTGGCCCAGGAAACGGCGGCCGCCGCCACCGTCGACGCCGCCCGCTCGTCCGAGCGCGCCGCCGCGCTCAATCTCGGCTACACGCGGGTGCTGGCGACGGAAGGCGGGTTGATCGGCAAGACCGAGGTGCAGGCCGGCACGCTGGTCGGCCGCGGGCTGCCGACGCTGCTGACCAAGATCTCGCAGATCGATCCGATTCACGTCCGGTTCACGCTCGCCGAACAGGAGTACCTGCGTCTCGCCCGCGCGCGGCCGATCGACACGAAAGGCACGAACTCCGATTCGACGCCTCTCGAGATGATCCTGGCCGACGGGACGGTGCATCCGCACACCGGAACTCTGGTCTTCGTCGACCGCAACGTCGACCCGGAGACCGGCACCATCCTGGTCGAGGCGTCGTTCCCCAACTCCGAGCGCATTGTGCGCCCCGGCCAGTACGCCAAGGTGCGCGCCGCAGTCACGGTCAGGAAGGGCGCCCTCCTCGTGCCCCAACGGGCGGTCGCGGAGATGCAGGGCACGTTCAGCGTCGCCGTCGTGAAAGCGGACGACACGATCGAGATGCGCCAGATCACGACGGCCGAGAGGGTCGGCGGGTTGTGGGTCGTCGCCTCCGGCCTGCAGCCGGAAGAGCGCATCGTCGTCGAGGGGCTGCAGAAAGTCCGTCCGGGCGCCAAGGTCACGGCCGAGCAGGTCGCCATCGACGAGGGCGCGGCCGCGGGAACGACCTCCGCCCCCGGAGCTTAGGAGCCTGTCCGAGTCATAGGATGGGCCGCGCGCATGGGGCTTGCGGTACCCAGGCGAGGCACGAGGAGGAATCGATGTGGGTGCATCGATGACGACGAGTAACGAAGTATGGGGCCGCAACCCCTATGCGCCCTTCGGGTTCGCGGCGGCGCGGGGCCGTCTGCGTCGTTGCCGCTCCTCGGCGATGTCCCGCATCGCCGTCGTCGCGACGCCTCGCATACGGCCCCGCGGCGCCGCGAACGCGACCCATCCTATGACTCGGACAGGCTCCTAGGCCATGTCGAATTTCTTCATCCGGCGGCCAATCGTCGCCATCGTCATCTCCATCATCATCGTCATCCTCGGACTTTTCAGTCTCAAGGGCCTCAGCATCGAGATGTACCCGTTCCTGGCCCCGCCGATGATCCGGGTCACGGCGACCTATCCGGGCGCCTCCGCCGTCGCCGTCGAACAGTCGGTGGCCACGCCGATCGAGCAGGAGGTCAACGGCGTCGACCGGATGATCTACATGAAGTCGTCGAACACCAGCGACGGCCGCATGCAGCTCGACGTGAACTTCGAGGTGGGTGTCGACCAGGACACCGCCAACGTCCTGACCCAGAACCGCGTCTCGTCGGCGCAGGCCCGCCTGCCGCAGTCGGTCGTCGCCCAGGGCGTCACCGTCAAGAAGCAGAGCCCCAGCATATTGATGCTGATCTCGCTGGCGTCGCCGAACGGCACCTACGACGCCAACTTCCTGATCAACTATTGCAGCATCAACCTGCGCGATCAGCTGCTGCGCATCCCGGGCATCGCCCAGGTCGACCTGCTCGGCGGCACCGACTACGGCATGCGGATCTGGCTGCGGCCCGATCGCCTGGCGCAGCTCAAGCTGACACCGTCGGACGTCATCGCGGCGATCCAGGAGCAGAACCTGCAGGCGCCCGCCGGCCGCGTCGGCATGGCCCCGTCGCCGAAGGGTCAGGAGTTCACCTACACGGTGAGCGCGCCGGGCCGGCTGGTCACGGCCGCGGAATTCGAGAACATCATCGTCCGCGAGACCCCGACCGGGGGCGCCATCCGCATCAAGGACGTCGGCCGCGCCGAGCTCGGATCGCAGGACTACAACTCGTTCGGCCGCCTCAACGGCAAGCCGGGCGGCACGATGGCGGTCTACCTGCTGCCGGGCGCCAACCAGCTCAAGGCGGCCGGGATGATCTACGCCACGATGGACCGGGCGAAGGCGCTGTTCCCGACCGACATGGCCTACACGATCGTCTACGACACGACACCGGCGGTCGAAGCCTCGATCCACGAGATCCTCAAGACCTTCGTCGAGGCGGTCATCCTGGTCACGCTGGTCGTGTTCATCTTCCTGCAGAACGTGCGCGCGACCCTCATCCCGCTCATCACCGTGCCGGTGTCGCTCCTCGGGACGTTCATCTTCTTCCCGCTGCTCGGCTTCTCGGTCAACACCCTGTCGATGTTCGGCCTGGTGCTTGCCATCGGAATCGTGGTCGACGATGCCATCGTCGTGGTCGAGGCGGTGATGCACCATATCGAGCACGGCATGAGCCCGAAGGACGCCACGACCCAGGCGATGAAGGAGGTCTCGGCCCCGGTCATCGGCATCGCCCTCATCCTGTCGGCCGTCTTCATCCCGGTCGCCTTCCTCGGCGGATTGACCGGGCGAATGTACCAGCAGTTCGCCCTGACCATCGCCATCTCGGTGCTGCTGTCGGCCTTCAACGCGCTGTCGCTGTCGCCGGCGCTGGCCGCCATGCTGCTGAAGCCGAAGAAGGAGGGGAAGCCGGGCCTCCTCGGCCGGGTCTTCGGCGGCTTCAACAAGGGATTCGACAGGGCGACGTCGGGATACGTCGGCATCGCCGGACACCTCGTGCGTCACGCCTGGATCACCATCGTTATCGTCGCGGGTGTCGTGGTCGGAGTGGTGTTCCTGGGCGGCCGTCTTCCGGCCGGGTTCGTTCCCGAGGAAGACCAGGGGATCTTCGGCGTCAACGTGCAGCTCCCGCCGGCCGCCTCGCTCGAACGGACCGGCGAGGTTCTGGCGCAGGTCGAGGAGATCCTCGGGCGCACCGACGGGGTCGAGTCGTACACGACCGTCGGCGGCTACGGCGCGGTGACCAGCACCTACCAGCCGAATTTCGGCACCATCTTCGCCCGCCTGCATCCCTGGGAGGAGCGCAAGGACGAGGCGCTGAAGCTGCGATCGATCATGGCCCGCCTGCAGGGCGAGTTCGCGCGAATACCGGAAGCCGTCGTCTTCCCGTTCAACATCCCGACCATTTCCGGGTTCGGGGCCTCGGCGGGGTTCAACTTCCTGCTCCAGGACCGCAGCGGCGCGATGGACGTTGCGCAGCTGGGTGAGCGGGTGCGCACCTTCCTGGCGGCGGCCCGCGAGCGGCCCGAGCTGGCGAACCTGTTCACCTCCTTCGATCCGCGTTATCCCCAGGTGAAGGTCGACCTCGACCGCGAGAAGGCGCGCAAGCTAGGCGTTCCGGTCGACGACGTCTTCCAGGCGATGTCGACGGTCCTCGGCGGCACCTACGTCAACGACTTCAACCGCTTCGGCCGGCTGTACCGGGTCTACGTCCAGGCCGAGGCCGGCGCCCGCCGCAAACCCGAGGACATCGGCGCAGTCTACGTCCGCAGCGCCACCACCGGCGAGATGGTGCCCCTCGCGACCCTCGTGACCATCACCTCGCAGGCCGGCACCGAGATCACGAACCGGTTCAACCTCTTCCGCTCGGCCGAGATCAACGGTGTCCCCGGGAAGGGATACACCTCGGGACAGGCGTTGGCGGCGCTCGAAGAGACATTCGCGAAGACGATGCCGGCGGAGATGGGCTTCGCCTACAACTCGATGTCGTACCAGGAGAAGACGGCGCCCCCCTCGGCGCCTACCTTCATCCTCGCCATCGTCTTCGTCTTCCTGCTCCTGGCCGCGATGTACGAATCGTGGCGGCTGCCGTGGGCCGTGCTGCTGGGATCGCCCCTCGTCGCCCTCGGGGCCTTCGCCGGTGTCTGGTTCATGGGGTTCGACAACAACGTCTACGTGCAGATCGGTCTCATCATGCTGGTCGGCCTGGCGGCCAAGAACGCCATCCTGATCGTCGAGTTCGCCAAGGCGAAGCACGATGGAGGGATGCCGGTCGCCGATGCCGCGATCGAGTCGGCGCGCCTGCGGTTCCGGCCCATCTTGATGACCGCGTTCGCTTTCATCCTCGGCGTCGTGCCGCTGATGCTGGCGAGCGGATCCGGGTCGGGGGCGCAGAACGTCATGGGCACCGCGGTCTTCTACGGCATGCTCGTGGCCACGGCGTTCGGGGTGTTCCTCATCCCGGGGAACTTCGCGTTCGTCGAGGGGCTCGGGCGCAAGGGCGGCGCCGCGACGCCGCCGGCGACACCCGGGGCCGCGGCCGCCGCGGCGCATGCGGCGCCGGGGCATGGTGGTGCTGTGCCCGGTGCCGCCGCGGGTCACGGCGGTGGAGGCCAGGCATGACCGCCCGCCGCGCGCTGCGCGCCCTCGCGGCCGGGGGTCTTCTCGTCGCGTCGCTCGGTTGCGCCATGGGTCCGGACTACGAACGGCCCGACATCACGGCGCCCGAGAACCACCGCGGTTTCGAGGGGCCGGCGCAGGCCGCGTCGCTCGCCGATGTGCCGTGGTGGGAGCTGTTCCAGGACCCCGCCCTCCAGGACTTGATCCATCAGGCGCTGATGGCGAACTTCGACCTGCGCATCGCCGCGGCGCGTGTCGTGCAGGCGCGGGCGCGGGCCGGCATCGCCAAGTCGTTCCTGTTCCCCGAGGTGAACTTCTCGGGCGGCTACTCGGATCAGCAGGTGTCGCGCCTGACCGAGCCGCCCGGGGATGGCGGCCAGGCCGACCGCAAGTACGGCAACTACGATCTCGGTTTCTCGTTGTCGTGGGAGCTCGACATCTGGGGCCGCATCCGGCGCGAGCGCGAGGCGGCGGTCGCCCTGTTCATGGGGAGCGAGGAGACCCGCCGCGGCGTCGTCATCACGCTCGTGGCCGACGTGGCGCGGGCCTACTTCGTGCTGCGCACGCTCGATCTCGAGCTCGAGATCTCCCACAGCACCGTGGCGATCAACGACGAGACCGTGGCGTTCTATCGCCGCAGGGTCGCGGGCGGCGTCTCGAACCAGCTCGAGCTCGACCAGGCGATCGCCAATCGCGCCCGCACCGCGGCCACCACCCCCGAGCTCGAACGCCAGATCGCGATCCAGGAGAACCTGATCCACTTCCTCCTGGGACAGCCGCCCGGGCCGATCGCGCGCGGTGCCACCCTGATCGATGAGCAGGCGCCGCCCGCGGTGCCGGCAGGCCTGCCGTCGGCGCTCCTCGATCGCCGGCCGGACGTGCGTGAGGCCGAGGAGCTGCTGGTCGCCGCCAACGCCGACATCGGGGCGGCGAAGGCGCTCTTCTTTCCGACCATCTCCCTCACCGGCCTGTTCGGCGGCGCCAGCCACGAGTTGTCCGATCTGGGCACCGCCGATGCGCGTGTCTGGTCGGTCGCGGCCGGACTGTTCCAGCCGATCTTCCAGGGCGGCCGGATACGACGCAACTACGACG
>Ga0210377_10002513_pt1 | contig 16030 bp, 14 predicted proteins | sample PLM4_65_b1redo_FD_155480 | JGI IMG/M metagenome (GOLD analysis project Ga0210377, IMG submission 155480) | Groundwater sediment microbial communities from an aquifer in East River, Colorado, USA - PLM4_65_b1 redo | ecosystem: Environmental > Terrestrial > Soil > Riparian zone | place: USA: East... | reverse complement strand
CGCCCGCGCGGCGCCGCCAGCGCGCGGCGGCGCGGGCGGAAGGAGACGGCGACGAGCCGGAACCCGCGATGACCACCTACTCCGACGACCCGCCCCGACCGGCGCCGCCCGAACCTCAGGATACAGCGCCACCCGTGATCGCGCCGTCACCCTGGAGCACCGCCCCGCAGGCGGGGCCGGGGGAGTCCGCCTTCGGCGCGGCGCCGGCGCCGGCCGCACCCGCCGAGCGGCTCAGCCCATGGGTGTCGATCTTCACCAGGACGCGCGCGACCATGCGGCAGATCCTCGACGAGAATCCGCGCCGGCTGGTGCACCTGCTGGCGATGCTCGGCGGGGTGGCGGAGACGCTCGGTTCGCACATCCCCGACATGCCGCCGTTCTTCACGCCGTCGCTCGGGGTGCTCGTGATCGTGAAGGTGATCCTCGGGGCGGTCGTCGGTCTGGCGATGCTGTACGTCTTCGGCGCGGCGGTCTGGCTGACCGGCAGGATGCTCGGCGGCAAGGGGACATTCGTCGACGTGCGCGCCGCGACCGCCTGGTCGAACGTGCCGGCGCTGTGGGGAGTGCTCCTGTGGCTGCCGCTGCTCGCCTACCTCGGGACCGGGGCTCTGAACCTCGATCCGCAGTCGCTTCTCGGCGACCCGGCGGGGCTGATTCTCCTCGTGCCGATCGGCATCGCCGGCGTCGCTCTCTTCTTCTGGCGCATCGTGATCTACTGCAAGTGCATAGGCGAGGCGCACCGCTTCTCGGCCTGGCACGGGTTCGGGGCGGCGCTCATCGCCCTCGTCATCCTCGCCATCCCGATCGTCATCATGACCGTGACGGCGCTGGCCCTCGGTGGTCTCGCGGCGCTCGGCGCCGCGTCGTGAGAAGCGGGTCGTGACCCCCGCGCTGCGCGCCAAGCTCCTCGACCGGCGCCAGCGACTCGAGCGGGCGCTGTCCGAGAGCGGCCCGCTCGAGGACCTGGTCCTCCTGGTCCAACAAGTGGATCAGGCCCTGGCGCGGATGGATGGCGGCACGTACGGAAGCTGCCGCGTCTGCGGCAACGAGGTCGAGGAGCACGACCTGGCGGCCAACCCGTTTATCGAGTACTGCCTCTGCCGCCTGAGCCCCGAGCAGCAGCGCGCCCTCGAACACGACATCGACCTGGCGCGGCGCATCCAGACCGGCCTGCTGCCGCGGCAGGACGTCGGCTGCTGCGGCTGGCGGTCGCACTATCGCTACCGCCCCGCCGGGCCGGTGAGCGGCGACTACTGCGACGTCCTGACAACGCGCGACGACAGCGGCGACCTGTGGTTCGCCGTCGGCGACGTCTCGGGCAAGGGGATCGCCGCGGCGCTGCTGATGGCGCACCTGAACGCCTCGTTCCGCAGCCTCATCGAGACCGGCCTGCCGCCCGAGGAGATCGTGGCGCGGCAGAACCGCCTGCTGCTCGGGAGCGACCTGCCGTCGCACTACGCGACGCTGGTCTGCGGCCGGGCGATGGCGGACGGCCGCATCGACCTGGTGAACGCCGGCCACTGCGCGCCGCTGGTGGCGCGCGCCGGCGCGGTCGCGCCGCTGCCGCCCACCGCGTCCGGCTTCCCCGTCGGCCTCGTCGAGGATCGGCGCTACGAGGTCGAGACGCTGCGGCTCGGACCCGGCGACACGCTCCTGCTGTACACCGACGGCCTCATCGAGGCGCGCGACGGCGACGACGCGGAGTTCGGCCTCGACCGGGTCGCCGCGCTGTTCGCGGGTCACCATGCTCTGCCGCCGCGCGACCTTGCATCGAGGCTGCTCGACGACCTCGGCACGTTCCTCGGCGGCATGGCGGCGACCGACGACCTGTCGCTGATGGTGATCCGCCGCGAAGCCTAGTGTGTCCGAGTCATGGCATGGGTCGCGCCGGCGCGCCGGCCCCGCCTCACAACGGGTCTTCGATCTCCAGCAGGCGCGCCAGGAAGGCGGCGCGCTGTGCCAAGTGATCGACCCGCACGCGCTCGGCCAGCGCGTGCGCCCCGTCCCCTTCGACCCCCAGCCCGTCGAGCACCGGGATGCCGAGGGCGGCGCAGTGGGATCCGTCGCTGCCGCCGCCGGTCCCGCCCTCGCCGAGATCGAACCCGACCTCCGCGGCCGCCCGCCGCGCGCTGCCGAGCAGGGCGGCGATCGCGCTCGTCCGTACCATGGGCGGATGGGTCAGGGCGGCTTCGACATCGAGCCGCGCGCCGGGGTGGCGCGGCCGGAGGCGGCGCAGCGACCCCTCGACGCGGCTCCATTCCTCCGGCGTCCCGACGCGCACGTCGATCGCGGCCGTGGCCGCGGGGGCGACCACGTTCTTCGCCACCCCGCCGCTCACGAGACCGGCATGCACCGTCGTGCCGCGGTCCGCGTCCTCGAGGGCTTTCACCGCCAGGATTTGCGCCGCCAACTCCTCGATGGCGTTGACGCCGCGCGCCGGATCGATGCCGGCGTGGGCGGCGACACCGGTCACCGCCAGATGGACGCGGCCGACGCCCTTGCGCGAGGTCTTCGCGCCGCCGTCGGTGTTGCACGGCTCGAGTCCGAGGACGAAGCGGCAACGGCGCGCCTCGGATTCGAGATGCGGCCGGCTCGCGGGGCTGCCGGTCTCCTCGTCGGCGCTCAGGAACAGCACGACCGGGCGCCGCGGCCGCACCCGCCCCGCGGCGATGGCGCGCGCCACCATCAGCGCCACGACGATCCCGGCCTTCATGTCGAACACCCCCGGGCCGTGCGCGAAGCCGCCCTCGACACGGAACGGCCGGCGCGCCGCCTCGCCCGCGGGCCACACGGTGTCGAGATGGCCGAGGAGCATGACCGGCCGATCGTCGGGAGGGGTGGCGGCGTCCGGACGGCCGGGCGCGGCGACGGCCGCGGCCGCGCCTGCGCCCGCGCCGGGCCCTGGCCCGAGCGCCGCCACGAGCGGCCGCCCGACGCCTCCGGCCATGCCGCCGGCAGCATCGACGCCCGCGCCACCGCCACCGGTGCCGGGGAAGCTCACGCGCGCGCCGATTGCCATGAGCTCGGCGGCGACCGCCGCACCCATGCGACCCACGGCGGCGGCGTCGGAGGTCGGCGAGTCGATGCCGACGAGGCGGCCGAGGAGATCGACCGCCCCGCCGGCCTGCGCTTCGAAATGGCGCAGGAGTTCGGCGCCGCGGCTCACGCGTCGAGGGCGCGCAGCAGCGGGGCGACCTTCGCGAACGCCTTGAGGTGCGTCTCGACGTCGGCCTCGGTGTGCTGCACGCAGACCGTCCACTGCTCGTCCGGTCCGGGCGGCTGCGGGATGACCCCTTCGCAGAGCATCGCCAGGTACCAGGCGTGCGACGCCCGCTTGTCGAGCGTGACCCAGTCGCGGTAGTCGCGCATCCGCTCGCGCTTGAAGTTGATCGTGCCCATCGATCCGACCCCGTTCGCGTAGCACGGCAGGCCGTGCTCGCGGATGAGGGCGGCGTAGCCGTCGACGAGCGTGCGGTTGAGGGCGAAGACCTGCTCGTAGGCCGCGGCGGTCAGGACCTCCTTGAGCGTCGCCTCGGCCGCCGCCAGCGCCAGCGGGTTGCTGGCGTAGGTGCCGACGTGGATGACGCGGAGGGAGGCGATCTCCTCCATGATCTCCGCCGGGGCGCCGAAGGCCGCCAGCGGCAGGCCGCCGCCGATCGCCTTGGCGAGGACGACGATGTCGGGCCGCACCTTGTAGTGCTCGGTGGCGCCGCCGCGGGCGATCTTCACGCCCGTCTTGACCTCGTCGAAGATCAGCACCGCACCGTACTTCGCGCACAGGTCCTTGAGACCCTGCAGGAAGCCGGGCTCCGGCTCGGTCACGCCCATGTTGAGCATGATCGGCTCGACGATGACGCAGGCGATGCGGTTGAGGTTCTCCTCGAACCGGCGGCGCACCGACTCGAGGCTGTTGAACTGGGCGATGTGGGTGTGGGCCATCGACTCGGCCGGCACCCCCTGGCTCACCGGCACGGCGCTCGGCGCCTCGCGCAGACCGGTCTTGTGCAGCGGCGGCTTGCCGGAGACCAGCACGGTGTCGTGCGCCCCGTGATAGGCCCCCTCGAACTTGATGATGCCCGGCTTGCCGGTGTAGCCGCGCGCCAGGCGGATGGCGTGCATCGTCGCCTCGGTGCCCGAGTTGCAGTAGCGCCACTGCTCGTGCCCGAAGCGATCGCGCAGCTCCTCGGCGACGACCGACTCGAGACGGTGCGGCATGGCGTGCAGGGTGCCACGGCGCGCCTGGCGCTCGATCGCCTCGATCACCTTGGGATGCGTATGCCCGACCAGCATGGCGCCGAAGGCCATGGCGAAGTCGGCGTAGCGGTTGCCGTCGAGGTCGGTGATCGTCGTGCCGACGGCCGACTCGATGAAGATCGGGTTCGGCTCGACGGCGCGGAAGTTCGAGGAGACCCCCAGAGGGAGGAGCGCCCGGGCGCGCTCGTGGGCCTCGCGCGAGCGCCGCGTGCGCTGCATGTAGCGGCTGACGATGGCGTCGAAGTGGGACATGTCGATTCCTCCGGGAAGGCGCGAGTTTACCAGACTATGGGGAGCGCACGCCCCGGGCGCTCACTCCCCGGGGTCGGGCTCGGGCGCGCTCTCCCACGGGACATCGAACCGCACGTCGGTGTACTCGGCCACCGCCTCGAGGCGGCCGACCGCGGCGGCCGCGTCCGAGGCGTGGGTCTCGCGGCGCGTGGCGATGCGGATACCGTCGAAGTCGCGGTGATCGGCCAGGACCGACAGGCGGAAGTCGTTCGGTCCGGCGCGGTACGAGTGCACCAGCTCGAGCAGGTGGCTCCGGCGGCTGATGTAGAGGTCCTGCCAGTCATCCGACCCACTGCCGGGCGATCCGGTGTCGAGCCGCAGGCGCAGGACGTCGCACGGCCCGGGCGGGACCGGTCCCGCCGCCACCGGCGTGCGGACGCCGCGCGTCATCACGATCGTCCCCGGGTCGAGAAGACACCACGGCAGCCGGAAGTCCCAGCGGATCGCCCGCCCGTAGGCGCGGGTGAACTCGGTGTCGCCCGCCTCATCCCCGGCGCCGTCGCCGCCGACCACGACGACGTCGCCGTCGATGCGCACGACCCGCTCCGGGGCGGGGGCGAGGTCCTCCATCTCGAGATGCACGTCGGGGCCGAGCGCCAGGCGATGGACCTGAAGAGTCGTACGCTGCGGCGTGGCGCCGCCGGCGTAGAGCGCGAGCGAAAAGCGGTACTCGGCGTTGCGCCGCGCCGCCCAGGTATCGAGCCCGCCGTAGGCGCTGAGCATCGCCGCGATGGCGCGCACCGCGTCGGGATCGTCGGTGACCGTGCGGATGCGTTCGAAGACGGGATCCGGGACGGCCGGCGCGCCACAGCCGGCGCCGGCGGCGGCGACCGCGCAGGCGGCGATCGCCGCGGCCACCCTGCCTGCGACAACGCGCCTCACATCGCGCCGCCGGGCGCCACCGGGGGCACCTCGTTGCGGCCGAGCCAGGTCACCACCCCATCCGACTCGATGCGGAAAATCCACGACGGTGTCAGCACGAGGTGCGGCGCGACCCGCGGGCTCTCGACGACCAGCGCGACGTCGGTCTCGGTCGGCAGGTCGCCGCGCGCATGGCTGTGAAGCGTCGGCGTCCTGCCGTCACCCGGCGCCACGTCGGCCGACTCCCCCGGCCCGTGCAGCGGCGCGATCTGCAGCACCTGGTTGCCGTCGGCGCTGATCGTCGCCTTGAGGTCGGAGCCGAAGCGCGTCACCGTGCGCGCCCCCGTGCGCGACTGAAGATACACGGTGAAGGTGCCGCTCTTGTCGCGGAACACCGACTCCGCGAACCCCGGCGGCACGGCGGCGACATGCGCCTGCGCCCCGGCCCGCGCCGTATCGATGGCGCGCATCGCGGCCTGGGCATCCGTGGGCGCGGGTTTCGGCGGGTCGAACAGGTCGAACCGCTCGACCTCGCCCGCGCGCGGACGGAAGACCGCGTCCGCCACGAGCAGCCACGCCTTCAGATCCCCGCCCTGGAGCTCGCGGCTGATGAAGACCACATGCCAGACGCCTTTGCGATCGACGACCACCGGGCGGACCCGGTCGCCGAGATCGGTCTTCTCCTCGAACCGCTTCCTCGTCGTGACGATCGCCTCCTGGTACGAAGCGATCCGCCTCCCCGCCTCCGTGATCGCCCGCAACTCCCCGTCCGACGGCCGCGCCGCCCCCTGCGCCACGGCCCCCTGCGCCACGGCCGGCGGCGCCACGGCCGGCGGCGCCACGGCCGCCACCGCCACCGCCGCAACCGACAGCAGCACCGCCAACCCGACCATCAGCCCGCCCCGCACCCGCCGCATTCCGTGCCCACCATGTCGCACCACGAGCATCACGTCATGACTCCCACCAGGAACCCCGAGTCTACCACCCGAGGAGGAGGGCTTCATTCAGCCCTCGATGCCCTTCATGCCCAACGCGCGCCCCACGCCGCAGCCGGGGGGCCGCGCCGCGCAAGCCGGACCGTCCGAGACCGAGCGGTGGGGCCCCACCGCGCCGTTCCATGGCGCGGTGGGCACCGCGAGGCGAGGTCGAGGGGAGGGACGCGCAGCGTCCCGGACCCGTGTCCGGCGGCGCGGCGCGGCCCCCCGGCCGCGGCGCGGGGCGCCACATCCTGTGCCTTGAAGGGCTCAGAGCGATCCCGTATGATCGCGCCCCTTCCCCGGAAGGGCCCATTGGAGCAGGGATGACGACCAGCCTGGCGCAGGATCTCCGGCCGCTTGTGAAGGGTACCGTCCACGACGACCCGGCGGCGCGCGAGGAGCGCAGCGGCGATTTCGGCCGGATGACCCACCGCGTACCGGGGGTCGTGGTGCGACCCGCCTCGGCGGCCGACATCGCCGCGGTCATCCGCTACGCGCGCGCGAACCGGGTGGCGGTAGCGACCCGCGGCGAGGCGCACACCCAGACCGGTCAGTCGCTCACCGACGGCGGCATCCTCCTCGACCTCACCGCCCTCGGCACGATCCACTCCGTCGACGCCGGCGGCACGCCGCCGTCGGCTCTGTGCGACGCCGGCGTGAAGTGGGAGACCCTGGTCCGCCAGGTGATGCCGCAGGGGCTCGTGCCTCCCGTTCTCACCAACAACCTCGGGGTCACCATCGGCGGGACGCTGTCGGTGGCCGGGCTCGGCGTGGCGTCGTTCCGCCACGGCGCCCAGGGCGACAACGTCCTCGAGATCGAGGCAGTCACGGGAGCGGGCGACGTGGTCACATGCAGCCCCGCCTCGAACACCGAGGTGTTCGACGCGCTGCGATCGGGTCTCGGGCAGTTCGGGATCATCACCAGGGCGCGCGTGGCGCTGCGCCGCTGTCTGCCGAAGGCGCGCACCTACTACCTGCTCTACGACGATCTCGGCGCGATCATGCGCGACATGCAGAACGTCATCGACGGCGACCGGTTCGACAACCTCGAGTCGTGGTGCGTCCCCTGCCCGCAGGGTTTCCGCTGGAACGGGCCGGCGAAGGAGGCATTCGCCAGTTGGTTCTACCCGCTGCACCTGACCGTGGAGTTCGATCCGGCCGCGCCGCCCGACGCCGCCGCGCGCCTGCAGGGGCTGACCCCGTACCGCCGCGTGCACGTCGAGGATCAGGACCTGATCCACTTCGCCGCCCGCCTCGAGCCGCTGTTCGCCGTCTGGCGCCGCAGCGGCTACTGGGGGGCGACCCATCCGTGGATGGAGACGGTGCTCCCCTGGGCTTCGGCCGGCCCGTTCATCCGGCAGGTGCTGGCGAACCTGCCGCCGACCGCCCTCGGTGGCGGGCACATCCTGCTCTGGCCGAGCCGCGGCACGACATCGCATATCCCGCTGTTCATGGTGCCGCCGTCGCCGCTGGTGATGGGCTTCGGCATTCTCCCGGGGCTGCCGCCCGATGTCCTGGCGATGGTCAAGCCGCGTCTGAACATGGCCTCCGATGCGAGCATGACGGCCGGCGGCAAGCGCTACCTCTCGGGGTTCATCGAGTTCGACCGCGCCCGCTGGAAGCGGCACTTCGGGCCGAAGTGGGACACGGTCTGCCGCCTCAAGGCGGCCCTCGACCCCGACGGCATCCTCAACCCCGGCTTCATCGACTACGGTCCGTGACCGGCACCGCCGCGACCGGCCCCGCGATCGGCTCCGTCCCGGCCGGCGACGGCAGCACCGGCCGGCGGCGCGCCCTGACCCGGCTCGGGCACGCGGCCCGCATCGCCCTCGGCGCCGTCTTCCTGGCGGCCGGGGCGCTGAAGATCGTCGACGTCGCCGAGTTCGCGCGCCAGACCGCCAGCTATGGGCTCATTGGCCCGCGTCTCGCGGCGGTCATCGCCCCGGGTCTGATCGCCCTCGAGATCGCCCTGGCGGCGGCGCTGCTCGCCGGCTGCCACGTCCGGGTGGCGGCGATCGTCACCGGGCTGCTCCTGGCCTTCTTCATCGCCCTGGAGGGCTGGGGGATCATGCAGGGCCGCATCGAGTCGTGCGGCTGCTTCGGCGCCTACGTGCAGCGCACGCCGCAGGAGGTGATCCTGGAAGATCTCCTGTTCACGGCGCTCGCCGTGATGGTGGTGGTCTTCCTCGGGGCGTGGGAGCCGCGCCGGCACCGGCTTGCCGCCAGCGCCGTCGCCGCCGCGACGGTCGCGACGCTGGGCCTCGCCATCGCCTCGCCGCGCCTGCCGATCGATCCGTGGGTGACCAGTCTGGCGGTCGGCCGGACGGTCGAGGAGCTGGGTCTGGCGGCCCGGCTGCCGGCCGAGGTGCAGGCGGGCGGCCTGGTGGCGATCCTCGACCTGGCCGATCCCGCCTCGAAGGACGCGGCCGCGGCGCTCAACGAGCTCGCCGCGACGCCGGGCCTCCCCAGGGTGCTGGCGCTGACCCCGTCGACCGAGGCGGAGCATGCCGCATTCCTGTGGCAGGCCTACCCGGCGTTCGACCTGCTCACCGCCGACCGGCCGCTGCTCAAGCGGCTGTACCGCCGCCTGCCGCTCTATTTCCTCGTTCGCTCGGGGCGGGTCGAGGCAATCTACCCGGGTCCTCGCCCACCAACGGCCGACCTGCTATCATCGAAGGCCTCATGACACCCAAGACCGCCATATCCCATGCCATCCTGGCCACGGCGACGTTCTCTGTCATGGTGGCCATGGCTCCCGCGCCGGCCGCCGCCGCCGACGTGATCTGCCGGGCGAACTACGAATTCTGCGTCGAGGTGAACGGCGCCTATCCGCCGGACGCCCGGTTCTTCGTCGCCGAGACGCGCGGCAAGTTCCTCGTCGACATCCCGTCGCAATCGAAGAGCGTCCTCATCGACCTGCCGACGCGGCGGGCCGTGTCGGTGCCGCGCGACAGCATCAAGCCCGACGGCGCCGATGGCAAGGTCAGGGTCGCCGACCCCGGCGGCGCGGGCGCGCCGGCCTACGCCCTGTCGATCGAGGGGCCGGTGCTGCGCTTCCAGGCCGACGCCTCGAAGGTGCGCATCCTCAAGGTGACCGAGCGGGCGGCGCAGGTTGGACCGGTCACCATCGAGGCGCTCGCCGCCGATCGCCCCGAGTACCGCGAGGGGATGAAGGCCTACAAGCCGGACCCCGTGGCCATCGAGGCGCTGAAGAAGAACAAGAAGCCGATCGAGATCGAGGCCTTCTTCGGGACCTGGTGCCCGCACTGCAAGATCTACATGCCGAAGTTCCTGCGGGTCATCCAGGATGCCGGCAACCCCACCATCAAGCTGACGCTCGTCGGCGTCCCTAAGAACTGGGGCGACGACAAGACACCGGGACCGTGGCAGGGGAAGAACTTCCAGAACGTCCCGGCGATCATGATCCGCTACGAAGGGCGCGAGCTGACCCGGATGTCGGCGCACGAGGGCGCCGTACCCGAGGTCGATCTGGCCACGCTCCTGAGCGCCATCAAGTAACCTTCTTCCCACGGCCGCCGCGCGCCTTCTCGACGGCGGTGTCGCGCTGCTCTTCGATGCGCCGCCGGTCCCGCAGGTACTCCTCCTCGACTTTCGCGAGCGCGTCCGCGTCGCCGGCCGCCTGCTGCCGGTTGGAGCGGTGCAGTATCTCGGCCTCGGCCATCTTCGCCTGGTAGAGCGCCCTGACGTCGGCGATGGTCTTCTTCCGGGCGGCGCTCAACGCCGCCGGCCCGCGCTCGCCGCGCTCGCGGTCCTGCTGCTTCAGTTTCTCGAGCGCGAGTTCCCACGCGCTCTTCGGTGCATCACCCATCGTCCCCCCTCCTCGCCCGCGCCGCCCGCGCGCGCCCGCCGCGCTTGACCGGCGGCGAGCGCCGGGCGGAGAATGGCATCTCCAACGGAGAATCGCTCATGTCGCGCAATCTCGAGATCACCTGTCCCTGCTGCGCCTCCCTCCTCGTCGTCGATCCGGACAGCGGCGCAATCCTGCGCGAGGAGCGCGTCGTGAAGCGCGAGCACAAGTCGCTCGACGATGCCCTCGGCCACGTGGCGGCGCAGCGGCGCGAGGCCGAAGGCCGCCTCGATCGCGCCCTGCAGGACCAGAAGAACCGCGACGACATCCTCGAGAAGAAGTTCGAGGAGGCGCGCCGCAAGGCCGCCAACTCCACCGAACGACCACCCGGGCCATTCGACGGCGATTAGACCGCGCGGGCGGCGCGGCGCTGCCGGCGCCGGCGCATCAGGACGAACGCCCCGCCGGCGAGAGCGAGCGCGACCGCCGCGACGAGCGTCACCACCCAGACGCTGGCGAGCGCCCCGGCGATCGCCTTCTTGGTTCCGAGCCAGCGGCTGACCTGCAGGTCGGGTGTCGACGTCGTGGGGTTGGTCAGCGCCTTCGCCTGCGCGACGCCGTAATAGAGCGCGGCCTCCTTCGGTGAGGAGAAGAAGGCGAGATCCGCCGCCCGTTCCATCGAGCGCGCCGCCACCGGCGAGCCCGGCGCGCCGTTGGCGTAGCGCCGGAAGAACTCCCCCGCTTCGGCGCGGCGGCCGCCGCGCTCGGCCAGCACCCGTCCCAGCTCGAAGAACGACTCGAGAGTCGCCTGGGTGTGCGGGTAGGCCTCGATCAGGTGCCGGTAGGTCGCCTCGGAGGCCGCAAGGTCGCCGGCGTCATGCTGCGCGATGGCCAGCGCATAGAGCGCGTTGGGGATCAGCGGGCTCATCGCGAACGTGGTCTCGAAATCCTTCAGCAGCGCGACCACCTCGTCCGGCTTGCCGGTGAGCCGCAGCGCCCGCGCCAGCTCGAACGTGATGCCCGGGAGAATGTCGGGGGTCGGGTTGTGCTCGAGCGCGCGGCGCAGGACCGGCGCGGCCGCGGCGAGATCGCCTCCCTGCCGGCGGGCGACGCCGGCGAGGAAGAGAATGTCGGCCATGCGCGGGTCGTCGGGGAACCGCTGCGCCGCCTCCTCGAGCAGGCCGGCCGCAGGCAGGAACTCCTGGATCGCCATGTGCGCCCGCGCCTCGCCCTGCAGCGCCCCCACGGTCTCGGCCGGCGTCGTGCACAGGGTCAGCGCTTCCTGGTACTGCACGATCGCCTCGTTGGCGCGGTTCTGCGAGAGCAGGCTCTCGGCGCGCGTCATGATGTCGGCGACGGTGCCGCCGTATCCCTGGGCGAGGGCCGGTGGAGCGGCCACGACGGCGAGCAGGCACGCGAGACCGGCCGCGCACATCGATGCGGCCGGGTGATCGATGACGGTCGGTCGGCGGCGCAACATGGCGGGTATTCTATGATGCCCGGGGCGTTCCGTCACGCCGTTTCGGAGGGCGTGCGCGCCGCGATTCCATGAGGCCATGAGCGACCGCCGCGTCACGTCATCCACCCGCGCCCGCCGACGACACCCGGCGCGCGGACGGCGGGCGCCCACCCTGCCCGGGCGCCTCGCGCCCCCCGGGCCCGGCGCCCTCGCCGACCTGGATCGCGCCGTGGCGGCGGTGACCGCCGGCCGCCTGCGCCGGGTCGCGCGCGCCCTGAAGAGGCTGGCGGGCCGCCGCGGCCGCGGCCGCGGCCATCGACCCGGACGGGACCTGCCGGCGGCGCTGGCGGCCCTGGTGGGGGAGAGCCGGGCGGTGCTCGCCGGCCTGCCGGCACCGGCGCGGCGGCGTGTCCTGTGCGGCCCCGATCTGCGCGGCTTCCTGTCGGAGGCCGAGACCTGGATCGACGTCCTGCGCCTCGCGGCGCCGGCCGAGCCGGACGCCGTGCCCCTTTTCGAGCGGATCAGCAGGACCGAGCATCTCCTGACCCTTGTCCCCGCGGGGCGGCTCGATGCTGCCTTCCCGGCGCGCGCGCGCGCCTTGGCGCTCGAACGTCTGGCCGCGCTCGCATCGGACCTCGGCGCCCTGCTTCTCGGTCTGCGCCTCGCCGCCACCGCGTCACCTCGACCGCTGGCGGTCGCTCTCACGTTCCGGGAGAGCGCCGAACAGGGCCGGCCCGCCGATCGGATCGACCTCGGCACGTTCGCCGGGCCGGCGGGCCCCCTCGGCCTGCTCGCCGGTGTCGCGCCCGGGCGTCGCGCCGGCTCCCGGCTGCGCGCCCGCATTGAGCGCGGCCTCCTGACCCTGCGCCTGCCGGGTCGTCAGGCCCTCCTCATTCCGGCCGCCGGCTCGCCGCTGGCCTCGCCGCACCCGATCCTGGCGCGGCGCCGTCTCATCCCCGGAAGCACCATGCTCCTGGCCCCGGCCCTGCGTCCCGGGCCGCGGCGGATGGGCGTGGGGCGCGACCTGCCGGGTCTTGCGCACCGACTCGCCCGCGCGCTGCGGCTGCTGCGCCAGGCCTGGCCCGAGGCGCACCGCGATGTCGTGGCGCGGACGGTCATGGTGGTGCCGGTGCGCGAGCCGGGGCTGGTCTCCTACTCGCTGGCGGCGCGGCCGGGGATCTCGTTCATCAACGTCCACGACAAGCGCACGCTGGAGCTGGCCGACGATCTGCTGCACGAGAACTCGCACCACCTGTTGCATGACCTGCAGGAGACCGTCCGGCTCCTGGCGCCCGGTCCCGCGACCGAGGAGGTGCAGGCGTTCCATTCCCCCTGGCGCGGCACCCTCCGGCCGCTGCACGGCATCCTGCACGGCACCTTCACGTTCCTGTTCCGCGCCGAGTTGTTCGCGCGCATCCTCGACGCGCACGCCCGGCGGCCGCGCGTCGTCGCTCCCCTGCTCGGGCCGGGCGGGGCGGCGTTCGTGCGCCGCGAGCTGAAGCGCGAGCTCGCCATGCTGCAGCGGGGGCTCGCCGATCTCGGCACCGCCGCCGCCCACCGCCTCCTCACCCCCGCCGGCCGGGAGCTCGCGGCGGCGCTCCGGGCCTGGCACCGGCGGCGGCGGCCGGCCGCCGCGCGCCCCCGACGCGGGCTGCACGGCGGCGGTGGGTTCAGTCGAGGTGGTAGGTGAAGACGAGCGCCTGGATGACGAAGCGGTCCCGGTCGCGGATCAGCAGCATCATCAACCGGCCCTTCTTCTCCGCCGGCCCGTCGTGGAGCGTGAACGCGGCGCGCACCGTGGCCAGGCGTCCCTGCCGTTCCACCTGCACGTCGGCCAGTTCTTCCCGGATCGGCCGCCCGGTGGCGAAGTAGTTCCGCTGCCGGGCGACGAACTCGTCGAGAGTCCTCGCTGTCGTCGTCCCGTCGTCGTTTGTGAACGCGGCAACGAAGCCGGGGTGGAACAACCCGCGCCAGGTGTCGAGAGTGTCGCGGGTGTAGAGCCCGATGTAGTCGCGCAGCAGGGCGTCGATCTCCGCGTCGGCAGCGGGGGCCGGGGCGGCGATCAAGCCGAGCAGCAGCGCCAGGGCTGCGAACCGGAAGGGTCGTCTCACGGGGCATTCACCTCCATGGGCGCGCTCCCGGCGCCTTGTCGGCATGACTCCCCCGCCCGGGTCGGGGCCCCTGGAGAGGCGCCCGGGACTCGTCACCGAGAAGGCGGGAGGTAGCCTTCGACGAGGGCGGCGTAGGCGGCGACCTGCCGGTCGCTCCACGCCGCGTCACGCCCGAGCTCGCGCGCCATGATGTCGGCGACGCGCGGCGCCGCCTCGAGGCTGGCGCGCGCGTCGAGCAGCAGCGCCCGGGTGCGCCGCGCCAGCACGTCCTCGATGGTGCGGGCCATCTCGCGACGCGCCGCCCAGACGACCTGCGCCGCCAGGTACGGCAGGCGCGGGTGCAGCGGCAGGGCGAGCGCCGGCTCCTCCCGGGCGAGACGGCGCAGGGCGGAGGCGTCGGTGCCGTAGACATCCCAGGGCTCGGGGCGGCGCACCGCGGGTCCGTGGCCGTGCAGGGGCAGCGTCCTGGTGCGCGACCGCCGCTGCGCCAGGCCGGCGGCGGCCGCGGCGCGATCGACCGCGTCCTCCCCCATGCTGCGGTAGGTCGTCCACTTCCCGCCCGTGATGGTCACTAGGCCGGACGGCGCCACGAACACCGTGTGGTCGCGTGACAGCGCCGCGGTGGCGGCGGCGCCCGAACGCACCAGCGGCCGCAGCCCGGCAAAGCACGAAAGGATGTCGGCGCGTTGCGGGTCGCGGGTCAGGTAGCGGGCGGCGTGCTCGAGCAGGAAGTCGATCTCCTCGTCGAGCGGCCGCGGCTCGAGAGGGGTGTCGGTCACCGGTGTGTCGGTCGTGCCGACTACGACGCGGCCGTGCCACGGCACCGCGAACAGCACCCGGCCGTCATCGGTGTGCGGCACCATGATGGCGGAGTCGCCCGGCTGGAAGGCGCGGTCGAGGACGATGTGCGTCCCCTGGCTGGGCGCGACCACCGGCGGCGCGGCCGGGTCGTCGAGCCGCCGCAGCGCGTCGCAGTAGACGCCGGTGGCGTTGATCACGGCGCGCGCCGCGATCGTGTGCGCCCGGCCGCTCTCGAGGTCGCGCGCGACGACGCCGCTCACGCGGCCTCCCGCGCGCACGAGGCCCTCGACCGGCATGTAGTTGAGCGCGCAGCCGCCGAGGTCGGCGAAGGTGAGAAGCAGCGTCGTCGCCAGGCGCGCATCATCGAATTGGCCGTCCTGGTAGACCACCCCGCCCCGCAGCCCTTCGCGCTCGAGTGTCGGGATGGCCCGGAGCGTCGCCTCGATGTCGAGACGGCGCGACGGCCCCAGGCCCATCTCGCCCGCGAGCAGGTCGTACAGCTTCAGGCCGGCGCCGTAGAACGGACCTTCCCACCAGACGTAAGCCGGCACCACGAAGGAGAGGTTGCGCACCAGGTGGGGCGCGTTGCGCATCAGGGTGCCGCGCTCGCGCAGCGCTTCGAGAACCAGGCCGACGTCGCCGGATTTCAGATAACGGACGCCGCCGTGAACCAGCTTGGTGCTGCGGCTCGAGGTCCCCTTGGCGAAGTCGCTCTGCTCGACGAGGAGAGTGTCGTAGCCGCGCGCCGCCGCGTCGACCGCGGCGCCGAGGCCGGTGGCGCCGCCGCCGATCACGACGACGTCCCACGGCCTGCCGGCGTCGGCCACCCGCCGCAGCATGGCGTCGCGGTCCATCAGAGCCGGCCCGTGGCCCCTTCCTGCAGGAGATGCTCGCGCTCCGGCGCGAGACCGCGGAAGATCTCGACGGCGCCGCCCGGCCAGCGGACCTCGACATCGACGGGCGCCGGTGCCGCGGCCGCCGCACCGGCACCGGCCGCGCCCGGGCCGGCCGTGCCGGCCCGCGGCCCCAGACCAACTGTGATTGGCATCTCGCTCTGTGAAGCGTACGACGAGGCGGCGCGCACGGTCCGGGTGAGGGTGCGACCGCCGACGACCAGGCGCACGCGCGCGCCGATCGCGTCCCGGTTCGCGCGCGTCCCGGCGAGGCGCAGGCGGATCCAGCCGTTGGCGTTGCCGCCGTCGTTGCGCAACAGCATCGCCGGGCCGTTGTTGGCGGTGTAGGCGACGTCGAGGTCGCCGTCGCCGTCGTAGTCGGCGTAGGCGGCGCCGCGCCCGACCACCGGCCGCGCGATGTCGGCGCCGGCGGACCCGGTCGCCTCTTCGAAGCGCCCGCCCGGCAGGCCGCGGAACAGGTGCGGCGGCTCGGCGTAGGTGACCGACGGCTGCACGGCGCTGATGTCGTTCTCGACGTGGCCGTTGGCGACGAACAGGTCGAGCCGGCCGTCGAG
>Ga0210377_10002512_pt1 | contig 16033 bp, 11 predicted proteins | sample PLM4_65_b1redo_FD_155480 | JGI IMG/M metagenome (GOLD analysis project Ga0210377, IMG submission 155480) | Groundwater sediment microbial communities from an aquifer in East River, Colorado, USA - PLM4_65_b1 redo | ecosystem: Environmental > Terrestrial > Soil > Riparian zone | place: USA: East... | reverse complement strand
CACGCTCGGACTGTCGGTGGTGGCCAACGAGGCGCTCGGCAGCGCCGCGCCGATCCCCTTCGCGCTCCTGGCGGACGCCAATATGCCGGCCGCAGGCGCGCATGTCTTCATCCTCGGGCCGGACGGGCTCGCCGGGACCACCGACGACGGCACGATCGAGGAGTCGTTCGATCTCGATCGCGACGGCGACGGCAACCACACGGTGCGCGACACGTTCCTGCTGGCGACGGCGCCCGGGATCTTCCGGGGCTCGTGCAGCACGGCGCCGCTCCAGGCGTGCCAGACGGCCGCCGATTGCCCGCCCGGCGTCCCCGACCCCGTCTGCTACTCCGGCGCCTACCTGCGCGGCAGCGACACCGGCGCGGGACTGAACCGCGTCGCCGCAGTAACATGTGGGGGCTACGACACCCCGGACACGAACCCGCTCTGCGTCCTCGACCCCGACTTCCCGATGGACTGGCACCTGCACTGCCCCGTCGGCGCGACGAACTGCCCGAACGTCGAGAGCGGGACATGCGTCGGCGGCTGCTCGTTCCAGACGCCGACCGGCGGCCAGCACGCGCTGAGCCTGCCGAACTCCCTGCACATGGGGGCGCACTTCCTGCAGTCCTCGACCTCCGGCGACACGACGCATCTGCGGACGATCCAGGGGTTCATGACCGCGCCGATCAACCTGGCGCTCTTCCCCCGTCCCGGCGACCACGAGTTCTCGGTCTTCCAGATCGCCCGGCTGATGGACAACAACGGCGTCGGACCAAACAACAATCGCCAGTGCGTCGACTGCGGCGACGTGCAGGTCCAGCGCGACCTCGATCCCGATCCGAGCGTCGACACCTGGGGATTCTGGGACAAGCTGGTCCCGTACCAGAACGTCTACGATCACAAGCCGACCGCCTGGTCGGTGTTCGGGCCCTATTACTGCCTGTTCACCCCGACCGACACCGGATCGGAGCCGCCGAACCCGCGCGGTGTGCACGAGACACTCTGCTTTCCGCAGGGCGCCTGGTCGCACTGCGGCTCCACCATCGGGACGACCCCGGCGGCGACCACCAACTGCACCGGCCCGGGCGTGGTCGAGCCGTCGGGGGTCGGCGTATGGGTCGAGACGCGCTTCCGCCTGGCCGCCATGGCCGGCCAGAGGATCCGGATCCGCTGGATCGCCGAGACCTGGAATTTCGGTCCCGGCTACGACTCCTACTACGAGGTGGGGCCCGGTTGGGATAGCACAACTCAGGATGACGGCTGGTGGATCGACAACATCACGCTCACCGGGGCGCTCCAGGAGCAGTTCACGCCGACCGCGGACACCGTGCCGCGCACCGGCACCTGCCCGTCGGATCCGTGCGATCAGACGGTGGGGGACGCGGGGACGAGCGTCGCCCTCGAGGTGACCGACCTCTCCGGGCGGCCGGTCGACGGTGCGTCGTTCGTGCCGGTGGCGGGGCAGACGCTGCGCCTCTCCGCCGCCGGCTCGACGCTTCCGGGCGGCTGCGCCGGCGGCGCCATCGAGTATCAGTTCCTGAAGGGCGGCGCCGTCTTCCAGGAATACAGCCCGAAGCCGTTCGCCCTCGACTCACCCGAAAGCACGACGCGCTACCAGGCGCACGCGCGCTGCAGCGCCGATCACGGCTGCACGAGCGTCGCCGGGGCGACGCGCGACGTCGGGGTCTACACCGGCGACGGCGGCGACGTGGCCTTCGGCGCCTGGGGAAGCCCGTTCGACCCCGGACTCGGCGTCGTCTACGACGGCGCCGCCGCGACCACGACGCTGCGCTTCTGGACCCCGCTCGGCGGCGGGGCGGCGGCTGATGTCTACCGCGGCCTCATCGGCCCCGGCATCTCGCGGGGGAGTCTCGCGGCCGGCTCGCGCTGGCTCCTCGACACCGGCGGCGCCCCCGGTTCGGAGGCGGCGTGCCTGCAGTCGAACGTCGCCGCCACCCCCGAGACCGCGCCACCGGCCGGCCCCGGCGGCGGGCGCGCGACCCTCGGTCCGCTGAACCAGGCGGCCGATCCCGACCCGGCCGTGGGCACCGCGGTGTACTACCTCGTCGCCGCCGCGATCGGCGGCGGCGCACCCGACACCCTCGGCTGCGCCAACCCCGCCATCTGCAGCAAGGCGGGCTGGTGCGAAGGCGGGACGAACGCCGGCGCCCCGTGCGATGTCAGCGGCGACTGCGTCGGCGGCGGGGCCTGCACCCCTGCGCGCACCGTCTGCGCCACCGACGCCGGCGAGGCGCAGCGCGGCGGCTGCGGCCGGCACCGGGTCTGCCTCGACGGCACCCGCGCCGGCCTGTTCTGCGCGCTGAACAGCGACTGCCCGGCTTCGACCTGCCCCGACGTGGCGGATGATGTGACGACGCCGGGTTCGACCTGTCTGACCGTCGGCCAGGCGCTGGGGACGACACCGGCGGGGGCCGTGGTCAACGGCTGCCCGCCGCCCGGACGAGCGCCACGCATCGTCCGCAAGGTCACGGCCGCCGGACTCTGCCCGTAGCGACCTCGGGGGGGGGGGGCGGCCCGGCGCGCGCCCCCCCCCTATAAGACTGCGCGGCAGGCGCAGCGGCAGGCCGCAACAGCCGGTTGACGATCGAACCATCCGCCGCTATCCTCAGGGCTGCCATGACGCTATCCGGAGGAGACATGCGGACCGACCCCAAGCTCGATCGCGCCTTCCGGCTGCTGGAGCGGGCCTACGAGCGCCAGCAGGCGGGGGATCTCGATGCGGCGGTGCGCCTGTACAAGGCCTCGATCGACGAGCGGCCCACCGCCGAGGCGCACACCTATCTCGGCTGGACCTACTCGAACATGGGGCGGTTCGACGACGCCATCGAGCAGTGCAAGACCGCCATCCTGGTCGACCCGGAGTTCGGCAACCCGTACAACGACATCGGCTCGTACCTCATCCAGAAGGGCGAGCTCGACAAGGCGATCCCGTGGCTGCAGATGGCCAAGAAGGCGCCGCGCTACGAGCCGAAGCACTTTCCCTACCTGAACCTGTTCCGGGTCTACATCAAGCAGGGCCGGCTGGACGAGGCGCAGCGCGAGTACGAGCAGGCACGCTTCATCCAGGAGATGCTCGAGTTCGAAGTGGGCACTCTCGACGAGCCCGACGAAGAGCAGACCATCCACTGAATCAGGGGAAGACGCCCAGCTCCATGTAGGCCTGCGCCACCCTCTGGATGGCGACGGCGTAGGCGGCGGTGCGCAGGTCGCCGTGCCGCGGATCGGCCTTGAGGGCGGCGCGGATCTCCCGGTAGGCCGACTGCATCGATCCCTCGAGACCCGAGTTCACCAGGTCGACCTCGTCGGCCCCCTTCAGCAGATCGCGGCGCAGGTGGTCGGGGACGCGGGTCTTGGTCACCTGCTCCATCGTGCCGACCAGCTTCTCGCGGTACATCTCGTCGAGCCGCTTCTCCATCCGCCCGTAGCGGATGTGCGACAGGTTCTTGGTCCACTCGAAGTACGACACGGTGACACCACCCGCGTTCAGGTAGATGTCGGGGATGACCATCACGCCGCGCGCGTGCAGACGCTCGTCGGCGCCGAGCGTCGTCGGCCCGTTGGCCGCCTCGGCGACCATGCGCGCCTTGACCCGGTCGACGTTGGCGAGCGTGATCTGGTTCTCGAGCGCCGCCGGCACCAGGATGTCGCAGTCGAGCTCGAGCACGTCGGTCGCCTTCGCGAGCGGCGAGGCGCCCGGAAAGCCGGCGATCGTGCGCGTGTTGGCGCGGAACTCGGCCAGGTCGGCGATCTTGATCCCGTTCGGCGCGTGCAGGCCGCCGGTGACGTCACCGATGCCGACGATGACGCAGCCGTCTTCTTCCGACAGCAGCTTGGCGACGTGGTAGCCGACGTTGCCGAACCCCTGGATCGCCACCCGCTTGCCGGCCAGCCCGCCCGTAAGCCCGCAGGCCTTGATGTCCTCGGGGAAGCGGAAGGCCTCGCGGATGCCGTACTGCACCCCGCGCCCGGTCGCCTCGCGCCGCCCGTGGATGCCGCCCTGCGATATCGGCTTGCCGGTGACGCACGCCTGCGAGTCGATCTGCCCCGGCATCAGCGCGTCGTAGGTGTCGGCGATCCAGGCCATCTCCTGCTCGCCGGTGCCGAGGTCGGGCGCCGGCACGTTGATGCCCGGCCCGATGAAGTTCTTGCGCACCAGTTCAGCGGTGTAGCGCCGCGTGATGCGCTCCAACTGGTCGCGGGTGTACTTGTGCGGGTCGAGGTTGACGCCGCCCTTCGAGCCGCCGAACGGCACATCGACGATGGCGCACTTGTAGGTCATCAGCGCCGCCAGCGCCATGACCTCGTCCTGGGTCACCGCGAGGCTGTAGCGAATGCCACCCTTGGTCGGCTTGCGGTGCTGCGAGTGCTCGGCCCGCCACCCCTGGAACATCTCGTACTTGTCGCCGATCCGCACCGGGAACTGGACGTAGTACACCGAGTTGCACGCCTTGATCTGCTTGAGCAGCCCCTCGGGGATGTTCAGGTTCGCCGCCGCCTTGTCGAACATGCGCCCGACGATGTTCCAGAGATTGAGGTCCTCGCCGCCCGCCTGGGCCGCGTGCTGGCTCGCCATGTGGTCGTCCTCCGGTCGATCCCCGCGCGAACGCACCGCCGGCCCTCGCACGGGCCGGGAGAGCGGCGCTGCGCTGGATTGGGAACGGCGGATCATGGCACAGGGGGGGTGTGGGGGGTCAAGCGGCGGGGGATGGTGCGGTAAGGCGGGTCGGCTCATCCGGCGTCAGCCCGACCGAGAGTCGAGCGGTCGATGGTGGGTGGTATGCTTGGCCCCGACGAAGGCCGCCTTCTCCTGGTCTCCTTCATCGAGCGCCGTGGGGTTATCCGCCTCATCAGCGCCCGGCGTGCAACGCGACATGAGCGTCAAGACGATGAAGAAGCGACGCGGTCCTGGAAATCGCCACGTGGCGGGCGACTTGGTGTCCGAGTATCGGTTCGACTACGCCAAATCGCGGCCGAACAGGTTTGCGCGACAGATCGCCAAGAATGCAGTGGTGGTCGTCCTCGACCCGGACGTAGCGGCAGTGTTTCGCGATGCGAAGCGGGTGAATTCACTTCTGCGCGCCACAATCGCCGCCCTCAAGAAGCCAGGCTCGCGACGAGTGGGCTAGCAACCGGCTGAGGCTGGCGACGCGCGGGAGGCCCACTGCGATTTCACCGCGGCGCACACGCGCCGCAGCTTAGTTTGGGCCGAGCAACTTTCTATGGATGACTTTCGCATCGACATCAGAACCGGCGCCTCCTTATTTCCTACCCTGGCAGTCGCCCACGGCTCGAGGCAGGTCCAGCTTGCCCTGCCCGACACGCCACTACTGGTCAAGACCCTCCTACACCTCGCCGTCGCTGTAATCCAGGGTTCGACCGTCGAAGATGCATCCCTTACAAAGGACAGTTCCTGGGAGGAAGAGCTGCGGCTCCTCGTCGAACTACATGACGAGAGCATCGACCTAAGGATTTTCGCGTTCCCGCGCCCGACCGAGGCCGCCACTGACCAGGGCGAGTGTAGGTTCTGGGTGATCGTGGAGCGAAACGCGTTTCTCGCAGCAATACATCGCGCGACACAGCAGGTATACGCGAATCCCGGTAACTACGGCTATACGCAGACCGCTCTTGGGTCGCTCTTCCCTATCACGAAGTATCGGCGCCTGCAGTCGTGGGTACACTCGATGAATGAAGGCCGACAGCATGAGCCGGTCTAGCAATCGCACAGGCCGCATGGCTCTGGCCATCACGTCGCTTCCGAAAATCGCAAGCGCCGCGCCAGCCTGGCCCTCCGGTTACGCGGAGCATCATGCCGAACAGGTGCGAGGAGCGAACTTATGAATCCTGAGATTGGCCCGACTGCTAGCCTAGATTCTGAGGCGCGCCGAAAGCTGGAAGTTGAGTACCAAGCCGCGGTCGGACTCGTCGCCTTTGAGAGTCAACTCTTCTGGGCCATCATGAGCGCCTTCCTAGTTGCAGAAACGGTCCTCGCGGGGCTACTGGCCCAAGCGACCGTGTCTGAGTTTTCTCTATCTCGTTTACTCGCCGCGGCTATCGGCACCCTAGGCTGCCTATTCTGGCTCGGCGCAATCCTCAGAAGTGCAGGCTATAGTCGGCTTCGTACATATCAGGCGCGAGAACTCGAGCGCAAGCTCGGCCTGTCGCTCTTCATGCGTGGGGAGGAGTTTGCGAAAGGGCATGCTGTTATCGTCGACGGCGAAACGCTCAAGCACAATTCTTTTGGCCGTCGGGCATCCATCAAGAATTCAGGAATCGCGCTCGCCTTGCTTTTCACACTCCTCTTCGTAATCGTGCTCTTTAGGGAGTTCACCCTGCTGGTGCAGGTGTGTCAACGGCCGGCATGACCACGGCGTGAAGCGAACCGCGTGTCACGTCCCGTGCATAGGGAGCACGGTCCGCTCCACGCGGCGCTCCGATGACGCGCAGTGTAGAAGGGTGCACGGGCAACGCCTTCGCTGCATGACTCAGTAAGGGGCACCATGGCAAAGGCCACGGCCAAACACAACACCACCACAGCCAACCTTGGCTTCGAAGCCAAGCTCTGGGCCGCCGCCGACGCCCTGCGCAATAACATGGACGCGGCCGAGTACAAGCACGTCGTCCTCGGCCTGATCTTCCTCAAGTACATCTCCGACGCCTTCGAAGCGAAGCACGCTGAGCTTGCAGCCCAGAAGGCGCAGGGCGCCGACCCCGAAGACCGCGACGAATACCGCGCCGCCAGTATCTTCTGGGTCCCGAAGGAAGCGCGCTGGCAGCATCTAAAGGCCAGCGCCCCGCAGGCCACCATTGGCACAATCGTCGATGACGCGATGGCCGCGATCGAACGCGACAACCCTTCGCTCAAGGGCGTCCTACCAAGAGACTTCGGCCGCGCCGGCCTCGACAAACAGCGGCTCGGGCAGATCATCAACCTGGTGAGTGACATCGCGCTGGGAAGCGCCGCTGACCGCGCCAAGGACACGCTCGGCCGGGTGTACGAGTACTTCCTCGCGCGCTTCGCCAGCGCCGAGGGTAAGAGCGGCGGGCAGTTCTACACGCCCTCGCGCGTGGTGCGCGTGCTGGTCGAGATGCTCGCGCCCTACAAGGGCCGCGTCTACGACCCCTGCTGCGGCTCGGGCGGCATGTTCGTCAGCAGCGAGAAGTTCATCGAGGCCCACAGCGGCAAGCTCGGCGACATCTCCATCTACGGCCAGGAGTCCAACTACACCACCTGGCGCCTGGCCAAGATGAACCTCGCCATCCGCGGCATCGACGCGCAGATCGGCCACGGCGACACCTTCCACAACGACGCGCACCCCGACCTCAAGGCCGACTACGTGCTAGCCAACCCGCCCTTCAACGATAGCGATTGGCGTGGCGAGCTGCTCAAGGACGACAAGCGCTGGGTCTACGGCGTGCCGCCCGCGGGCAACGCCAACTACGCCTGGGTGCAACACTTCATCCATCATCTAGCGCCCACCGGGCTCGCGGGCTTCGTGCTCGCCAACGGCTCGATGTCGTCCAACCAGTCGGGCGAGGGCGAGATCCGCAAGGCCATCATCGAGGCCGATCTGGTGGACTGTATGGTGGCGCTACCGGGTCAGCTCTTCTACTCGACGCAGATTCCGGTGTGCCTGTGGTTCCTCGCGCGCAACAAGAAGAACGGCCGCTTCCGCGACCGACGCGGCGGGACGATCTTCATCGACGCCCGCAAGCTGGGCTCAATGGTGGACCGCACGCACCGCGAGCTGACCGACGACGATCTCGCCAAGATCGCCGGTACCTACCACGCGTGGCGTGGCGACAAGGGCACGGCCGAGTATGCCGACGTGCCCGGCTTCTGCATGGCCGCGAAGGTCGACGACATCCGCAAGCACGGCCACGTGCTCACCCCCGGACGCTACGTTGGCGCGGAGGCCGCCGAGGACGATGGCGAGCCGTTTCAGGAGAAGATGAGACGGCTCGCTGCGGCGCTGCACGAGCAGCAGGCCGAGGCCGCTAACCTCGATGCTGCCATCGCCGCCAACCTTAAGGAGCTTGGGTATGGCGGGTGAGGAACTCGTCGGCGCGTTGCCCGCTGGCTGGGAGTACACGACTCTCGGCGAGGCATGTGCTCGCGCCGGCGGTGATGTGCAGACCGGTCCGTTCGGCAGTCAACTCCATGCCGCCGACTATGTCTCTCGCGGCATTCCCTCGATCATGCCGCAGAACATCGGCGACAACCGAGTAGTCCGTGAGGGCATCGCTCAGATCACCGTGGAAGATGCAGAGCGGCTCAACCGATACCGCGTGCGTACCGGAGACATCGTCTATAGCCGACGCGGAGACGTAGAGAGGCGTGCGCTAATCCGGGACGCCGAGGACGGTTGGCTGTGCGGTACGGGTTGCCTGCGCGTGCGCTTTGGCGATGAGCACGTCAACCCGACCTTCGCGTCCTACTACCTCGGGGACCCCAATGTCCGCGAGTGGATAGTTCGACACGCGCACGGCGCGACAATGCCGAACCTCAACACGGCCATTCTCGCGGCCCTGCCCTTTGTGCTGCCGCCGCTCCCCGACCAACGCGCCATCGCCCACATCCTCGGCACGCTGGACGACAAGATTGAACTGAACCGGCGAATAAACGCAACTCTGGAGGCAATGGCCCGGGCGCTCTTTAAGTCGTGGTTCGTGGACTTCGACCCCGTCCGCGCCAAGGCTGAAGGCCGCAAGCCTGGTCTGCCCCAACCCCTCGCCCACCTCTTCCCGGGTTCCTTCGAGGACTCGGAGCTGGGGAAGATTCCGCGGGGGTGGACAGTCGGCCCGATTCTCGACCACGCGCGGCTGATGAGCGGCGGGACGCCGAGGACCGACCGCCCCGAGTATTGGGATGGACCGATATCATGGGCAAGTGCTAAAGACGTGTCTCAGTCGCACGGATCCATCCTGGTCAACACGGGGCGGACTATCACGCCGCAAGGACTGGAAGAGAGCGCCACGCAAATGATCCCCGCCTTCTGCTCGGTCGTTGTCGCCCGTGGCGCAACGACCGGCCGGATGGTGCTGTTCGGGCGCGACATGGCGATGAACCAGACATGCTACGCGCTCGCGACGACCACGCGGACGCCCTGCGCGCTCTACTGTCGGCTGCGCGTGGAGATCGATGCGCTGGTTCATGCCGCCCACGGATCCGTCTTCGACACCATTACGACGAGCACATTCGCATCGTCACGGGTCGTCCTCCCTGCGCGACCCGTGTTGATGGCCTTCGAAGAACGGATCGCGCCCGCCTTTAAGCGCGTAATGGGAAGCATCTATGAATCCCTCAACCTCGCCGCCTTGCGGGACGCGCTGCTGCCCAAACTCATCTCCGGCGAGCTGCGAGTGAATGTCGGAGAACATCCCCTCGGGAGGGCGGTGTGATGGCCGACATAAACCTAACTCAAGCGGAAGCTGACGCGCTGATCACCATGGAGAAGCACCGCGTCAACGACGATCGGAGCGACTTCCCCATGGAAGGCCAATCACTCGTGTTGCCGCTGCAGTCTGCAAACCGGCGCGAGCAGTTTCTGTTGGATTTGAGCCGGGGTCGCATAGACCTGCTGAAGGTCAAGATGCAGAACCGCGGTCGCCAAGTGGTGGTGCTTGTCCGGCTCGATCTGGGCGGCGCGCCCCACCGAAACCCGGATGGCGAAGAGATTCCCGTGCCGCACTTGCACGTCTATAGGGAAGGTTTCGGTGACAAGTGGGCTGTCGCTCTCCCATCTGACCGATTTACGGCAACGAGCGATGTGTGGAAGACACTCGAAGAGTTCTTGCGGTACTGCAACGTCACGCGGCCGCCGCACGTTGAACGGGGGCTGTTCACATGATCCACGAAATCCAGCGCTTGCTCGATGACTACTATGCCTGGCTCAAGGACAAGACTGCCCTGCGCCAGATCGGTCAATGGGTTGAAATCACGACGCCCTATCTCGATCGGCACAACGACTACCTTCAGATCTACGCGAAGCCGGCCAATGGTGGGTTCATCCTGACCGACGATGGCTACACGATCGACGATCTTGAGCAGAACGGTTGCAAGCTCGAGAGCCACAAGCGGCAGGAGCTTCTGCGGATGACGCTCAACGGCTTCGGCGTTCGGATGGACGGAAAGGCACTCCAGGTCCACGCGTCGCCGGACAACTTCGCGCTGCGCAAGCACAACCTCGTGCAGGCGATGCTCGCCGTAAACGACATGTTCTATCTGGCCGTGCCTATGGTGGCGAGCCTATTCTATGAGGACGTGGTCGCCTGGCTCGACGTTCACGACATCCGGTACACCCCGAAGGTCAAGTTCACGGGCAAGACCGGCTACGACCATCTGTTCGACTTCGTAATCCCCAAGTCGCGTGTGCAACCGGAACGCATCATCCAGACCATCAACCGCCCGAATAGGGATACGGCGCAGGCTGTCGTCCTCTCATGGATCGACACGAAGGAGGTGCGACCTCCAGACTCGCGTGCCTACGCGCTGCTCAACGATTTGGAGCAAGCGGTCTTACCGGCCGTCGAGGATGCGCTGCGCAGCTACGACGTACGGCCCATCCCGTGGAGTCGCCGAGAGGAGCTGCGGCAGGAGTTGGCCGCGTGAGCCTGGGTGGATTCACCGAATCTGTCGTCGAAGCCGCCGCTCTCGACTGGCTCGGAGCGCTGGGCTACTCGGTGCTGCACGGCCCGGACATCGCCGCTGCCGAGCCTGGCGCGGAGCGCAGCGACCCGAACTATCGCGACGTCCTGCTGGAGCGGCGGCTGCGCCAGGCGATCGTGCGGCTGAATCCGGATCTGCCGCCTGAGGCGCTGGACGACGCCTGGCGCAAGCTTACGCGCGTGGACGCGCCGTCGCTTGTGGAGCGCAACCACGCCGTGCACCGGATGCTGGTCGATGGCGTCACGGTCGAGTACCGACGCACGGACGGCTCGATCGGTGGGGCGCAGGCCCGGGTCATCGACTTTGAGCTGCCCGCCAACAACGACTGGCTAGCCGTCAACCAGTTCACCGTTTCGGAGGGCCAGCACACGCGGCGGCCGGACGTGGTGCTGTTCGTCAACGGGTTGCCGCTGGCGGTGATCGAGCTCAAGAACCCGGCCGACGAGAACGCGACCGTGTGGTCGGCCTTCCAGCAGCTCCAGACCTATCAGGCGCAAATTCCGGCGCTCTTCGTGACCAACGCCGTGCTGCTGGTATCCGACGGCGTGCAGGCGCGGATCGGCGCGCTCGGCGCGGGCAAGGAGTGGTTCAAGCCCTGGCGCACCATCACCGGGCGCGAGGACGCGCCTCCGCGGCAGCCGGAGCTGCAGGTGGTGCTGGAGGGTGTGTTCGAGCAGCGGCGCTTTCTCGACCTGCTGCGCTACTTCATCGTGTTCGAGGATTCCGCGGCAGCCGGCGGCGGGGGCGGCAGGCTCGTCAAGAAGATGGCCGGCTACCACCAGTTCCACGCGGTGAACGCGGCCGTTGAGGAAACCCTGCGCGCCGCGCAGTCTCTGGCCGCAGACCGGGTGGCGGAGCCGCCGGGCAGGTACGAGGCCGGCAAGCGACCGGGCGGCAAACCCGGCGACCGGCGCGTCGGCGTTGTCTGGCACACGCAGGGGGCGGGCAAGAGCCTGACGATGGCCTTCTACGCCGGGCGCGTGATCCTGCACCCGGACATGGCCAACCCGACCATCGTGGTGCTGACCGACCGCAACGACCTCGACGACCAGCTCTTCGGCACCTTCGCGCGCTGCCGCGACCTCCTGCGCCAGCCCCCGGTGCAGGCCGCCGACCGGGCCGACCTGCGCACGAAGCTCGCCGTCGCCTCCGGCGGCGTGGTCTTCACCACGATCCAGAAGTTCTTCCCGGAGGAGAAGGGCGACCGGCACCCGGTGCTCTCGGAGCGGCGCAACATCGTCGTCATCGCCGACGAGGCACACCGCAGCCAGTACGACTTCATCGACGGCTTCGCGCGGCACATGCGCGACGCGCTGCCGCATGCGTCGTTCGTCGGCTTCACCGGCACCCCGATCGAGAAGACCGACGCCAACACGCGCGCCGTGTTCGGCGATTACATCAGCGTCTACGACATCCAGCGCGCCGTCTTCGACGGCGCGACGGTGCCCATCTACTACGAGAGCCGGCTGGCCCGGCTGGAGCTGAAGGAATCCGAGCGGCCGAAGATCGACCCGGAGTTCGAGGAGGCGACCGAGGGTGAGGAAGTCGAGCGCAAGGAGAAACTCAAGAGCAAGTGGGCTCAGCTCGAGGCAGTGGTCGGCTCGGAGAACCGCATCCGCCTCATCGCCCGCGACCTGGTGGAGCACTTCGAGAACCGGCTCGCCGCGATGGACGGCAAGGCGATGGTGGTGGCAATGAGCCGCCGCATCGCCGTCGAGCTATACCGAGCGCTCGTCGCGCTGCGCCCCGCGTGGCACGGCGAGGAGGACGAGCAGGGCTCGCTCAAGGTGGTGATGACCGGCTCGGCGTCGGACCCGCTCGACTGGCAGCCGCACATCCGCAACAAGCCACGCCGCGAAGCGCTGGCGGCCCGCTTCCGCGACCCGGCCGATCCGTTCCGCATCGTGATCGTGCGCGACATGTGGCTCACCGGCTTCGACGCGCCGAGCCTGCACACGATGTACGTGGACAAGCCGATGCGCGGCCACGGGCTGATGCAGGCCATCGCGCGCGTCAACCGGGTGTTCAAGGACAAGCCCGGCGGGCTGGTGGTGGACTACCTGGGCCTGGCCGAGGAGCTCAAGCAGGCGCTGGCCACATACACGGAAGCGGGCGGCACGGGGGAGACGGCGATCGATCAGGCCGAGGCCGTGGCGCTGATGCTCGAGAAGTACGAGGTCTGCCGGGGGCTGTTCCACGGCTTCGTCTGGAGCCGCTGGACGACCGGTACGCCCCAGGATCGCCTGTCGCTGCTGCCGGCGGCGCAGGAGCACATCCTGGCGCAGGACGACGGCAAGGCTCGGTTGCTGCGCGCCGTCACCGAGCTATCGCAGGCATTCGCCCTGGCGGTGCCCCATGCAGAGGCGCTGCGCATCCGCGATGACGTGGGCTTCCTCCAGGCGGTGCGCGCGGTGCTGGCGAAGAGCACCCCCGGCGATCGCAGGACGGACGAGGAGCTTGACCTCGCTATCCGCCAGATCATCTCCAGGGCGGTCATCTCGGACGAGGTGGTGGACATCTTCGCGGCCGCCGGCCTCAGGAAGCCGGACATCTCGATCCTGTCGGACGAATTCCTGGCCGACATCCGCGGCATGCCGCAGAAGAACTTGGCCGTCGAGTTGCTGCAGAAGCTGCTCAAGGGCGAGATCAGGACACGAGGCAAGCGCAACGTCGTCCAGGCGCGCTCCTTCGCCGAGCTGCTCGAGCAGGCCGTGCGCAAGTACCAGAACCGCGCCATCGAAACGGCCCAGGTAATCGAGGAGCTGATCCAGCTCGCCAAGGACATGCGCACCGCGGGCGCCCGAGGCGAGCAGCTCGGACTCTCCGAGGACGAGCTCGCCTTCTACGACGCCCTGGAGACCAACGACAGCGCGGTCAAGGTGCTGGGCGACGATACGCTCCGCGCGATCGCGCGGGAGCTGGTGGAGACAGTCCGGAAGAACGTCACCATCGACTGGACCATCCGGGAAAACGTCCGTGCGCAACTGCGCGTGCTGGTGAAGCGCATCCTCCGCAAGCACGGCTATCCGCCCGACAAGCAGGAGAAGGCCACGCAGACAGTCCTCGAGCAGGCAGAGGTGCTATCCGAGATCTGGACGGCTGCATAAGCCACCGCTTCTGCCCGGAGTCAACGGGTCGGAGTCGACTTAGCGCCGCCCGCCCCGGTGGAGACTGAATGCTCACACGTGCGCATCGTGTTCAGTGTGGCCCCGGGAAGTCAGCAGCACGCCCCAAGGTCAACGGTTGGGCCGAGCTTCAAGAGGGTTGGGGGGCCTCGTAGACCGGCACGCCGCGCCGCGTCGATCGACAGGTGTGTGCTGGTCAGGTTTGGGCGACAAGATGACAGATTGAGAGCTATCGGCCGCAGAGGACCAAAATGCCTTACATCAAGTGCTTCGGTGGGAATCAGATTGGCGCAGTCGAAGAGTATGTCTACTTCGAGGATCCAGATCACCCCTGCTATAGGGGCCGGGAGGCCGTGCGGATTCAAGTTCAGACTTCTTGCGAGGACGAACACGTCCCTCTTGAGGAATGGAATGCCAGATTCTATGCCCATATCGAAGGCTCGCCGTATGAGGGAATGCGCCATGTTAGTGGTGTGGGCCTTTCGAAGGAGCAGAATCTTCGCCCTCTCGAACAAGAAATATCGGAACAGGAGTATCAAAATCTGAGAAGAGCGATCGTTGCGGCGAACGACGCCTACAAGAAGCGTCAGGCCGAAGAACTGGCCCGTGACAATGACCCTTCACGTCGAGCACGTCCCAAGGACGAGGCGCTCGGCTGGAGAACTCGTGTCATGATCGCTTCTCATACGGAACTTGCGCGTCATGTCCCGTACCGTGTGGATGAATCGTGTCGTGCGTATGCCAGGTTGCGCCAGTACATGCATGGTGGAATGACGATTCAACTGATCGACCTCTATCACCGATCCGATGGCGAGATTGGTCAAGCGGCACTGGATGGTGTTGAGCGGGGTGAACGGTTTGCTGACCTGCTTGCTCTTGCGGGCTTCGGAGCTGCGTTCGTCCTCCAAGTAGTGGGGACCTCGCCGCCGTCGTGCCAGCCGGGCATGCCATTCAAGGTGGCGACATTTCAAGGCCATATCATGTGCTCTGCTGTTCCAGTCAGCCCCGACGCTCTGGAAGTCGCGCGAGTTGATCCAGGGAGCCACCTACCACTACGTCATCTGCGCGAAGGTCTTAGCTCAAAGCTCCCGACCGCTGCGCTAGCGTCATTCTGGAATGCCCTGGAGCGGCAGGCTGATGAGAGAGCGCGGGAGCTTGGCTTGAGGAGAGTCGTGCGTTGCCAGAAGTGTGGCGATGAACGTGAGACAGGCTGGGATATCAAGAAGATGTTCGAGCGCATGTATGCGGATGCGGGAGTCGAAGCGGACTTCGATCGTCATCGCTCCCTCCGCGGGCGGATTCAACACGGTGATGCTGTATTCAGTGACTTCTCACCAGCCGAATTCTTCCCTGAGGTTAGCCGATTACAGACTGCAGCCACGACTTCGGTGAGTATGAAGATCGGACTCCTTCCGCAGACAAGAGAATGTCTGCTGACTAGCATGCCTCTCACCGTCTTCACCTGCGTGTTCCATGGGGACGAATGCAAGGTGGAGGCCTGCACGTTCGAGATCGGAGCCATCTCCAGCACGCTCCGGATGCGGGCGTCAGCGAATAGGCATCGCGAGATTCGGATGGGAATTGACCCGACCATCAGCCTTGACCCCTTGTCTCTGCCTCCGCTGGTTAGGGGTGACGACGATTAGCTGGAGTTGGCGGCGCGCCGAAGGTAGGTTGCAGGTTGGCTGCGGCGCTCGCGCACCGCAGCTTAACCAGGCGTTAAAGGACATGAATTCCAACGGTGGGGTGACGACAGTGTCGGCGCTGTGTAGCATCCTGCTGTCGATCGGATGCGGCTCGCCTGGCGAACCGGTAGACCCGCAGCCGGCGCTGCGTGCCATGGAGACGCAACGGCAATCCCCTCCTGAAGCAGAACCTCAAGTCCCGCGTGTCGTCGAGGCGAAAGCCGGGAGCACAGTTGATGCGGTGATGGAACTCGAGATTGGCAAGTCCGGCAGCCGCCCCTTCCTGAAATCATCGATCCCTCTGCGCGTGCTGGTCCCTGGCCGGAACGAAGAAGGGTTTTCCTATTCCTGTTCAGGCACGAACGCCGATGGTCTTGACCCGGCAGGCGGCCTTGGTGACTACTACAACTCATTCGTCTGTTTTGACTGTCACCGAACACTCAAAAGCGGCCAGGGCAGAACACTTGATAACCGGCCACCACGGGCGGCGGGGTTGTGAGTATCGATCCTCTTGTTTCCCTCTGCAAGTCTGATTGTGAGCTTTTCCGTTGTGG
>Ga0210377_10002511_pt1 | contig 16044 bp, 9 predicted proteins | sample PLM4_65_b1redo_FD_155480 | JGI IMG/M metagenome (GOLD analysis project Ga0210377, IMG submission 155480) | Groundwater sediment microbial communities from an aquifer in East River, Colorado, USA - PLM4_65_b1 redo | ecosystem: Environmental > Terrestrial > Soil > Riparian zone | place: USA: East... | reverse complement strand
AAGTGGTCGGCGAATTGTTCGGCGCCGGCAAGATGTTCCTGCCGCAGGTGGTGAAGAGCGCCCGCGCGATGAAGCGCGCGGTGGCCTATCTCGAGCCGTTCATGGAAGCGGAGAAGGCGGCGCGCCTGGCCGCCGGGGGCGCGACGGAGCGCAGCAACGCCGGCCGGGTGCTGACCGCCACGGTCAAGGGCGACGTCCACGACATCGGCAAGAACATCGTCGGCGTCGTGCTCGGCTGCAACAACTACGAGGTCATCGACCTCGGGGTGATGGTGCCGTGCGACAGAATCCTGCAGGAAGCGGTGGACCGGAAGGTGGATATCATCGGCTTGAGCGGCCTGATTACGCCGTCGCTCGACGAAATGGTGTTTGTCGCGTCGGAAATGGAGCGGCGGCACATGAAGCTGCCCCTCCTCATCGGCGGCGCCACCACCAGCCCTCAACACACGGCCGTGAAGATCGCGCCCGAGTTCTCCGAGCCCACCGTGCACGTGCCCGATGCGTCGCGCGTCGTGGACGTCGTCGCGAGCCTCATTAGCGGGGAGCAGAAGCCGGCGTTCGATGTCGCCAACCGCGCGCACCAGGCGAAGCTGCGGGAACAGCACGCCGGTCGGCGCGATCGCCCGACGCTGCCTCTGGCCAAGGCGCGAGAAAACCGGCTGAAGCTGGACTTCACCACCTCGCCGCCGCCGGCGCCTTCGTTCACGGGACCACGAAAGGTCGACGTGGCGCTCGCCGACCTCGTGCCATTCATCGACTGGCAGTTCTTCTTTGCCGCGTGGGAGATGAAGGGCCGCTTCCCGGCCATCCTCGATCACCCGGAGCTTGGTTCAGCCGCGCGCGACCTCTACGCGCACGCGCAGAAGCTGCTGAAGCAGATCGTAGACGGCACGCTGATTCGCGCGCGGGGTGTCTACGGGTTCTGGAAAGCCAACAGCGAGGGCGACGACATCGTCCTCTATCAAGCTTCAGGCTCCGGGCTTCAGGTTTCGGAGATCGCGCGATTCCCCATGCTGCGGCAGCAGGAATTGATCGCGGACAACAAGCCAAACCGATCGCTCGCGGATTTCGTTGCGCCGATCGCAGGCGGCGTTGCGGACTACGTCGGCGCGTTCGCGGTGACTGCCGGCCTTGGCGTGGACGACCTGGTCAGGAAGTTCGAGGCAAAACACGACGACTACTCCGCCATCATCGTCAAGGCGCTCGCGGACCGGTTGGCCGAAGCGTTTGCGGAGTACCTTCACGCGCAGGCCCGGCGCGACTGGGGCATCGTCGATCGGTTGTCCAACGACGAACTGATTGACGAGAAGTACCAGGGCATCAGGCCGGCCTTCGGATATCCGGCGTGTCCCGATCACAGCGAGAAGGCGCGGCTGTTCGACCTCCTCGGCGCACGCTCGGTCGGTTTAGATCTCACCGAATCCTTTGCGATGACGCCTGCCGCGTCGGTGAGCGGCCTCTACTTTTCGCACCCGCGATCAAAGTATTTCGCTATTCAGCGCGTAGCCCAGGACCAGGTGGACGACTACGCCCGGCGCAAGGGTATGGCGACCGCCGATGTGGAGCGCTGGTTACGTCCGGTGCTGACCTACGAACCGGCGCTGGCCACAGTGTAGAAACCCAGCCGCCGTCGGAGGAACGTCGGAGAAGAAAGCCTGCCTCCAGGGCGACTTCTCGCGGGGATCAGCCGAGCGGGCTCCGGCATTGAACTTGCTCCACTCCGAGCCATGATTCTCGCCTTGAGCCTGCCGCGCCTCACGCTGGCGCTATTTGTGGCGCTGCAGGCGGCCGACGGCGCGATCACATATGTGGCGGTCGGACTGTTCGGACCGTCCGCCGAAGCCAACCAGTTGCTCGTCACCTGGATGGCTATTACCGGTCTCGGCCCCACGCTGTTGGCCGCCAAGCTCCTCGCGTGTGGATGTGGTGTGGTGCTGTACAAATACCGGGCGAATCGCATCCTCGCCTGCCTTACCGCCGCGTATCTGATCTTTGCCGTTGTGCCATGGCTGCAGACGCTGGCGGCGATGCCCTCGACCTAGAGATCGCGCCCGGAGCGTCCTGGCCGCCAAAGTGGGAGATCGCCTTGGAAGGGGTGGGCACTCTTACCGGCCGGCGAACACCATCCGGTTCTTCACCGCCTCCAGCTTCGCGGGATCGAGGCCATCCACGCGCGTCACGTCGTCAACCGACGTGAACGCTGGATGACTGGACCGCCAGGCCACGATCGCCTTGGCTTGGTCGGTCGATAGTTCGAGCACGCGTTGGATTTCTTCGGCGGATTCGGTGTTCACGTTTACGCGCCCGAAGAACCTAGTGAGGTAGGCGACAACCAGCTTGGCGTCCGCGTCCGACCCGGGCGCGCCCTTGTCGCGCATGTCGTCCACGATGGCCTGCCACTCAACCTTGTTGTGGCGCCTGGCCACGGAGGGCCCCACCCCATGACACACCGCCCCGCACATGTTGTCGACGGCGGCGCGCCCATCTCCCTCGGGTAGCGCGCCAGACGCCGGCGTTTGCCGAGCGGCCACCGGTGCGGACACATTGGTATCACGCCCCGGCAGCGCAAAGGCGGTGATCTTCGTACCCGGTGGCGAATTCACGTAGCTGCCGCCTCCTGCCGCGATGACAACGTACTGCCGGCCGTCCTTGCCGACGAACGTCATCGGAATCGAATGGGCACTGGCCTCGAGCTCGACCTCCCACAGTAGCTTCCCGTTGTGCGAATCGAACGCGCGGAACCGGTGGTCGATTGTCGCCCCCACGAACACGAGTCCGCCCGCGGTGGCGATGCTGCCGCCGATGTTGAGCGTCCCCGTCTCGGCGAAGCCCTTGGCCTTGAGTGATTCGACGATGCCGAGGGGCACCCGCCACGCGACGTCGCCGGTGTTCACGTTGACGGCCACCAGCTCGCCGAACGGCGGCGCGGAGCACGGCACCTGGGTCTCGGGATTCCAAAACCTCCCGACCGGGCCGCCCCATGGAGAGTTTCGGCGGTACGTCTGGCCGCCGGTCTGCGGATCCTTCGCCGGCTGCATCCGCCCCACCTGGCCAAGGTTCATGAAGTTCGTGAAGAGCAGCCCCTGGACCGGATCGTAGGAGAACCCATTCCAGTTGCCGCCGCCGATGGTGCTCGGGAAGGTCACCATGAACCGGTCTACGCTTGGAGGCGTGAACGTGCCTTCGGTATAGAGATCGTTCTTCGTCCATAACTCTTTACAGAACGCCGCGTGGTCCGGCGTCAAGGTGTAGAAGTCCTTCGCCGGGTCGAACGTGATGCGGCCGAGCGGCGCCGGCTTCACGGGATACGGCTGCGTCGGCGACGACGCCTCGCCGGGCACCGTGCTCTTTGGCACCGGGCGCTCCTCGATGCCGAAGATCGGCTCGCCCGTGACGCGGTCGAAGATGAAGACGAACGTCATCTTGGTCATCACGGCGACGGCGGGAATCGTCCTGCCGCCGCGTTTCACGTCGATCAGCGTCGGCGCCGCCGGCAGATCGAAGTCCCAGAGGTCGTGATGCACCAACTGGCGGTGCCACTTCAGCTTCCCGGTCGTGGCATCGAGGGCCACCAGGGAATTGCCGTACAGGTTGTCTCCCTTGCGGTCACCACCGTAGTAGTCGGCGGTGGGTGACGTCAGCGGCGCGTAGACGATGCCGCGCTCGGCATCGACCGTGAAGAACGCCCACATGTTGACGCCGGATCGGTTCTTCCAGCTTTCGCCTTCCCAGGTTTCGACGCCCGGCTCACCGGCCCGAGGCACGGTATGAAATGACCATAGCGGCTTGCCGCTGATTGCATCCCACCCGCGGATGTCGCCGTAGAGGCCAAAACTCGGGAACTGCTCGCCGTTGTTCCCGCCCGTGATGACGATGTTCTTGTAGACGATGGGTTGGGAGACGAGGGAGATCCGGCCGTCAACATCGCCCAGGATTCCCGGTTTGAGATCGACGTAGCCGGCGTTGCCGAAGCCTGCCGCGGGCTGTCCGGTCCTGGCGTCGAGCGCCAGCATCGTCTCGCCGGCGCCCATGAAGAGCCTGGGCGGCGTCGTGGCCGCGCCTGGCCAGTACGCTACCCCGCGGCGGCTCACCGTGGCGGGTGCCGTGAACTTCCAAATGACCTTGCCCGTCTCCGGCTCGAGCGCGGTGACGTCCTTGCCGCTCGTGATGTACATCACGCCGTTCACCACCAGCGGGGTGACCTGCAGGCTGGTAACGGCCGTGTCGAACGTCCAGGCGACCTGGAGGCTTCCGATGTTGGCGGGCGTAATCTGCGTGGCTGGCGAAAAGCGGTCGCCCGCCAGCGTGCGGTCGTGCGAGGCCCAATCGACCTGTTGGGCCGCAACTGGCGCGAGGAGGGCGCCGGCCACCGCGACCGAGGTCAGCGCCTGCTTGATATTCATGGTTCTGATCCGAGGCTACACCCGCCATTGCGGCGAACCAAGGACGTTACCGTGGCGGCACGGTAACAATCCGTCGCGGCGTAATCGCATAAGATTGGCCGCATGGGCGCCCGCTCAGCCACGCTTACGCCAGGCAAGGTTTCTGACAAGGCGGTTCGGCAACAGCTGAATCGCATCCTTGCCAGCAAGACCTTCGGCCAGGTCGATCGCCTGAAGCGCTTCATCAGCTTCATCGTCGGGGAAGCCGCGGCCGGACGCGCGGGCGAGCTCAAGGAGTACGTGATCGGCGTCCAGGTGTTCGGCAAAGAGCCATCCTTTGATCCGCGCACCGACCCGATCGTGCGCGTGCAAGCGCGCCGGCTGCGAGCCCGATTGGATCGGTACTACTGCGAGGAAGGGCAGCACGACGACATCATCGTCGACCTCCCTAAGGGCGGGTACGCGCCGGTCCTCCGGAAGCGGGAGGGTGCGCCGCTGGTCAAGTCATCGTTGAGTGCGACGCTCGTCAACCGGAACACGGTCGAGGTCTTGTCGTTTGCCGATCGGAGCCCGGGATCGAGCCTCGAGCATTTCTGCCACGGCTTGCGTGATGAAATCGTGCACGGCCTCACCGCGATTCGGCAGCTGAGGGTGCTGGCGAAGCATGGCCCGGTTGACGGCGACCACCACGATGCGGCCCTGGTCATCGACGGGAGCGTACGCGTGGCGGGTGAACGCGTCCGCGTGACCACGCGCCTCGTCGACGGGACCAGCGGACACTACCTGTGGTCGGAGTCGGTCGATCTGCCCCTAGCCGATCACGTCGACGCGCAGGAGCAGGTCGCCCGCACCGTGATCGATCGGCTGCAGGTTGAGATCCTCGACTCGCCGCCGACCGTCGGCACTCGCCGGTCCAACGACAACCTCGCCGCCCGCAACCTTCACGTGCAGGGCCGCTATCACCTGAACCAGCGCACCGAGGAAGGGCTGCAAAAGGCGGTCGAGTTCTTCGAGAAGGCCCTTGGCGAGGATGCGCAGTTCGCGCTCGCACACAGCGGGCTCGCCGATGCCTACGGGCTGCTCGCGCACTATGGGGTGCTTGGCCCTGCCGACGTCTGGGCGAAGGCGGCATCGAGCGCCGCGTCCGCCGTCATGCTCGACGGTCACTCGGCCGAGGCCCACACGTCGCTCGCGCACGTGCGCGCCACGCAGGATTGGGACTTTGTTGGCGCCGAGCTCGAGTACCAGCACGCCATCCAGCTGAACCCGCGCTATCCGACCGCTCATCACTGGTACGCGATGTCGTGCCTCGTGCCGATGGGGAGACTGGACGATGCCCTCGGACAGATGCAGTTGGCGCAATCGCTGGATCCCGTGTCGTCGATCATCGCGAGGGACGTGGCGGTCGTCTACGGCTATCGTCGCGAGCTGGACGCGGCGCTCGAACATTGCGACCAGACCATCGAACTCAATCCCCATTTCGCCCCGGCGTATCTCACGCTGGGACTGATCCAGGAGCAGCGCAAGGACCTGGACGAGGCCGCAGCCGCGTTCAGCCGGGCCCTCGATCTGTCGCCGCAGTCGCCGCGCATGCATGCGGCCATGGCCCGCACGTTTGCCCTCGCCGGAAAGCAGGAGCCTGCGCGCGCGGCACTTCGCCGGCTCGATCAGCAAGCCGCCGCCCGCTACGTCTCTCCTTTTGAATACGTCGCCGTATACTTTGCGCTCGGCGAAGACGCGAAAGGCTACGCCCGGCTCGCCAAAGCCTGTGATGATCGCTGCTTCGAGTTGCTCGCCCTCAAGGTGGATCCCCGCTTCGAAACCCTGCGCGACGATCCGCGCTTCCTCTCGGCAATCAAGCGCATCGGACTCGGCTGAGGCTCACTCAATCCGCGCGGCTAGTCGTTGCCGAGACGGAGGAACTCGGCGATGTCCCAATAGCCCGTGCGTGGCATCGGCACGTCACCCCTCGTGCGGACCTCGAGGAGATATGGACGATCGGACTTGAGGGCTTCGCCCAGCGCAGTCTTGAGGTCGGATGGGTCTTCGACGAGCGCGGACTCGATGCCGATCGCCTTCGCCATCAACATGAAGTCGGGATTGTACGGCGTGCCGTCCGGCCGCGTGAATTCAGTGCCGTAGGTGTTGTTGAAGTAGGTGCTGCCAACGGTTCGGATCGTGGAGAAACAGAAATTATTGAACAGCACCCAGAGCACGGGCACGTTGAGCTCGACTGCGGTCGTCAGCGCGCCGATCACCGACATCAGCCCGCCATCACCGACCAGGCCGATCACCTTCCGATCGGGCGCGCCCAGCTTCGCGCCAATCGCCGCGGGCGGGGCAAACCCCATCGTGGCCATTCCACCACTGGTGAGGAACGACTGCGGACGGCACGAGCGTAGCTGCTGACCAGCGCCATTCTTGTTCCAGCCCACATCGGTCACAAAGATGGCGTCGGCGGGCGCGGCCTTAGCCAGCTCCGCCAACAATCGCGCAGGATGAATCGGGACGCCTGCGTCCTCCTGGCTGGTCTTAAGCTCTTCCGCCCAGCCTTGCTTTCGCTGCTGCACGGTCGCCGCGTACTCCGCGCGGGAGGCGGCTGTGGTTTCACGAATCAACTCGCGCAGGGTGAGACGGGCATCGCCGACGATCCCGACTTCGACTGGATAGATCTTGCCGATTTCCTGAGGGTCGAGGTCAATCTGGATCAAGCGCGACGGTGGAATCGCAAACGTGTACTGCGGGTTCCACGAACTGCAATCGGCTTCGGCAAAGCCGGTTCCGATCGCCAGGATGACGTCGGCGGCGTTGGCGGTCTCGTTGGCGGCGCGCGAGCCCCAAATGCCGATCATGCCGAGCGAGAGGGGATGATCCTCCGGGAACACGCCTTTCGCCACCAGCGTCGTCGCTACCGGCGCGCCGATGCGCTCGGCCAGTTCCTTAAGTTCGGCCGACGCCTCCCCCAGCGTGACGCCGTTGCCGGCGACGATGATCGGACGGCTCGCACCGGCGAGCAATTGCGCCGCGCGAGCCACGGCCTCGGGCGTCCCGACCGGCCGGTCGTAGTTCGCGCGACGGGACACGGTGATCGGTTCGGCATCGACTTGTCCCGAAAACACATCCATCGGGACATCGAGCAGCACAGCCCCCGGCTTTCCGGTTTGCGCGAGGTTGAGGGCGCGCGGCATGACGTCGGGCAAATACTCCGGCCGATCGATCCGCCACACGCGCTTGCAGATCGGCCGAAAGATGTCGCCCTGCGACGCATCGGCATGAAGACGCATGCCCTGGTGCGGCTCGCGCGCGTGATGGTACGAGGGTGTGTTGCCGCAGATGACCACCATCGGCGTGAAATCAGCGGCCGCCGTCGCCACTCCGGTCAGCGCGTTGGTCAGGCCGGGCGACAGATGCACGTTGACCACGGCCAGTTTGTGCGACACGCGGTAATAGGCATCGGCGGCATGCGCGGCCTGCTGCTCGTGCCTGAACGACACGTACTCGATCCCAAGCTTGTGACAGGCATCGATGAGAGCGTAGTTGGTGTGCCCACACTGGCCGAAGACCTTGGTGACGCCCTCCTGCGCAAGACAGCGGGCGATGAATGTCGCGCCAGTCATGTTCGGCGTTCCTCTCTAGAGACTGAGCGTCACGAGGCGCTCTTCGGTCATTTCCTGCATGGCGTACTTCGGGCCTTCTCGACCCAGGCCGCTGTCCTTCACCCCGGCAAACGGAATGAGGTCGACACGACTGCTGGAGGTTTCATTGACATGCACGACGCCAACGTGAAGGCGGCGCGCCGCCAGGAAGGCGCGGTTGAGGTCTCGGGTAAAAATGCCGGCCGCCAGTCCGAACGGCGTGGCATTGACGATCGCAATCGCCTCGTCGAGATCACGAAACGGAATGACCGAGACGACCGGTGCGAAGATCTCTTCGCACAGGATCTTGGTCGTCGACGGCACGTTCGTGAGGATCGTCGGCCGTAACAGCGCGCGGTCCCGCCGACCGCCGACGACCACATGCGCGCCGCTCGCAACCGCCTGCTGGATCCATTGTTCGGCCCGCTGCGCTTCGGCCTCGTCAATCATCGGCCCGATCACCGTGTCGGCGCTGTGGGGATCGCCGACCACCAGGCCCTCCGTCGCTTCGACCAACAACGTCAGAAACCGATCGAAGACCGCCTCGTGAACCAGCAGACGCTGAGTCGAGGTGCACGCCTGCCCGGCGCGGCGAAAGGCGGAGTTCGCGCACCGCGGCGCCGCGCGCTCGAGATCCGCGTCGTCGCACACGATCGTGGCGGCGATGCTGCCCAACTCAAGCGCCATCGGGCGCAGACCGACCGAGCGATGGAGGTGCTTCCCGACTTCTGTGCTGCCGGTAAAGGTGAAGAACCGAATCGCGGGATTGGCCACCAGCCATCCGCCGATTTCGCTGCCCGCCCCCTGAACGAGGTTGACATGGCCGGGGGGCACGCCGGCCTCGAGCAGGATTTCGAACAGCAGCGCCGCGGAAAACGGCGTCGCCTGCGGGGCCTTGAGCACCACCGTGTTACCGGACGCCAGCGCGGGCGCCGTCTTGTGCGCCGCAAAATTCAGCGGGGCGTTGAACGACGTGATCCCACACACCACGCCGCGTGGCACTCGCAACGTAAATGCGAGCCGATGCGCATTGCCGGCCGCACCGTCGATCGGCACCACTTCGCCGACCAGCCGCTTGCCCTCTTCAGCCGAAATGAGGAACGTCTGCGCGGCTCGCGCGACCTCGTTGTTCGCATCGATGGCGGGGAATCCCGCCTCGGCGGTGATCGTTCGCGCCAGCAGGTCGGCCTTCTGCTCGATGAGTTCGGCGGCCCGGCGAAGAATGCGATAGCGCTCGGATGGATCGAGCTTGTGCTCGGTGAATGATCGGTGCGCCGCGCTGACCGCCGCCTCTACCTGCTCGCGAGACGCGCGATCGGCGATGCCGATTTCCTGGCCCGAGAATTTGTCGTAAACGGGGAACGTGCTGACGCCGTCGGTCCAGGCGCCGCCAATGAGCAGGCGGGCGCGCCGCGCGTCCGGCCTCGAAGCGCCAGTCATGGGTGCCTCAGATGACTCCGGCTGCTTCAAGCGCGGCAATGTCGTCGCATTCCAGGCCAAGTTCACCACCATAGACGTCGCGGTTGTCCTCGCCGAGCGCCCCGCCCGGCCAGGCGATCTCGCCGGGTGTCGCCGACAAGCGAGGCACGACGTTGTGCATGCGAACCGTGCCGGCACCATTCGGGACATCAAGGAGCAGATGGCGCGACTGCCATTGCGGATCGCGCTCGATGTCGGCCACGGTTTGCACCGCGACGGCGGTCAGGGAATCGCGATCGATGATCTCGAGGTTCTCGGCGAGCGACCGACCCGCGATCGCGCTCGCGATCGCCAGGTCCAACTCGACACCGTTGTCGACGCGGGCTTCGTTGGTCGCAAAGCGCTCATCCGCCAGCAGGTCGCCGAGCCCGTAGCTGACCAGAAAGCGCTCGGCCATCTTCGGAGTGGAACCACTAACCGCGATAAACCGGCCGTCGCTCGTCCGGTAACATCCGCGCGGACCGGCGTTTTTCGATCGGCTGCCATTACGCTCGCGCAATCGGCCCGACGCCGCATACTCCGCCGCCAAGGGTCCCAACAGAGAGAACAGCGATTCAAACAGCGCGACGTCGACCACCTGTCCCGCGCCGCCATGCACATCGCGGTGATACAACGCGAACATGATCGCGTTAACCGTGTATAACGCCGAGGTCATGTCGGCCAGCGGGAAGCTCGGGACGATGGGGCTGCCGTCGGGTTCGCCGTTCATCGCGGCAAAGCCGCTGGCGGCTTCGATCAACGTGCCAAATCCAGGCCGCTGGCTCGACGGGCCGGTTTGTCCCCATCCGGAAATGCGCGCCAGGACCAAGCGCGAATTCCATCCGCTCAGCACATCCCAGCCCAGACCCATGCGCTCGAGGGTCCCCGGCACGAACGATTCCATCACCACGTCGAATCGCGGCACCAGCCGCTCCAACAATTCGCGGCCGTGCGGATCTTTCAGGTTGAGCGTGATGTAGCGTTTGTTGCGCCCGTAGACCTGCCACCACAGGGCGTGGCCGTCGGTCGTCCACTGCCGGAGCGGATCGCCGGTGCCGGGCTGTTCGACCTTGACGACTTCGGCGCCGAAATCGGCGAGCAGCATCCCCGCCACTCCGCCGGCCACCATGCGCGACAGGTCCAGTACGCGGACGCCCTGGAGCGGCTTCACGCGGCCTCCGCGACCGATGTCATTTGGCGGCGCACGTTCATGAGTTGTCCTATACTATTACAATACATGTACGGATAACTAGACAAGCGGTGCCGAATCCGAATGAGAGACTCCCTTTCGGTTCGGGCCGGATTTCAGGAACCTGCGCCAGTGCGAACTCCATCCAACAAAGCGACGACAACGACGTCTGCGGCCGGTCAGGGCCTGACCAAGGAACTTGGCGTTCCGCTGTATCAGCAAATCCGGCACCTGATACGTCACCGGATTTCTACGCGCGATTATTTGCCGGGTGCGCAAATTCCGTCCGAACACGACTTGTGCGCCGAGCTGCAGGTCAGCCGCGTCACCCTGCGCGAGGCCCTCCGCGAGCTGGTCCGCGAAGAGCTCCTCGTCAAGGTTCAGGGCAAGGGTTCATTCGTGGCCCTCAACCCGCCGAAACGGCTGGCACCGGTCCGTTATACCGGTTTTCTTGACGAGTTGCAGGACCGCGTCCGCAAGCTCACCGTCCGCGGCGTCGAACTGGGCCGCGCGCCGGTGACGGCGGAACTGGCGAAGACCCTCGCGCTCGATCGCGATGCCACCGAAGTTGTGGTCATCAAGCGCGTGCGTGACATCGACGGCGAGCCCTTTTCGTTTACGCTGAACTATCTACCGGTCTCGATCGGGAACCGCATCAAGCCTGCCGAGTTGTACTCGCAGCCGCTCCTCAAGATCCTGCAGGAGGATCTGAAGATCCCCATCGTCCGGGTAAAGGAAACGATCGCGGCGGCGCCGGCCGATCCCGACGTGGCCGGCCGCCTCGGCATTCCCGTGCTGTATCCGGTGTTGCATATGACGCGCGTCATGTTTACGACCGCCGATCGCCCATTTGAAGTCGTCGACATCTACTATCGCGCGGACAAGTATCACTACTCGGTGAATCTGGCGCGCGTGAAGCGACGAGGCCGGTGGACGTGGACGACGGAAGTGGAAACGTCGGCGTAGACGGCTCGTCGCGGCCGTCGCCGTGGCGGCCGCTGGGTGCTCGTGGCCGGGAGAATCTAACTATTTCTTCGGTCCGAAATTCTTCGTCAGGTAGGCAAGGATGCCGCGAAAGTCTTCCTCAGTTCCGGAGGCGCCGCGGTCGACCATCAGCTCGATGACATCACGCCAGTCCTTCTCGGTACCGCGCATAGCCACAGCCTCCTCGACTGCGTGACAGGCGCCACAGACGCTCAGCACGGCGCTCTTGCCCGGGCCTTCGGGGAGTCCGCCATCCTTTTGCGCTGGTGCCGCTGCTGATTTGCCCGGGAACGGCCGCGGGGTAGCATCACCCGGAACGACGCCCATCGCCCATTTGATCCCCTCGAGCATCATCGTTTGGAACTGCGGGTTGTCCCATGTGGTGTCGGGATGTCCCCAGCCGACGTTGAACACGCGACCCTTGCCGTACTGCATCACCCAGACCACCGGGAAATCGCCGTCGGGACGGCGCGCGCGATTGGCCGCATCGAGGGAATCCGGATCCAGTCGCATGATTACGCGCACCTTGTCCCGTGTATACGGCGCCTTGAGCACCGGATGCTGGTCGTTGAACATGAAGGTCGTGCCGCCAAATGCGTTGGCGCCTGGGAACGATGGATCCTCGACGATGATCTTGGCGTTGGCGTTGAACTCGCTGTCCATGTAACCGCCGACCATCTCGCCAAATTCCGGCCAATCGGTAAACGCGACGCCGGTCGCGTGGCCGACGATGAGGCCCTTGCCCTCGTCGTGCACGAACGCGAGGAGTTCCTTCTTCTGGTCCGGGCTCATCGTGCCGAAGCCGCTGGGCAGCATGAAAATCGCGTCGTAGTAATCCAGAGTGCGGGCATTGACGCCACGGCCCTCATATCGGCCGCGGCCGATGATCTGGGCCTTGGTGATCAGCTGCGAATCCGTGCGAATTATCGTCACGTACGCATTCGCCCGGCGGCCGATTTGCTCTACGGTCGCGAGCGCGTGTGAAATCGAATCGTGATGAAAGCCGCTCTGCACATCGGCCACCGCGAGCAGTTTCTTGCTGTTGGGCCACGGATCCGCCTGTCCGCCTCCGGCGCCGCCGCGTGCCTGCGCGAAGATGGTCGACGTCCCGGCCGAGAGGACGACGGCGGTCACGAAGCACGTGGCGAACAAGACGATTCGATGCATGCTGAACTCCCGATTTCGTGAGCGACCCGTGGATCTTAGCGCGCGAGCTTGAACGCTACCAACGCGTCGGAAATCGGCAGCCCGCCGCCGATGGCCGTTCCGCCCGATGCCGCCACGACCACGTATTGCACGCCGTCCTTGCCCATGTAGGTCATCGGCGTCGAGTGCGCGCTTGCTGGCAGCGTGGTCGTCCACAGCTCGGCGCCGGTCCTGGCGTCAAACGCACGGAAGCGATGATCGTTGGTCGCGCCGATGAAGATCAACCCGCTCGCGGTGGCGATGCTGCCGCCAATGTTCCGCGCGCCGGAATGGAGCGCCGTGTCACCAAACTCGGCAGCCGTTTCCGTGACACCGAGCGTGGACTTCCACGCGATCTTGCCGGTGTTCACGTTGACCGCGACCAGTTCTCCGTACGGAGGCGCCCAGCACGGCATGCTGGCGCCGCTCGGCGACACATACGCAAACGGTCCGCCGACGCGTCCACCGGGACCGCCCTGACCGCCGCCGCGTCCGCCACCCGGACCGCCGCCAGGCTGACCACCACCGGGCGGCGCATTCGCAGGAGCACCTGCTGGATTGTTGCCTCGGCCGCCACCGCCAGGGCCTTCATCGCCGAAGCCTCGACCGGGCGCCCCTGCGGCACGATAGCTGCCCGTGTTGTGCAGGTTAATGAAGACGTAACCAAGTTCAGGGTTGTACGACAGCGGCCCCCAGTTCGGTCCGCCGACCGATGACGGGAACGTCACCAGTCCGTTGCTCTTGAGCGGCACCGAATACAACTCCGACGGCCCGATGTTGTTGCTGTCCCAGAAGGCGGTACAGAACTTCTCGATCTCCGGCGTGGTCTTGTTGATGTCGGCCCGCGTCATGCCGACGCGGCCAATCGGTGGCGGTGTATCCGGGAACGGTTGGGTGGGCCATGAATACCCGGACGGATTGTCGCTTCGCGGCACCGGCCGCTCCGTCATCCCGTAAAGCGGCTCTCCGGTGTCACGATTGAACATGAACACGAGTTCGAATTTCCCCGTGAGGAACACCGCGGGAATCGTCCGGCCGTTGCGCTTGACGTCCACCAGCAGCGGCGGCGTCGGCATGTCGAAGTCCCAGATGTCGTGATGAATCAACTGGTGGAACCATTTCAGCTTGCCGGTCTTGGCATCGATCGCGACGATTGAACCAGTGTAGAGGTTCTTGCCTTCGGGTCCAGGGCGGTTCGCGTCGCCGAGGCCGGCGTAAATCAGGCCGCGCGGTTCGTCAACGGTCATCGTCGACCACATGTTGGCGCCGCTGCGATCCTTGAGATCTTCCGACGGCCAGGTGCCGAAGTTCGCTTCGCCTGATTGCGGAATGACGTGGAACGCCCACACCTGCTTGCCGGTGATGGCGTCCCACGCGCGAATATCGCCGCGAGGCTGGGGCGGCCCCAACTCACCTGGGCGCGCGCCGGCGATGATCAGGTTCTTATAAACCGAGACCGGGTTCGGCACGGTGTAGGTGTTGCGGCGACTCTCCGGCACGTCCTTCGATGCGACGCCGACATACACATCGATCTCACCGTTGTTGCCAAAGCCAATCCCAGGCTTCCCGCTCTTCATGTCGACCGACATGATGTAACCGAGATCGGTCCCGAAATACAGGCGCGGTCCCACCGTGCCGTTGCCGGGCCAGTACGCGAGGCCGCGCCCGTGCACCCGTCGAGGCGTGGTGTACTGCCAGACCACCTTGCCTGTTTCCGGTTCGAGCGCGGTAATCGTCGACTTCAAGTTGGGGTCCGTTGCCGACGCCGGTGTCGAGAAGTACATCACGCCGCCAATCAGCAGCGGCTGCACCTCGAAGCGATAGTCGAGGCCGAGTGATCCAGCCGGCGACGATCCCGCGCCGTAATTGAACGTCCACGCCGTCGCGAGGTTCTTGACGTTGGCGGGCGTGATTTCCTTCAACGAAGAGAAGTTCGAATTGTTCTGATAGTTCGGCCATTGATCGGCCGGCTGCTGCCCGCTTGGCGCGCCCGACTGCGAGAGCGCGAACAGGATCCCGAGGATAACCGTGATTCTTGATTTCATCGACGTTTGACCTTGCCGTTAGGGCAGATTCTTCAACCAGAGATTGCGGAACGATGCGGTGTTGTCGCCGCGGCCTTCGAGCTGGATCGAGATCACGCCATGATCCACGAACATTGTCGGATGATCGTCAATCATGACCGACATCAACTGTCCGTTGATGAAATAAAGCATCGTGCGCCCGCGCGCGATGAGATGAAGCCGGTTCCACTCGCCGACCTTCCAAAGCGCCTTCAAGACGTCAGGATCGCCGATCGTCGCCAGCACCGTGGGCTTTTGGCCGTCGGCGATCGTCATCCGCACGACCTGGCCGCGGAACGCGCGATCGGGCCTCGGCGGCACGCCGCGCCGCGGACCGGCACAGCATTCGATCAGCGCGCCGGTGTTGGCGTTGGCGTTATCGAGATCTGCCTGGTAGCCGCGTGTCTCCCACTTCGATCGCGGGTTGCCCGCGACCTCGCCGAGGCGGACCGACCGGAACTGCACGCCGCTGTTGGCGCCGGCGCCGTCGAGCTTCACTTCGAGCTTGAACTCGAAATCCTTCGGCTCGCCGCCGAGCCATAACAGATACGTGGGGCCGGTGGGCGGTTCGAGTTTCGAGCGCACGACAATGGTGCCGTTTTCGACGTGCCAGAGATCCGTTGGCCCGTCCCACCCCATGAGCGTCGCACCGTCGAACAACGACACCCATCCGGCGTGATCGTTGAAATCGATCGGCGACGCCTCCACGTAGCGGCCGCCGCCGGCTGCTCCCGCCGGCCGTTGGCCGCCAGCGGGGCCCGCCTGGGGTGCAGCGGCAGCCGGTGGCTTCGGCGCGGACGGCCATGGGATCTCGCCGGGTGTGGTCGGCGCGATCGGCGGCGCCACCGTCTTGCCCGGCGCCATCACCGTCATCGGCTGCAATGTATCCTGCACCGCGGTTTCCATCACCTCGGCGCGCGAGCCGTCGGGATCGAACAGATGCACCAGCCAGTGACGATTGTTGCCGACGTGCGCACGCACCTGGAGATCGGTGAAGCCGCCGCGCTCCTGGGCCGCATCGCGGAAGGCGCGCATGTCGCTGACCTCGAGCGCCATGTGCTGAACGGCGCCCATCACCTCGCGATCGAATTGTGCCCGCGTGGCCTGATTGTTCGGATCGAGCGGCGGATGCTTGGTCTCGGTGTTGC
>Ga0210377_10002510_pt1 | contig 16051 bp, 11 predicted proteins | sample PLM4_65_b1redo_FD_155480 | JGI IMG/M metagenome (GOLD analysis project Ga0210377, IMG submission 155480) | Groundwater sediment microbial communities from an aquifer in East River, Colorado, USA - PLM4_65_b1 redo | ecosystem: Environmental > Terrestrial > Soil > Riparian zone | place: USA: East... | reverse complement strand
AGGATACGTGCTTGTGGCAGGCGGGCATATTCCCATCTCTCATGCGGTGTTGATCGCCCCGTCTGGAATAGAAGAAGGCAGCACGGCGCTCAACCATATACTGACCTGGGAGGAGACACGCTGCAATGTGACAGCCTACCACGGCGATATTAAAAATCAGGCGTGGCTCGAGCTTCACCTGAACATCCTGCTCGAATGGTATTGCCAGAATATGTTGAACTACTACAAGCAACTTACCGGGGTTGTCATGGTACGGTCCATCTTGCAAAGTCTTTCTGTGCTGGCAGAGAGCAGGAAATGGAATATCTCCACCCACGATCAACAACTACGGGATGTTTCGATTTTCCTCAGCGCCGCAGAAACGGGAACTGCCTACAGGGAAATGTTGTCTGCGATCCGATCGCGCATCGAACCCATTATTGGAAGTTCTCTCACCCGTACCCTGGTGAAGCAGTCTATTGAGCCCACAAGAGGTGTCTACAAAACCATCCAGGAAGTCTTCGAACTGATCGAGGATGCACAATGAAACGCTTCCATATGAATCACTACAGACTGCCCGCCATGATCGTCTTCCTCCTGATGATCGTGTTCTTTGCATGGACCTTTGCGGCAGCTCCCTTCTCTGAATTCATCAATTCGCTCATCCTGAATGGCGGCACGACCCTTTCCGCTTTGATCGCTGCGCTCATCTTTACCTTGATCCCCTTTTATTTTCAACGCGGAGAACCGCCGCGCGTGATCTGGACATCCTTTGCCATTTGTTTGTGGTTGTGGACAATCGCCGAAGCAATATGGGGTTACCTCTACGTGAGGGATGGTGAAGTGCCTGTGTTCACTGTGGCAGATGTATTCTGGCTGCTGGGGTACATCGCCCTGACGGTCTCCATCGGGCGTCAATTCCGACTTGTTACCTTTTCGCAGGGAAATTCGGCGGCATGGGCAGCCCTGGGTGTATGGCTGGGGATACTGTCCATCATCGGCGCGATCCTGATCGCAACTCATACCGAAACACCACTTGCAGATTTCTTCTCCTATTTCTACCTGCTGGCAGATGGCGTGGTCGGGGTTTTGGCTCTCTATCTTGTGTATGCTTTCCGAGCACGCGCACTGGCGATTCCCTGGCTGACGATCTCATCCTTTGTATTCTCTGATTTCATCTACATCCGCCTGACCACCTCTGGCGTATACGACTATGTCATGAGCGGCATTTCGATCGCGCTGCTTGCGGATACCCTGTACGTTGTCGCTTATCTACTGGTGGCATGGGGAGGACTGGAACAATATCTGTTGCTGCGCTCGAGTGCGGATCATTCCCAGGACTGAAGCTGATCCCGTTTAACAGAAACGAGTCAACGCTGAGAGTACTGACTCGTTTTTCTTTTCCCAGGCGATTCGCTACCACTCACGGAGCAACGCCGCCACCAATTTCACCTTCTGCTCCAGACTCTCTGCAAAAATATATTCGCGTTCTGAGTGATAGCCTTCCCCTACCGCGCCCATGCCATCCAGTACAGGGATGCCGAGCGGCGCGACAAAATTTCCATCCGATGCGCCGCCGGTGCCCCCCGCGCTGAGATTCATGCCGATGCCCGCCGCAATGGACTTGGCTCTCTCGAACGTGGCTTTCATCGTGTCATCGAACGGCATCGGTGGACGGTTCAAGCCACCCGTAATTTCGATACTTGTGCCATCGATCACTGGTTTGAGTTTGCCCATCTCCGCTTCGAGCCGCTCCCATTCGCCGGGCTGCATCACCCGGACGTCCACTTCGATGCTCGCTTCTTCAGGGACCACATTCGAAACCGTCCCGCCTTGGATCACACCCACATTGAGCGTGGTCTGTTTGGAATAATCGGTCAGCTTCTGGATGGCGATGACCTGATGCGCCATCTCTTCGATGGCGTTGCGCCCGGCTTGATGGTCACCACCGGAATGTGCGGCACGTCCATGTGTCTTAACGATGAACTCGCCCACACCCTTACGCCAGGTCTTGAGCGAACCATCCAGCAGCGCGCCTTCCATCACCAGGGCAAGCGCGGATTCTTTCGCCAGTCGCTCAATATGCTCGCGCGAAGTGTGGCTGCCGATCTCTTCATCGGAAGTGCATAGCAATGTAACGGGACGACGCAGTCCCTGTTTGATGGCTTCTTCAATGGCAGCAAACGAGATGACGATACCTGCTTTCATATCCAACGTGCCGGGACCGAAGATCTTGTCGCCCTCTGCGCGGAAGGGAGTCTTTTGAATGGTGCCAAGCGGGAAGACAGTATCCATGTGACAGAGGAGCAGGATTTTCCCCCTCTCCCCGCGAGAGAGAGGTTGGGGGTGAGGAGGATTCCATCGTCCTAACACATGATCCCCCGTTTCAGTGTTGGGAATGATCTCAACTTGTGCGCCCAGTTTGCGGGCTTGTTCGGCAACGATAGCGCCGACGCGGTCCACGGCGGATTTGTCGTGCGAGGGAGATTCAGTTTCGACGAGTTGTTTGAGAAATTGTTTTGTGTCCATGGTTTCTGTTTAATTATATTCCGGTGGTTGAGTAGCCCGCAACGATAGCGGAGGGCGCATCGAAACCATGGCGTGAGCATAATACTTCTTGTTACTGATGGTTTCGATACGGCGGACGAACGCCGCCTACTCAACCACCAAGGTTGGGTTGTTATTCTATTTCAAAAAGAAAACGATCGCGCCCACCACTGCACAGTAGGCAGCAAAGACATACAACGAGTGTTTGCTCAAATAACCGATCAACCACTTGATGGCAAACCAACCGACCGCTGCGGCAGTCGCAAATCCCACCGCCAGCAGAGGCAGGAACTCGCCAAGATTCGGCATCTTGAGCACATCCAGCATTTCATATCCACCCGCGGCAAGCATCACCGGCACTGACATGAGAAACGCAAAGCGCGCCGCCGAGGGACGGTCCAAGCCGCGGAACATGCCACCGCTGATGGTCGTTCCGCTGCGCGAGGCGCCGGGGAAGACGGCGATGATCTGGAACAAGCCGACGATCAGGGCATCCAGCCAGGTCATGGAAGGAAGCGCCCGGTTTTTCCTGGTCAACAATTCCGCCAGGGTGAGCAGGATCGCGGCAGAGAAGAGTCGAATGGAGGCTTCGAGCATGGGCTGTTTGAACAGGGCTTCGACAGTGTCTTTCAGGAGATAACCTGCCAGAAGCGCCGGGATGGTGGCGATGATGATATAGAAGCCAAGGTCTCTTTCGGGCGTTGAACGTCGAAAGTCTAACGTCGCTTTGAGGATCGAAAGAAGGTCCTGCCAGTAGAAGACAATGAGTGAAACAATTGTCCCCAGTTGAACAATGATAAGGAATGAAAACATCGCCTCATCGGCGGGGATCTTGAGAATGGTCTGGCTGATCAATAGATGAGCCGTGCTTGAGACGGGGATAAATTCGGTCAATCCTTGAATAATGCCGAGCAGGAAGGCTTGAAGGACAGTCATGTTTCTCCTATGTTATTTTATGGTTTGCCAGCCATCCAGATATTGGAACCTGCTTTCAAAGCTTTTGGTGGTGCCAAATGGACCATAATAAAGTACGGCGTACATTAAACTCTCCCCGATAAATCCTTCTGGGAAGATACTTCCTCTTGTCCCATCCACGCTTGCGATCAGACATTCCCGCCTGGTAAGGACGTCAATAACAAGAAGCACGTAGGATTTGGGTGAGTTGACACCATCGGTCTCCCTCCATTCTTGAATGGAAAGGAAACGTGATTCAGGGGACCATAAACAGAACTTTCCAAAAATCCGATTTGCAAATGAGTTTGGAAATTTATCAATCGAGAGACTGTAATAACTGGGACCTGATTGAATTTCACCCAAATAGGTTAGGATGGCATTATGCTTCTTGTCCGGAGATGGAAATGTGAGTGGGTTTATCATTAAATCTCTTTATTCTCTATCCATTCGAGTAATTGTATTACGCGACGGATGAAACAGGAATGAATTCAGTCAGAACCCGAAGGATGATGTGGAGGAGGGTTATTCGTAATCCTTGGTGGAGAGATCTGGCAGGTATTTTATATTACGCTGATAAAAGGATAATTGGGTCAGCCCTTGCATGATGCCGGAAGGAAGGAACGAAATATGTTTATGGTATGGAGTATACCTTGATGGGTTCACCTTTACCTTTCACTTTAACTTCTTTAAGCTCACCGACGACCTTGTTGGCAAGACTCTGGCGGGTGTCATCCGAGATCCATATTTCACCTGCCTTCGCGGTCTTTTCGATGCGTGCGGCGGTATTGACGGTATCGCCGATCACGTCATAAAAGCGCACGTTCTGTCCACCGAGCAGGCCTTCGACGAGCGAACCGGTATGGATGCCGATACCCGCGCCGAGCTCGCGCTTTAGCAATGTGCGTGTGATGGACTCCTGCAAGTCACGCGCGGCGCGTACGGCTTCGTCTGCATCCAGGAACACAGCCATCACTTCGTCAGCGGTGAATTTATATTTGATGACCTGGTACTTGTTCAGCAAATTTTCCACCGTCAAATAATAACGGTTGAGCAGGGAAGCCACTTCCTCCGGTGTATGTCTTTCGCTCCAACTGGTGAATCCGCGAATATCCATGAATAGCACCGTGCGTTTCTGACGCGAGAGGCGCATGGAGTTCGGGTCGTTGATGGCCCGTCCGAGCAGGTCGCGCCCGAGCAGCCATTCGGAATATATTTTCAACTGCCGGGCGGTGCCGCGCAAGATCCCCAGGGATTGACGTGCGCTTACGTCCGCAAATCCGGCAGACAACCCCAACATCAATGTGGTAAGACCGATCAAGAGATGGGATGAGTCGCTGAAAAACCCTGCCAACGAGATGGTCCATTTGGGATTGGTATAGCTTTCAAAAATTACGTATGCGCTAAATAAGATCTGCGAACGTACAACATTTTCCACAATTAACAACGCGTCAGAAAACCCTCCCGCCCTCATGATCTGCATTGCCTGCAACAAACCGAGTATGACCGCGAATATCCAATAGGCAACGTGATGCGGGGATTGGAAGAAGTTAAGTCCTTCGATGGATGTCTCAAAAATGGTATAGAGAGATGGTGCGATGAGATTCCCGAAAAACCGCGTCAGTGCTGACCGTTGGGGCTGGCGCGACAACCACCAGGCTTGAATCAACGCTGACGGGACCAGCACATACAGATCGGGTTTGGTAAGGTACTCCCACTTCTCCGTCAACGACTCGATGAGCAGGATGCCGATGGGAAACTGCCCCGTGTTGCGGAATAATTCCGTCCAAAAGCGGTTGGCGGCGGAGCCTGCGAGCCTCTGCTCTACACTTTGCTCGGAAAATGCCTGACTCACACTTACATCATACTGCTTTTTGGGGCGAAGAGTTATTACTCCATCGTCCCAGGACAACGGAGGCGTATTTGTCCAGTTCCTGAATGGTGCTGAGGAGGAAGGATTGGAGGATGGTCATTGTTTATTCTTCAATATAATCAGTTGCAATTGCTTTATCACATTCATCGCACTCAATCGTGATTCCAATCATATTTGTGTTACTTCTCTGGTATCTACCAATTTGAATTTTCAATTGGTGACCACATACAGGGCATGGATATATTTGCTCTGAGGAATAACCATCAGGCGTTTTCACCAATCGATCAGCAAGTTCTGAGATCGCTTCATCCCAAATATCTTCATTCATATAGTTTCTTCATCCGGTTTGCATTTCCATGCCATTGACCCAACAACTCTGGCACACGTGATTCAAACGTCCCATCCGCAATGTAGACTCTGATTTGCTCCATGAGTCTTATCAATGCTCGTAAGTTATGAATGGAGAGAAGGGTCCCAGCCAGCAATTCCTTGGCTATGATCAAATGGCGAATGTAGGCACGTGTAAACGTTCGACAAGCGTAGCAATCACACGCTTCATCAATGGGTCTTTCATCGCGAGCGAATGCCGCGTTCATCATGTTCAAACGTCCTTCCGGCGCAAAAGCGGAATGGTGGCGAGCCAGGCGCGTGGGTAACACACAGTCAAAAATATCGATGCCGCGTGCCACACCGTTGATCAAATCTTCAGGGGTGCCGACTCCCATCAGGTAGCGCGGTTTGTTTTCGGGCAATAGCGGAGTGACCACATCGAGCGTGTCGTGCATCTCCTGTTTGGTCTCGCCCACCGAGAGTCCGCCGATGGCGATACCGGGTGTATCAAGAGAAGCGATAAATTTGGCAGAAACCGCTCGAAGGTCCGCTTGAATGCCGCCCTGCACGATCCCGAATAACGCCTGGTCGCGCCGCGTCTGCGCTTTGAGGGAACGTTCCGCCCAGCGATGGGTCCGGTCCATGGCGATGGCACTGTAGGCTTTGTCATTGGGGTCGGAACATTCGTCGAACGCCATGATGATATCGGCGCCGAGGTTCTCCTGAATGGCAATGGACTTCTCGGGTGTGAAGCGATGCGTCGAGCCGTCGATGTGACTCTTGAAGGTCACACCGTCTTCGTCGATCTTGCGGGTCTGCGCCAGCGAGAACACTTGAAAGCCACCTGAGTCAGTCAGCATGGGTCGCCCCCACTGCATGAACTTGTGCAAGCCGCCCATGTCACGCACGAGTTCGTCGCCAGGACGCAGATAGAGGTGATAGGTGTTGCTCAGCACGAGGGAAGCGTTGATATCTTTGAGATGCTCGGGCGTGAGAGTCTTGACTGTCGCCTGCGTACCCACGGGCGCGAAAACCGGCGTGAGGAGGTCGCCGTGCGGGGTGGTGAAAACACCTGTGCGGGCGCGGGCGTTTTTGGAGGTGATCTGGAATTCAAACATTGTATGGATTATACAGGATGACGAGCCGCTTCACGTGGCGTTTGAGGTTGATTCTGTTTCGATGGTGTTATCTATCATTCCACAATTAAACCTATGATTATTGATACAATGGATTGTTGAAAGTTAGCGTAGCGATCCCTGAAAGTGGTGTTTTGCGTTCCATATGATCAAGGATGGTAATAAATGAAACATCAACGCCATTATCTGTTTTTTACTTGCATAATCACGCTTTTTATTTGTGGGGCCATTCAATGGCAAGTAAACGACAATACACCCTTGTCCTCTCCAGCTCAACCCCCATCTTCAAATAAAAATACAATATTGAATTCCAGCAATTCGCCAAATCTCTCAGATACCGAGCCTCCCTACAATTGGATAACATTTATAGGGTCAGATAAATGGGATCTCAGTTATGGGGCAGAACTTGACTCCGGCGGGAATCTTTATGTGGTAACCAATCATTACCTCTCAGATAACGGTTCGTATGACGAGGGAGATGAAAATGAAATTTCCATAACAAAAATTGCCGTTGATGGAAGAACAGAATGGGTGGTTCCGGTTAATGCTGAACCGTATAGCTGGAGTGAATCCGTTGCCCTGAATAATGAAGGCAATCTTTACATTTCAGGCACAAGCTTGGAATCCTGGGGCGAACCCTTGAACCCATTTCCCGGAGCCAATCCGGGTGAAGTACTGTTCATCGCAAAATACCGCACGAGTGACGGCTCGATTGTATGGAATACTTTTCTTGGCTCAAACCTGTATGGAATATCTGGTATTACATCGGATGAAAACAATAACATATATGCCGTGTGGTCCCAAAATAACGATGGTGAAACAATATCTTATTTTTTAGCAAAATTAAACAACGAGGGAATCCTTCAATGGTCAAAAGTTATTATTCCATCGGAAGGTAATACCAGTAGGGGGTTCACGGTTGATGTGAAGGTAGACAAGGATGGCAATATTTATGTTTTGAGTACCAACAGTTCCAATTGGGGAGATCCTGTAAGAGAACCATCTGGGAACTTTGATAACTCCGTGGCAAAGTTTGACAATTCAGGGGTGCTACTTTGGAATACCTTCCTAGGCGGCACAGGCGACGATATCTCCTCCAAGGTGAAAACTGACGATAATGGATTTGTCTACGTGTCGGGCTATAGCGAAACAAGCTGGGGAAATCCGATCAACCCCTACCAGCAGGACACGGATGGCTTGATCGCCAAGCTGAATCCCGATGGTGCTCTGTTGTGGAATACCTTTATCGGGGGCGAGGCAGGTCTTGATTATGTCTTCGACATGGAAATAGGAACAGATGGAAATCTCTACCTTGCCGGTGGTAGCGAATCAACGTGGGGGAATCCTGCGAACGCATTTACAGCCGGTCTTGATGGCTTCGTTGCTCAATTTGATCCGAATGGTTCTCTGATTTGGAATACTTTCATAGGGGGAAGCGGCACTGATGCAGTGAGAGCAATAGAAATTGGCGACACCAATGCTCTCCATGTTGCAGGTGTAAGTTCTGCCAGTTTTGGAAACCCCATCACTAGCCCCCAGGGTGGGGGGTACGATATTTTTGTTGCGAGTATAAGTATCGTGGGTGACACTCAAATTGCTTATCGGGATTCAGGTCCGTTGGTGCCAGTGCTTACCACCTACATCCCCACGCCATTGGATATCTCAACAGACCCATCCGTGATCGGTACAAATGTGTTGTTGGCTATTTTGCTCATGCTGCCCTTGGCTGTTGCAGTGGATTATTTCTCGCAAATGATCTCTGAAAATGAAGAAATCTTAACACGGCGGTTTCCTCCCATGGCCTGGATCGGCAAATTGCAAAGCAAATCACAAGAAATGGTAAACGCAAGAATAGGACAAAGCCAAAACTTGTCAGATGTGCTCAGTCTATTCGGTGTGGCGATCTTTTATGGAATCGTGTTCTCTTTACTGGATGAAACATGGCAACCCTTCACCGCCCAGGGTTTGGTCCTATTGGGCTCGATGACATTTTCATGCGGCGTCATAGGCGCCCTGGATGTCATTCTGCAATGGCGCGCTCTTCGCAAGTGGGAAATTCCTGCTGAATATAATATACATCCAACCGCCATTTTCTTATCAGTATTTTCAGTAGGGATCTCACGTTTATTGGCTTTGCTGCCCGGCCTGATGTTTGGCACCCCTGAAACTCTCAAGGTTGATGAAAAATTGCTCAGCGAACGTCAAAATCAATCTCTGATCAGAATCAGTACAACCACATACCTGGTTATGGCGTTGGCGGCATGGCTGCCGACAATTGCCACTACACTGATTCAAAGAGGACCTATTTCAGATGCGACAAAGGAGATTATTGGTGGAGTCGAGGCATTCCTATTGGTTATCTTTGCAGTCGCACTCGAGTCCCTATTCCTCCAATTATTGGCACTTTCAGAAGGCTTGGGGACCAAATTGAAAAGATCAAACCGTTGGGTTTGGGCAATCAGCCTTGCCCTATGCGCCTTTTCCTTTTTACATACCTTGCTTAACCCGCGCTATGACCTTGTCCAAACGTTGAAGCAAGGAAATACCACCCTCTTTATAGGTGTTGCAGTTGCCTTTATTGTGATTACATTTGTTATGCGATGGTTAACCCGAAAGCCCGAGAACAAATAGACAAGCTTGCCTTGGCAGAATTGGAAGCCGATATCGCTTCCATGCCCACGGGTGCAAAGACCGGCGTGATGAGTTCGCCGTGAAGGGTGGAGAATATCCCCGTGCGGGCGCGACTGTTTTTGGCTGTGATGGGAAATTGGAACATGCAGAAGATTATAAGCGATAGTAACTATCCGTCATTGCGAGGAGGGCGTGGCCCGACAAAGCAATGATGGTTAGGCTGTGGCAAAAAGGCACTTGAGATAGGCGCCCTCTTTAAAGCAGACGGGATGATCGAGGGCGTGACCTGTCCGTTCGATCTCCGTTAACCCGCGCCCCGCTTCCTTCGCGGACTGGTGAATGGATTCGAAAAACGAATCGCTTTCCACCCGGCTGGAACAGGATGCTTGTACCAGTGTGCCGCCTTTTCGCAAGACTCCAAGACCCAGACGGGTCAATTTGCGGTACGCAGATAATGCGCCATCAATTTGTTTTTCACTTTGCGCAAACATGGGGGGATCAATGATCACCAGATCAAAGAGACGTTTCTGCGACTCCATGCGTTCAAGCACATTAAAAGCATCTTCGGCCATCGTTTCGTGTGGAACTGTCAACTGGTTATATTCCATGTTGCGGAGGGCGGCCGCGAGGGCTGGCGCGCTGACATCCACGCTGACCACATCTTTCGCACCACCCCGCGCTGCATAGACGGAAAATCCGCCCGTGTACGCGAATACATTGAGCACAGATTTATCCCTGGAAAGTTTTTCAACCCGCGCACGGTTGTCCCGTTGGTCAAGGAAGAAGCCAGTCTTTTGTCCTTTGACCGTATCCGATTCAAAGATGAGGCCATTTTCTTTGAACAGGATCAGGCTTGGATGAGTCAGAAGCGTGAGCGTCATCCCATCGCTTAAGCCATGCAAATATTCCGTCTGCTTTTGCAGGGAACGGTTGAGGCGCAAGGTCAAATGCGTGGCAGGGCTGACCAGTGCCAGTGCGTTGCAAAAATCTTTGAGATGGGGAATCCAGGCAGGGGTGTAGAGTTTGAGGACGAGGGTGTCGGCATAACGGTCGATCACCAAGCCGGGCAAGCCGTCGTTCTCACCATGGACAAGCCGATAGCCGGTGGTATTTTTTTCTTCCAATCCGGCGCGCAGGCGCGTGGCGGCGGTCAGTTTGTTTTGGAACCAGTTCGTGTTGATGGTGGCAGAGTCGCGCGATTGCAGGATGCGCACGCGGATCGTGGACGTGGGGTCATACAAACCGATCGCAAGAAAACGGCGCTGATCATCAAAGATAACGGCAAGGTCGCCTGGCGCTCCCGCATGGCGTTGCTCCGTGATGGATTGATCGAATACCCAGGGGTGACCCTGCCGCAAAGCGCGCTCTGCGGGCGCGTTGATACGCAATGCAATTCGTTTTGCAGATGCGCTCGGGAGTTGCGACAGGGATGTATTAAAGTCCATTACTGGAAGGATTATACAGTAGGGCCGTAAATAGAATCTCGGAGATTTGCTCCGCCCGCCGATAAACTGTCGGGCAAGCACGGTTGTTTTTAGCGGTGATCTGGTACTGGAACATCGGGTTGATCATACGATATTCGGGAGTCGGGAAATGAGAATGGGAAATTCAATTTACGCGTCGAGTGAGGTTGATACCGTTTCGAGGGGCGTTTTCTCATCCCCATTGCCCGCCCGGCGGTAAACCGTGCGGGCCCATTCCAAAATCTCCACTAACTCTATCATCGTTCCTCTTGATTCCTTCCTTGATATAACCATTGGACGCTAGCTCTATAGATGATAGCAAGGCTCATCATTACCGATTATTTACAATTAAGTGTGTATTCAATCACATTGCTCCGATTCCCATTCCTGTCGAGAACCGTGACTCGAAGTGTCACATCGTATTTACCGCCTCCGCAGTTCCATCTACCGGTAATCATCACGCCCGTCTTTTGTTGTTGAGCAGGTATGTCAATCATCCCATCGTCCACCTGCAAATCGGTCACAGTCGCAGATACTATCTCATAGTGCACCTTGTACGCATCACCTTGTGGGTCGTGAAACGAAATATCCTGCAGTACTGTCAGGCTGCCTGCAGAGGTTTCAGATCGAAGATTTACAGACTCGATTACGGGAGCTACGCTGACTTGTATCTCTGGAGTTAAAGTAGCAATTGGCTGTGGTGTGGGTGTATAAGTCTGAGTTGAAGTGTCAGGTGAGTCGGCGCAGCGAAAACCGACTGTGTTACCAGTTGATGCTGGGAACTTGCCGCGGAAGGCAGAGCGGACATAGTAATCTGTACTGAACCACGAGCCACCTCGCATCACGTGATTCTCCCCACTCGCGGGCCCTTGCGGATTTACTGTATCAGCACCCAACGTTCCGTAATATTCTTTATCAAACCAATCTGCCACCCATTCCCACACATTACCTGCCATATCATATACACCATATTCACTTCTTCCTTTTTCATAATTACCTACGGCGGTTGTATCGCCCACGCCCCGTTGGTTGAGTCCATCGTAGTTTGCATAAGTTAGATCGATCCCCTCACCCCACGGATATGTACGTTGATCTGTACTTCGTGCTGCCTTTTCCCACTCGGCTTCGGTAGGCAGACGCACCCCGCGCCATTCACAATAAGTTCTCGCCATATCCCAGTCTATATAAATGACAGGATAATTATCAAATTCAGGGTTTCCATAATAGCGGGAATGTGCTGCAGAACTAAAGTCTAGTGGTGATTGGCAAAAACCCGCGTCCACACAGGTCTTGTATAACGCGTTGGTTACCTCATATTGATCAATATAGAAGGCATCAAGATAAACGATATGGACGGGTTTTTCAGCTTCGTTAAACCCACCACCCTGTCCCATTTTATATTCTCCTGCAGGCACAAGGATCATTTCTACGGTTGGGGTCGGGCTTGGCGTGGCAGTAGATGACAATGGTGTAATTGTAAGTGCCGGGGTGTTTGTTGGTGTGTCGGTAAGTGTAGGTGAAAGCGGCGTAGAGGTCAATTCAGGTGCAGCCTGAAGGAAATTACATCCAAGCAATATCAGCAAGAATGAAGCAATTCTCAGCATTATTTTCTTTTGGTTCATGGCGTGCTCCTATCACCGACATTTGCATCTATGGCTCGACTGAAATCAGGTAAATAAACGTATAATCTCCCGGTCGATAGGTACTCCATCCATCAAAGATGGCATCGTCAAATCTCATGCCAAGCACAATTTGATAAGATTGGTTTTCCTGCCAGCCGCCAATCACACCACCGACCGTATGACAATAATTTAATTTCGTTGAATCTGATTGATCCTGCTCAGTAAATGTATTCGGGGCTAGCTGGTCAGCAATAGAGATGCCATCCACCGTAAAGACAAATTCAATATGTTTCAGGTTTTCATCCAACATTTCTTGTTCCAATGTACACCAGCCAGTAAATAAGCGTATTTCAGTGTTCATCGAGACAGATACAGGATATTCTGTGTTGTACAGTAATTCTTCATTTTCTTCGAAGAAGTTTTTTATGGGTATGGCAGATTCTGGGCATTCACTGACAGGATTACAACCAAAGATATCTAGCGGGGATAATACCGATCCGGTATTAGATTCGCTCGTGGCTTCCACAAACGCGAGCGGAGCGTAAATCATCGAATCGCGGCGGGTATCATAAGAATCTTCAATAACTTCGTATCGGATGCTTATAGCCTTTCCATCCTTCTGCGTCACATAAACTTTGTACCTGCCGACCTCGGCGATGCCATCTGTCTTTACGTTTAATTCACCATTTTCTAACCAATATTGGCCTTGATCCTGGTATCCCTTGTTCGCTCCACTGATGATTTTGAAATTAGTTACACCATCTGAACAAATTTCAAGATGAGCACTGCCGCCTGGGAATGTCTCCAGCCAGACGCCAACAATGTCTTCAAGTTTGGTTGCCTGTGTTTCTGCCCCATTGTGAGCCGCTTGTGTGGGAGAAGGTGTGGAAATTGCCTGAGTTGAAACAGGCACCAAGTAGGCAAAATCAGGCTCATGATCCTTGATCTTCCAATTTTCAGATGCCTCAATCGGATTGAACATTTCCCAACGCCCTGATGCGCTCTTTCCATCTTTGCTGAACTTTGCCGTAAATACAAATTCGCCGGGAATTTCAACTTTGAATGTGCCATCATCATTGATCGGCATGGGCAGGCTTGTCAGTGTAATATCACCTTTAATAGCTCCGCCTCCAGCTTCATAATGCAGCCTAAAATCAATGATCTTATTGCCATCCGGAGAAACTTTAAAGTTAAAGGAGCCAAATTTTGTTATCCCCATCCATATCCCTGCCCTGACTTCAAGTGGAGATAATGTAGCTGTTACCGAGGCTTCTGGAGTAGAAACAAACATGGGGATGGACGATAAAAACTTGCAGGAAATGACAGAACTCATCAAAATCAATACCCCCAAAGCAAAGGTCATTTTGGATTTGCTTTTCATAGAAACCTCCTTGCCTTTTCTGGTTCGACATTAACTAAAATAAAACAGCCGCCAAGCATGTCTTGGCGGCTGAAACGTTATATTTACCAATAAATCAATTTTCTTTTTTGTCTTCCGCTTGCTTAGAAGAGATCGATGGTGACATGTGATTTATCTACAATCATAATACAACGATAATGGTTGAGATTCAAGTAATCTTTGAAATTGAAAATATATGATATTGGCGGTCAAATTTCTATTGGTTTCTGCCATCATAATTGATGTCTACGTTTTCGGGGAGTAGCTTTAGGGTACTATTTCCTACATTGCCACCAACTCCGTGGTTGTATCCCTCGATTTCTTGCGCGACATTTCTTTTACATACTGAATTTTTCCCGGTGTATTGTATTTTTCCTTATGCGCCGCACTGACCAATCCCTCCCACCAAACAATTTCTCCCCGGTCACATCCAACGACCGGGGAGAAATTTTCTTAACCAAGCATTTCCCAACTTACCGCGTATACGTGATTGTCTGGTAATTCGCCACGAAGTTATTGTCGAAATCGTAGACAATGATACCGACCGCGTATTCGCCGTCTTCGGGGTAGCTGGCATAGAACGAGAAGCCCTGCTCGCCCCAGGTGAAGACGTCGTCGCTCAGCTCGTAGTTGTAGATCGGTTCATCGTTGGCGTCGTAGGTGTAGTACTGGACGTAATCGGTAAAGGTATCGCCGATCGCCGGGGTAAGCTCCACGGGTGTGCTGGCGCCGTTACCGTCCGTATCAGGATAGGCATAGGCATAGAGGAAGTTCCCATCCGCATCGAAGAAGAGGGATGCATCCACAGGAATGCCATCGCGGGCATCGGTATATTGTCCATAGACCGTGTAGACGGTCTTCCCATCCCCGCTCAGGTATTCGTACGGTTCCAACAGTACGTAGGCATCGTGCTGTCCATCGGTCATGGCATAGAGCGAAGGCGACCATTCATAACTGACCTGGATCGGACTCTCGCCATAGTCCGGCATGTTCACGCCGTCCACGCTGGTGGTATTCTCCGCCACGTAATAGGAGACATCGCCGATCCAATATGACTCGGTGGTCGCGTCCCAAAAATAGAGCGCCGTGTGGATGTAGGCGACATTGCCTTCCACCGTGGTGGAGACGGTCACCGTTTCATCACCGGAGATATCGGTATCCGACATCTGGATCGCACCGATATTCAACTGCGAAGCGCCCGGTGCCACGACCGTCGCCGAACGCGAGGGGGTGGTGGTCTGTCCCTGCTGCGGGGCAAATTCCTCCCCGGTGTAGTGATAGGCAAGGAACTCATCCCACACCGATTGTTCGAGGAACTTGGTTGAGGATTCCGCATAATACGGCGGGAACTCGGAATTCAACTCGGTGAAATAATAAATATCCGAGTCAGGGAAGTAGAAGGCAATACCATTCGAACCAGACATGTTCAAACCGTGCTTTTCTGAAACCACCGCCGAGGAGATGGCGCTCTTCAACTGGGCGGCAGATTGTTGCACAGACGCATCATCGCTCATGCTCGCCAGCACATCAGAGAAATTCTCCAGGTCAATGAAGGATGGCTCTGTATCATCGCCGAACAGGGAGAAGTAACTACGCGTGTACGTGCGCGCTTCCGCCACGGTGCCCTGATCGATGGATGCCATCGCCGTCACGAACTGGTTCATGGCGCCGATCACATCCGGCACACGCGCGCTTTGGATGGCGCTCAACGTGGTGGTCGATTCCTCCTGATTGATGTCATCCGGAGTCGCTCTGACCTCTGTCAGATAGGTGTCGTTGACCACATAGGTGGAGACAATAGCCTGCGCCATACCGCTGCCATCCTCTGCCGGGTTTTGAGCGAGCTGCCCCAGCCAGGCAGCGTACGACCAGCCGTATCCGGGAATGACCTCTTCCGAAGCGACCATGTAATTCGAATAGGGATACAGCGCGCCGAAGATCTCGATCTGCCCCATCAGACAGGCATCGAACCCGATCATCTCGAACTTGTCCACGCCGGTCGCCTGGCGAATCGCTTCCATGGCGGAAACAATTTCCGGCATTGTCAGAGACGAGTCAGGCGCAGATTTATCCGAGAAGCCGCCGGTCCATCCACCGCCGTGGTCCGACATGATGAGGGC
>Ga0210377_10002508_pt1 | contig 16056 bp, 14 predicted proteins | sample PLM4_65_b1redo_FD_155480 | JGI IMG/M metagenome (GOLD analysis project Ga0210377, IMG submission 155480) | Groundwater sediment microbial communities from an aquifer in East River, Colorado, USA - PLM4_65_b1 redo | ecosystem: Environmental > Terrestrial > Soil > Riparian zone | place: USA: East... | reverse complement strand
GGAGCAGTTCCTCGACCTCATTGGCGCCACGAATCTCATCCCCGGCCCGAATTCAACGGAAATGGCGATTCACATCGGAATGGTCCGGGCGGGATTGCCTGGCCTTATCGTGGCGGGCCTCTCTTTCATCTTGCCAGCCACCGCGATCACCCTTGGGTTGGCCTGGGCGTACGTCCGGTTTCAGGCGATGCCACAGACCTCCGCTCTCTTACTCGGGGTCAAGCCGGTCGTGGTCGCCATCATCCTGTGCGCGGTCGTCCGTCTGGGCCGAACGGCCGTGAAGAGCCCAGAGCTTGCTGCCCTCGGCGTCGCTGTGTGTGCGTTGGGGCTGCTGGGAGTCAACGAAATCGTCTTGCTGTTAGGCGGCGGTGCAGCAGGCATTCTGTGGGCCGTGCTGTCTCGTGGCCCGCTGAAGCGGACCGGTCTCGGTCTCGTGGGAATTATTGGGCTTATTGCTGCGTATTCAATGGTGGCGGGAGTGGTGGGTACAGGTGCCGCAGCGACCGGGGGCAGTCCGCCGCCTTCGCTCTCCGATATCGGCCTGTTCTTCCTCAAAATCGGCAGTGTGCTGTTTGGCAGCGGTTATGTCCTGATTGCATTCCTGCGAGGCGGGTTGGTAGTAGAACACCGATGGCTGACGGAGCTCCAACTTCTCGATGCTATCGCGATCGGGCAATTCACTCCGGGTCCGGTGTTGAGCACTGCCACCTTTATCGGGTATCTGCTCGCGGGCTGGGTTGGCGCATGTGTCGCCACTGTTGCGATCTTCCTTCCCTCTTTTCTCTTTGTACTTGCCAGCAATCCTTTCATCCCGCGCATTCGCGCTTCATCCATTACCGGCGGTTTCCTCGATGCGGTCAATGTCAGTGCTATCGGCCTCATGGCGGCGGTCACTGCTGAGTTCGGTCTCACGGCTTTGAGAGGCTGGGCGCAGTTGGCCATCGGGATGGCGGCCGTTGTAGGGCTGGTGAGGTTCCGACTGAATCCCGCCTGGCCGATGGTCGGGGGGGCGGTTATGGGCGGGGCGTTGAAAGCTCTCGGAGGCCTATAGACTGGAGTGTGGGGCGACGGAGGAATAGGTCAGGGGTTCGAAAAGCATCTTCCGGCTGATCGTGCCCTCCAGAGGGGCCGGGGTAGGAAAACGATTTGCTGGTTCTATTCCTTGGCGCTGCTGGTTCAGATGGCGGCGTTCCTGGCGATCCGTCTCCGCGAGCCCGCCCTTCCCCGTCCCTGGCGGGTCCCCGGAGGGCTCCCGGTAGCGCTCCTCGTGGTCGCAGTTCCGAGCCTGCTGGCCCTCCTGGCCATCGCGACCAGCGGCCTCGCCACCATGTTGGCGGGACTGGTCGCTGCGCTGACCGGCCCATTGGCCTACGCCCTGTTCGCAAGGTTAAGACGCGGCAGTTCACTGATCACGGCGCAAGACAAAAGTCAGGCTGGCGGAGAGCAGGATTGGGGTTTCGAGGGGAGTGACCGCGCGAAAGGAGAGCCTTGACACGACCGGGACCGCGTGATACAAGAGCCCATCCGGATGGGCGGCAATGAGCCTTCGCGTCAACGAAATCTTCTATAGCATCCAGGGAGAATCGACCTACGCCGGTCGACCATGTGTCTTTGTTCGCTTGACCGTGTGTAACCTTCGTTGTCGCTGGTGCGATACAGAATACGCGTTCTACGAGGGCGAAACGCTCACGGTCGAGCAGGTCCTGGAACAGGTGCGAGCCTACAAGTGCCCGCTGGTTGAGATTACCGGTGGTGAGCCGCTCCTGCAGGAAGGGGTGCATCCCCTGATCGATCGCTTGCTAGCGGAGGGGTACGAGGTCCTGATCGAAACGGGGGGAAGCCTCGATGTCGGTGGCCTGGACCCCAGAGTGGTCAAAATCCTCGACCTCAAGGCTCCTGGGAGCGGGATGGAGCACCGCAACAACCTCGACAACCTTCGGTACGTGGACCGGAAAGATCAGATCAAATTCGTGGTGGCGGATCGCCGGGACTATGAGTGGGCCAAGCGGATGATGGCAGAGCACGCCCTCGCCGAAAAGGTTCAGGTCCTATTCTCCCCGGTGTTCGGCGAGCTACACCCCAGGGAGCTTGGTGAATGGATGCTGGCCGACCGGCTTCCGGCCCGGCTCCAGATCCAGCTTCACAAATACCTCTGGGACCCGGATCAACGGGGAGTGTAATGAACACGCGGGCCGTCGTTCTTCTGAGCGGCGGCATCGATTCAGCGACGGCGGCCGCGATGGCGCGGGCCGAAGGGTATGAGCTGCATGCCCTGACCTTCCGCTACGGCCAGCGCCACGCCCGCGAACTAGAGAGCGCGAAGCGCATCGCGGGCGCCCTCGGTGCGAAGCAGCACCTGGTTCTCGATCTCGACCTTCGCCAGATTGGCGGCTCGGCCCTGACCGATGAGATCCCGGTGCCGAAGGGCCGGGGGGTGGAGGAGATCGGGGCTGGCATCCCCGTCACCTACGTTCCCGCCCGCAACACTATCTTTCTGTCCTATGCCCTCGCCTGGGCAGAGGTCCTTGGCTCGGAAGACATTTTCCTCGGCGTCAATGCCATCGACTACAGCGGCTACCCGGACTGCCGGCCGGAATATATCGCGGCCTTCGAGCGGATGGCGAATCTGGCGACGAAAGCCGGCGTTGAAGGCCGATCGAAGCTCACCATCCACCCACCGCTGATCCACCTGACAAAGGCTCAGATCATACAGCGCGGGGCTGCCCTTGGCGTCGATTTCGCTCTCACATGGAGCTGCTACGACCCGACCCCTGACGCACGGCCCTGCCGCTCCTGTGATAGTTGCATCCTGCGGGAGAAGGGATTCGCCGAGGCTGGCATTCCCGACCCCGTGTTCTGATCTCTTGCGTCGCACAGCCTGACGCAAGGGTCCCTCGTCAGCGGCCACCTCTCTCTGAATGTTGCCCCACACAGGTCTTGTCATGGCGAGCGACACGAAGCCATCTCATCTCTTTGCGAGTTAAACCAAGCAATCTCGCCCGCTTACATCGAGATTGCCGCGCACCCTTCGGATGCTCGCAATGAAAGATAAAGTCATAAAGCCCTATGCCTATCTGCTTCCTTGGGCGGTGGAAAGTCGTCGCGGGACATGCTATCATGATTGAAATGTTGATAGGTGTGCGGGAGAGCTGGACAGATGGCGGAGCGGGCCGCAATCATTGAATCGGGGACTGGCACGATGGCCCAGGAGGGGCTGAACGCTGCTCAACAGGCGGCGGTGTCCCATGGCGATGGGCCTCTGCTCGTCATCGCTGGTGCCGGCACGGGAAAGACCACTGTCATCACCCACCGGATCGCTCACCTGATCAACGCCAAACGAGCGCGGCCGGAGCAGATCCTCGCCATGACCTTCACCGAGAAGGCGGCAGCGGAGATGGAACGGCGGGTGGACCTGCTGGTCCCGTACGGGTTCACCGATACCTGGATCTCGACCTTTCACGCCTTCGGGGACCGCGTGCTTCGGGAGAACGCCCTGGTGCTCGGATTGAGCCCGGACTTCCGCCTGCTCACCCAGGCGGAGCAGGTGATCTTCCTCCAGGAGCACCTCTTCGAACTCCCGCTCGACTACTTCCGGCCACTCGGCAATCCGATGAAGCACGTCCAGGCCCTGCTGCAACTGTTCAGCCGGGCCAAGGATGAAGATGTCGGTCCCCAAGCGTATGCGGCGTGTGCAGAACAGCTCGAGAAGCAGGCGATCGCTGCTCCCGATGATGAGGTGCTGGCGGAACGCGCGAAGCGGGAGACGGAGATTGCCCAGGCGTATCGGCGCTACCAGGAACTGATGGCCCAAGAGGGGAAACTGGACTTCGGGGACCTGATGACGCAGACCCTCACATTGTTTCGGGAACATCCGCTCGTGCTGCGGCAGATGCAAGAGCGGTTTCGATATATCCTGGTCGATGAGTTCCAGGACACCAACTATGCGCAGTTCGAGATCGTCAAGCTGCTGGCCGCCACGCATCGGAACGTCACCGTGGTGGGCGATGACGACCAGTCGATCTTCAAGTTCCGGGGGGCTTCCATCAGTAATATCTTGAATTTCCGGAAGGAGTTTCCCGAGGCGGAGACGGTCGTCCTTGTCGAGAACTATCGCTCGACCCCGGGCATCCTTGATGCGGCCTATCGCCTGATCCAGCATAACAATCCGGATCGCCTGGAGTACCGCGAAGGAGTGGACAAGCGACTCCGCCCGCAGAATGCCGACGGCCCGGCTATAGAGAGCCTGGTCTTTCAGACATATCACGAGGAGGCCGACTGGGCCGCCGAGAAGATCCAAGAGTTCGTCGAGGCGAAAGAGTACGCGCCGGGGAGCATCGCCATCCTGGTCCGCCGAAACAGCGATGCCGATCCGTTTTTGCGGGCGCTGAACATGAAGGGGATTCCCTGGAGGTTCAGCGGAGCCAGGGGGCTGTACGACAGGGAGGAGATCCGGCTGGTCGTCTCATTCCTCCGGCTGCTGGCTGACCCACACGACTCTCTGAGCCTCTTTCATTTGGCTGGCTCAGATATCTACGGGATGCCGGCGGCAGATCTCGTCCTCTGCAACGGCTATGCTTCTCGAAAACGTCGGAGCCTCTACGAGGTGCTCACCGAGATCACGAGGCGGCCTGGAATTATCCCTGAACTCTCTGGGGTCTCGTCCGAGGGGATTGCCACCGCCAGCGCCATTCTGGACGACCTTGATCGCTATCTCGGGAAGGCCGCTCGAGAGGCGACGGGCCGCATCCTCTACGACTTTCTCATGGAGCGCCCCGGCTACTGCAAGCGTCTGGTCCGTTCGAATTCCCCTCGTGATCATCAACGGGTCGGGAACCTGGCCGAGTTCTTTGGCGTCGTTCAGCGGTTCGGCGAGGTAGCGCCCCAGGATCGCGTGGCCGGCTTTGTCCCGTATCTCACGATGCTAATTGACGCGGGAGAGGACCCCCCCATCGCGGAGGGTGAGGAGGCGGCGGAAGCGGTTCAGGTCTTGACGCTGCACAAGGCCAAGGGCCTCGAGTTCGAGGCGGTCTTTCTCGCGGGGCTCGTGGAGAAACGGTTCCCATCGGTGTATCGGAGGGAGGCGATCCCGCTGCCCGACGAGCTGATCAAGGACCTGTTGCCATCGGGGGACTTCCACTTGCAGGAGGAGCGGCGACTGTTCTACGTTGGCATGACGCGGGCAAAGCGACACCTTTTCCTCACACGGGCCAGGGATTACGGGACCAAGCGGGAGTGGAAACGGAGCCGTTTCCTGGCGGAGGCGCTAGAGCTGCCAAAAGAGGAGGAGAACCATCCCTGGCGAGGGGCGCCGGAGGCGGTGATCGGTCGCGCCGCTCCACCCCCAGACATCGAGCCTGATCTCAGTGTGCCGGCCGACACGCCTCTCAACCTCTCTCACTACAAGATCGATGACTATTTGACCTGTCCGTTGAAGTACAAGTACGTCCACATCCTCCGGGTGCCTGTCCTCAGGGATCAGGCGGTCGTCTATGGCGCCGCGGTGCACCGGGCCGTTCAAGCGTATCATAGCCGTCGCGTTCAGGGCGTGCCGATGTCGCTCCAGGAGTTGATCGACTCTTTTGAGAATCACTGGGTCAACGAGGGGTTCATCTCGCGGGAACATGAGGAGCGGCGGCTGCAGGAAGGCCGGGACGCTCTGGCGCAGTTCCATGCCTTCGCCGAGGCCGCGCCGCCACCCACCTCCGTCGAGAAGAAGTTCCGGTTCCAGCTAGGCCACGACATCGTCACCGGCTATCTGGACCGTCTGGACGAGCGGGCGGGCGAGACGGTGATCATCGACTATAAGACGTCTTCGGTCCGGGATCAAAAGGAGGCGGACAAAGACGCCAGGGAAAGCCAACAGCTTGCACTCTACGCCCTGGCCTACCGAGAGACGATTGGCCGGTTGCCCGACCGTGTGGAGTTGCATTTCCTGACCCCGGGTGGAGTGGTGGTGGGGCGAGCCCTCAAAGGGGAAAAGGAGCTCGAGCGGGTGGCCGACCGAATCCGGACCGCCGCGGGTGGAATCCGGATCGGTCTCTTCCAGGCCACGCCCAATCCGTGGGTCTGCGGCTTTTGCGCCTTCAGGACCATCTGCCCCGCGACGGCCTGGACAGGGGAGCGTGAAGGATGAAGATCGGGATCGATCTCGACGACGTCCTGGCGATTTCGCTGCCTCACTACCTGCAAGCCTTCAACCGGCGTTTCGGTCTCACGGTCGATCTCGCCGACGGCGCGTGGAGGATCTTCGATAGGTTCCCCCAGATCCCTCGCCGGGAAGCCCACGACTTCTTTTCGGAGCTGATCGAAGACGGTTTCTTCCTATCGCGTCCGCTGATGCCTGGCGCCAGGGAGGCCGTGGAGTCTCTGGCCGAAGAAGGTCACCGTCTGTTTATCGTCACCGGCCGCGCCGCGAGAGACGAGGCCGCAACCAGAAGCTGGCTGGAGCAGGTGGGGTTGCTCCGCCATTTCGGCGCGGTGGTCCATAATCGGATCGAGCCGGTGCACCGGTACAAGTCGGGGGCCGCTTTTGAGTTACAGCTCGATCTCTTCATCGAGGATGAGCTGGCGGTGGCCACCGCTGTTGCCGAGACAGCCATCCCGGTTCTGCTGTTCGATCACCCGTGGAATCAGGGTATCCTACCGGAAAACATACAGCGTGTCCGCTCTTGGGCTGACGTGCTCGGGCGGATCGGCGAGATGAACGGAAAAGAGGGAAAGCGGCAGGCCGAGGACAATCCCGCTCGAGCTGATCATCCCCGGCCCACGCAGGCGGCGGGCAAGCCGGAGACAACCGAAGGAGATCGGTTCCTCTAATCGTGTTGTTCCTTGTAGATCTCCTTTGAGGTCTTATTGAGATCCCGATTCAGCTTTGCCTTCTCCTTGGCCGAAAGCTTTCCGTCCTTTCTCATGCGCTTCTTTTCGCGCTGGATATGGGCTTCCTTTCCTTCGAGCTTCGCTGCCTCTTTTGGCGTGAGGGCGCCGCCCTCGATCCCTTCAGCGATCCGCCCCTGCTGGCGCCTCTGTCGCTCTTCGATCTCCCCGGCCCTGGCGAGGAACGGCTGGGTCAGGGTGACGACAAGCAGGGCACCTGTCATGATCACCCCGGTGAACCTCTTCATGGAGACGCCTCCCTTCAGTTGGCGGGCCAGTACCGTTCCAACTATTTATGGCGACTTTGCCGTTCCGCGTGGTCGCGATTATTGCCATAAGGGACGCCGCTCAGATTCGGCGCATCAAGTTGGAACGGCACGAGCCCGTGGGTTGAAGTATTTGTTCAGTTAGAGGTGGTCATTCGCGGGAGGTTTAGTCAGTCCCCGATAGGTTGTCAATTGATTGTGGAGGATGGGTTCTCATGATACCCGCATTCTGGTTGGTTCTCCTGTTGGCCGCCTTGGTCCTCTTGCTTGTGTTGGCGGTCCTGGTCCTCCTTCGCGGCCGTGGCCCGAGCCGGTTGGTGGAGGCCCTGGCGGCAGGGTTCCAGAAGAGCCAGGGTGAGCTGATCGAAAAGCTCAGCCTTCTCGCTGCCGAGACCCAGGCGATTGTCAGGCAACAGGAGAGCCTGAGGGGACAGGTGCAGGGGACGGAGCGCGGGCTGCAGTCCCTTGAAACGAAGGTGGTGGAAACAACGGCGGGCGCTCGGAGCGGGCTCACCCAATCGCTTGGCCAGGTGCAGGAGGCCCTCCAGGCGAATCTTGTGTCGGCCCAGGCGGATCTTCGCCAAGAGATCAGCCAGACCCGAGAGCTCCTGGCTCAGATGAAGTCGGCTGAAGAGGTCCGGGAGACAGCAGTACGCGAGGCCGTGCATTCCCTGAGGCGAATCGAACACGTCATCGCGGGGACGAAGAGCCGTGGGACCGCGGGCGAGAACATCCTTGGCGGGATCCTCGCACAGTTGCCGCCGGAACTCCGCGAGATGAACCTCACCCTGAATAACAAGGTCGTGGAGTTTGCGTTTCGCCTGCCGAACGACAAGCTGCTTCCGATCGATAGCAAGTGGCCCAGCATGGCCACGATCGAGAAGCTGGCCGAGACCGACGACCCTGAAGCCCGCCGACCCCTGATCGAGGCGATCCAGTCCGAGGTGAAGAAGAAGGTCAAAGAAGCGGCGAAGTACCTCGATCCCGAGCGGACGATCCAACTGGGTGTCGTGGTCGTGCCCGATGCCGTCTTTGATCTCTGCCTCGAGGCTCACGTGGAGGCATTCAAGGAGGGGATCGTTCTCGTGAGCTACAGCCAGGCGCTCCCTTACCTCCTCTCACTTCTGCAAGTGGTCCTTCGCTTCTCGGCGAAAATCGATGTTGCGAGGCTCAGCTCGGCCCTGAAAACAATTGGCGATGCCCTGGTGAAGCTCGAGGGAGAGGTGGAGGGCCGGCTGTCGAGATCACTCACGCAGCTTGATAATAGTCGGAGTGAATTGCGGACGCAGTTGTCCCGCGCCAGACACGGAGCCGGGAGCCTTTACCTCGGCGACGACACCCGGCCTCCACTCCCAGGCCAGGCTGAGGAAGTGTAAGAGGAATCCTCTTACCGGCTGCTCACCCGCTTGCCTCTGTCCCTGTGGTGTGGTAGCGTACACTCGCCAATCACTGGATTCTAATATGAGTGAGCGGCGATGGTTCCCATCGCGGCGATCGGGGGTTGCCACCGGACAAGGGTGGCCGGCCCGTCTATGGGCGGATGCTCTTTCTGCCAGGGTATGATGGGTTACTGGCAGCAGTGCCGGGGTAATGGTATTGGCGAGAAGAGGGTGAAATGAGTAGTGACACAGGCAGCGGGACGATCCCGATTGGCCGGCTTCTGCAGGAGGCCAGGTCGGCAAGAGGTCTGACGATCGAAGTGGCCGCCGCCGCCAGCAAGGTCTCGCTCCCCTTTGTCCGGCTGATGGAAGAGGAGCAATTCCATCTCATTCCGGATCCAATGTACATCTTGCGGTTTCTGTCGGACTATTCCGCCTCGCTGGGCCTTGATCCGAAACAGGTCGAGACGCAGTTTCGCCGCCAAATGAAGTCACCCATGGCGAGCGCCCCGCCACAGGCGGCGGCGTTAACGGGCTCGAGGATCAACTTCCGGCGCCTGCTTCTGTACCTGGTGCCGGCGGCGGCCGCAATTCCGCTGATGTTCATCGTGCTCTCCCTCTTCTCCGGGCGCCCGCCGGAGTTGCCGTCATCGGGGCGCCCGCCGCAATCCCCCTCGCCTCAAGAGACCGCTCCGCAGCCCCCACCGGGCGGCGTGGTGGCCCCACTCAGCCCGAAAGTAACCTCCCCCGGTGAGGCGCAGCCAAAGGGATTGAACACAGCCAAAACGGTCGCTGCTTCTTCAGCGCGGGAGTCCCAGAGCCAGCCTTCCCACCATACGCTAAAAGCCGAGGCGAAGGAGGCAACCTGGCTTGCGATTTCGGTGGATGGGTCTTCCCGCCGGGAGGTCCTACTACTTCGCGGGGAAGTGGCGCAGTGGTCGGCGAACAAGGGATTTGTTGTGACCATCGGCAATTCCGAAGGGATCGTGCTCTCGCTGAATGGGAAGCGGGTGACCCTCGAAGGGAAGCGGGGTCAAGTTATCCGAGACCTCGCCTTACCCGGCGAAGGCGGGCGCGGGACGACGCGGTGAGGGAGAGTAGGGGCATGAATCCTGGTGTCCTGCAGGAGAGCGGGCGCTCAGTTCATCGGCGGTTGAAGATCGGGATCGTCCTGAATCTCTTGTTCGCCCTCGCCGAACTGGTCGCGGGCCTGGCCGCAGGGAGCCTCGCCCTCCTCGGCGATGCCTGGCATAACTTCGGCGACGTCATCGGCTTGGTCGTCTCCTGGGTCGCGCTCCGGCAGGTGGAGCGCCCCGCTACAGAGCACAAGACCTTCGGCTATCATCGCGCCACGATCCTGGCCGCACTAGGGAATGGGGTCGCCCTGATCCTCATCACCCTCTGGCTCTTCTACGAGGCGATCCGGCGCCTGAAGCATCCCGAGCTGCCGGGGGCCGCGGTGATGATGGCGGTGGCGGGCATAGGGTTCGTGATGAATCTCGCGACCGCGTTCTCTCTCAGGCGGAAGACCAGGGATGTCAACATCCGGAGCGCCTACCTGCACCTGTTGAGCGATGCCTGTGTGTCCCTCGGCGTCGTGGCGGCCGGGGCCATCATTCTGCTCACCGGCTGGAGCCTGATTGATCCGCTCCTCAGTCTCGTCATCGGGTTGCTGATCCTCGTTGGATCATGGGACATCGTGGCAGAGACCTTGAATGTGTTAATGGAGGGAGTGCCGCGGGGCGTGGATGTCGATCGTCTCTTGCAGGCAGTGCAGAGCTTCCCCGAAGTCAAGGATACGCACGATCTGCACGTGTGGAGCCTCAGTTCCCATGTCTATGCCATGAGCTGCCACCTCCAGGTGGCCGACCTCCCGGTCAGTCAAGGGAACCAGCTTCTCGATCGAATCAGCCAGATGCTCAAAGAGCGGTTCGGCATCGCCCACACCACGATTCAACTCGAAGCCGATGCCTGTCCTCCGCAGGAGGCCTGCTCCCTGAACGCCTTGGAGGAGGCAGTGTCTCCGAGGAATCGCTAAAAGGCTTCATTCTTCCGTCTGAGTGGTTCCCTTCCTCTCGGCTTGCCCCCATCCCTTTCCCCACATCTCATACAGCGGGAGCAAGATCAAGGCTCCATATCCCAGCCACATGGCGAGCCAGGAGGCGAGCTGGAGGAGGGCGAAGGCGGGGGACAGATATCGAATGAGCCAGGCTCCCGCGAGATCACCCTGGGAGGAGAAGAACGCAAGGCCGATGAAGACCCACTTCGCCCGCGGACCGAGCGAGGTGGCGATGAAAAGGTGGGCGAGGATGAGGAAGGCGACCCCCATGATGAAGGCATGGAAGTGGGTGGTCTCAAGAAGCTGGACGAAGGTTTTCGGGAAGGCCATCTCCTGTCCCAAATCGCCGCCGCGATAGTAGGCCACGACGAGATCGTAGGTGGCCCCGATCCGCTTGAACTGATAGAGGGCGATCGTGAGGAAGCCCACCGCCATGAAACACAAGAAGGCGGTATAGATGATCTTGACCTCCCGGGTGGCTGCGGACAGCCGATACAATGGATAGGTGAAGTGTTTCAACTGATATCCTTTCTCGAAATGAGTCTGTCGGTCTCAAATCGGACTGTGTCGGTGAATCCGGAGCTGGTGATCCACGAGCCGTGGGAGAGTGTCAACAGGCCCTCAGCCTTCGAAGCTCGGCTGAGGACCGTGAAGCCTTGTTCGGGCCCAAAGATCACCAGCGCCTTGGTGAGGGCTTCGGCTTCGGCGGCCGTCCGGGCTACGGCCACGCCGAGGACGGGTTGGCGTACGGGATAGCCGTCCCGTGGATCGATGAGATGCCCGTAGCGGGTTTCCCCGATCTCGTACGAGTGGCCGAAGCTGCCGGAGGCGGAGATGGTGTGATCTCTCAGATGCACGATCCCGACAGGGTCTCCGTCGTCGCCGTGAAGCAGGACCGGCCAGGCCTCCTGGTCCGGAGGTGAGCCGATTGCAGCGAGACTGCTCCTGCCAAAGTTGATGAAGGCACGCCCGACACCCTCCTCGAGAAGCAGTCCCTTCAGCCGGTCCACGGCGTATCCCTTGCCGATCCCGCCCAGATCCAGTCGCATCCCGGCCTGTCGCAACAGGACCCTCCCATCTGGATGCAGCTCGACCTTCGTGATCCCTGTCCGGCCAAGCGCCTCCGACACGGAAGCGGGTGAGGGCGGGGTCCCACGTTCTTCAGCCGCCCTCCAGAGGTCGATGAGCGGTCCGATGGTGATGTCCAGGGCCCCTTCGGTCTTTCTTCCGAAGCGCAGGCAGATCTCCAGCGCCGACCAGAGCTCCCCGCTGATTTCGAACGGCCCAAGGCCGGCGTGCCGGTTAAGGCGGCTGAGGTCGCTGCCGTCATCATGGGTCGAGAAGACCTCTTCCAGCCGCCGGGCCTCTTGAAAACACCTGCGCAGTAGCCGTTTCCCCTCTTCCTCCGTTTCATGGTGCAGGGTGATATCCAAGAGGGTTCCCATGACATAGTGGATCTCTCGCAGGGCGACGGTCGGCGCTCGCCTGGAACGCTTGTGGGAAGGAAGTGCGGCGCGCAGATGGGAAGGTATCATGGCCGACGGAGCTTATCAAGAAGGACGAGTTGCGCAAGGGTAAGGGCCTTCTTCACCCCTCGGCCAATCGACTGGACTGAGAGGGTGGCTCCGGCGATGTTCACGATGTCCCGATACGGCAGGAGTGGGGCATCGAGATCCTTTTCGTGGTACTGGCGCATGAAGCGCCGCTCCCGAACCTCCCCCCCGTAGGCCTCACGATAGACCATCAGGGCGACATCCTTGACCTTTCCGTTGGGTTTGATGCCGACGATGAAGGTGATGGGGCGGTGTTTCCCGATCTCTTCCACGATGACAGCAAAGCCAAGGCGCTCTCCGTTCCGGCGGACCTGGTATGTAATGTAGGCGCCTTCCCAGATCGATGGTCGTGTCCTGCCCAGAAGCTCCCTCATCTTCTCGCGCAGCGCGTCGGTTGAGGGGATGATCTTCTTTTCGAAGTGAGTGCCCTCTGGAAAGACCGCCTTTGGGGCCTCGTCCTCGTCAAGGAAGGTCCCCTCTTGGGCGTTGACCAGGTCCGGGGTGAAGGCCAGAAGGGCTTGACTGAGAATGGAGGTGAGGAAGCGGCGCCGGGACAGTATCCGCATCCTTATAGCATAAGGGGTCAGTGCGGGCAAAGGGCAGGTGCTTGGCGGCGAAATATGGTCTGCCTCAGAAGCCAAAGGCAACACCGACCAACACCGCATGCGCGTCGTCTTCGTTGGACTGGGCCGGCAGGAAATTCGTGACCTCGGCCAGGCTCCGTCCCGAGTTGGTTTTCGTATACTCATAGGCCAGTTGAAAGACCACCAGGGGAGTCGGCCTGTAGGCGAGGCCCGCCGTGACCCGGTAGAGGTGTCGATTCTCCTGTTCGAGCGCGGTGAGGACCCCGCCCTCGAACTCAACCTCTCTCACGAGCCCGTTGAGCCACACCTGCTCCCCGCGCACAGTGACGATGAGCTGAGGGTTCTCGAAGTACTTCCCGAAGACGGTCGAGGTCAGGACCTCCGGCCAGAATCGGTAGCGCCCCTCGATCCAGTAGCCATGCTTGTTCCTGGCAAGCCCGGCTAGCTCGAACTCAACCGCTATCTCGAGGTTGGAGGGGAGGTCTTCGAATTCGGCTTCCTTTTGTACAACCGTTCTGGCGAAGCTCCTGGCGACCCGATCGACGTTTCGAAAGCTCGTATTGACATACTCGGCCTCGATCTCGAACGGCCCGATTGTCGTCAAGCCATCGATGGCGAAGGCGATGACCGACTCGTCGCTCAAGAACTTTGGGGTGTAGCGGCCGTAGTAGAAGGAGCCGGCGATCTCCTGGCCGGGGAAGGGGCTCCAGGCCAGGCGAGTTGCGATCGCCTTGCTGTCTTTCACGTCGAGTTTGGCTGTCCCTCGAGATGGCCTGAATTCGACCTCCAGCTCCAGCTTGTTGGTGTCCGGATCGCGGGTCTGGGCCTTCTTTTCCAACTCAGCATTAAGCGCAACGCCGTTGACGACATAAGCCTGATAGCTCAGCTTGCCCATCTGTCCTAAGGGAATGTCGCCAAGAAAACCCGCCCCGAGTTCTGGCCAGGCCGCTTGTACCGGCAGGACGGGCACACCGCGATCGACGAGAGATCGGCGGGCGATGTTCCAGCGGTTGTCATCGTGGTTGATGTTGAACCGGCCAAGTGGGACCAGGACCTGACCGGTGCGGAACTTCAGCCAGTCGTACAGGTCGTACTGGAACCAGAGCTGCTCGATGGAGATCTCCGATCCATCGGTCCCTTCGATTGCCTCCGAGACCCGTAGGCCGCCTGCCTCCGGTCGGGTACTCCTTTCGAGCTCGAGTTGGGTGAACCGTTCAAACTCCAGCTCCATGTAGATCCGCATCGGGTCCACAGGCTTGGCGTCCGCAGTGAGGACGAATCGCCGGAAGGTGAAGGTATTGCTCTGCTCCTTGAGGCTGTTGCCCTCGAATCTGACCGAGCCGTACCCACCGATCTTTACCCGCTCGGCCAACTCGGAAGAGACCCGCCGCGCCTGCTCCCGCAGGCTCGCCGTCTCTTTCTTGAGGTCTTCTTTTTGCGCAGCCTGTGCCGCCTCCACCTCCCGTAACTTTTGATCCTGTCGCTGCCTCTCGTCCCTCATCTGCTGGATCTGTCGCTGAAGGTCCTGAAGCTGCTTTTCGAGGTCATCCAGTGTCGCTCCGAATGCCGTCCCGACGGAGATCATCCCGACACTCAACACAACGAAAAGCATCAGCACTCGTTTCATGGGTTTCTCCCTTCTCCCATCAATTGGGTGCTATCGGTTCTTCGCTGGCTTGCCGACACGTCGCCCTTTTCCCTAGACTTGCTCCACCGAGGTTGCTAGAATGGCACTGCCAGGAAGGCCGTAAAAGAAAAGGGCTCCACGGGGCCGTTTGATGAAATGGCCTTCCGAGGCTGCAGGCGGCTCCACCGCACCAGCCGCCAAGCAGGGCGCGGTGGGGTCGCCTTCTATTTAGTGGTTGAACCCTCGAACCAGTTAGAAGCTGTCGCTAATAATTGCCCTCCTCAAGCACCTCCTGTTCCCTGAGCCATCCACACCCTTTCGCCACCCCCTCAGCGGATGGCTGCGGCTTTCGGGACTTCCTGCCGGGTCGGATTCGGTCGTGCCGTCGCCTTCACCGCCCTCAGGAAGGCCCAGCTCATGATGCCGAGATACCCGAAGTAGGCCACCACCTGGATCACGGTCGGTTCATCGTGATACCCCATGAAGGCGTGGAGCAGCCGGCCGAGGAAGCTCTCGCTATCCAGGATCGCTTTGGTGCTCCAGGCGGTCGTCCCAAGGAGATGAAAGCCGGCTTCGTGGAGGGCCATGAAGATGTGCGCGCACAGGCCGGCTGCGATGAAAACGAGCAGGAAGCCGGTTCGATGAAGAAGCGTCGCAGGTTCAGCCGTATCGTCGAGGCAAAGATCGTATAGGCGATCGCCGCTGCCAGTACCAGTCCCAGGATGGCGCCCGGCATCAGCCCCCCGCCTGACACCCGGGTGGTGAGGGCTGTGAGAAAGAGGGCGGTCTCCAGCCCCTCGCGCAGCACGGTGATGAAGGCGAGGGTCCCAAGGGCCAGGACCTGGCCCGTCGAGATCGCCAACTCGGCCTTGACCTCCGCCTCCCCCTTGAGTTTGTGAGACTGGCGCTGCATATAGAGCACCATGTAGCTCAGGATCGGCACGGCGATGGCAGATGCTGTCGCCTCGAACAGGGCGGCTCGATGGCCTTCGAACTCCACGGCAAGCCTCTGAAAGATCATGGTTAACCCGATGCTGGCCAGCACGCCCACGATCGTCCCAGCCCAGACGTATCGGCTGAGGGCGGGGCGGCCGACCTTCCTCAGGTATCCCAAGAGGATTCCGGTGATGAGGAAAGCCTCAAGTCCCTCCCGAATGGTGATGAGCATTCCAGCGATCATTGTTCCTCCTCTGCGAGTCGTCTCGGATCGGCTCGAGATCGCGCCATTGGGTTAAATGACAATGAATATCATTTTCAATTATGTCGCCAACAAAAACCCCGGAAGTTCCGGGGTGTCTCAGCGGGCCCCAACCGCGCGAACCCTTCCCGTCCCCCTGTTGGTGTTCGCGCGACACTCGCGGCAGAAACCGTACAGCTCCAATTTATGATACTGAAGAGTAAACCCGAGCCTGCGGGCGACCTGTTCCTGGAGCGCCTCGATCTCGCAGTTCTCGAATTCGGTGATCTTGCCACAGTCGGTGCAGATCATGTGATCGTGGTGACGCTCACTGGAGGCGTGCTCGAAGAGGGCACGTCCCTCACCGAACTGCCGTTCGTGGGCGAGCCCTGCCTCCTTCAGGAGTTTCAGGGTCCGATAGACCGTGACCAGTCCGATCCGGCGGTCCCGCCCGCTTACCCGACGGTAGAGGGCCTCTGCGCTGATGTGGGTATTGGTGGCAAAGAAGGCCCTCGCGATGAGCTGGCGCTGCCGGGTC
>Ga0210377_10002507_pt1 | contig 16056 bp, 12 predicted proteins | sample PLM4_65_b1redo_FD_155480 | JGI IMG/M metagenome (GOLD analysis project Ga0210377, IMG submission 155480) | Groundwater sediment microbial communities from an aquifer in East River, Colorado, USA - PLM4_65_b1 redo | ecosystem: Environmental > Terrestrial > Soil > Riparian zone | place: USA: East... | reverse complement strand
GCCCGAGCCGGTGGTCGTCGCGCAGGCGCCGCCGCCCAAACCAAAGCCGATCCCCAAGCCGGCGCCGATCGCGGCGCCCGTGCCCAGGCTCGAACGACCCAAGCCCGCGCCGCTGCCGCCACCCAAGCCCGTCGCGCGGCGCGTGCCGCCGCCGGTTCAGATCGACGCGCCGCGGGCGCCCGCGGAACCGGTCGAGACGGCCTCAGCGACCGCCTGGCGGCCGCCGTCGGTCGAAACCCGCAAGCTGCCGAGCGCGCCGGCCCTGCCGCGCGTCGCGATCGACGCCGTGTCCGGTCCGCCGACCGCGGCGCCCGAGGCGCCCACACGCGTGAGCAGCCTGGCGCCGGGCGTCGCCGGTCCGCGCCGTGCGACTTCTCCAGTCGCGCCGCGGATGGATCTTCCGGCCGCGGCGTCGCCGACACTTCCCGGTGACGAACCTGTCGCAGCCCTTCCGTCGCGCACGGCCGCGCCCGCGGCGCTGCCCGAGCGCGGCACAGCGCGGCCGGGCCCGGCGCGGCCGGTCGCATTCGCCGGAGCCGCGAGCTCGTCGGCCGCGGCGGTGTCAGGTGAGACTCCTGCACCCGCGCGCGAACGCATGGCCTCCGCGCCGCTGCCCGCAACCGCCGCGCGCGCAGAACCCGACCAGAAGCTGCGCGGCGTGCCGCTCTCGGCGCTCGCCGCCTGCCGGACCGACCAGCGCGAAGACACGCTCAAGCTTCAGCTGCTTGCGGCCGTCGGAAAACTTCGGGAGTGCTCGAGCGCGGCGGGGGTCTACCGCTTCGTCGAGACGAAGAACCTGAACGCGTTTTTGATGTTGATCGAGCGTACGCCGGGACGTGCGGCGGTGGATCGCTGTGGCGAGCTCGCGTACGCGCTCAAATGCCTTTCGCAGCCGGGAGCGATGTGATGAGAATCGGAGGGAGACTCGCACTGCTCGTGCTCGCCGTCGCATTCGCGCGCGCGGCGTCGGCGGGGACGGAGTCGACGGTCTGGTCGGGCTATCTCGACTTCGCCTACGTGTACTCGTCGGCCGACTCGAAGGCGCTCGCCGAGCGCCTGCAGGGCTACGGGAACGAGGCGGGCATCTCGCTCGACCGCTACGTCAGCGAGTACTTCGAAACGCTGGCTCCGCACGAGTCGAGCGACGAAGAGACGCTCGTCCGCCGCAAGGCGATCGCGTACCTGCTGCTCTATCTCTCGAAGGGCACGGCCGACTCGCTCGAGTCCAGCGTGAAGACGATCGCCGAGCTGCAGCACCGCCTCGATCGCCATGAGAACGCGTACTGGTACCACTACATCCTCGCGAACCGCGCGCTCGAGCGCGGCAACGCGGGCGATTTCGTGCAAGAGATGCTCGACGTCTGGTTGACCGTCGTCGTGCCGCTCGAGGCGACGTACCACACGCTGGACAATCTCTCACTCTCGGACGCGCCGAACTCGGGCTTCGTCGCAGCGCTGCCGTACGTGTACGAGAACACCGCGCGCATGATCGTGCTGCGCAGCCAGGAGAAGGGCGTCGATCGCGAGCTCGACCCGCTCGGCGCGCTCGTGCGCTTGCTCTACGACGGCCGCGTCGGCGCGTACCCCGAGGTGATTCCGCCCGCCGCGTCATCGCGCGCGTATCTGGAGCGGATCGTGGGACGCATGGACGGACCGGAGTCCGACGTCGGCAGCCTGACGTTCACGCTCGCGCTGCTCGAAGCGAGCAAGCACCACGAGTATGCGCGCGGGCTGCTGGCGAAGAACGGCCTGGGCGAAGACACGCAGCGCGCGCTGCGCACCGCGACCGGCGCCTACGAGGTCGCGTTCAAGCGCGCGCGCACGGTCGAGGGGCAGTGCGCGGTGTACACGCGCGTGCTGCGCGAGATCGGCGAGGTGTACGTCGCGAAGCAGCGTCTCGGCGCCGAGACCGAGCTCCAGATGCCCTTCAGCATCGAGGGCGCGATCGGAGTCTGGGCGACGCTGCGCGCCGCGATGCCCGGGGGCTGGGAGCAGCTCGGCTACCAGAACGTCACGCGCGAGCAGTATCTCGACTCCATGCGGCACCTCTGGGAGGAGATCCAGGAGACGAGCCTGAACGTCGCGGACTACTACCTGTGGCGCAGCGTGCAGGAACCGCAGCGCGCCGACGAGCACGCGCGCGCCGCCGCGCGCGTCTACGGCCGCTATCTCGCGTTCTTCCACCAGTTCGCGACCGAGGAAGGCAAGCCCGCGCTGCCCGACGCGGCGTACTTCGCGGCGTTCGAGTCCGCCAAGGGCGTCGGCAACGCGCTGCTCGCCTACACCGTGAAGCCGACCTCCGGGGAAGTCGTGCTCGGCACCGAGCGCTATCGCAGCGCGCTTCTGCTCTTCCCGTTCGATCGCGAGCTCTGGCCGGCGATCACCGCGGGTCTCGGCCGCCACGGCCGGCAGGCCGAGTACGCAAAGATCGTGCGCCCGATCGCGGAGCACGTGACCCGGTCGCGCGCGCTCGCGAGCTGGATCGACGCCGGCGAGCCCGAGGCGAAGCGCCTCTCGGTTCTGCGCAGCGCGCTGGCCGACAGCGAGGTCGTGCTCTACATGGGCTTCGCCGAGAGCGGAAAGATTCCCGAGCTCGACGCGCAGCTCGGCGACCTCAAGGCCAAGCGCGAGGCGTTGCTGAAGGAGATCGCGGCGCTCGGCGCGCGCCGCGACTCGCTGCGCGCGAAGTCGGCCGACGAGGTGCCCGCCTCGCCCGACGCCGGCGGCGACGACCTGGCCGACGTGGCGCAGAAGCTCGCCGACGCCGAGGCCCAGCTCGTGCGCACCGACCAACAGATCGCCGCGCGCTCGCGCGCGTTGCCGCTCTTCAAAGCGACGCTCGCGACCGACGGCCTCGCGCAGGAGATGCGCGCGCGCCGCGACCATCCCGTGCACGTCCTGCTGCGCCGCATGTACCACGAGGGCCGCCCGGGGGAGACCACGCATGAGTGATCGAACGCTTCGCGCCTGGCTCGTCACCGCCGGGTGTACGGCACTCGCGGCCTGTGCGTCGCCGGGCTACGGGCCGGCGGACTTCGGCAGCACCGAGAAGTCGGCCGAGGAGGCTTCGCCGCTCGGCGGCGCTTCGCTCGACCAACGGCGCGAGAACATGGCGCGCATGTACAAAGATCTGGTCAACTTCCGCATCTCGCTCGACCATGCCGAGCAGCGCGGAGACCGGCCGACCGGGATCGCGCTGGGCTACTTCGTGGAGGCGTACATCAGCATGCACTTGGACCCGGTGCTCGCGAGCGAGTGGCAGAGCCGGCACCCGGAAGTCTGGGGCATGGACGCGGACCTGCGCCTGGCCAAGGCCGACGTGCTCGTGCGCATGAACGAGCGCAGCCGCGCCGAGAACGTTCTCGAGGAGCTCGGAACGCGCTACGCGGGCCGCGAGGACATGCTGGTGCACTACCCCGTCGGCAGCGAGAACCCGCTCGGCAAGGCCGTGCAGCTGCTGCGCGAAGCGACTGACGAAGGACCCCCCCCGATGAACGACTCGCTGCTCACGACTCAAGGCATGATCGTGATCGTGATGAGCGGCTTCTCGCTCGTCGCGATCTGCGTCCCGCTGTATCGCGGACTCGCGCTCGCGATGCGCGCTCACAAGGCGACGCGGCTCGTGCCTCGGCCCGCGCTCGAGAAGAGCCTGCAGTTCTCGACCAAGGGCCCGGCGGATTCGATCGCGGTGCTGATGCTGCGCGTGCTCGCGAAGTCGCTGCGCTCACCCGACGCGCGCTCGGTCGCGAGTGACTTCGTGGTCGACGCGAGCCGGCAGTACGTGATGAACGAGTACGAGGCGACCTACTCGCGGCCGATCTCGATGTACTCGAACCTGCTCCCGCCCGTGGGTCTGGCCGGAAACGCGATCGGCATGTTGATCCTGCTCGTCTCCAAGCACATGGCCGGCACGCCGCTCGAGCTCGGGGCGCTCGGCCTCGCGCTCTCCTCGACGATCTTCGCGCTGCTCGGCTACGCGCTGATCGAGGCGATCAAGCTGCGGCTCTACGGCCGGATGCTGCGCTGCCTCGACGAGGTCGTCTGCTTGCACCGCTCGGCCGAGGAGCGCGCGGAGCGAGCCGGCGGAGCGCAGGCCTCCGCCGTGCCCTCGCCCGCCTGAGCGCCTCCTGCCGCTGCGCGCTCAGCCGCGCGGCGGGCCGACGACCTCGAGCCGGGTCGAGAAGCCGCGCGCGCGCAGCTCGACCGTGAGTGGCGCGAGCTCGGCGATCGTCTCGAAGCCCACGAGATAGACGTCGTAGCTCGTAGTCGCGTCGTCGGTAAACGGCACCACCGCGGGCGTTCCGGCCAGACCTTCGAGCTCGCGCGCGACCTGATCGGCACCGGCCAGCGTCGCGCGCGACGCCACGCGCACCGCGTAGGGCGCGCTCGAGAGCTCGCGCAGCGGGTGGACGCGCGCGAGGCTGCGCTGGAAGGCGAGCCGGCGAACGATCGACTCGGCGCGCTGCTCCGCGGGCGAGTGGATCTGGTTCACCTGCACGGCCGCGACGATCTGGCGCCGGCGCTCGACGTCGCGCGTCGAGCGAAAGAACCAGCCGAGGATCGGGATGTCCTTCAGGAAGGGCACGCCCGACTCAGCGCTGCCGATCGTGTCCGCCGGCGCCGCGGCGACGAGCATCACCGCACCGTCGGTGAGCCTGACGTTCGCGTCGAGGTCGAACTTGCGCAGCGTCGGCCCCTGGTCCGCCTGCCCGGTCTGCGCCTCGCCGAGCAGCGTCACGGCTTCGGCGACGGAGGTGACCTCGATGTGCAGCTCCAGCGTCACGAGGTCGTCGGAGACGGCGATCGGCTTCACGCGCAGGTCGACGCCGACGTCCTGACGCTCGATCGAGAGCGAGGTCACGAACGGATTCTGCGCGCCCGTTCCGTCCGTGGGGGTGTCGCCGTTCGAAGTCGCAGCGGCGGTGCCCGTGACCGGGATCGGCACCTGATCGCCGCTGAAGATGCGCTGCTCCTCGCCGCTGGCCGCGAGCAGGTACGGGCTCGTGATCGCGCGGATCACGACCTCGCCCGACGAAGCGGTGATCTGCGCGGCGCCCTCCGGCACCACGGCGGTGGTCGGACCGAGCGGCCCGATGATCGGGATCACGAGCGGCTTGCGCGTGAAGCGCGCCAGCAGGGGCGCGGCCGCCGCCGGCACGAGCAGCGAACGCACATCGCCGATCGTCGCGAACGCGAGCGTGTCATCCGGATCGCTCGGGATCACGATCGGGAGCAGCGCGTCGAAGCCGAGCTCGAGCGCCTTGGACGTCTCCACGTCCCAGACGTGTACCTCGATCCCGACGCGCGGCGGGATCCGATCGAGCTCGCCGATCACGCGCGAGACCTCCGCGAAGACCGCGGGCGTCGCGTGGATCACGAGCGAGTTCGTGGCTTCGTCGGTGACGACTTCGAGGCCCGGGCTCGCCTGCGCGCCGGCGCGCGCGTCGCCGAGCTCGAGGCCCCGCAGATGACCCGCGAGCACCTCCGCCTCGGCGTTGACGACGCGCACGACGTGGTAGCCGCTCGCCGAGCGCGAGGGCAGGTCGAGCGTCTCGATGGTGCGGCGCACGTCGGCCAGGCGCGCCGGCGGCGCCTGCACGACCAGCGAGTTCGTGCGCTCGTCGACGACGACCTTCCAGGGCACGTCGGGCGCGGCGCCGGGTTGGAAGATCACGTCGAGCTGGCCGGCCAGCGCGCGCGCATCCGCGTAGCGCAGCGGAAAGACGCGCAGATCGATTGCAGACGCCTGGTCGAGCGCGCGCAGCAGCACGAGCATCTGCGCCAGCCGCTCCTCGGTGGCCGCGATGATCACGCCGTTCGTGCGCGGGTAGGCCAGCACGATGCTCGTGCGCACCTCCTGCCCGAGGATGCGCGCGATCTCGTCGGGGTCGGCCGCTTCGAGCCGCACGAGCGTCGTCACGAGTCTCGCCGAGTCGCTCGACGGCGCGCGGTGTAGCCACGGCGCGGAGCCCTTTGCGGCCTCGATCGGGACGATCCTGAAGACACCCTCCGGCCCCGCGATCGTGGCGTAGCCGGTCATGAGCAGCGCGGCGTTCAAGACCTCGAGCGCCTCGTCGGGGCTGAGCTCGTCCTCGAGGATGATCGTGACGCGGCCGCGCAGCTCGCTGTCGTAGACGAAGCGCCGGCCCGTGGCGCGCGCGACGGCGTCGACGATCGTGCCGATCTCCGCGTCGCGGAAGTTCAGCACCAACCCGCCCTCGCCGCGCGCGGGAGCGCCGAAGGCGAGCACGAGCGCGAAGACGGCGAGCGAGCGCATGCGGCGGAGGATACCGCCGTGCGCGCGTCGCGCCGGGCCTCGGAGTCTTGGCTCAGGCTCCCCGGATCAGACGATCGGTGCGAACGCGATCAGGTTGTTGAAGGCCGCGCCCGAGCCGAGCCCGTTCATCGGCAGCACCGTGCCGAACTCACCCACCCGGTTGTGCAGCGCGAGGTAGTTCAGCACCACCGCCTCGGCGAGCAGCGCAACGTTGTTCGCCACCGCGGTCGAGGCGGTCTCGACCGAGGCAGAGGGCCGGAAGTAGCCGATCTGGTTCGCGCCCGCGCGCGAGAGCGCCGGGCGTGCGGTCGGGCTGTAGACCAGCACGAAGGTGGCCGCGACGTCCGAGTTGTCGCCCTTCCAGATGCCCTTGCCGCGCCCGTCGGTCGAGTTGTCGAGCACGCCGTCGCTGTTGAGCGAGCCGTCGGAGAGCACGTAGAGCATGAGCGGCTGAGCGCGGCGTGCCGCGAACTCGAGCGCCGCGCCCATCATCTGGCCGGCCATGAAGTCGCGCACTTCGCCCGTCGCGCGCGTGCTGTCGTGGTAGTCGTAGCCACCCTGCTCGATCGTGCCTGCGCCCGCGTAGCCCTCGACCACGAGCTTCATCACCGCCGCGGTCTTCGCGAAGCGGCCCTGGTTGAGCTCGCCCGCGCTGAAGATCGGATTCGCACCGAGGGCGATGTCGAGGTCCTGGGCCGGGTCGACCACGTCCGGATTTCCGTAGCGCGTGATCAGGTCGGTGGTCTGGGTGTAGTTGCACAGGATCTGGGACTCGAGCGCCGGGTCTTCGCTCTCGTGCGCGAGCTTGATCGCGCTGATCTCCTCGGCCGCGCGCGCGACCTGGCCGGCCTGCGTCTGGTTCAAGAGCGAGACGAGGTTGCCCGTGTCGATCAGGCCCGTCGCGTCGCGGCCGGAGTCGATCTTGGTCGGCCGCTTGGTCGGGTCGATCATCGACATTGGCGCTTCGGAGTTGCCGCCCGAGTCCGAGCTCACCGAGCCGATCAACGTGACCAGATCGCCGTCCGCGCCGGCCTTGTTGATGCCGTACATCGGATTGTGTGGGTTGTTGTCGGTGTCGTTGTCGGAGCGCGCGCAGAAAATCGTGCCGTTCACCCGCGAGCGTGTATCGGCCGAGGTCTTGGACAGGATGCCGCGCAGGAACGCGCTGTCCGCGTGGAAGGCGAGTCCGAGCTCGGTGTTCACCTGGTTGGCGTTGCCCGGAGTCATGTCCGAGGGCAGTCCGAGCTTCGCATAGCCCTCGGCGGTCAACAGGTCGAGCTGGCCGCCGGGACCGCCCACGAGCACGTTCGAGCCGGCGATGTTCGCGCCGCCCGCCAGGTCGAGACACAGGAACGGGATCAGGCCCGCGCCCGCGCGCAGCACGCAGCCCGCGGTCTGCGCGCGTGCCGTCGACGCGCGCATCAGCGAGAGCACCGTGGGCGCCATGACCATGCCCACACCCGAGAGGAAGCCCTGGGCGAGGAAGTCACGGCGCGTGACGGGTCGTCTGTGCTCCTGAAGCCGCAGCGGCTCGTCCGCGGGGCGTGTCGTCCGTCGTTTCATCTCACTCACCTCTTCCGGGCTAGTGTATCTGCACGGCGGCGCTCGACAGCACCGACGCACAGACACCCTTCACCACGTTCCGGGTAGTACTCGCCGGGCACGATGCCGCGCTGCAGCCGGCCGTCAGCTGATCGACCAGCGTGTCGAGGTGCGGCCGCACCTCGAGCGCGGTCGGCTGATTCGCGAGCGACGTGCCGAGCATCTTCGTCGCCAGCGGGTCGATGACCTGATCGCGCTGGCCGACGCTCGAGAACGCCGTCGTCGCGGGCTGCGTCCAGTCGAAGGCCACACCGAAGAACGCGTTGCGCAGGCTCGTGTTCTCGATCATCTGGTCGCAGTAGTCCAACGCCAGGCGCGAGATCCCCACCTGGTGCGCCGACACGAACGCGGCCACGTCGTTGTCGCTCGGCAGCGCCTGCACGAGCTCGAGGTAGGTCGCGCGCACCGTCGCGTTCGTGGCCGGCACGCCCGTGAGCTCCGACATCGAGTCGTTGATCTCCGCGAAGTCGCGGATGCCGATGCCGGCGGACGGCGCGACCACGCCCGGGGCGGCTGGCGGCGACGCCGGCAGATCGGCGATCGGGCTCGACAGCGTGCCGAGCGCGTCGAAGAAGACGTGGAAGACGTCCTGCTCCACGCCCAGATCCTTGGGCACGACCTGGCACTGCTGCGAGAGCTGCGTGCGCGCCTGGGTGATCGACGAGTTGAGCATGCGGAAGCTCTGACTCGCGACCGGCGGCACGCCGTTCACCGAGATACGCACCGTCTGCACGTTGAAGCCGGTGGCGCCGGTCGTGACCAGCGTCGGGGCGCAGAACAAGTAGCTGTAGCCGTCAAACTCGCTCACGGTGAACTCGACGTAGGAGCCCGTGCCGAGCGTAGCGTCCAGTCCGAAGCGCAGCGTGAAGCGCTGGCTCGCGCCGGCCAGGAAATTCTGCATGATGCTCGCGTCCGGCATCACGCGGTCGTAGAGCGCGACGAACTTCACGATGCCGCGCCAGATCCGGTTGTTGCTCACCTCGTTGCCGATGGCGAACGTGTAGTTCGGATTCCAGTTGAGCAGCAGCGCCGTCGGCACCTCGTCCACGTCCTCGGTCCAGACGCCGTTCACGTAGATGCGCCGGCCGTTCGTCTGGTCGAAGGTCATGACGGTGTGCTGCAGCGTCGCCTGCAGATCCTCGTCGTCGTCGTTCGTCATCAGCGACGGGTCGCCGTTCGCGTTCACGCTCGGGTCGATGCTGCGATTGCGGAAGACGTAGTTGTAGAGCGTCTGGCCCATCATGAAGTTGCGCTCGCCCGTGCCGCCCGCGTACGTGAGGATGCGCGCGGGGCCTTCCTGGGTCGTGTTCGCGGGAATCACCCAGGCCTCGAGCGAATACTCCTGGGTGCCGCTGCCGCTGGCGATCTCGTTGAAGAGCTTGCGACTGTCGGTCGGATTCGACCCGGCCTTGCCGCCGTCGAACTCGAGCCCGCCGCCCGAGACCCAGGCGACGTCACCGTTGAGTGTCAGGTTCATCGTCGGGCCGACCATGCTGGTGTCGAGCGCGATCGTTCCGGAGCCCTCCTCGAGCTTCCAGAGCGCGATCTGATTGCCGTCGAAGCGCCCGCTCTCGGCCTTCACGGCGGAGAGGAACGTGCGGCCATCACTGGCGATGATCGTCGTCGGAATCGCGTTCGCCGGCGCATTGGGATCGCCGGCGGCCGTCACGACCAGGTCGGCCCAGACCTGGATCGCGGCCTGCATCTGGTCTGCGTCCATGTCGCAGTTGCTCCAGCAGAAGTGGCGATCCGTGCGCAAGCGCTGCACGAGCCGCGAGCGCGAGGGGTCGAGCAGGTTCACCTTCTGGTTGTCGATCACCGCGCGGAAGGCGGTCTCGCCGTCGGGATGCGCGATGTGCGGGAAGCCCGGACCCGCGCCCACGTGACACTGCACGCAGTACTGGGCCGTGAGCGGATAGACGTTGGCCACGAACGCGGCCTGGCCGGCCGCTCCGCCGCCTGCGGGGACGCCCACGCCGACTGCACCGCCGCCCGCGCCGCCATCGCCGCCGGATGGAACGTTCGTCGGCGTCGAGCCGATCGCGCGGCCGTCCGCGCCGCCCGAATCACCGCCGCCGCCTCCACCGCCGCCGCAAGCGGCGGTCCCGACGAGGAGACAGAGCGAGAGACTGATTGCTTTGATCTGCTTCGTCATCATCGCCTAGTTCCCCATGCAGTAAGCAGCCGTCTCCGCGAAGACTTGCTTCATGCTGCGGTTCTGGGTCTCGAAGTTGTTCGCGATGCTGACCACCGCGGTCCGGTCCAGAGCGGACTCGGGCGCGCGCAGACAGACGCGTCGGAACACTTTCTCGACCTGGCATTCCGAGAATGCGCGGCTGCCCGCCACCTCCATGCCGAGCGACTTGAGACCGTTGCCGGAGCCGGCGCCTGCGCCCCAGCCCAGGTATGAGTTGGGCCCGCTGCGCCACAGGTTCACCCAGCCATCGTCGACGGTGACGTAGCCGCCGGGGAACGTGTTGGCGTTGATCAGGTGCTTGGGCTGGACCATCCCGGGCGTGTAGACCACGCGCGCCAGCGCCTCGTCCCACTGGTAGTACGCGAACGCGCCCGCGAGACCGTCCATGCCGCTGTGACAGCCCACGCAGGTGTTGTGGAAGATGCGGCTGTCACCGCCCGGGCTGCGGCCGATGTCCTGCCGCACGCGATCCGCCGGTCGGGTGATGTCGTTCAGCTGCTCCATGTCGCGGCACAGGTAGTTGATCGCCGTGAAGCGCCACATGCGCCGGTTCGTGCCCGCGGAGAAGAACGCCTCACCCGCGGCGCGCGTGGTCAGCACGCCGGCGGTGTCGGCAGCGCCGAGCATCGAGCCCGGAAGCGTCGACTGCATGCGCCGGACGAGCACCGCCGGGTTCGACAGGTCGGCCCGGCTCTGCTCGAGCTGCTGGTAGTGCAGGTTGTCGGTCTGCGAGTACGCTCCCGCCGCGCCGACATACACGATGTCGCCGGACAGCACCTGGTCGAACGGGACATCGTCTCGGATCATCCCGATCACCGTGGCGGTGTAGTCGTTCAGGTCCATGAAGACGGTCTGCGGCACGTTCGTCCACGGTGTCGCGAAGTTCTTCAGGGAAGAGATGTAGAAGACCGGATTGTTCATCGCCGTGTAGGCGGCGGCGATCGGATCGGCGCCCGTGATCGACGCCTCCATCGACGCGAGCACGGCCGCGGACGGCGGCACGCCGACGAGCCGGTCGTGCATCCGCTTTGCCTGCTCACGCGGGCCAGCGTTGCCGTCGTGAGGCCAGGCTGCGACCAGGCTGAAGACGAGCGCCATCGCGAGCGTGGCGCCGCGCATTTTCCGAAGCCAGTCCATCGCTGCTCCTCGACGCCCCTCGCCGACGGTGCACTCATCGGCCAGGCTCGCCGGCGACCTTCGTGACTTGGATCACGAACGCGAGCTCGTGTTTACGCTCATCGGTGTGGAGCGAAATCTGCGCGTGACCTGCGCTCTTTCGACCGCCGAACTGCCGTGAGGCGGGTCACAAGCCAGGACGGGTGCCGGTCGATGAAGAGCAGGGAAGCGAGGGGCGAAGGGACCGTCGATCATGCGCAAGTACGGAGTTCTCCATCTCTTTACCGCGAAGCGGCTCGTGGCGCCGCTGCTCGCGGCGGCGCTGATCACCGCTGCGGGCGCAGCGCGCTCCGCGGACGAGGGCGATCCCGCCCCTGCATTCGCGGCGAAGTCGCTGACGGGGCCCGGCACCGTCTCGCTGAGCTCGTATCGCGGGAAGGTCGTGTACTTGGACTTCTGGGCGTCGTGGTGCGCCCCGTGTCAGGCCGCGTTGCCGGCGCTCGAAGAACTGCGCAAGGAATTTCCCGCCGACCAGTTCCAGGTCATCGCGGTGAACGTGGATCAGGATCCCGAGAAGGCGCTGCGCCTGCTCGAGAAGCACAAGATCGGCTACCCGAGCGCCGCCGATCCCGACGGACGGCTGCCCGCGACGTTCGGCCTGAAGACCATGCCGACTTCCTATCTGATCGATCGCGACGGCGTCGTGCGCATGGTGCACCCGGGCTTCCGCACTAGCGACGTCGAGACGTTGCGCAAGCGGATCCAGTCTCTCGTGGAGGCGAAGAAATGAAGCGGATCGTCGTGTGCGCGGCTGCGCTCGCGCTCTCGGCCTGCGGCACGGCTTCGTGGCCGGAGTTCAAGATGCCGCAGCTCGCGGAGTACACCGAGCGGCCGCGCAGCTATCTCGAGATCTGTCTCGAGCACGACTACCTGGTGCGGGTGAAGCCGTGGGAGCGCGCCGTGCTCACGCGCGTCGACATGGCCTGGGCGCCTGACCCGCTCGAGACCGCGCGCCGGAATCACACCTTCTTCAGCAAGGAAGCCTCGATGCCGGGCGGCAGTGCGGGCGGCGGGGGATGCGGATGCAACTGAGGCGACGAGTGGAGGGGAAGAGGGAGAGCGCCGCGCTGCGCGCGCTCACGACGAGCGCGCTCGCGCTCTCGGGCCTCGCGCGCGTGGCGGCCGCCGATGCGCCGATCGACGAGGTCTACACCGCGTACAGCTTCTCGACCTACGAGGAGGACGAGCTCGAATCTTCGAAGGGGCTCCCGCTCGCGGATCACGGTCGCTACGAGGTCACGACCCACCAGGCGATGCTCGCGGCGCCAATCACCGATCAGATCGACTTCTCGCTCGAGGTCACGCACGAGAAGATGAGCGGTGCGAGCCCGTGGTACACGGTCCCCGACGCCGCCGGCGCGCCGGTTCAGGTCATGAGCGGCCCGACGATCGAGGACCAGCGCGACGACTTCCTGGTGAAGGGCAACTACTTCCTCGAGAACGCGCGGCTCGGCTTGTCGAGCGGCTACTCGAGCGAGAACGACTACACTGCGATGAACCTCGGCTTCGACGGCGAGACCCACTTCAACGAGAAGAACACCACGCTCTCGGGCGGCCTCGCGCTGTCGCTCGACGAAATCGATCCGGTCGACGCCGATCTCTATCCCACGCGCCCGGGTCACGAGACCAAGCAGAGCTACGCGCTGAATCTGGGGCTCGCGCAGATCCTGAACCGCCGCTCGGTCGTCCAGTCGAGCCTGACCTATGCCTTCGGGACCGGCTACCTGTCCGACCCCTACAAGCAGACCTTCGCCGAGGGCGGCGTCTTCTTCGCCGACGAGCGACCGAGCTCGCGCCACGCGCTCTCCTGGCTCACGCGCTACCGCCGCCACATCGAAGAGGTCGAGGCGACGGTGCACCTCTCCTACCAGTTCTACTACGACAGCTGGGACGTCAGCTCGCACACGATCGAGCTTGCCTGGTACCAGTCGTACGGCGACTCGCTGCAGATCACGCCGTCGATCCGCTACTACACCCAGAACGAAGCGAGCTTCTACGTGAACTTTCTGCCGCTCGGCGACACCGGCAGCGGAGACTACTCGAGCGACTACCGCCTCGCGTCGTATGGGGCGCTGGGCTTCGGCATCAAGGGCGAGTACTCGTTCCGCACGCCCTGGCTCACCGACATCGGCTGGAAGCTCAAGCTCTCGTACGAGCGCTACATGTCGAGCGCCGACCTCGCGCTCGACGGTCCGGCCGTCGAAGCGCCGGGCCTGGTGAACTTCAACGTATTCTCCGTCGGAATCAGCGCGGTCTTCTAGGTCCCATGCTCCACGCGCGCTATCCGTTCCGCGCGATGGGCTCGCCCTGCGAGCTGTATCTCTACGGCGAGAACCGCGCGCTCTGCGACGCGCTCTCGGAGCTCGCCATCGGCGAGGTACGAAGGCTCGAGCAGAAGTACTCCCGCTACCGCGACGACAGCGTGACGAGCGCCATCAACCGCAGCGCGGGCGATTCTGCGGGCGTCGCGATCGACGACGAGACGGCCGGGCTGCTCGACTACGCGGACACCGCGTTCGCGTCGAGTGACGGACTCTTCGACCCGACCTCGGGCGTGCTGCGGCGCGTCTGGAACTTCAAGTCGGGGCGCGTGCCCGCGCCGCACGAGCTCGACGCGGTGCTGCCGCTGGTCGGCTGGTCACGCCTTTCCTGGCAGCGTCCGCGGCTAGTTTTGCCGCTCGCGGGAATGGAGCTCGACTTCGGCGGCTTCGTGAAGGAGTACGCCGCCGACCGCGCGGTCGAGCTCTGCCGCCGCCGCGGCGCCCGACACGGAATGGTGGACCTCGGCGGCGATCTCGCCGTGATCGGCCCGCACCCCGACGGCAAGCCATGGATCGTCGGCATCCGCGATCCCCGCGCGCCCAAGGGCGCGATGGCGAGCGTGCGCCTCGCGGCGGGCGGAATCGCGACGAGCGGTGACTACGAGCGCTGTATGGTCGTCGACGGCGTGCGCTACACGCACGTGCTCGACCCGCGCACGGGCTGGCCTGTCACGGGTCTGCGCAGCGTGAGCGTCGTCGCGGATCAGTGTCTCGTCGCCGGCACCGCGACCACCGTCGCGATGCTGAAGGGCGCGCTCGCCGGCGCGCGCTGGCTCGACGAGCTCGGCCTGCCGAGCTTGCGCATGGACGACGCCGGCGAGATCAGCGGAACGCTGGCGAGCGCGGAGCGCGACGCAGCGTAGCCGCGCGGTCTCCGCCCGCGACCAGGATCGCACGCGTGAGCTCGTCGGGCCTCGAGAAGTAGGCGGAGTGGCTGGCCTCGATCGTCAGCACCTGTCTGCACGGGAGCGCTCCGTACATGCGCTTCTGCAGCGACCAGGAGACCGCCCGGTCCTGCGTCAGCTCGATGTAGACGCGCGGCACTCGTCCGAAGCTCGCGTCCGTGGTCCGTACCGGCGTATTGCCGGGCGCGCTCGGCTCGGGTGCGAGCAGCGCGTTGGCGAGCGCGACGTCGTCGTCGGAGCAGTCGTGGTAGAGCGCTCCGCGAAACGCCTCGCGCCGGAGCATGTCCGAGCCCGCGTCTGGATCGAGGCTTAGGTTCGCGGGGATGAGCGAATCCGCATCGCTCAGGAAGAGCGGAACGATCGTCTCGCCGCTCGGTACCAGGTACGCCGCGAGATAGACCAGTGTGCGGATCTTGTCGGGGCGCAGCTCCGCCGTCTGCGAGGCGAGGATTCCGTGCCGGCTGTGCGCGACGAGGACAACGGGCTCGGGCTCGGCGTCGAGGATGCTCGTCGTCAGGTCCGTGTAGTCCTGCATGGTCACCTGACCCGGAGCCTTCCAGTTGCGTCCGTGACCGGGCAGATCGGGGACGATCACCTTGTGACCTGCAGCTTCGAGCCGCGGCGTGATCTTGAACCAGCACCACGCCGCGTGCCATGAGCCGTGAATCAGAACGTAGGTACTCACGATCGATCTCCTTCGAGGCAGGAGGCTCGAGGACAAAGCCCGGCGGATCCATCCGGATCTTGCGACGGAACTCGGCGTGGCGCAGCGCTCAGCGGGACGCGCGTCTGGCGCGCGCTCGCTTCGACGGCCCGCCGCCGCACAGCATCTGCACCGCCTGACGCGAGAACGCGCGCAGCGACGCGCGCGAGTCGCCCGCGCGCGAGCGCAGAGCGAGCGCGAAGAGCACCGCCGCAGCCAGCTCCGCGAGCAGCGCGGGATTCGAGTCGGAAGCGATCTCGCCGGTTTTTCGCGCGAGGCGAAGGCGCGCGTCGAAGGTGCGCGTCAGCTCGCGCAAGCCGGATCCCAGCTTCTTCCGGACCTCCGCATCGCGCGCCGCCTCCGTGGCCGCCGTGCCGATCAGAAAGCAACCGAGCGGCGCCTCGGCGTCGGCGAAGTAGAGCGCGAGCGCGCGGTCGTAGAGGCGCTGCAGCCCCGTCGCGAGCGGCAGATCGTCGGCCAGCGCTTCGGTCATGTCGGCGCGCGACTTCGCCGAGGAGCTCGCGCTGTACCAGGCGCAGCAGGCGCGGAAGTGAACGGCGTGACGTCGTACAACGAGACCTCGGAGCTGATGCGGAAGTTCAACGACGCGTTCCGCTTTCACGATCCCGCGGCGCTCGTGGAGCTGGTTGACGAGGACTGCGTCATCGAGAACACGCAGCCCGCTCCGAACGGCTCGCGCCACGAGGGACGCGCGGCGTGCCTGGCCGTCTGGCAGGGACTCGCGACCCCCAGCGGAACGCAGTTCAACCTCGAGGAGATCTTCGTCGCCGGTGAGCGGGCGGTCATTCGCTGGCGCTACCGCTTCGGCGACGGCGAGAGCGACTCGATTCGCGGCGTCAACGTCATGCGCGTGC
>Ga0210377_10002506_pt1 | contig 16060 bp, 15 predicted proteins | sample PLM4_65_b1redo_FD_155480 | JGI IMG/M metagenome (GOLD analysis project Ga0210377, IMG submission 155480) | Groundwater sediment microbial communities from an aquifer in East River, Colorado, USA - PLM4_65_b1 redo | ecosystem: Environmental > Terrestrial > Soil > Riparian zone | place: USA: East... | reverse complement strand
GATGCGTCTTCCATGCCCGCCTCGCTTACCACCGCAACCTGTTTCCCGTTCCCCAAAGCGAAGTCCGCCGCTGACAGCCACCTGCCGAACGCCGCGGGGTAACGGACAGCCATGCCGACGACAAGCTCAAGTGCTTTTTCTGCGAGATTGCGGTATTTGCTTTCATCCGTGAAAGCGGCAAGTTTTAATAGAGCTTCACAAGCCAGCGCGTTACCGGATGGTGTGGCATTATCCTGAACATCCTTGGGACGGAGCAATAAATTTTCACCATCTTTCGACGTGTCGAAGAATCCACCAGCAGGGTCGCTGAAGAGTTCGAGCATTTTATCTGCAAGTTCTTTGGCAGAGCTGAACCATTTGTTATTGAAGTCTGTTTGATAAAGTTCAAGCAATCCGAGAATCAACGCAGCATAATCTTCGAGAAATACTTCATTGCTGGTCTTGCCATAGCGCCAGCTATGTTTGAGTTTGCCATCCGGGCGTAGTGCGTTCAATAGAAATTCCGCGTTACGTGTAGCCAATTTGTAATATTCGTCATTGCGAGGGGTGCTTTTTCCCGAAGCAATCTTCTCATCGAGTTGGAGATTGCTTCGTCGCTCCTGTTGATCGCTCCTCGTAATGATACGAGAAGCCTCTGCCATCGTCGCCAGCATGAGACCGTTCCAGGATGTCAGTACTTTATCGTCCGTGCCTGGGCGGATGCGTCCGGCGCGGACGGTCAACAGCTTGGCGTGGCACTCGCTCAATTTAACGGGAACAGTTTCAGGATCCAGTTTGAAGCGGGCGGCGAGGGATGCATCATCCAGAGCACGTTGCAAGACTGTATTGCCCTCCCAGTTACCTTTTACGCTAACTCCATATGCCACTTCGAAGAAATCAGAATCCTCTTTGAGCGTGGCGCGGATCTCTTCAAGAGTCCAAGCATAGAACTTGCCTTCTTCACCTTCAGAGTCCGCATCGAGGCTGGAATAGAAACCGCCGTCGGGATGTGTCATTTCGCGGGCAATGAAATCGAGCGTTTCAGTGACGACCCGCTTGAAAGATACATCACCCGTGATCTGCCAGGCGTGCAGATAGGCGCGTGCAAGTTGAGCGTTGTCATACAACATTTTTTCAAAATGAGGAATTCTCCAAAAGTTGTCGGTGCTGTAGCGTGAGAATCCGCCACCGACCACATCGTACATGCCGCCGCGCGCCATGGCGTGAAGAGCATGGATGGCGGGTTTGAGGAGTGATTCGTTCTGAGCGGAGGATTGAGCGTTTGTCGCGAAATCCGTAGTCGAAGAACGCGGCGCTTCGACTGCGCTCATTCCGTTCGCTCCGCTCAGCGCGAATCGGCGAAGTAAAAGTTCAATAGTCATCGGCTGCGGGAATTTGGGTGCGGTGCCCCAGCCGCCGAAGCCCCAATCATATGATTCGATCAGTGACTTTACCGCTGTATCGAGATGCGCCTGGGTAAAGCCCGTATCGGCTTGAACGTTAAAGCTCAATGATTTTTGCAGGTGATCCAACACTTCGTTGCTGACGCGTGTCGCCTCATCTCGTTGTTCCTGCCATGTATTAACGATGCCTTCCAGTAGATCTCTGAAGGATGGCATGTTGTGGCGCGGCACCGGCGGGAAGTAGGTGCCAGCATAAAATGGTTTGAGATCGGGCGTGAGAAAAACCGACATGGGCCAGCCGCCTGAACCCGTCATCGCAACGGTGGCTTGCATGTAGATGGCATCGAGGTCGGGACGTTCTTCGCGGTCTACTTTGATGTTGACGTAGTGCTCGTTCATGAATGCAGCGGTGGTTTCATCTTCAAACGACTCGTGCGCCATGACATGGCACCAATGACATGCGGCATATCCGATGCTCAGAAAGATCGGTTTATTTTCAGCTCTGGCTTTTGCCAGCGCCTCTTCACCCCAGGGGTACCAATCCACGGGGTTGTGCGCATGTTGAATGAGATAGGGAGAAGTAGAATTCGAGAGTTTGTTCATATTCATCTGATGAGCAGATGGTTGCTTTGCTTACTCAGGAAAGTTAGATCGCCAGACCTTTGAACTGGCTCATATATAGGTGATGGAAGAATCCTTTTGCTTCCAGTAATTGCTTGTGTGTACCTTGCTCGACAATCTCGCCATCTTTGATGACAATGACATTATCCGCGTCGCGGATGGTGGAGAGGCGGTGGGCAATGACGAAGCTGGTGCGTCCTTTCATCAGGCGCAGCAGGGATTTTTGGATGCGCGCTTCGGTGCGTGTGTCCACGCTGGAAGTGGCTTCATCGAGGATGAGGATGCTCGGGTCTGACAGGATGGCGCGCGCAATGGACATCAACTGGCGCTGTCCCTGGCTGAGGTTGCTGGCGCGTTCAGAGAGCCTGGTCTGGTAGCCCTGCGGCATTTGTTGGATGAAGTGGTCAGCATCCGCCAGTTTGGCGGCTTGGATACATTCTTCGTCGGTGGCGTTGAGCCGTCCGTAGCGGATGTTTTCCATGACCGTGTCGGCGAAGAGGAAGGTGTCCTGCAGGACGATGCCGAGTTTCTGGCGCAGATCATCCTTGGAAATATCACGGATATCCTTCCCGTCAATGATGATGCAGCCTGAATTGATCTCATAGAAACGAGTCAACAAGTTGATGATGGTGGTCTTGCCTGCGCCGGTAGGACCGACCAATGCGATGGTTTGCCCGGCTTTGGCCTGGAGGGTCATATTTTTGATAATAGGCTGGTCCGGTTGGTAGCCGAAGGAAACATCCATGAAGTGGACCTCTCCTTTAACGGGAGCAGGCAGGGGCGCGTTGGAAGCGTTGTCCACTTCCGATGATGTGTCGATGATTTCGAAGACTCGTTCCGCTCCGGCAAGTGCCGCCTGGATCGAGTTATACATATTGGCGAGTTGGCGCAGAGGCTGGATAAAGTTCTGGGCATAAGCGATGAAGGTGGCGATCATCCCGATGGTGACGAGTCCTTGCAAGGCAAGATACCCACCCAGACCCACGAGCACGATGACGAAAAAGTTACCGAGCACATTGGTAAGCGGCATGAGCATGAGCGCATACGTGTTGGCATAGATGCCCGCTTTGTATACTTTTTCATTGCTGGCGCGGAAGCGTTCGATGGCAGTCTCGCTGCGACGGAAGGCTTTGACCACGCGCTGTCCACTGATGGATTCTTCCATTACACCGTTGATCTCACCAAGTTCCTTTTGCAGATCGCGGAACCCTTTGCGGGTGTAGCGTGCGATGAACTGCGTAAACCAGAACATGATGGGTACGACCACCAAGGCGGAGATCGCCAGATACGGATTGAGCACGAACATGGCGATGATGATGCCAACGAGCGAAAGCACACTTGCAATAAGTGAGACCACGTTTTGCGAAACAGCCTGATTGATGGCATCGATATCATTGGTGAGGCGACTCATCAACTCGCCTGCCGTGTGGGTATCGAAGAATGCGATGGAAAGTTTCTGCAAATGCTCGAAGAGATCGCGGCGCACTCGACGCAGTGCATCCTGTGAGATGCGCGCCATCAGCCAACTGGAGGCGGCTTGAAAAACGTTGTCGAAGAAATAGGCTGTCAGCAAAAGCAGCGCCAGTGTCGATAGACCGTCGACCTGTTTGGTGGAGATGAATTGATCAATGGCGCGTCCGATCAAAATCGGTTCGAGCAAGCCTAGTGAAATGTATGCAAGCACAAAAACCAACACCAGGATCAGGGTCGATTTGTATGGGCTAAGATACATTGCCAGACGGGTCAAGGCGTGGCGCGCGTCTTTCGCCTTTTCGATCTTGCCGGGCTGCATGGGACCGCGTCCCATGGCGGCGCGGATGTTGGCGGTCGTAGGTTGGTTGGAGCGGTTGGGAGAAGACATATTGCTCATTCTGCCTCCAGCTTTACGCCATCGCCCAATTGCGAGTCGTAAATTTCCTGATACACCGGGCTTGATTGCATCAACTCAGCATGCCTGCCCTGTGCCACGATGTGCCCATCATCGACAACCAAAATTTTATCGGCATGTAACACTGTGCTGATGCGCTGTGCTACCACAAAACTGGTGCTGTCTTTCAACCACGTTTTCATGGCATCCTGAATTTTTGTTTCGGTTTCCACATCTACCGAACTGGTACTGTCGTCGAGGATCAAAATGGAAGGTCGGAGCAGAAGCGCACGCGCAATGGCGAGGCGTTGTTTTTGTCCGCCCGATAGATTAACACCGCGCTCTTCGATGCGGGTATCGTATCCATTTGGCAGATGCATGATAAAGTCATGCGCCTGCGCCGCCTGCGCTGCGCCAACCACTTCTTCGTCCGTTGCTTCCGGTTTGCCATAGCGGATATTGTCCCGCACCGAGCCGGAAAACAAGATTGTCTCCTGCGGCACGATGCTCACGTGTGACAACAGATCGCTTTGTTTGACATCCCGAATATCCACGCCGTTCCATGTGATTTGCCCGGATACGACATCATAAAAACGCGGCACGAGATTGACGATGGATGACTTGCCTGCGCCCGTCGCACCAAGGATCGCCACCGTCTGACCGGGCTCTGCGACTAAATCCACGCGGTTCAGGACCAAGCCGTCGTTGGTTCCGTTATAGTGAAAGTCCACACCCTCGAAGCGGATGCGCTGCGCACGCCCAAAGGGCTCGGGCAGACTCTGCAACGTGGATTTGTCCTGCACTTCGGGGACGGTCTCCAGCACTTCGTTGATGCGTTCTGCCGAAGCCGTTGCTGCGGCAACCACATTTGCCAGCATGACCATAATGCCGAGCGGTCCCATCGTGGTGTGCAGATAATTGATGAACGCCACGATCTTGCCCACCGAGACGCCGCCCGCCGCGGATTGAATCCCACCTGCCCAGATGACGACTACCATGCCGATGTTCACGAAGATGCTCATGGCAGGGGAGAGCGTTGCCATGAAGCGCATCACACTGACGTTGCGCTCGGCATAGTCTTCATTGGCTTGCGCGAAACGCTGTCCTTCGTGATCCGCACGTACGAATGCCTTGACCAACCTCACACCCGCAATGTTTTCCTGCAAGACCGTGTTGAGCCGGTCCAATTTCTTCTGGATGGTCATGAATAGTGGTCCCATGCGCGAAACGAAGAAGATAATGACGATGGCGGTCGCCAGCAGGACGGGCAGAACCATCAATGCTAACCTACTATCGGTGACGAACATCAGGATCAAACTTCCGATCATCAGCAAAGGAGCGCGTGTGCCGATCCGCAAGGAGACTTGTACCATGCGTTGAAAGGCGGTGGTATCACTGGAGAGACGCACCATTAATTGCCCTGTATTGAGATGGTCCAAATTCCCAAACGAGAATGCTTGGATCTTGAGAAAGAGTGCTTCCCGCAGATCTCGCGCTACACTTTCGCCCACTTGAATGGAGAACAGGTTGTTTGCTAGTGCGAATACTGTTTGCAGGACCGAGATGGCCAGCATGAGGATGGTGGTCGTGATGACGATGCTCATGTCATTGCCGTTGACGCCCTGATCGATGATACGCTGGATCAGGCGGGGTAACGTTAAGTCCATCAATACTACAGTGACTAAAAAGAACAGCGAGACAAGGCTGCGCCGCCAGTAGGGTTTTACAAAATGCAGAAGTTTTTGAATATGACTCATATGTATTCCTGAAATGGATTATGAAAGTTTTTGTATTTCGGGGGTCTTCGTCAAAACAAGCCGTGAAAGGATAAGAGAACATGCAGCAAACAGGGTCATGGCTATTCCCAGCCCTATCTTTTCGCCTAAGAAACCGATCAACAGATTTCCAAATGGCGAGAAACCGAAGAAGGTAATGGTGTAGAGTCCCATGACGCGCCCGCGGAAATTATCGTCCACCCGGGTTTGCAGCAGGGTATTGATGGTCGTGAACTGGACCATGAAACCCATACCCAGTCCGTATGCCAGCACAAGTGCAAGTGGATAAGACGATGCGAACGAGAAGGCGATCAGGATCAACGGGAAAGCGATATTGGTCAAGACCAGCAATTTTCCGCGCCTGCCATGACTCCCACGGTGAGCCAACAGGAAGGCGCCGCTGACTGCGCCCAATCCTGTGGCAGTATTCACCCATCCGTAAGCGGCTGCGCCTAAATGGAGAGTATTTTCCACAAAAGCAGGTAATATCGTGGCATAGGAAATGCCAAAGATGCTAAAGACCAGGGAAAGCAGGATCAATGCCCGTATCTCACGATTGCCGGAGGCGTATTTCAATCCGCTGACGAGCTGTCCCAAAGGCGAAGTCGTGTGTTGGATTTTTTGATGTGCAGGCAGTTTCATCAGCCACAGTCCCATCAACACTGCGAAGAAAGAAATTCCATTGAGCGTGAAACACCAGGCAGCGCCGACGGCTGCCAGTACCAGCCCGGCGACGGCAGGTCCGATGACGCGCGCGCTGTTGAACATGATGGAGTTCAGGGCAATGGCATTGGGCAGGTCCTGCTTCCCAACCATCTCAGGAACGAATGCCTGACGAGCCGGCGCGTCAAAAGCGTTGACGATTCCGAGCAGGGCGGCGAGCACGATCACGTGCCACTCTTTGACCGCATCCGCGAAGGTCAATGCCGCTAAGATGAACGCCAGGAGCATCGCACCCGATTGTGTCATCATGAGCAATGTACGGCGTGACATGCGGTCTACGACGACGCCGCCCCAGGGTGATATCAACAAAACGGGGATGGCAGAGGCGAAAGAGACCAAACCCAATGTCAACTCGGAATGACCGATCTGATATACCACCCATCCCTGTGCGATGATCTGCATCCACGTGCCAATATTGGAAATTAACTGTCCGCCAAAATAAAGTTGAAAATTGCGATGCCGCATGGCGGCAAACACTGTGCCACTCTGCCCTGGCACAGCACTTGGTAAAGTTGCGTCCACCGATTCGCTGGTTTCTTCAATAATGGGGCTTTTCATCTCATCAAATTTTCCTAAAGTAACCGATGTTACGCACCGTCCCGACACTTGCACCTGGTACACACTCCCTGGCACCTCCCGTGATTTGCCTAGCAAATCAGGCAGGTGTGCTCCGGGCGCAAGTGCCGGGGAGTACAGGTGAGGCTGGATAGCTCAATAGGGTTTTTCAAGCTAACCTTTGGGACGTTTTGCGTACGGTGAGTAAAGTAATTGTTTCCTACACACTATATGGGACAAGCGTAAGAGCAGACCCTATCAATAAATCATCAGACGAAGGCTCCTGGCGGTCGTTTTCTATTCCAGGATTTTCTTCAACGCTTCCATCGCCTTGCCAATGGTTTCCAACTCTTCGGTCGTCAGCGCGTTCATGCGTTCTTTCATCCAGTTGCGATTCTCTTTGAAAACGGTATCAAGCAAGGCATTGCCTTCCTCCGTTAGCGCGAGTTCGACCACGCGGCGATCGGTCGAGCTTGGGATGCGGGTCAGCAGTCCCTTTTTGACCAATATGTCCACAGCCTGGCTGATGGCAGGGCGGCTGATATTCTTAGCCGTTGCCAATTCGCTCATGGAATTGGGTCCACGGCGCACAAAGCGCAGCACATGGAATTGTTCAACGGTGAGATCGAATTTTCCTGTGGCGGTGGCGCGAATATGCGAGCGGACAGAGTTCCACACAGGGGGAACCGTTTCCCAAAAGCGGTCAATGGCTTGCTCTTGCAGGCGTTCAGAGGGTGTCATGTTTGTGTCTTTCCATATTGTGTACCGTCCCGACACTTGCGCCCGGAGCAAGTGTGCATCAGGTGCAAGTGCCGGGGAGTACAGGTGATGTTTGGATGGCTGAACATGGTTTTCCAAGAAAACCTTCGGGACGTTTGTACGAGGGAAGTGATTAACCTTATTAATAGTTAAGTGTTGAAACTATTTTATTCCCCGCGGCTGGAATCGTCAAGCCGATTTACAACCGGTTAATCAAAGTCTAAATCAACTCCACCTGCTGCCATTTTCGGACGGAATTGACCAGAAAGATCTTGGAGCACTCTTTCAATTCTTCCACACGGATTACTTTCTCTTCGATTTGACCCATCTCCAACAGATACGCGCGGAAGGTACCTGCCAGTAAGCCGCAGGAGATAGGCGGGGTATAGAGCTTGCCTTCCATTTCGACGACGAGATTGCCAATGGTGAACTCGGTTAGTTCGCTATGCTCGTTGAAGAGAAGGACGTCATCGCAATCAGGGAAGTCTTTGCGAGCAGTGTCGTACATTTCGCGCTGCGTGGTTTTATGAAAAAGGAATACATTTCCTGAATTGACGGGTTGTTTTGCAAGACAAACTTTTAAGGGCGGGGAATTGTCTGAAGGATGAAAAGGCTTTGCTTCAGAGGAAAGTTTTCCGTTTTTATCGAGCTGTAACCTCACTCGTTGCGGGGAAGTAAATTGGGCAGAAATATCATGTAAATAGAATTCCAGTGTTTCTCTTGAAATTGGTGGTCTCGATACGCCCTTCGGGCTACTCGACCACCGGAGGCTGGAAGAAACGGGAAAGTCAAAATATTCAGCTGAATCCAGGATGCGCAAGATATGTTTCTCGCGCAGGAAAAAGCCTTCTTCAGGAGTCCAGAGCATGGTTTCGAGCAGGGAAAATTGTGGCGTGGACTCCGTCAGCACGCGGGCTTTGAGCAGGGCTTCGGCGTATTCGTCGGCGCTGGTCGAGTCCCAAACGATGCCGCCGCCGACTCCGTATTCGGCGGTTTGTGACTTGCGGTCGATCAGTGCGGTGCGGATGGCGACGTTGAAAGTTGCTTTGCGGTGCGGGGCGATATACCCAATGCTGCCAGTGTAGATGTGGCGCGGGGTTGTTTCCAACTCTGAGATGATCTTCATCGTACTGACCTTCGGCGCGCCGGTGATGGATGCACACGGGAAGAGTGCGGAGAAAATCTTTGTCAGCGATACGTCCGTTTGGGCGGTGACGGTGGATGTCATTTGCCAGAGTGTGGGATATTTCTCGACGGTGAATAATTCGGGGACTTGCACACTTCCAATTTTTGCAATACGCCCCAGGTCGTTGCGGATCATGTCCACGATCATGACGTTCTCGGCGCGGTTCTTTTCGGAGTGGCGCAGCCATGCAGCTTTTTCCCTGTCTTCGAGAGTCGTTCGCCCGCGTTTGACCGTCCCTTTCATGGGGCGACAGGTGATGGTGTCGACATCGAGTTGGAAGAATAATTCAGGCGATGCAGATGCGATGACATAACGACCCGTGTCGATATAGGCGGCGTGATTGTTTTGTGACTGGGCGAGGTGGAGGAAGAAATTCCAGGGATCAGTATTGAACTCCGCTTGTAGCCGCATCGTATAGTTCACCTGATACGTCTGCCCCTCGGCGATGTGATGTTTGATCTGCGCGATGGCGGCGTTGTACGTGTCGCGGTCCGTGGCTGGGAGCCATGGGATGGCTGGTTTGGTGGAATCAGGCTCAGGCTTGGTAATGAGGCGGGGTGCGGGGTAGAGTCCAAACCAGAGAAGGGGGAACTCTTGTCGCGCTGACATAGTACCCTTTGGGTAGCGGAGTGACGAGCGTTCGTCGAGGAGCGCAGTCGAAGGGCGAAATGCCTTGTCAAATGCCGATGCGGATTCGTAACTGAGAAATCCTGCAGCGTGCCAGCCATTCGTGTTGACCAGGTCTTCGATCTCGCGCAACGCTGGAATGACCTTATCAAGTGTTTCGGCTATCATGATCTGACGCGGTTCCGTAAAGTAGAGCCAGTTGTCTTTGTGTTTGAGGAAAACTTCGTTGAGCTGTGGTTTAATCGTGTACATGTCTAAAGTGATGCGAATTGTACCCCGTTGGATTCCTGCCCTGGTGGTTATGGCTGTCATCTTTTATTTTTCATCGCAGCCATCCGCGGATTTGCCGAATTTTGGGCTACTGGATTATCTTGTCAAAAAAAGCGGACACGTGACCGTGTATGCGGCACTGGCATTTTCTCTTTGGTACGCGCTGGAATGGAAATTTGACTGGCGTTGGCTGGCTTGGTTGATCGCTATTCTCTACGCCGCAACGGACGAGTTCCATCAAACATTCACGCCCGGACGGCATCCATCCGTGTGGGATGTGGTGATCTTCGATAATGTGGGAGCGTTGATTTCGTTGTGGCTGGTGGGTCGGTGGGGGATATTTAAAAAGTAAAGCGAGATACTATCTCGCTTTACTGGCTACTCAAACTCAATATCGATCTCTTCGTCATCGCCCCAGTCTTCCATGCGTTCGAATTCGATGTCGCTGAACAAGCCCTCCTGGTGTGCGGCAACGCGGTAGCGTTTGACCAATTCGAGCAACGCCAAAAATGTGACGACGATCTCGATACGTGATGCTCCCGATTCGAGCAACGCACTAAAGGAGGTACGTTGCACTTCCTTGAGTGTTTTGGAGATAAAGTCGATCTTCTCGCGGATGGTCACACGCGGCGCGGCGATCACCACACTGAGCGGTTTCTTTTCCTGCTCCTTGCGGAACGCCTCTTCCGCCGCCGCGACAAGTTTATCCAGGGTGAGGTTCGAGAGGTCGAGTTTCGGTTCCACTTTCGGCGGGGGCGCGATGCGCAGGTAGGTCCGCAGGTTGTGATCCTGCCGTTCGTACATCCATCCGCCAATTTCCTTGTAGCGTTTATATAACTTCAACTGGTCGACCAACCCCTGACCTATATCCTCTTCACCGGGTTCGCGCGCGGGCGGGCGTGGCAGCAGCGCCTCCGACTTGATCTGCAACAACTTTGCCGCGATGACCAGGAACGCCGAGATCTCGTCGGCGTTGATCTGCTCCAGGCTGTTGATGTACACGAGATACTGGTCAGTCACCATCGCCAACGATACGGCGGTGATATCCAACTCGGTGCGCTCGATCAGGTTGAGCAGCAGGTCAAGCGGTCCATCATAGACCGGGGTGTGAACGGTGTAGTTTAGCTGGCGTCCCAGCAGGTTATCCATAGGGTGTAAATTATACAACACCTCGTCATTGCGAGGAGCGGTGCAAGTGTCACTCGCAATGACGGGTACGGGTATAATCATCCCATGCCGAACAAATTAACTCATCTCGATGAACAGGGCCGCGCGAAGATGGTGGATGTGGGTAATAAGCCTGACACCGAACGGGTCGCGGTAGCGCGCGGCGAAGTCCACATGAAGAAAGAGACGTTGGATCTAATCCGCGCCGGGCAGATCAAGAAGGGGGATGTGTTAACCGTGGCGCAGATCGCGGGGATCACCGCCTCCAAACGGACCTCGGACCTGATCCCGTTATGTCATCCTTTGCCTCTCACTCAGGTGGATGTCGATCTCGCCCTCGACGACTCACTCCCGGGCGTGGTCATTACAGCGACAGCGAAAACCATCGGCAAGACCGGTGTGGAAATGGAAGCGTTGACTGCGGTCTCTGTGGCGGCGCTGACGGTGTATGATATGGCAAAAGCCGCCGAGAAGACCATGCGCATCCAGAATATTCGCCTGGTTGAAAAGCATGGTGGGCAAAGTGGTGATGTTGTGAATGAATAAAGGGTAAAAATCTTTAGAGGTGCAAATGGACTATCAACCGATCAATATTCAAGAAAAGTTTTATAAGTTTTCGAGCCGCTGGTTCCCGAAGATTATCGCTCAGATGAATGACTATCACATCAAGCTCGCCAAGGTGATGGGAGAATTTGTCTGGCACAGTCACCCGGAGACCGACGAGATGTTCCTGGTGATCGATGGAAAATTGGATATTCATTTCCGGGATGGGAAGGTGACCCTGCACGCTGGTGAACTCTATGTGGTTCCCAAAGGCGTGGAGCACAAACCTTTCGCCGAAGAAGAATGTCACATTTTGTTGATCGAACCCGCAGGGACTGTCAATACCGGCAATATCGTTGATGAGAAAACCGCCCCTACTGGCGTCTGGATATAGAGGATTATGAATCGTATCAAGCTATTATTTTTTGCCACCATCCGTGACCGCGCAGGGACGAAGACCCTGGAGATGGAGATCCCTGAGCAGATGACCGTGCAGGGATTGAAGGACAAGCTTGCCAGCGATATGCCGAAGCTCAAGGAGTCCATGTCAAGTGTATTGATTACGATCAACCGAGAGTACGCCTTCGATGAAGCCGTTGTCCCGCCGAATGCGGAGATCGGCATGTTCCCGCCGGTGAGTGGAGGATAATTGCTACCTGAGCCGTCCTCGGCGCAGGTATTCGCCGCCGAGGACGGCGGTGAAAGCATCTTGATTATGACCTACCCAACTATTTTTTCCATTACCGAAGACGAGATCGATCTGAACGATTTACTCGCACAGATCACGCTCACCTCCACGGGGGCGGCGGCGATCTTTACCGGCATGGTGCGCGGCGAGACTGCGCGCGGCGACGCCCACGACACGGAATATCTCGAGTACGAAGCCTACATCCCGATGGCAGAAGCGAAGATGAAACAAGTGGCGGATGAGATCCGGGCGAAGTGGCCCGTCATCGAAGGGATTGCCATCGTACAGCGCATCGGCAAGCTTTACCCGAAGACACCTACGGTGTTGATCGCCTGTACTGCCGCACATCGCGATACGGGCGTCTTTGAGGCGGCGCGTTATGGCATCGACCGCTTGAAGGAGATCGTGCCGATCTGGAAGAAGGAAGTGAGTCCCGGTGGTCAATTTTGGGTGGAGGGTGATTACATTCCGAAGCCGGGGGAATGATCAAGATATGATCCTGCACCTTGAGACGCCTCGTCTCAACCTCCGTCCATTTCAGGAGTCGGACCTGGAGGCTTTTCTTGCCTATCGTAATGACCCGGACGTGGCGCGCTATCAGAGTTGGGATATACCGTATCTGCCTGAGAAGGGATCGCAGTTCATTGATCTCATGAAGATGTCTGACCCGACCAGCCAGGGAGAATGGTATCAAGTAGCGGTGGAGCTCAAGCCTACGGGGGAGCTGATCGGGGATGTGGCGTTTTGTACCATGCTGCATGATGAAAAGCAGGCATTGATGGGGTACAGCCTGGCGCGTCCATATTGGCATCACGGATACGCATTTGAAGCAGTGGGATGTTTGCTCCAGTATTTGTTTGATGAACGCGGCTTACATCGTGTGGTCGCTGAATGCGATATGGAGAATGTTGCTTCGTGGAAGCTGCTCGAAAAGTTGGGTTTTCGGCGGGAGGCGCATTTGGTTGAGAATATCTTTTTCAAGGGAACGTATGGGAGTGAATACCACTATGCCTTGCTGAGGCGGGAGTGGCAGAAGCGCCCCTGAAACGGAGGCAGCTACCGGCTGGGAAAGAGGCGCAGCTAGTCCATTTGGGGCGTGACGTGTAGGCGAATCCGGGGTTTCTAGTATATCGAAAGTCCAATATTCATTGTGAGGAATTAATGGAAAAAATCGTTATAACTGGAATGGGTACGGTCAATCCGCTGGGGTTGACGGTCGAAGAATCGTGGAAGAACGCGGTCAACGGGGTGTCGGGCGTGGGTCCGATCACATTGTTCGCCCCGGCATCCTTGAATGTCCATTTTGCGGCGGAAGTGAAGGGCTTTAATCCCGACCAATACATGGACGCCAAGGAAGCGCGGCGACGGGACCGCTTCGAGCAGTTGGGCACCGCCGCAGCGAATCAGGCGATTGAAAATTCGGGCATCGAGGTCACCGAAGCCAACAGCGGGCGCATCAGTGTGCTGGTTTCCTCTGCCATCGGCGGCATCAAATCCTTGAGCGACGCAGTCATCACGAATTACACGGAAGGTCCACGGCGCGTGAGTCCGTTTTTGATCCCGATGCTGATGCCCAACGGTGCGGCAGGGATGATCGCCATCGATCACCAGATCAAGGGACCGTGCTTTTCGGTCGCTTCGGCTTGTGCCTCCGGCGCGGATGGGATTGGCATGGCGCTGTTGATGTTGAAGGCCGGCATGATCGATGCAGCAGTGACAGGCGCGGCGGAGATGACGATCTGTTCGGTGGGCGTGGCGGCGTTTGACCGGGTGGGCGCCATGTCGCGCCGCAACGATAATTATTCGATGGCGCCCCAGCCGTTCGATAAGAACCGCGATGGGTTGGTGATGGGTGAAGGTGCGGCGGTGCTTGTGCTCGAACGCGAGTCAGATGCCAAGAAGCGCGGTGCGACCATTCTGGCGGAACTGGCTGGCTATGGCGCCACTGCAGATGCCTTCCATGTGACGGCGCCGCATGAGCATGGAGCCGGTGGCGCGGCGGCGATGAAGATGGCGCTGGCGTCTGCCCGGGCGACCGTGGATGACCTGGGATACATTAACGCGCATGGCACTGGTACGATGTTGAATGACCAGTCTGAGACGAGAGCCGTCAAAGCTGCCTTTGGTGAGAAAGCCTATCAGATACCGATCTCGTCCACCAAATCGATGACGGGGCATATGATGGGTGCCACGGGCGCGCTGGAGGTGATCTTCTGCGTGCAGGCGATCCGTGATGGCGTCCTGCCGCCGACCATCCATTATGAGACGCCTGATCCTGAATGCGATCTGGATTACATCCCCAACCAGGCGCGCGAGAAGAAGATCGATCTTGCCATCAGCAACGCCTTTGGTTTTGGCGGGCACAACTCTGTGTTGGCTATTCGGAGATATTCCTAAAACCTACTTAGCCACAGAGAGCACAGAGCCCATTGAGATTTCTCAGAGTTCTCTGTGTGCTCTCCCGAAGGACATCGGGACGATGTGTGGCTAAAGCTCTCGAAGATTTCGCTTGTATAACTCGAAAATGCGTGTTATAATCCGCCGTCGCTCAAAAAACGAATACATCAAAACGTAAGGAAGAAAGACAATGGCAGATATCATCAAGGCTCTCGAAGCCAAACAAAATGAAAAAATTCCCGCACTGGCTCCCGGTGATACCGTTAGCGTACACGTCAAGATCAAAGAAGGCGACCGCGAGCGCATTCAGGAATTCAAGGGCATCCTCATTCGCCTCCGCAAGGGTGGCAATGACTCATCCCTCACCGTTCGCCGCATGGCTTCGAACGGCATTGGCGTCGAGCGCACTTTCCTGCTCCGCTCTCCGCGTGTGGATAAGGTCGTGGTGGAACGCCACGGTCAGGTCCGCCGAGCCCAGCTGTACTTCATGCGCAGCCGCACCGGCAAATCCGCCCGCCTCAAACAGAAGTTTGACTAATTACGGCAATCAGACCCTAAAGGTTTCCAAAACCTTTAGGGTCTTTTTTTATTTTACCTGTCCTGCAGGTTAACGTTGAAGCGTCATGCTTCTCGGAGAAACCTGCGGGACGTTTTATAATACAGGTATGAAACCAATCATCGGAATTACCACCTACCGCTCTACAAATTCCTACGGTCAACCGATCATCCTTTTACAACACTCCTATGTCCGTGCCGTCATGCAGGCGGGAGGTGTGCCTGTTTTGATCCCCTCATCTATAGCTGATGAGGGATGGGATGCTCTCTATTCCCGGTTGGATGGCGTTCTTTTCTCAGGCGGCGGGGATATTTCCCTCGACTTTTCCCCCGGCGATCCGCATCCCCGCATCGATGATGTGGACCTGGCGCGTGATTCCGTTGAATTGAAAATGGTCCAGGCTGCCGCATCAGATGGCAAACCCTTCCTCGGCATCTGCCGCGGATGCCAGGTGGTCAACGTCGCCCTCGGCGGGACGCTGTACACACATATCCCAGACCAACTGCCCAACGCCCTCGACCATTCCTACCCCGGTAACAAGCGCATGGTGCTGGTCCATGAAGTTAAGATCGAAGAAGGGACGCGTTTCTCCGAGATCTTCGGTCAGCCTATTGTCGGGGTCAACAGCCTGCACCACCAGGGACTAAAAGATATCGCGCCTTCACTCCGCGTGGCAGGTCACGCCCCGGATGGATTGGTGGAAGCTATCGAACTGCCCGAGCATCCCTTTGGTCTCGCCGTGCAATGGCATCCCGAATGGCTCACCGACCAGGAATGGACGAGAAATCTGTTCAGGAAGTTTGTGGAAGCGGCGGAGGAATCTTAACCTAGCGGGGTACGATGACAAATGCCTTAGTCTATTTGTCTCTGTTCTTCATGCTGATCTGTTTCCTGGGCGCTTCGTTTGGCTTCGACCTACGAAAGCGCAGAAACTGGTTATTTAT
>Ga0210377_10002504_pt1 | contig 16062 bp, 17 predicted proteins | sample PLM4_65_b1redo_FD_155480 | JGI IMG/M metagenome (GOLD analysis project Ga0210377, IMG submission 155480) | Groundwater sediment microbial communities from an aquifer in East River, Colorado, USA - PLM4_65_b1 redo | ecosystem: Environmental > Terrestrial > Soil > Riparian zone | place: USA: East... | reverse complement strand
TCTCGGCGGCGCTCGACGGCGCCACCGGCTTCGTGTACCTGATCTCGCGGCTGGGGGTCACCGGGCGCCGCACCGAGATCAACGCGGCGCTCGAGCAGCAGGCGCAAGCGGTGCGCGCCCGCACCGACCTCCCCCTCGCCGTGGGATTCGGGATCGGCGACGGCGAGCAGGCCCGCTCCGTGGCCCGGTTCGCCGACGGCGTGGTGGTAGGCAGCGCACTGGTCGAGCGGCTGGGCCGCGGGCTCGAGCCGGCCCGGGCGCTGATGGCTGAGCTCCGCACCGCGCTCGACGCGGTCCCGGTCCCGTGACCGGGCGCGCGGGCGACCGCATCGTGCTTCGCGGGATGCGGTTTCACACCCGGGTGGGCCTCCTGCCTCACGAGGAGCACGTGCCCCAGCCGCTGGAGCTGGACCTCACCGTCTGGCTGCCGCTCCACCCGGTGGGGAAGACCGATTCGCCCAGCCAGCTGGTGGACTACCGCAACTTGTACGGGATCGTGGCCGACGTCGTCGGGACCAGCCCCCACCGGCTCCTCGAGGCCCTGTGCGAGAAGATCGCGGCCCGGGTGCTGACCACCATCCCGGCCATCACCCGGGTGCAGGTGGCCGCCCGCAAGCCGCACGCCCCCATTCCGGGTCCGCTGGATCACGTCGAGGTGGTGATCGAGCGGCACCGCGATGCCTGAGGAGTGGGCCTTCGTGGCGCTCGGGTCCAATCTGGGAGATCGCACCGCCTACCTGCGCCAGGGCCGCCAGGCACTGGCCGCGCTGTCCGACACCCGGGTGGTGGCGGCGTCCCGGATCGAGGAGACCGCGCCCCTTGGCCCTCCGGGCCAGGGCCCGTACCTGAACCAGATGGTGCTGTTGCGCACGGGCCTTTCGTCCCGCGACCTCCTCGCGGCGTGCCACGCCATCGAGCGCGACGCGGGTCGGGTGCGGGGCGCGCCGTGGGCGCCGCGCACGCTCGACCTGGACCTGGTGCGATACGGCGACCAGCGGATGAACGACCCCGACCTGACCCTGCCGCACCCGGAGCTGGACCGCCGGGACTTCTGGCAACGTGAACTCGAGGAGCTCGAGCCGCATGCCCGGTGACGCCACGCGGGTCACGACCCGCACGCTGTCGGAAATGAAGCGCGGAGGGCGCCGCATCGTGGCCCTCACGGCCTATGACGCGCTGTTCGGCCGCCTGGTGGACGAGGGCGGCGTGGACATCATCCTGGTGGGCGACTCGGTGAACACCGTGCTGTGCGGCCAGTCCACCACGCTGTCGGCCACGCTGGAACAGATGATCTACCACACGCGCATCGTGCGGGCCGGCGTGGAGCGCGCGCTGCTGGTGATCGATCTCCCATTCCTCACGTACCAGGTCTCGGTCGAGGACGCCAAGCGGAACGCCGGGCGCGCGCTGCAAGTCACCGGCGCCGAGGCCGTGAAACTGGAGGGCGGCGCGCCCATCGTGCCCACGGTCCACGCCCTGGTCGAGATCGGCATTCCGGTCATGGGCCACCTGGGGTTCACCCCCCAGTCGGTGCACGCGCTGGGAGGCGCGCGGGTGCAGGGTCGGGAGGCGGGCGCCGCCGAACGGCTGGTCCGGGACGCCCACGCCCTGGCCGACGCGGGCGTCTTTGCGCTGGTGCTCGAGCTGGTGCCGGCGCCGCTCGCCGAGCGCGTCACGGCCGAGGTCCCGATTCCCACCATCGGCATCGGGTCGGGGCCCGGCTGCGACGGCCAGGTACTGGTGCTGCACGACATGCTGGGCCTGAACGAGCGGTTCAAGCCCAAATTCCTCAAGCGCTACGCCAATCTGGCCGACGAGGTGCGTGCCGCCGTCCGCGCCTTTGCCGACGACGTGCGCGAAGGTCACTACCCCGACGCCGAGCATAGCTTTCGCGCGTGATCGAGCTGACCACCATCCAGGACATGCGGGAGTGGAGTCGGGCCCGCCGCGCCGGCGGCGGCCGGGTGGGCTTCGTGCCCACGATGGGGTTTCTCCACGAGGGGCATTTCCAGCTGGTGGACCGGGCCCGGGCCGAGGCCGGCGCGGTCGTCCTGTCGGTGTTCGTGAATCCCACCCAGTTCGGACCGGCCGAGGACTTCAGCCGGTATCCGCGCGACCTCGCCCGCGACCGGACCGGCGCCGCCGCGCGCGGCGTGTCCTGCCTGTTCGTGCCGCTGGTCGAGGAGATGTACCCGCGGCCGGGGGTCGTCACGGTCCAGCCGGGCCCGCTGGCGGACCACCTCTGCGGACCGCGCCGGCCGGGACACTTCGCCGGCGTGCTCACCGTGGTGGCCAAGCTGTTCCACATCGTGGAGCCGGACATCGCGGTGTTCGGCCGGAAAGACGTCCAGCAGGCGCTGCTCATCCGCCGGATGGCCGCCGATCTCGACCTCCCGACGACGGTTTCGATCGCGCCCACCACGCGCGCGGCCGACGGACTGGCCTTGAGCTCGCGGAACGGGTACCTGTCTTCCGAGGAGCGGCGCGCGGCCGGGGCGATCCCCCGCTCGCTCGACGCCGGCCACGCCGCCTTCTCGCGGGGCGAGCGGCGGGCGGGGACGGTGCTCGCCGCCGCGCGCGCCGCGCTGGCCGCGGAGCCGGCGCTCGAGGTCGAGTACCTCGAAGCCGTGGACCCCGACCGGCTGGCCCCGGTGGACGCGGTGGAGGCGGACACGATCCTTGCGCTGGCGGCCCGCGCCGGCCGCACCCGGCTCATCGACAACATCATCCTGGGGCAGGGAACCGCCGCCGATGCTCGCGTCGCGCGCTGACGCGCCGCCCCCGCTCCCCGACTGGGCCCAGGTGACGGCAGCCCGCCGGGCCCACATCCGCCGGGTGGCGCTGCTCCTCGACCAGTGGGCCCGGGCGCTGGCGGTGGACGCCGGAGAGCGGGCGCGCTGGCTCCGCGCCGCCGTGCTGCACGACGCGCTCAAGGATGCCCCCGAGGAGGTCGTCGCGGCCCTGGCCCAACCCCGCCTGGGCCCGCCCGCGCTCTGGCACGGGCCGGCCGCGGCCCGTCGCGCCGCGCACGAGGGCGAGCGGGACGCGGGCGTGCTCGACGCCGTGCGCTACCACTCGGTCGGCTATGCGGGGTGGGACCAGGTCGGCCGCATGCTCTACCTGGCCGATTTCCTCGACTCGGGACGGCGCTTCGACGCCAACCAGCGACGCCTCTGGGCCGCGCGGGTCCCGGCCGACCCGATGATCGTGCTCCGGGACGTAGCCCGGGCCCGGATCGAACGCGGCCTCCGGAAGGGCTGGCCGCTCCTGCCCGAAACGGTGGAGTTCTGGAACGCGCTGTCGTGAAGTGGGTGGCGGGCGGGCTCGCGCTGGCGGGCATCGCCGTGCTGGCCTGGTGGCTGGCGATCCGGGGCGACACGCCGGGCGACATCGCCTATCCCGTCCCGGGGGAGCGTTTCCCCAGCACCGTCGAGGTGCTGAACGGCACGAGCGTGGACGGGCTGGCGCGGGAGGTGACGCAGCGGCTCCGGCGGCGCGGCGTGGACGTCGTCTATTTCGGATCGGCGGCGGGAGAGCCGGTGGACCGCACGCTGGTGATCGTGCGGCGCGGGGACAGCGCGACCGGGGTCGCGGTGCGGTCGGTCCTAGGCCTGGGTCGCGTCGTCCTGGAGCCCGACCCGCGCCTCCTCCTCGACGTCACCATTCTGCTCGGCGCCGACGCGGCCGGCGTCCACCGCGACCCGTAGCTGCCCACAGGCCGCGGCGATGTCGAGGCCGCGGCTCCGCCGCACGGTGGCGTTGGCGCCCAGCCGGCGCAGCTCCGCCGCGAAGGCCGTGATGACCGCCGGCGGCGTGGGCTCGAGTCCGGGCGCACCGCCGGGGTGCAGGGGCAGCAGATTCACGTGCGCGCCGAGTTCGCGGGCCAGTCCCGCCAGGGCCCGCGCGTCCTCCGTCTGATCGTTCCGTCCCCGGATCATCACGTACTCGAAGGTGACCCGCCGGGCAAAGGCGCGCAGCGCCTCGGTGACCGCGGGCAGCGGGTATTTCCGCTCCACCGGCATCAGCCCGGCGCGGCGCTCGCTCGCCGGCGAATGCAGCGACCACGCGACCTTGAACTGCTCCGGCCGGGCGGCCAGCTTCGCCAGTCCGGGCACCAGTCCCACCGTGCTCACCGTGATGTGCCGGGCGCCGATTCCGAATCCCTCCGGGTCGTTGAGAATCGACAGGGCGATATCCACCGCGGGCCAGTTGTGCAGCGGTTCGCCCATGCCCATGAACACCACGTTGGTAGGCCGTTCCCCGCCGGGCTCGAGCAGGAGCTCGCGGACCTGGGCGGCGATCTCGGAGGGAGCGAGATGGCGGCCGAAGCCCATGCGGCCGGTGGCGCAGAAGACGCACCCGAAGGCGCAGCCCGCCTGGGACGACACGCACAGCGTGCGGCGGCGCCCCTCGGGGATGAGGACCGACTCGATGGCGGCGCCGTCGCCGAAGCGCCAGAGGAACTTGACGGTGCCGTCGGTCGACGCCTGCCGCGCCGCCAGTGCGGGCCGGGGCACCGGATGCTCCGCCTCGAGCGCCTGCTGGAGCGCGCGGGGCAGGTCCGTCGCGTCGGCCCAGGCGGCCACCGGCCGTTGCCACAGCCGGGCCGCGATCTGACGAGCGCGGAACGCGGGCTCGCCCCGGGCCGCGACCCAGGCGGCGATGGCATCGGCCGCGTCGGCCGGCCGCAGGTCCCACCAGCTCATCGGAGGACGCCCGCGCTCAGGCCGATGCGATAGGTCGCGCCCACGTCGTTGATGCCGGATCCGCGAGTGGCGGCGATCACGTAGCGACCCGCGCGGAACGCCAGCCCCATCGCGAACCGCCAGTTCGACCGGTCGTACGCCGCCTCGCGCTGGAATCCGGCGTCCACCCGCAGCCGGTCGCCAAAGGCCAGGCCGCCGCTCAGATTCTGCTCGATCGCGCCGGTGCCCCGCACGTCCAGTCCATAGCGGGCAATGACCACGGCCGGCGCGCCCCACACGTGCGACGTCCCGATCCGGCACTCGCCGGCCAGGAAATAGTCGGTGGTAGGGCGCTTTTCGAGACGTGGCGTGGCGAAATGGGTGGCTGCGGCGACGGCGAACGGCCCCAGCCCCTCGATCCGGAACCCGACATCCAGCGTGACACCGTCTTCCGCCCGCGCGTCGAGCCGCGCGTCGTGGAACCGGAGCTGTGCGCCGAGCGCCGCGGGCCCGACCGACGTGCCGGCGACCACCCCGAGGAACTGGGCGTAGACCGGGATTTCCCCTTCGCTGATCGGGGACGACGTGGTCCGCACCAGGTCGCCGACCGACACCCGGCCCGCGCCGACGCCGACGCTGGCGACCCGGCCCAGGCGGTAGGTGAGGGCGGCGAGCACGCCGCTCAGGTTCACCACTTCCGGCGTGTGCAGCACCTCGACGCCGCCGGCGAGGCCACCGGCGTCGCGGACCGCGGCCGGGTTCCAGAACACGCCCGTCGGGCCGCGTTCCAGCGCGGCGGGACTCGCGAGGGTGACCCCCACCACCCGCCAGAGCTCGGCCCACTCAGGCGCCTGGGCACCCGCGGGCCGCGCCGTCGCGACGGCGAGCGTCAGGAGAGCGACGACCGGCTTCACCGAGGAACGTTGAACCCGGTGAAAATGCCTGTCAAGGCGCAGCTTGCTGCCCCCCTCCGATGCCATTATGTTCAGCGGATGCATACACTTGCGCGCCTCCGGCCGTGCTACTCTCCCAGCTCCTGACCCCCCAGAGAATCCGGGTTCCGATCGTCGGCACCGACAAACCATCAGTACTCCGGGAGTTGGTGGAGGCCGTCGCCGATGGCGACACGAGTCAGGTTCAGGATCTGCTCGAGGCCGTGAGCGAGCGCGAGGCGGTGCTCTCCACCGGAGTGGGGTACGGGGTGGCGCTCCCCCACGGGCGTTCGCCCCGGGTGGACGAGTTGCGGGTGTCGGCGGGCGTCGCGCCGCGGCCCATCCCGTACGACTCTCTGGACGGCGAGCCGGTGCGCCTGTTCTTTCTCTTGGTGGGGCCGGAAAGCGAAGCGGGGGCGCACGTGAAGGCCCTGAGCCGGATCACGCGGCTGGTCCGGCTGCAGCCTCTGCGCGAGCGGCTGCTGCAGGCACGCACCGGCGAGGAGTTTCACCGGCTGCTTCGCGAGGCGGAAGGGTTGTGAGGCCATGACGGCGACGGCCCTGCGATCGCACCGCTGCGGCGCGCTCCGCGCCGAGCACATCGGGCAGCGGGTCCGGTTGGGCGGCTGGGTGCATCGGCGGCGCAACCTGGGCGGCCTGTTCTTCCTCGACCTGCGGGACCGCGACGGGCTGGTGCAGGTGGCGTTCGGCCCGGACTGGACCGACCGCGACTCGCTCGGGCTGATCGACCGGCTCACTGCGGAATCGGTGGTGCTGGTGGAGGGCGAAGTGCGCGCCCGGCCTGCGGGCCAGGCCAACCCCGACCTGCCCACCGGCGAGGTCGAGGTCCGGGGCGATCGCCTCACGCTGGTCGGGCCGGCGCCGGCCGAGCTGCCCATTCCGGTCTGGCGCACCAAGGGCGAGGCCCTGCCCGCCGAGGAGCTGCGGCTCCAGCACCGGATCCTGGATCTGCGCCGGCCCGAGCTGCAGCAGAACTTCCTGCTGCGGCACCGGCTGCTCCAGTGCACCCGGCGGACGCTGTCGGACCTCGGGTTCGTGGAGGTCGAGACCCCCATCCTCACCAAACCGACCCCGGAGGGCGCCCGCGACTACCTGGTGCCGTCGCGGATCCACCCCGGGCACTGCTACGCGCTGCCGCAGTCGCCGCAGATCTACAAGCAGCTACTGATGATGGCGGGGTTCGACCGCTACTTCCAGATCGCGCGGTGCTTCCGGGACGAGGACCTCCGGGCCGACCGCCAGCCGGAGTTCACCCAGATCGACATCGAGGCGTCGTTCGTCACGCCCGAGGACGTCTACCGCGCGGTCGAGACCGTGCTCGCGGCCCTCTGGGCCGAGGTCGGCCACGAGATCGCGAGCCCGTTTTTCCGGCTGAAGCATCGGGACGCCATGGAGCGGTTCGGCACCGACAAGCCCGACCTCCGGTACGGCTTCGAGCTGGTGGATCTCACCCCGCCGCTCACGGGCCGCGGGTTCCGGGCGTTCGACGAGGCGGCGGCCGCGGGCGGGCGGGTGCGCGCGATCCGGGTGCCGGGCGGGGCCGCGCTGTCGCGCAAGGACCTGGACGAGCTCACCGCCGCGGCCAAGCTGGGCGGGGCCGGCGGACTGGCGACGGCCAAGGCGCAGAACGGGGCGCTCACCGGCCCGCTCGCCAAGCTCGAGGGGGCGTCGGCCGAGCTGTTCGGCCTCAGGGAAGGCGATCTCCTGCTGGCCACGGCCGGGCGGGATCCGATCACGTCGGCGGCGCTGGACAAGGTGCGCCAGGGCGTGATCCGGCGGCTCCAGCCCCGTCCCGCGGGCGCGCACGCGTTCCTCTGGGTCGAGGAGTTTCCGCTGTTCGAGCCCGACCCGGCGACCGGCGCGCTGGTGTTTGCCCATCACCCCTTCACGGCGCCGGATCCCGACGACCGGGATCGCTTCCTCGCGGGCGCGGCCGAAGGGATCCGCGCCCTACACTACGACGCGGTGTACAACGGCCACGAGCTGGGGAGCGGCTCCATCCGGATCACCGATCCGCGCGTGCAATTCCGGGTGTTCGAGGTGCTGGGGATCAGCCCCGACGACGCCCGGCGGCGGTTCGGCTTCCTGCTCGACGCGCTGGCCTGCGGCGCGCCGCCGCACGGCGGGTTCGCGGTCGGGTTCGACCGCGTGGCCATGTTCCTCGCCGGGGGCGAGAGCCTGCGGGACGTGATCGCCTTCCCCAAGACGACTCAGGCGCGCGCGCTCTACGAGGACGCGCCGGCGCCGGTGTCGGCGGACGAGCTGGCCGCCCTGCATTTGCGGGTGATGCCGTGACCGACGTGACGCACCGAGTGTCGGCCGAGGGCGCCGACATGCTGTCCCTGGCCGGGGTCAACGATCACAACCTGATCGAGCTGGCCCGGGTCACGGGCACGCGGGTCACCCTGCGGGGCGATCAGCTGGTGCTGGTGGGCGCGCTCGAGGCGGTCGAGCGGGCCACGCGGCTGGCCACGGCCCTGGTGGATCGGGCCCGCTCGGGCGACGTGGTGACCCCGGACGAGCTCGAGCACCTGCTGGCCCATGGACCCGAGGCGGTGGACCGCTCCAACGGGGACCTCCGAGTCGTGCTGCCGGGGATCCGCAAGGTGGTCCAGCCGCGCACGCCGGGACAGCGCGAGTACGTCCAGGCCATCCGGGACCACGAGATCGTGATCGGCGTCGGGCCCGCGGGCACCGGCAAGACCTACCTCGCGGTGGCGCTCGGCGTCGAGTTCCTGGCCCGCAAGCTGGTGCGCCGGGTGGTGCTGGCCCGGCCCGCGGTGGAGGCCGGCGAGCGCTTGGGCTTCCTGCCCGGTGACCTCCAGGCCAAGGTCGATCCGTACCTCCGCCCGCTGTACGACGCCCTGGAAGACCTGATGCCGATCGAGCGGATGCAGCGCGCGCTCGAAACCCGGACCATCGAGATCGCGCCGCTCGCCTACATGCGGGGGCGCACGCTGTCGGACGCGTTCGTGATCCTGGACGAGGCGCAGAACGTGACCGGCGGGCAGATGAAGATGTTCCTCACCCGGCTGGGCCTCAACTCGCGGGCCGTGGTCATCGGCGACAAGACGCAGATCGACCTGCCCGCGCGCGAGGACTCGGGACTGGTGCAGGTCGAGCGCATCCTGCCCGGCATCGACGGCGTGGCGTTCTGCTACCTCGACGAGCGGGACGTCGTCCGGCACCGGCTAGTGCGCGAAATCATCCGCGCCTACTCCGAGGACCAGGGCGGATGAGCGAGCGCCGGAGCGTGGTGGTGGCATTGGAGCCGCCGCCCCTGCGCCTCCCGCGGGGCGTGGGGTACCACCTGGCCCGTTGGGCCCCCGTGCTGGTGCTCGCGGTGCTGACCTTCGCCCTGTACCCGGTGACCGGGCGGTTCGACGCCCCGCTGCTCGAACCCGGCGAGGTGGCGCCGCGCGACGTGGTCGCCCCCTTCGATCTCGAGGTGCCGAAGGCGGCGGGCGAGGTCGCGCGCCAGGCGCAGCAGCTGGCGGCCACGGTGCGCCCCATCTACGAGGTGCGTCCCGGAGCGGTGGACTCCGCCCTGGGCGTCGCCGCCCAGCTCTTCGCCGCGCTCGACGGCGCGGGGACCGCCGCGGCCCTGATCGACTCGGCCCAGGTCCGGGGCGTCCGCCTGACCCTCGAGGAAGCGTCGTTCCTACTGGAGGGCGACCGCCGGGCCGCATTCCGGCGCGGGGTGGACGAAATGCTCCGCCGCGAGCTGGCGCGGGGGATCACGGGATCGGGTGTGCTCGAGGCCGAGCCGGCCCCGGACGTCGTGGTCCGCGCGGGCGGGCGGGAACGGGTGGTGCCCCGCGCCGCGGTCCCCGCCTACCAGCAGTTCCTCGAGCGGCGGGCCTCGCACCATCCCACGCCCGATTGGTCCGTCGGCGACCAGATCTTCGTGAAGCTCCTGGCCGCGGGGTTCCGGCCCAGCCTGGTGCCCAACACCGCGGAGACGGAGCAGCTGCGCGCCGAGCTGCGCGCGTCAGTGGACCCGGTGAAGGATCGCGTCCGGCAGAACGAGCTGATCCTGGGCGCGCACCAGCTGGTGACGCCGGAGGCGCACGAGCGGCTGATGGCGCTCCGGACCGAGCTGGTCCGCCGGGGCGGGACCGAGCGTAGCTTCACGTCGGCCGTGGGCCAGATCCTGACCAACGCGCTGGTCCTGTCCATTTTCTGGCTCCTGCTGCTCCTCTACCGGCGCGAGTCGTACAGCCGCCTCCGCCACGTGCTGCTCTTCGCCATCCTGTTCGGCATCGTGATCCTGGGCGCCGCCATCAACTTCCGCTTCGTGTCGGAGGCGCCCGAGCTGATCCCCATCCCGTTCGCGGCGATGCTGCTCACGGTGCTGTTCAGCGGCCGGGTGGCCATGCTGGGCGCCGCCGTGCTGGCGGTGCTGCTGGCCTCGCAGCCGGTGTACGGCTCGGCCGGCGCCCTCGACCTGGCACTGCTGGGTGGCGTGGGCGCGGCCATGGGCATCCGCGTGGTGCGGCGCCGCACCCATCTCCTCACCACGATGGCCATCGTGGCCGCGGCGTTCGCGGTGTCCGCTCTGGCGGTCGGCCTGCAGCTGGGCTGGTCGGTGGGCGAGATCGGCGCCAGCGCGCTCCGAGGCTCGGTGAACGCCGTGGTGTCGGCGGCCATGGTGGGCGTGGCCCTGCCGCTCTGCGAGGGGTTCGCCGGAATCACGACCGACCTCACCCTGCTCGAGCTATCCGACCCGACGCACCCGCTGCTGCGCCGGCTGGCCACCGAGGCGCCCGGCACCTACGCCCACTCGATCGCCATGGCCAACCTCTGCGAGGCGGCCTGCAACGCCATCGGGGGCAACGGCCTGCTGGCGCGGGTCGGCTGCTACTACCACGACGTCGGCAAGATCGCCAAGCCCCAGTTCTTCGTGGAGAACCAGGCGCCGGGCGTGAACCCGCACGACAAGCTCAAGCCCGACGTGTCGGCGCAGATCATCCGCAACCACGTGAAGGACGGGCTCGCGCTGGCCGGGGAGGGCCGGCTGCCCGACGTGGTGCAAGCGTTCATCCCCGAGCATCACGGCACGGCCGAGATCAGCTATTTCCTCGACCGGGCCCGGTCGCTCGGGACCGGGGAGCCGGCGGCGGAGCTGTACCGCTACCCGGGCCCACGCCCGCGGTCGGTGGAGACCGCGGTGGCCATGCTGGCGGACGGCGTCGAGGCCGCGCTTCGCGTGCTGGACGATCCCACGCCGGAGAAGGTCCGCGAGGCGATCGACCACCTGGTGCGGCAGCGCATCGAGGCGGGGCAGCTGGCCGAGGCGCCCTTGACCCTGGCCCAGCTGGACCGGGTCAAGGAGGAATTCGTTCGGGTATTGTCGGGCGTGTACCACAATCGGATCGACTATCCGCCAGCGGCCGGTGGGATCAGCGCGGAGTGGACGGCCGCCCAGGCGTGAGGTGCGCCTCACGGACGCGGGACGGTCGCCGGCCCCCGCGGCCGTCCGGCGCGCCGTGCGTCTGGTGCTCGCGCGCGAGTACCCGGGGCCGGCCGTGATCGAGGTGACGATGCTCTCGAGTCAGCGGATGCGGGCGCTCAATCGGCGCGCCTTTGGCCGGGACCGCGCCACCGACGTCATCGCGTTCGGGATGCGCCACGGCGAGACGCTGGTGGGCGACGTCTACGTCTGTCCCGCCGTGGCGCGGGGCTCGGCCGCCCGACTCGGCATCTCGCCCTCCGAGGAGGTGCTCCGGCTGGTGGTGCACGGCATCCTGCACGCGCTGGGGTACCGGCATCCCGAGGGGCGGGCCCGCACCCGTTCGGCCATGTGGCGGCGTCAGGAGCGCTACGTCGCGGCGCTCCGGCCCGCGGGAGCCCGATGACCCCACCCTGGACGAGTCTGATCGTCGCGGCCGTGGCGGCGGCCTGGGCCGCCCTGCTGGCGCTGGCCGACCAGGCGCCCGGGGTGACGCCGACCCTGGGCGACCCGCCGCTCGAGCCCCACCGTCCGATCCCGCTGGCGCGGGCGCTCTGGATCGCCCGGACCGCGCTGCTGCTGGTCGCCGCCACCGCGGCGGGGCTCGCGCTGGTCTGGTGGCGCCGCCCCCCCGCCATCGCGGCCGGCTCGCTCCTCACCGCCTGGCTGCTGGTCATCCTGCTGGGCGAAGGCCTCCCCCGTGCCTTCGGCCTGCTGGCCCCGCGCGCCGCCGGCCGTGCCCTGCCGCTCGCCCGCCGGAGCCTCGCCCCGTTCCGGCCCCTGCTGGGCATCATGGCGGCCGCCGACCAGCTGGCCCACCGGCTCCTGCCCTCCCGTCGTGCCCAACCGGGGGTGCTGGGCGCGGCCCAGCGCGACATGCTGCTCGGCGTCTTCTCACTCGAAGACACGACGGTCGAGGACATCATGACCCCGCGCCTCGACATCGTGGCGGTGAGCACCGAGGCCGCCTGGCCCGAAGTCGCGGCCGTGGCCCGGGAAGGCGAGCACACCCGCATTCCCGTGCATCGCGGCAGCCTGGACGACATCGCGGGGATCCTCTACGCCAAGGACCTGGCGCCGGTGCTGGCCGGCACGCGGGAGCGTCCCGAGCAGTGGCACGAGCTGATCCGGCCGGTGCCGTTCGTGCCGGAATCCAAGTCGCTGGCGGCCCAGCTCCGCGACTTCCAGCGCGGCGCCACCCACCTCGCCATCGTGGTGGACGAGTTCGGGGGCACGTCGGGCCTGGTCACGCTGGAGGACGTGCTCGAGGAGGTGGTCGGCGAGATCCACGACGAGTACGACGGGGACGAAGAGCCGGCGATCGAGCGGGAAGGGAACCGACGGTTCTGGGTGGACGGACGGCTCACGCTGGACGACCTGTCGGCGGTGCTGGGCGAGCCCTTCGAGCACGAAGAGGTGAGCACAGTGGGCGGGCTGATTTACTCGGAGCTGGGGCGCGTGCCCCGGCAGGGCGAGCGCCTCCAGATCGGCGGCTTCCGCGTGGTGGTGGAGGAGGTGGTGCGCCGCCGGATCCGCCGGGTCTACCTCGAGCGGGTGGAGCAGGAGCCGCTGGCCGAAGCCGACGTGCTGCCGGCGGTCGAGAAGGAGCCGTTGTGATCGGGTGGATCGCCCTCGGGACCGGACTCGCGCTGGCGGCGGCCGGAACGGTGCTGGCGGTGGGGACCGCGGCGGTGAGCCGCCTGGAGCTGTCGCGCTGGGTGTCCCAGCGCCAGCGCGGCGCCGAGCTGGCGACCGCCCTGCTCGCGGCCCCAGGCACCGTCCTGGGTCCGGCCAACGCGCTGGCCGCCGCCGGCGTCGTGCTGGCCGGGCTGGGCGCCGCCGCCGTCCTCGGCGGCCTGGGCCCGCCCCTGGCGGGCGCCGCGGTGGTGCTTGGGGCGCCCCTGATCGTGGTGCTGGGGCACACGCTGCCCCGCGCCGTGGGACGGCGCTGGGCGGAGCCGATCACCCGCGCCGCCGCGCCGTGGCTCGAGCGCGCGACCACGTTCATGCGACCCATCGTGCCGCACGTCCCGGTCCGGGACGGCGTCGCGGCGCGGGTCCCGCCGGCCGCGGGCACGCCCAGCGACGAGATCGCGGTCATCGCCGGCGTGATCGCGTTCACCGAGCGGCCCATCCGGGAGGTGATGACGCCGCGGACCGCCCTCGTCGCGGTGGAGGAGGGGGCGTCGGTGCGGGACGCGGCGCTGCTGTTCTCGGAATCGGGGTACTCGCGCCTGCCGGTGTTCCGCGACTCGTTGGATCAGATCACCGGCATGGTGTACGTCTTCGACCTGCTGCGGGCCGCCGGCGCCGACCGGCTGCCGGTGCGGCCCGTGCTCGTGGCCCCCACGTCGCGGCGCTGCGCGGATCTCCTCTTCGAGATGCAGCGCGAGCGGCGCCAACTGGCCGTGGCGCTGGACGAGTTCGGCGGCACCGCGGGCATCGTCACGCTGGAAGACCTGCTGGAGGAGCTGGTGGGCGAGATCTTCGACGAGACCGACGCGCCCGGCTGGGCCCCGGCCACCGAGCGCGACCTGCTGGAGCTGGACGGCGCCACCCCGGTCGCCGACGTGGCCGCGCGGTTCGGCACCCCGCTCCCCCGCGGGGCCGAGACCCTGAGCGGGCTCCTGGCGGGACTGGTGGGCCGCATCCCCCAGACCGGCGAGCGCATTCTCGTCGGGCACCTGGAGTTCGACGTCCTCCGCGCCACGCCCACCCGGGTCGAACGGGTGCTGGTGCGCCAGGCCGGCACGGCGCCCATCGTGGTCGGGAGCGGCGCGTGGCCCGCATGATCCGCCTTCGCCGGTACTTCTTCGTCGGCCTGATCGTGATCGCGCCGGTGGGCGTCACGGTCTTCGTGCTCAAGTGGATCTTCGACACCGTGGACGCCATCCTGGGCCGGCCGCTCCAGGCCGCCCTGGGCTTCCACGTCCCCGGCCTGGGCTTCCTGCTGCTCGGGCTGGTGGTGCTCACGGTCGGCTGGATCGTGCACCGCACGGTGGGACGCCGGCTGCTCAACACCTGGAACCGGACCCTGGTCCGGTTCCCGGTCGCGGGCCGGCTGTACAACGCCGCCAGCCAGATCGTGCAGAGCGTGGCGAGCGACAAGTCACGCCTCTTCAAGCGCACGGTGCTCATTCCGTACCCGAAGGAGGGGAGCTGGACGCTGGCGTTCGTGACCAGCGAGGATGCGCCGGTCCTCACCCAGGCCCTGGGCGTCCCGTGCGTCGCGGTGTTCGTGCCCACGCCGCCCAATCCGGCCACCGGGGTGGTGCTGGTGGTCCCCAAGGATCGCCTGATCCCCATCGACATCTCCCTGGAGGAGGCCTTCAAGTTCGTCATTTCGGTGGGCGCCTTCATGCCGTCCTCCGGTGGGGGGGTCAGCCGGCCCCGCGGGCTGGATCTCGAGGACCTGTTCCGCGACCGGAAGACATGACCCCCGGTCTCGCCGAAGAGATGCGGCGAGTGGCCGAAGCCGGAGATGTCGCCCGGTTCCTGCGCTACGCGCGCCAGGTGCATCCCTCGGACCTCTCGGACGTGCTGGCCCAGCTCGACGAGGAGCTGCAGCTGCGGCTGGTCCAGGCCCTCCCCCCCGAGCTGGTCTCCGAGGCGCTGGCCGAGATGGAGGGCGGGGAGCACCCGGAGGAGCTCCTCGCGGCGCTCCGGCCCGAGCAGGCGGCCGGCATCGTGCAGGCGCTGGCCGACGACGACGCCGCCGTGCTGATCCGGGAGCTCCCGGCCGAGGCCGCCAAGCGGATCCTGGCCTCGGTGGCCAACCGGGGCGACCTCGAGCGCCTGCTGGCGTACGAGGCGGATACCGCGGGCGGCCGCATGACCACCTCCGTGGTCACGGTCCCCACGTGGGTGACCCTGGCCGAAGCGCTGGAGTCGGTGCGGGGCCAGTCGGAAGAGATGGACGATTTCTACCAGGTCTACTGCCTGGACCGGGACGGCCGGCTCGCCGGGGTGCTGAGCCTCCAGCGGCTGGTGGTGTCACGCCCCGAGAGCCGGGTCACCGACGTCATGGAGCCGCCCGTCGTGGTCGCGACACCCGAGCAGGACCAGGAGGAGGTCGCGCGGCTCATCGCCCGGTACAACGTGGCCGCCGTGCCGGTGGTGGACCATGTCGGGCGCCTGCTGGGCCGGATCACGTTCGACGACGTGATCGACGTGGTGGAGGCCGAGACCACCGAAGACCTGCTGCGGCTCTCCGGCGTGTCGGCCAACGAAGACCTGGCCGCGCCGTGGCTCCGCTCGGTGCGGGCCCGGCTCCCGTGGCTCTACGTGAACACGGTGACGGCCTTTCTCGCGGCGGCGGTGGTGTACCTCTTCCAGGACACCATCGCCGCGCTGGTCATCCTCACGGTCTACATGCCGATCGTGGCGGGGCAAGGCGGCAACGCCGGCACCCAGGCGCTCGCCGTCACCGTGCGCCGCCTCGCGCTCGGCCTGATTCCGCCGGGCCAGGGGCCGCGGGTGGTCGGCAAGGAGGTCCTGGTCGGCGCCACCAACGGCCTGGCGGTGGGCCTGCTCGTGGGGATCGTGGCCGCGCTGGTGCGGGGAACGCCGATGCTGGGGCTCGTGGTGACGCTCGCCATGTGGGGCAACCTGGTGATCGCCGGACTGGTGGGGTCCATCGTGCCCCTGGTGCTGCAACGGCTGGGCGCGGATCCCGCCGTCTCCAGCTCGGTGTTCGTGACGCCCGTGACCGACGCCTGCGGCTTCCTGCTGCTCCTGGGCCTGGCGTCGGTTATCCTCCTATGAGCTTGCGGCGGCCGCCCGGAGCCCGCGACTTTTCGGCATGACGATCGACGGCCTGCTCGCCGCGTTCCGCTCGCGCGCCGTCCCGGCGCTGGCCCGCGCGATCTCGCTGGTCGAGAATGGGCGCGAGGGATATCTGGACCTGCTCTCGGCGCTCCATCCCGCCGTGGGACGGGCTCACCGCATCGGCGTCACCGGCCCTCCGGGCGCC
>Ga0210377_10002503_pt1 | contig 16066 bp, 18 predicted proteins | sample PLM4_65_b1redo_FD_155480 | JGI IMG/M metagenome (GOLD analysis project Ga0210377, IMG submission 155480) | Groundwater sediment microbial communities from an aquifer in East River, Colorado, USA - PLM4_65_b1 redo | ecosystem: Environmental > Terrestrial > Soil > Riparian zone | place: USA: East... | reverse complement strand
AATCAACCCATCGAGCGTGCCGTTGCCCGCAGTACCGACATCTGTTCCCGCAAAGGTCGAATTATTCGGGCCGATCACGTTGTGGGCATCGCCGCTGGTCAAAACCAGACCGCTACTGAAACTGGCCCCCGGGTTGGCAGAATCGAGAATCCCTGCACCACCGGTAAACGTGCCGGATGCCACCTGGGCGCCCGTGTAATTGATGTTGCTCACCGTGATTCCAGAACTCCCTGCCAGCAGCGCGTTTACCAAGTCAGTCGGGGTTATGCCTTCGTCCAGGGCAGTTACTACCAGGCCGGCATGTGCCATATGCTGCATGACCAAGAACAACGCGCTCGCTACGATTGTTTTCACAGATGCCTTCATGATGGTTTTCCTCTCTGGTTAAATTTCATAAGTTTTGTTCTTGCTTATACACACTTTATAATGAAGCATAGGCCGTGCCACAATCTACATAATAAATATGTCATCGATAATCAATATCTTAGTTGTCATAACAAGAGAAGCCTAATAGTAGGTGTAAAATTATTCGACAAGTAGATATGGGTATTGAGATATGTGGATGGAGCCCAATTGAATTATCACAAGGTACAACCACTCGCTTTATTCTGTTGGTTGTTTTATCTCTAATAACCAACCGGATTGGTAAGGCGTTACTTAGCCGACGATTTATGCAAATCATTTCGACCATCGCCGAACTGCGCGAGCGACTGGGTAATGAACATGCCGTCGCTTTTGTGCCGACCATGGGCAATCTGCATGAGGGACATCTCGATCTGATGCGACTTGCCCGCGTACATGGCAGCTGCGTGGTGGCGAGCATCTTTGTAAATCCGCTGCAATTCGGGCCGAACGAGGATTTCGATCGCTATCCGCGCACGCTGGAATCGGATTGTGAAAAACTGAAGGGTTTGGCGAATGTGGTGTTCGCACCATCGGTCAGCGAAATGTATCCCGCTCAGCAGACCGTGTTCGTCGAGCCGCCGTCGATCGCCAACGAATTATGCGGAGCCAGCCGTCCCGGTCATTTTCGAGGCATGGCGACGGTGGTGCTGAAGTTGTTCAACATCGTGCAACCGCAGGCTGCCGTGTTCGGCAAGAAGGATTATCAGCAGCTGCACATCATCCGCCAGTTGGTCGCGCAGATGAATCTGCCGATACGGATCATAGGCGGGGAAACGGTGCGAGCTCCGGACGGTTTGGCACTCAGTTCGCGCAACCAGTATTTGAGTGAGGCAGAGCGCGGCGTGGCTACTGCCCTGTATCAGATCTTGCAAGGGACAAAACGGGCTATCCTGCAAGGCGCGCGCGATTTTGAACAATTGCAGCAGCGAGCGGTCGAATCACTTGCCGACAGAGGTTGGCGGGTAGAATATGTGGAAGTTCGCAACAAGTCCGACATGCGGCCTGCCGACAGATCGCATCGGGAACTGGTGATACTTGCAGCAGCCAGATTGGGCGATACCCGCTTGATGGATAATATCGAGGTTAGTCTTGCAGACTGATGGGAGCTTCTAGAAATTCGTTTCGCGGGATGGCAGGCTGGACACGGCGATGCGAAGCATGTGGGGCGGGCAGGCCTGCTGCTTCGCGCTCCCGCACCAGGAGGGCTGCGCCCCACCGTGTCGCGCGAGCACCGCAAGGAGCCGCGCAGCGAGCAACGAGACATATCAAGTTGATAGGCGAGGAGTGAGTGAGCACGCGACACCGCGATTCGCCCGGAAAACGAAGTTTCAGTGCAGGCTAACCTTCAGGTTATGTCGTAACTAAAATGAATTTATAGAGGTTCCCTGATTACATGGGCGGGATGGTTACTTGAAGCATGGGTGCGGTATAATCCGTGCATGCTGAAATTGGAGGTGTTCCATGCAAAGAATCATGCTTAAAGCCAAGTTGCACCGGGTGCATGTCACGCATTCCGAGCTGCATTACGAAGGCTCCTGCGCGATCGACGACGATTTGCTGGATGCCGCAGACATCAGGGAATATCAGCAAATCGATATCTACAACATCACCAACGGTGAGCGTTTCACCACTTACGCGATTCGTGCGCAACGCGGTTCGGGCATCATTTCGGTGAATGGCGCGGCGGCCCATAAGGCCGGCCCGGGAGATTTGCTGATAATCGCCAGCTATGCGATGTATTCCGAGCTTGAACTGCAAAGATACCACCCGCAACTCGTTTATGTGGATGATCATAATCGCATCATCGCCAAGCGTGACCGGATACCCGTCCAGGCCGCTTGATCAGTACTCTTCGCAGGTAATTATCAGTATGTTTCGTTGACCGTTGGCCGGTTCGCAGGTAGGATTGCGGGCCTTTATTGCTAAGCGGATTGATCATAATGCGTCGAAAACTGGTGGTTGGAAACTGGAAAATGTACGGCCGACTGAGCCGGAACAAGGCGCTATTGGAAGGGGTGCTGCAGGGAATCAAGGGCCTGAATAATGCCGACTACGGGGTGTGTGTACCTTATCCTTATCTCGCCCAGGTTCAATCATTGTTGCAAGGCAGCAACCTGGCTTGGGGCGCACAGAATCTCAGCCAGCATGAGGAGGGAGCCTTCACGGGTGCGGTTGCCCCCGGCATGTTGGTCGATTTCGGCTGCCGTTATGTCATCATCGGACATTCCGAGCGACGTGCTTTATTTCACGAAAGCAATGATATTGCATCCGCAAAATTCGACGCTGCAATCAAGTCCGGCCTGACCCCGATTTTCTGTGTGGGAGAAACACTGGCGGAGCGCGAAGGCGGTGTCACGGAGCAGATAGTCGCCCGGCAATTGGAAGTGGTTCTGAACCATGCTGGAGTTGCGGCCATCGCGAAAACGGTGATCGCGTATGAACCCGTTTGGGCGATTGGAACCGGAAAAACAGCATCGCCGGATCAGGCTCAGGCGGTTCATGCCTTTATCCGTCAACAGGTTGCGCAATTGGATGGCCAGACCGCGCAAGGCTTGTGTATACTCTACGGTGGAAGTGTGAAGGCGAATAACGCGGCAGAGCTGTTTGCGATGCCCGATATCGACGGCGGCCTCATTGGCGGCGCATCGCTGGTTGCGGAAGACTTCGTGGCGATTTGCCGGGCTGCGCACAACGCGGTGCGGTAACTGCGGAACAACATCAAGTAAAAGTAATATGGAGTAAAGTGTGGAAACATTGGTATGGGTGGTACACGTCATTGCGGCGATAGTGTTGATCGTTCTGGTTCTGTTGCAGCATGGCAAGGGTGCTGATATGGGCGCCGCATTCGGCACAGGTTCGGCAGGAAGTCTGTTCGGCTCGAGCGGTTCAGCGAATTTTCTAAGTCGCAGTACTGCGGTAGCTGCGACGTTGTTTTTTATTACCAGTCTGTCGCTGACTTACATTTCCTCTCATCCTGCGCAGAAACAGGGGGTGATGGATAGGGTAAATCCGGCAGCCACTCAACCGGCCCCAGCCGCGATCAATGCTGCAGATGAGTCGAAATCCAAGGATATTCCGAAATAGATTTCACTTATAAATCTTTGTAGGACATTGCCGATGTGGTGAAATTGGTAGACACGCTATCTTGAGGGGGTAGTGGCGCAAGCCGTAGCAGTTCGAGTCTGCTCATCGGCACCAATACATGGGCTGGCACGCAGTGTCAGCTGGATAACACAAAATTACAAAGTGATTCTGGGTTGTCTCACGAATCACAGGGCAGGCAAGGGGGAGAAGCTCAATGTTGGAAAATTATTTTCCGGTGCTGTTGTTTATCTGTGTCGGGATAGCGATGGGGGTCGTCCCGGTGTTGCTCGGCAAGCTTGCAGGACCATCTCGTCCCGACAGCAAAAAGCTATCCCCTTATGAGTGCGGTTTTGAAGCCTTTGAGGATGCGCGCATGAAATTCGACGTGCGTTATTACCTCGTTGCAATACTGTTCATCCTGTTCGATCTTGAAATCGCTTTTCTCTTCCCCTGGGCGATCGTGCTGAAGGAAATCGGCACATTCGGTTTTGTTTCCATGATGATCTTTCTGGTCATCCTGGTGGTGGGCTTTGTCTACGAGTGGATGAAAGGGGCTTTGGAATGGGAGTGACGGTATGAGCAGGGAGCAGGGGCCCCGCGCCGCGGGGATGCGACCGTCCGCGATTGCTGCCAGTCGCCGATGCGATGTGCCTGAAAATTTTCCTGTGGTTATGAGAGGCGACGATATGCGCAGTGAGCAGGGGCCCCAGGCTTGCCTGGGGATGGGATCGCCCGCGCGTGTCGTCCGTGCTGAGTTCCCGCAAGGCAGAAATAATTATTCGCGGAGTCAGAGTTTACTAGAGGTCAATCATGGGCATTGAGGGTGTTCTGGAAAAAGGTGTCGTCACCACGACACTGGATACCATCATCAATTACACGCGTACCGGCTCGTTGTGGCCGATGACTTTCGGTCTGGCCTGTTGCGCGGTGGAAATGATGCACGCCGGCGCGGCGCGTTACGACCTTGACCGGTTCGGTATCGTGTTTCGGCCCAGTCCGCGTCAATCGGATGTGATGATCGTTGCCGGAACGCTGTGCAACAAGATGGCTCCGGCTTTGCGCAAGGTTTATGACCAGATGGCCGAGCCGCGCTGGGTGATTTCGATGGGGTCGTGCGCGAATGGCGGCGGCTATTACCACTATTCCTATTCGGTGGTTCGCGGCTGTGACCGCATTGTGCCGGTGGATGTGTATGTGCCCGGTTGCCCGCCGACCGCTGAAGCCTTGCTGTACGGCATCATTCAACTGCAAAACAAGATTAATCGGACAAATACCATTGCACGCTAGGGTAAATTATGGCTGCTGATTTGGGTACCCTGCGTACTGATCTGACCAGGTTGTTGGGCGACAAACTGACCGGAATGGAAGAAAAGCTGGGGGAACTGACCGCAGTGGTCAGGACTGATGCCATGCTGGAGGTACTGACACGCCTGCGCGATGCGGCTGAATTCCGTTTCGAGCTGATGATGGATCTGTGCGGTATCGATTACTCCACATATGGCAGTGACGTCTCTGAAGGCGGCGCGTATTTCAGATCCGATGACACGCCTGATTCCGATGGCGCCCATCCTTCCCGGTTTGCGGTGGTCTACCATCTGCTTTCGGTGACACACAACAGGCGCTTGCGGGTACGAGTCTATGCCAGGGATGACGATTTCCCGTTATTGCCGTCGGCAATCGATATCTGGCCTTCCGCCAACTGGTATGAACGCGAAGCTTTCGATCTTTATGGCATCGTGTTTACCGGACATCCGGACCTGCGCCGCATCCTCACCGATTATGGTTTTGTCGGCAATCCTTTCCGCAAGGATTTTCCGCTGTCAGGCCATGTTGAAATGCGCTATGACCCAGAGCAGCAGAGAGTCGTCTATCAGCCTGTTTCGATCGAGCCGCGCGAAGTTACTCCGCGCATCGTGCGTGAAGAAAATTACGCCAGCAACCCGGAGCATAAGTAATGGCCGAAATTAAAAATTACACAATGAACTTTAGCCGCAGCCGCCCTGCGGGTTTAACTTGCTCGCGCAAGTTAGCCTGCGCTGAAGTTCATCGTGAGTGTGCATTAGGTCGTCAGTGAGACGGGAATAATATGGCCGAGATCAAAAATTACACAATGAACTTTGGGCCGCAGCACCCGGCCGCTCATGGCGTATTAAGGTTGGTGCTGGAACTCGACGGTGAAGTGATAGAGCGCGCCGACCCGCATATCGGCTTGCTGCATCGTGCCACCGAGAAACTTGCCGAGCACAAGACTTTCCTGCAATCGGTTCCCTATATGGACCGGCTTGATTACGTCTCGATGATGTGCAATGAGCATGCATACGTGATGGCGATCGAGAAACTGGCTGGCATAGACGTGCCGCTGCGTGCCCAATACATCCGAGTGATGTTCGACGAGATCACCCGTATCCTTAATCACCTGCTGTGGCTGGGCGCACATGGGATCGATCTCGGTGCGATGACGATGTTCCTGTATTGCTTCCGCGAGCGTGAGGATTTGATGGATGTGTATGAAGCGGCTTCCGGTGCGCGCTTGCATGCATCCTACTATCGTCCCGGAGGAGTGTATCGAGATCTTCCCGATAGCATGCCGCAATATCAGGCATCAAAGATACACAACGCCTCGGCGGTGAAGAAGTTGAACGAGAATCGTCAGGGTTCACTGCTCGATTTTCTGGAGGATTTCACCAGCCGCTTCCCGGCTTGTGTGGATGAATATGAAACCCTGCTAACAGATAACCGAATCTGGAAACAGCGCACGGTAGGCATCGGTGTGGTCAGTCCGGAACGCGCGCTGGCGCTCGGTTTCAGCGGACCGATGTTGCGCGGCTCCGGCATCGAGTGGGATTTGCGCAAGAAACAGCCCTATGAAGTGTATGACCGTATCAATTTTGACATCCCGGTGGGTGTGAAAGGCGATTCATATGATCGCTATCTGGTTCGGGTCGAGGAGATGCGCCAATCAAATCGCATCATCCGTCAATGCATAGCCTGGCTGCGCGACAATCCCGGACCGGTGATGTCGCAGAACCACAAGTTTGCGCCCCCGGCGCGCGTATCGATGAAGGAAAACATGGAGGAACTGATCCATCATTTCAAGTTGTTCACCGAAGGGATGCACGTGCCTGCCGGCGAGGTTTACTCTGCAGTCGAGCATCCCAAGGGGGAGTTCGGTATTTACCTGGTTTCCGATGGCGCAAACAAACCGTATCGCATGAAGATCCGCGCGCCGGGTTTCGCCCACATGGCCGCGCTGGACGAAATGGTGCGCGGTCATATGATCGCGGACGTGGTGACCATCATCGGCACTCAAGATATCGTGTTTGGTGAAGTTGACCGTTAAGGGTGCCATAAATGTTATCCGAACAAATACAAAGCAAGATCAACCGCGAGTTGAAGAAATATCCGGCGGATCAGAAGCAGTCCGCGGTGATGGCCGCATTGCGCTTCGTGCAGGATGAAAAAGGCTGGATCGCTACCGAGGACATGACGGACATCGCATCCTATCTGGGCATGGCGCAGATTGCGGTGTACGAGGTGGCGAGTTTCTATCATATGTACAACCTGAAGCCGATGGGCAAGCACACGATAACCGTTTGCACCAATCTGTCCTGCACGTTGTGCGGGGCCGGGGATACCGTGGCGTATCTGGAATCAAAGCTGGGGATCGGTTTCGGCGAGGTGACCAGCGACGGGAAATTCGGTTTGCGCGAAGGGGAATGCATGGGGGCGTGTATCGATGCACCGCTTTTTACCATCGACAACAAAAAACTTTGCGGGCGTTTGACCCCGGAAAAGATCGATAAAATTCTCGCGGATCTGGAAAAATCATGAGCGGCCCGGTCATTTTTACCACAGCGGATTTCGACCAGCCATGGACGCTGGAAAATTATCTCAAGGTGGGCGGCTATCAGGCCTTGCGCAAAGTGCTGACCCAAAAGATGTCGACCGATGAGATCATCGCGGAGGTCAAGGCTTCCGCATTGCGCGGACGCGGCGGCGCGGGATTCCCGACCGGGCTGAAGTGGAGCTTCATGCCGCGCCAATTCGATGGTGACAAATACATCGTGTGCAATTCCGACGAAGGCGAGCCGGGCACTTGCAAGGACTGGGATATCTTGCGCTATAACCCGCATCTACTGATCGAAGGCATGGCCATCGCCGCTTACACCATGGGAGTGAAGACCGGATACAACTACGTGCATGGCGAGATATACGAGGCCTACGAGCGCATGGAGGAAGCCTGCGAACTGGCGCGTGCCGCCGGTTATCTCGGCGACAACATCATGGGTACGGAATTCTGCTTTGATTTGCATAATCACCTTGGCTATGGCGCTTACATCTGCGGCGAGGAGACCGCCTTGCTGGAATCCCTCGAAGGCAAGAAGGGCCAGCCCAGGTACAAACCGCCGTTCCCTGCGAGCTACGGCCTGTATGGCAAGCCGACCACTATCAACAATACCGAATCCTTTGCCAGCATTCCCTACATCATCAATAACGGCGGGCAGAAATTCCTGGAGCTAGGCAAGCCCAACAATGGCGGCACCAAGCTGTTTTCCGTGTCCGGGCATGTGAACAATCCGGGCAATTTCGAAGTGCCGATGGGAACGCCATTCAAGAAGCTACTGGAAATGGCCGGCGGGATGCGCGACGGACGCAGGCTCAAAGCCTGTATCCCGGGCGGTTCGTCGATGCCGGTGTTGCCCGGCGAAATCATGATGGACCTGAACATGGACTACGATTCCATCTCCAAGGCAGGCTCGATGCTGGGAACCGGCGCGGTGATCATCATGGACGACACCACCTGCATGGTGCGCGCACTGGAACGTTTGTCCTATTTCTATTACGAGGAGTCCTGTGGCCAGTGCACACCGTGCCGTGAAGGCACCGGCTGGCTATATCGCATTTTGCATCGTATCGAGCACGGCCAGGGGCGCAAGGAAGATCTGGACTTGCTGCTGAGTGTCGGCGAGAACATTGCCGGGCGGACCATCTGTGCATTGGGCGAGGCTGCGGTCTGGCCGGTACAGGGCATGCTCAGGCATTTCCGTGACGAATTCGAATATCACATCGAACACAAGCAGTGCCCTCACCACAATCCTCTCCCAGAGGGAGAGGAGGCGATCGTTCCTTCTCCCTCTGGGAGAAGGTTAGGATGAGGGTATTTTTGGCTTGGTGTGAAGCTGACGGGTTAGGTGAGCAATGATCAACATTGAAATTGATGGCAATCCGGTCGAGACCGAGCGCGGTTCCACAGTGATGGATGCTGCGCACAAGGCGGGTGTGTATATCCCGCATTTCTGCTATCACAAAAAATTGTCCATCGCGGCCAATTGCCGGATGTGCCTGGTTGAGGTCGAAAAGGCACCCAAGCCGCTGCCTGCCTGCGCCACACCTGCCGCAGAAGGCATGAAGGTGCATACGCATTCCGAGATGGCGGTCAAGGCGCAAAATGGTGTGATGGAATTCCTGCTGATCAACCACCCTTTGGACTGCCCGATCTGCGACCAGGGCGGCGAATGCCAGTTGCAGGATCTGGCGGTCGGTTATGGTGGCGGCGCGTCGCGTTATCAGGAACCAAAGCGCAGTGTGATGCACAAGGACATCGGACCGCTGGTGTCCACCGAAGAGATGAACCGCTGTATCCATTGCACGCGCTGCGTCAGATTCGGACAGGAGATCGCCGGAGTGATGGAACTGGGGATGGCATTCCGCGGTGAGCATGCCGAGATCATGAGCTTCGTGAATTCCACGGTAGATTCCGAATTGTCCGGCAACATGATCGATCTGTGTCCAGTGGGCGCACTGACCAGCAAGCCATTCCGCTACACCGCAAGGAACTGGGAATTGTCGCAGCGCAAGTCGGTAAGCCCGCATGATGGCCTGGGCTCCAATCTGGCCGTGCAGGTCAGGGACAACAAGGTGCTGCGCGTGGTACCGATAGAGAACGAGGCCATCAACGAATGCTGGTTATCCGACAAGGACAGGTTCAGCTATGAGGGACTGAACGCGCCGGAACGCCTGACCAAACCGATGCTCAAGCAGGGTGGAAAGTGGATTGAAGTCGAATGGCAAGCCGCCCTGGAATATGTGGCGAATGGATTGCGCCAGATTGCGAGTGCTCATGGAGCGGATCAGATCGCCGCGCTGGCAACACCGCATTGCACGCTGGAAGAGCTCTACCTGTTGCAAAAACTGGTCCGCGGGCTCGGCTCCAACAACATCGATTTCCGGTTGCGCCAGTCCGATTTCAGTGCGGACGGCAAACAGGCAGGCGCGCCGTGGCTGGGTATGCCTGTTGCTGAAATCAATACGCGAGATCGCTTCCTGATCGTCGGCAGCTTCCTGCGCAAGGATCATCCCCTGCTGGCCCAGCGTGTGCGCCATGCTGTCAAGAACGGTGCTAAGGCCAACATCGTGCATTCCAGCGATGATGAATTGCTGATGCCGGTGGCTAACAAATCCATCGTGGCACCGAGCGAATTGGTGAATATGCTGGCACAGATACTCAAGGCTCTCGTCGCAGCAAAATCTGCCGTACCTTCCGCAGAGGTTCAGAAAGTCGTCGATTCTGTTCAACCTTCCGAACAAGCGCGTGCCATTGCCGGCAGCCTGGCCAGTGGGGAACGCAGCGCGGTGCTGTTGGGCAACTTTGCTCAGCAACATCCGCAGGCCAGCCAGATTGCCTTGCTGTCGGGACAGATCGCCGCACTGTGCGGGGCAAAGTTCGGCTTCCTCGGCGAGGCGGCAAACAGCGTTGGAGGTTATCTGGCCGGAGCCGTGCCGTTTGCCGGTGGCGCCACCGGCATGAATGCCGCACAAATGATGGCTGTCCCACGCAAGGCCTATATCTTGCTGAATGTCGAGCCGGAACTGGATATGCACGATCCACAGCAGGCGATGGCCGCGGTTAATGCCGCCGATATGGTGGTGGCACTGTCCGCCTTCAAACACCATGCGAATGATTACGCCGATGTGCTGCTGCCGATCGCGCCATACACCGAGACTTCCGGTACCTACGTGAACACGGAAGGGCGCGTGCAAAGCTTCAGGGGTGCTGTCAAACCGCTGGGCGAAGCACGCCCGGCCTGGAAAGTGTTGCGCGTATTGGGCAACCTGCTGAACGTTCCCGGTTTCGACTTTGACACCAGCGAGTCGGTGCGCGACGAATTATTGGCCGGGCTTAAACTGGCTGAAAAGCTGGATAGCCGAATAGTCGGCGTTGCATTGCAGGCTGCCGCAGCTGGCAACAGCCAGGGTATGCAGCGTGTCAGCGATGTGCCGATTTATTCTGCCGATGCACTGGTGCGTCGTGCGACCTCCCTGCAAAGTTCCCGCGATGCGGCAGTCCCAACCGTGCAGTTGCGTGGCAGCGAGCTGATTAGAATCGGCGCGCAGTCAGGTGATGCCGTTATGGTCAGGCAGGGCAACGCTGCCGTGCGACTGGTGGCGCAAGCGAATGATGCCTTGCCGGCCGGTACTGTGCGCGTAGCGGCGGGACATCCGGCAACAGCGCAACTGGGCGCGATGTTTGGAACGATAACCGTGGAACCGATTGATATAACTAGTGGCCATTCCACTAAGCTGCCCGCCGGAGAACTTTTGGCCGGGCACCCGAAAGACGGCAGCCAAGTCGCTGGTCATGCTGGGGGCAGGGCATGATGGAATTGTTGCAACCTCTGCTGGATGCCGGACAACAGCTGCTCGGCCCGGCCTGGCTGCCGGTCTGGACGCTGGTCAAGATCATGCTCATCATCGCCTATCTGACCCTTGCCGAACGCAAGGTCATCGGCTTTATGCAGATCCGTATCGGCCCGAATCGCGTCGGATATTTCGGCCTGTTGCAGCCGATCGCCGATGGCGTGAAATTGCTGTTCAAGGAAATCATCATTCCGACCGGTTCCAGCAAATTCCTGTTCGTGCTGGCGCCTATCATGGCGCTGGCCCCATCGCTGGCTGCATGGGCGGTGGTTCCGTTCAGCGACGGGGTGGTGCTGGCCGATCTCAACGCGGGGCTGTTGTATATCCTGGCGATGACCTCGCTGGGCGTTTACGGTGTCATCATCGCAGGCTGGGCTTCCAACTCCAAGTACGCTTTTCTCGGTGCGGTCCGTTCCGCCGCGCAGATCGTGTCCTATGAGATCGCGATGGGCTTCGCGCTGGTATGCGTTCTGATGGTGGCGCAAAGCATGAATCTGGGTGACATCGTGAGCGGTCAGCAAGGCGGTCAGGGGATGCTGAACTGGTACTTGTTTCCGCTGTTCCCGATGTTCCTGGTGTACCTGATCTCCGGGGTGGCGGAAACCAACCGTGCGCCGTTCGACATGGCAGAGGGGGAGTCAGAAATCGTCGCGGGATTCCATGTCGAATATTCCGGCATGGCTTTCGCACTGTTCTTCCTGGCCGAGTACGCCAACATGATCCTGATCGCTTTCCTGACTGCGGTCATGTTCCTGGGCGGCTGGCTGTCGCCGATCCCGTTCCTGCCGGACAGCTTTGTCTGGCTGCTCGCGAAAGTCTCGTTCATATTGCTGCTGTTCCTGTGGTTCCGGGCGACCTTCCCGCGTTATCGTTACGATCAACTCATGCGCCTGGGCTGGAAAGTGTTCATTCCGCTCACCATCATCTGGGTGGTGGTGATTGCAGTATGGATGCAGACACCGCTCTGGATGTGGTAAGCGGAGGAGATGAATATGGAAACAATCAAAAACTTCTTCAAGACCTTCCTGCTGTTCGAGTTGGTCAAGGGTATGGCACTGACAGGCCGATATTTTTTCGCGCGCAAGATCACCGTCCAGTTCCCGGAAGAGAAGACCCCGCAGAGTTTCCGGTTCCGAGGCCTGCATGCGCTACGCCGTTACGCCAATGGCGAAGAACGCTGCATCGGCTGCAAATTGTGCGAAGCGGTATGTCCGGCACTGGCGATCAAGATCGAGGTGGCAGAACGCGAGGATGGCACACGCCGCACCACGCGATATGACATCGACCTGACCAAGTGCATCTTCTGCGGTTTTTGCGAGGAATCCTGTCCGGTGGACGCGATCGTCGAGACCCGCATATTCGAATATCACGGTGAAAAGCGCGGCGACCTGTATTACACCAAGCCGATGCTGCTGGCGGTTGGCGATAAATATGAAGAGCAGATCGCCGAAGACCGCGCGGCGGATGCGAAGTACCGATAAGCAGGCCAAAAAGCGGGATAGAGGGAAAGTTCATGGATTTTTTAACCGGCAACTTTGAAACCGTCGTGTTCTACGGATTCGCGGCGCTGCTGCTGTTCGCAGCAGTGCGGGTGATCACCGCGCGCAACCCGGTGCATGCGGTGTTGTTCCTGGTGATGGCTTTCATCAGCAGCTCAGGTATCTGGTTGTTGCTCGAAGCGGAATTCCTTGCCATCACGCTGGTGCTTGTATATGTCGGTGCGGTAATGGTGCTGTTCCTGTTCGTGGTGATGATGCTGGATATCAATCTGGTGCGCCTGCGCGAGGGTTTCTGGCGCTGGCTCCCATTCGGTGCTGTGCTGGCCGGTCTGATGGCTTTCGAGATGATCTGGGTGCTCGGTTCGAAAGACACATCCAAGGGGATGGTCGCTATCAAGCATATGCCTGATTACAGCAATACCAAGGAACTGGGCCGGCTTATCTATACAGATTATGTCTATCCGTTCGAGATCGCCGCTGTGATCCTGCTGGTGGCGATGGTCGCAGCGATCGCGTTGACACTTCGGCGGCGCAAGGACGCCAAGTCCCAGGTCGTTTCGGAACAAGTCGCGGTCAGGAAGGCGGATCGCTTGCGCATCGTTTCCATGCAGTCCGAAAAACTTGTGGCCGGGCAACCATCCGAGCGTAGGGAATGAACTTTTCAAGGGAGCAAGCAGAAATGGAAACCTCCAAAAACTGTAGCTGGGTTGACTCGACACGGTGTTGCGAAGCATCCGGTGCGGGAGTGGCAACTGGCGGCTGTTCCCGCGATCGGCTGGCTTCGCCAGTAACGTGTCACAGCCGCCGCTTCGAGAGCAAGGCGCACGGAGCGCAGCGACAGAGACATATCAATGAGATAGGCGACGAGCGAGCACCTTGCAACGCCGCTATCGAATCACGCAGTAGGTTTTTGGAGATTTCCAAGTGTTGACACTGTCGCATTATCTCGTACTGAGTGCCCTGCTGTTCGCCATCAGTGTGGTAGGCATCTTTTTGAACCGCAAGAATCTGATCGTGCTGCTGATGGCTATCGAAATGATGCTGTTGGCGGTGAACACCAACTTTGTGGCGTTCTCGCATTATCTGAATGACACCGCAGGACAAGTCTTCGTGTTCTTCATTTTGACAGTGGCTGCCGCCGAAGCCGCCATCGGTCTGGCGATATTGGTGGTGTTGTTCCGCAATCTGAGCACGATCAATGTCGATGATCTCGACAGTCTGAAAGGTTGATGGGTATGCTGAGCCTCTATCTGCTTGTGCCTCTGGCTCCGCTGCTCGGAGCGATCGCAGCCGGTCTGTTCGGCAACGCGCTGGGGCGCGTTTGGTCGCACCGCATCACCATAGCGCTGATGTTCGTTTCCTTCTTTGCATCGCTGGTGATCTTCCAGGATGTTCTTGAAGGCAATCTGTTCAACGGTCCTGTATATACCTGGTTGATCTCGGGAGATACCAGCTTCCAAGTCGGTTTCCTGATAGACCGGCTCACCGTGACGATGATGCTGGTGGTGACATTTGTGTCGTTGATGGTGCATATCTATACCATCGGTTACATGGAAGATGATCCCGGCTATCAACGGTTCTTCAGCTACATTTCGCTGTTCACCTTCTCGATGCTGATGCTGGTGATGGCCAACAACTTCATGCAGTTGTTCTTCGGTTGGGAAGCGGTGGGGCTGGTATCCTACCTGTTGATCGGTTTCTGGTATGACCGGCCGACCGCGATTTACGCCAACCTCAAGGCGTTCCTGGTGAACCGCGTCGGCGACTTCGGCTTCCTGCTCGGCATCGGGCTGGTGCTGATGGTGTTCGGCACGCTCGATTACGCCGCTGTATTTGCCAATGCCGCTGGCTATGCCAACGACATCGCGCCGATACCCGGCATGTCGGTCGGTTTGCTCACGGCGATCTGCATCCTGCTGTTCATCGGCGCGATGGGCAAGTCGGCGCAGTTCCCGTTGCATGTATGGCTGCCCGATTCGATGGAAGGCCCGACCCCGATCTCCGCGCTGATCCACGCCGCTACGATGGTGACTGCCGGCATCTTCATGGTGGCGCGCATGTCGCCGCTGTTCGAGTTGTCCGACACGGCATTGTCCTTTGTCATGGTGATCGGCGCGATCACCGCACTGTTCATGGGTTTTCTCGGCATGATCCAGAACGACATCAAACGCGTGGTGGCGTATTCCACCTTGTCTCAACTTGGCTACATGACCGTGGCACTTGGCGCATCGGCCTATTCGGTGGCGATATTCCATTTGATGACGCATGCCTTCTTCAAGGCGCTGTTGTTCCTCGGCGCCGGCAGTGTGATCATCGCCTTGCACCATGATCAGGACATCCGCAACATGGGCGGTTTGCGGAAGTACATGCCGATCACCTGGATCACCTCGCTGATCGGTTCGCTGGCATTGATTGGCACGCCCTTCTTTTCCGGTTTTTACTCCAAGGAAAGCATCATCGAAGCGGTGCATATGTCGCAGTTGCCCGCCTCCGGCTTTGCCTACTTTGCTGTGATGGCCGGAGTATTCGTCACCGCATTCTATTCATTCCGAATGTACTTTTTGGTGTTCCATGGCGAGGAGCGTTTTGGCAAGGCGCATCATGGGCATGATGCAGCTGCGCACGATGAGCATCACGGCCTGGCACCCGGGCAAAAGCCCCATGAATCACCGTGGGTGGTGACGCTGCCACTGATCCTGTTGGCGATTCCCTCGGTGGGAATAGGCTATATCGCCTTTGATCCGATGTTGCATGGCGGTTATTTCCTCGACGCTATTCAAGTCGATAAAACTCACATGCTTGCGGCGGTGCTGCATCATGAGGTGATCGAGGATCCGCTCACTATGGCCTTACACGCATTTAGCACTTTGCCGTTGTATTTGGCGATTGCCGGTGTGGTGAGCGCGGCATTCTTTTACCTGAAACGCCCTGACATTCCTGCCGCGATTCAGAAGCATTTCAAGTTCATTTACACCCTGCTTGACAACAAGTATTACTTTGACCGTTTCAACGACTGGTTCTTTGCCGGCGGTGCGCGTGGCGTGAGCCGCTTCCTGTGGAAGTCCGGTGATGTAAAGCTGATCGACGGGATGATGGTGAACGGTACGGCGAAACTGGTCGGGATGTTTTCCGGAGTGATCCGGCATCTTCAGTCCGGCTATATCTATCACTATGCGTTTTCGATGATCATCGGCGTGTTCGTGCTGTTGAGCGTGCGCAACTGGTTTTAATAACGCGGCAGCCGCGTGAAAATTGAAGGAATGACAGCATGATTTTTGGGTTACCCGCAATTAGCATAGCGATCTGGTTGCCGATCATTTTCGGCATACTGGTGTTGGCCACCGGCGACGACAGGAACGCCGGGCTGGCGCGCATCCTTG
>Ga0210377_10002502_pt1 | contig 16068 bp, 14 predicted proteins | sample PLM4_65_b1redo_FD_155480 | JGI IMG/M metagenome (GOLD analysis project Ga0210377, IMG submission 155480) | Groundwater sediment microbial communities from an aquifer in East River, Colorado, USA - PLM4_65_b1 redo | ecosystem: Environmental > Terrestrial > Soil > Riparian zone | place: USA: East... | reverse complement strand
GTCGAGCACGACGTCCGCGCCCGCGCCGCGTCCGAGCGTCATGCGCGACTTCTCGAGCTCCACTTCGCTGCCCGCCAGCGCGCCCGACGCGAACACCAGGGTCGCCGAATGCGACGCCAGGAATCCTTCGCCCGCCCGCGTCGACTTCGTCGCGACCTTCCGGGTCTGTCCGTCCTTCATCGCCCGTCCTTCATCGAAAAGGCGCCCCCACGCACGCCGCCACGCGACGGCGGTGCCCATATCCGTCGGGCCTTTCGGCCGTGCGGCGGGATGGCTTGAGGCAGGGGACGGGAGGCTGCGCGGGAGGCGATGGGGTTCTCAACGAACCGCACGAGCCATGGTCGGGGCGCCCGGATTTGAACCGGGGACCTTCTGAACCCCATTCAGACGCGCTACCAAACTGCGCTACGCCCCGACGAACGGCGGCAGTATAGCGGGCGTTCGTCGTTTCATAAGGCGGTGGGGAGGGTGCTTGGGGGAACTGCTTTCGCAGGCGTTTGCCTGGATCATCGCGACGGTCGAGCAGTGGGGCTACGCCGGGATCATCATCATGATGGCGATCGAGTCGACGATCGTGCCGTTCCCGAGCGAGGCCGCGCTGATTCCCGCGGGCTACCTCGCGGCGCAGGGCAAGATGGACCCGTGGATCGCCACCTTCTGCGGCATGCTCGGCAGCCTGATCGGTGCGAGCGCGAACTACGCCGTGTCGCTCTGGCTGGGGCGGCCGGTGATGGAGCGGATCGGCCGGTACGTCTTCGTGACGCCCGAGAAGCTCGACGCGGCGGATCGCTACTTCGCGCGCCACGGGGAGATCACCACCTTCGTGGGCCGGCTGATCCCGGGCATCCGCCACCTGATCTCGATCCCGGCCGGGATCGTGCACATGAACTTCGCCCGCTTTGCGCTCTACACGAGCCTGGGCGCGGGCCTCTGGAGCGGGGTGCTGGTGGGGATCGGCTATTGGGTCGGCGCGAACGAGGACCTCTGGCGGCCGCTGCTCCAGAAGGCCACCCTGTGGCTATTCGCGGGGGTGGCGGTGCTCATCGTGGGGTACATCTGGTACCAGCGCCGAAGAGAGGTCGTCGGTTGAGGGGGATCGGGCTCGCGCTGGCGAGCCTGACGCTCTTGGGGCTCGCGGCGTGCGGATCGACCTCCGCGCCGCGATCGGAGGCGTCCGCCCGGCGCCCCGCCAGCCGGCCCGCGCCGCCGACCGAGGAGCCCTCCGCTCCGGGCGCGCGCAGCACCGTGCACGTGGTCGCGGCGGGCGAGAACCTCTACCGGATCTCGAAGCGCTACGGCTCGAGCGTCGAGGCGATCATGTCCGCGAACGGCATCCGGGACGTGACGAGCGTGCCGGTGGGCGCGCGCTTGATCGTGCCGTCCGGCGGGGTGGGCGCCGCGCCGCGCCGGCCGGTCGACGCAGGCACCTACGCCTCGCGTGATCCGCGCGGACGGAGCGCCGGCCCCGCGAGCTTCGCCTGGCCGCTGCACGGCGAGCTGATCAGCGAGTACGGGCTGCGCCGCGGGGCGCACCACGACGGGCTCGACATCAAGGCTCCGAAGGGAACGATGGTGCGCGCGGCCGAGGCGGGGCGCGTGATCCACGCCGACGATTCCCTCTCGGGCTACGGCAATCTGATCATCATCAAGCACGCGGGACGACTCTCCTCGGTGTACGCGCACAATCGCGTCATGCTCGTCCGCGTCGGGCAGTTCGTGGAGAAGGGCGACGCGATCGCCGAGGTCGGCCAGACCGGCAACGCGACGACGCCGCATCTGCACTTCGAGATCCGCAGCGACGGCTCGCCGCGCGATCCGCTCGGCTATTTGAAGTGACGGGAGACGACGCCAGGCGACGGCTCGCGGCGCTGATCCGCGACGTGCCGGACTTCCCGCGCCCGGGGATCGTCTTCAAGGACATCACGCCGTTGCTGCAGGACGCCGAGGGGCTGCGGCTGGCGTGCGAGCTGCTCGCGGCCCCGTACCTGGGAAGCGCGGTCGACCTGGTCGTGGGCATCGAGTCGCGCGGCTTCATCTTCGGCACGCCCGTCGCGCTCGCGCTCGGCGCGGGCTTCGCGATCGCGCGCAAGCAGGGGAAGCTGCCGTCGGAGACCTTGAGCACGAGCTACGCGCTCGAGTACGGCGATGCGTCGATCGAGATCCACCGCGATGCCGTCGCGCCGGGCCAGCGCGTGCTCGTGATCGACGACGTGATCGCGACCGGCGGCACGGCGGCCGCGACCGCGCGTCTGGTGCGCGACCTGGGCGGGGTCGTGGTCGGCGCGTGCTTCCTGATCGAGCTCGCCTTCCTCGAGGGCCGCAAGGCGCTCGACGGGATTGCGATCGAGGCGGTGCTGCGCTTCTGAGCGCAGGCGCGTTTTGCCTCGGGGACTTGCGCACTCGGGCGCGCGCAACCGTAGATCGGACTACATCGGCGTACGCAATCGGCCGAAGCCTCCCCAGGGGATGGCGTCCGTGGCGCGCGTACTGATCATCGACGATGCCCGCGAGAGCGGTCGTGCGCTCGCTCGCGCGCTCGGCGACGCCCAGCTCGAGGTGACGATCGCGAGCTGGTCCGACACGACGCCGGCCGACGCGGCCGAGCTCGCGCCCGACCTGGTGCTGGTCTGCATCGAGGGCTTCGCGGGCGGCGGCGCCGCGCGCTGCGCGCGTCTGCGCGCGGAGCCGGTGCTCGACGGCGTGCCGCTCGTCGTCGCCGCGGGCGCGGGCGAGCAGGACGAGCTCGCGCGCTGTCTCGAGCTCGGCGCGGACGACGCACTCGTCGTGCCGGTGCACGATCGCATCGCCGCGACCCGCATCCAGGGCTTGATCGAAGGGCGCCAGGCGCGCGAGACGCAGGCCGAGCTCTCGCGCACGCTCGAGCGCGGCAAGCAGGCGTTCGGCCGCACGGTCGACGCGCTGCGGCGCTCGGCGGAAGCCGTCGCCGACACCGAAAAGCGCAAGCGCTACCTGGAGACCCACGACGCGCTCACGGGCCTCGCGAATCGCAGCTACTTCCGCGAGTTCGCGCGCCGTACGCTCGGCTACGCGCGGCGCTACGGACAGACGCTCGCCGTGCTCTCGATCAACCTCGACCACTTCGACCGCGTGAACGAGAACCTCGGCCACGCGGTCGGGGACAAGCTGCTCGAGTCGGTCGCGCGGCGCGTGCGCGCGTGCGTGCGCGGCAGCGACATCGTCGCGCGGCTGGGCGGCGACGACTTCGCGGTCCTGCTCACGAGCCTCTCGACGCGCGCCGACGCCGCGCTCGTCGCTCGCAAGATCCAGGAGAGCGTGACGCGACCGCACGAAGCGGCGAGCGGGGAGATCCTCGTGACGCCGAGCATCGGGGTCGCCGTCTTCCCCGACGATGGCGAGACGCCCGACAGCCTCCTGCGCAGCGCCGACGTCGCGCTGCACCGCGTGAAGGAGGAGGGGCGCGGGCAGTTCCAGTTCTACTCCTCGGAGATGAAGGCCGGCTCGCTCGAGGGCATGCGCCTCGAGGTGCTGATGCGCGACGCGCTCGAGCGGCGCGAGTTCGTGCTCTACTTCCAGCCGCAGGTCGACGTGGAGAAACGCGAGCTGATCGGCTGCGAAGCGCTCCTGCGCTGGATCCACCCCGATCACGGCCTGATCCACCCCGCCGAGTTCATACCCATCGCGGAGGAGAGCGGCCTGATCACCCCGATCGGCGAGTGGGTGCTGCGCGAGGCGTGCGCGCAGAAGCTGCGCTGGGAGCGCGCGGGGCTCGGCAACTTCCCGGTCGCGGTGAACGTCTCGCGCCGCCAGTTCCGCGGCCGCGGGTTCGATTCGGTCGTCGCCTCGGTGCTGCGCGACACGCACCTCTCACCCGATCACCTCGAGATCGAGCTCACCGAGAACGCCCTGATGGAAGACGTGCCGCAGACCCTCGGCACGTTGCGTTGTCTGCGCCGGATGGGCGTGGGGCTCGCGATCGACGACTTCGGCACCGGCTACTCGAGCTTGTCCGTGCTCGGCCAGTTCCCCGCGAACCGGCTGAAGATCGACCAGGCCTTCGTGCGCGACATCGCGCGCGAGCCGACGCGCGCGGCGATCACGCGCGCGGTGCTCGCGGTGTCCGGCGAGCTCGGGCTCGACGTCGTCGCGGAAGGCGTCGAGACCTGCGAGGAGCGCGACTTCCTGGCCGAGCTCGGCTGCCAGCGCATGCAGGGCTACCTGTTCGGCCGGCCGGTCCCCGCCGACGAGTTCGCGAGCGTCTGGGCCGACGGCGGCGAGCTGCCGGACTGAGACCTACGGCCGCGTCGTCGAGGGCGCTGCGCATCGGCCTGCGCAAGTCCGTGCGATTGCGGCTCGACCTCGAATCCGCGGCGACCCTCGTCGGTGTCGAGATACACACGGGTTTCAGCATTCGCTGGTGAGAATCCGCCCCACGTCTGGCGACGTAGCTGATATGGTCGTCGTCGCATCATCGTCCGGGAAAATCCTTGGGAGGGGATCCACGTGAAGCTTCGCATCGGCTTCCGTCGCGTCAGGTTCGTGTGCGCCGCGGTCTTGCTGTGTTCGGTGCTGCCGGGACCCGCGCTCGCGGCCTTCCACTTCATGGAGATCGAACAGGTGATCGGCGGCGTGAACGGCGATACCAGCGCGCAGGCCGTGCAGCTCAAAATGCGTTTGGCGGGCCAGAACTTCCTGAACGGCGCCGCGCAGGTCGTGGTTCGCGACGCGGCCGGCGCGAACCCGGTCACGCTCGCGACCTTCAACGCGAACGTGACCAGCGGCGCGTGTCGCGAGATCCTGCTCGCGACCAACGCGTTCGCAGCGACGACCACGCCGGCGGCGGTCCGCAACTTCGCAATGAGCGCCATTCCGCCGGCCTACCTGGCTGCAGGCTCGCTCACCTTCGAGTCTCTCGGTGGCGGCTCGACCTGGTGGCGCGTCTCCTGGGGCGGCGTGGGCTACACGGGACTCGGTACGGTGGTGATCGTACCCGGCGGGAACGACGACAGCGGCAACGCGAACCCGGCCTTCGCGGGCCCGCTGCCTTCGAGCAGCGCGCAGGCGCTGCACTTCACACCCGCCTGCGCAGCCGTGAGCACCGACAGCGCGTCCCAGTACGCGGTGACGGCGGGGCCTGCGGTGTTCAGGAACAACGCGCTCGCCGACTTCACGGTCAATGTCGCGGCGGGCGTGCCCTCGCTGCCGGGCGCCGCCAGGCTGCTGCTGCCCGCGCTGCTCGGGCTCGGCGTCGTCGTGTTCGCGGTGCTGCGGCGGCGGCGCACCGCCTGACCGCGGAGCCCTAGAGACGGGAAGGGATCAGACGAGCCGCGCGGCGCACCTCCGCGCGGTAGTCCTCCATCTCGACCACGCGCTGCTCGAGTCGCGCGCGCTCGGCGGCGAAGCCGAGCAAGTGACTCTCGAGCGCGCTGCGGCCGCTGGCGCGCACGAGCTCCGGAGCGTCGCGCGCGACGACCTCGCAGAAGTGGTCGAGCAGGCCCTGGTCGCCGCCTGAGTGGCCGAACGGGGAGGCGTCGATCCGGATCGTCTCGCGCTCCGTCGAGCCGTGACGCGAGAGCTCGATCAATCCGGAGTGGAGCACGCCGCGCAGCTCTCCGGCGCTGCCGGAGACGCGCACGGTGCGCAGCTCCTCCGAAGCCGTTCCGTGTACGCCGAGCGTCGCGGTGAGTCCGCTCTCGAACTCGACCGCGACGACCTGGTGATCGGCGACGTCGTTGTCGCAGCGGAAGACGCACCTCCCGTAGTCGCTGGTGGCGAGCGCCGACTCTCGCGCCGCACGCGCGGGGTCGGGCGACAGATCGCTCCAGGGCCAGTGACGCGCCAGGCGCTCGTCGGGCCCGAGGTAGAAACGCTCGGCGTCCCATGGACAGCTCGCCTGGACGGGACACGCGGCGCTGCAGCGCTCCGGCGCACCCGCCGGCGCGAGCTCCGCTCGGTAGATTCCGAGCGATCCGAACGACGAGAGCCGCGCCGCCGGGCTGCCCGCGAGCCACGCGAGCAGGTCCAGGTCGTGGCAGCTCTTCGCGAGCAGGAACGGCGCGGCGAGCGCGCGCTTGCGGAACTTCCCGCGCACGTAGGAATGCGCCATGTGCCAGTACGCGACGTGCTCGCGCAGATCGATCATCGCGGGCCGGCCGACCCGGCCCTCCGACACGAGCTCGTGCACCTTGGAGTAGAACGCCGTGTAGCGGAGCACGTGGCCGATCTGCAGGATTCGCTTCGCGCGCTCCGCGGCCTCGGTTACGCGCACGCAGTCCGCCGGATCGGGGGCGATGGGCTTCTCGAGCAGCAAGTGATAGCCGGCCCCGAGCGCCGCGAGCGCGGGCTCCACGTGCTCCGTGTCTCCGGTCGCGACGATCGCTGCGTGCGCGGCGGGGCGCGCGGCGATGAGCGCGCGCCAGTCGGGGAAGACCTGCTCCGCCGCGAGCCCGTGCTCGGCAGCGGTCGCGCGCCGGCGGTCCTCACGCGGCTCGGCGAGCGCCACGATGCGCATGCGCTCGGGATGCCGACGCGCGTATGCGCCGAAGACGGCGCGACCGCGGTTGCCGGCGCCGATCAGGACGACGTCGATCCGACTCACGGAGGCGGCACGCAGACGCCGGCGGACGGCTGCTCGAACGGGATCGCGGCGTCACAGACTCCGCTGCAGGTGTTCGCGAGCGACCCCCCCGGCTGCAGGAAGTTCAGCGAGAGCTGCACGCCCGCCGGGATCGTCGGCCGTCCCCCGTGCGGATCGCAGACGCCGCTCGGGATCTGATTCGCGAGCGCGGGGATGTATGGCGCGTGCGCCGGGTTCCACAGGTCGAAGGCGCCCGTCGAGAAGACGACCATGCCCGAGCTCTGCGGTCCCGTGAGATCGGGAATCCCCTGATGGCCCCGCAGGAGCGAGCCCTCGAGGTTGCCGATGCCGAGCGTGCGCGCTTCGAGCTCGGATCCCTGGTTCGAGACCTGCTTGTCGAGCCAGGCCACGCTCATCAACACCTGCTTCGCGTTCACGCCCGCGAGCGGGGGATCCACCAGCCCCGTGACGTGGCGCGTGACGGAGGCCGGCTCCGCGCTGACCCAGAGCTCGTGAATCAGCCCGATCCCGATCGCGACGTCCATCGGATCGGTGAGCCCGATCAGCCCGAAGAGCGACTCGAAGTTCGTGAACTGCGTCGAGCGCTGCACCAGGAAGTTGAAGTCGATCGCCGGCACGTCCAGGTGCACGCGCTCGACGTCGGGCGAGAGACCCGCGAAGTACGTGCCCATGACCCCGCCGAGGCTGATGCCGTAGTAGTACGCCTCCTCGATGGGGCCGGGAAAGACTCCGCGCGCGTCGGGCGTCACGAAGTCCGGGTGCCGGTTGAAGTGCGCGGTGCGCATCAGGCGCGTCAGCACGAGCGTGTTCAGCATGCCCTGGCGCAGCCGGTCCGGAAACGCGGGAAAGCTGTTGAGCTGGCTCTCGCCGAGCCCGATCACGTTGAACGCGACCCACGTGAGGTCCTGATTCGAGAGCCCCCGGAAGTCGGTCGCGCCGGCGATGTAGCGCCAGGTGCCCGTGAGACCCGAGGCCGGGTTCGCGAGCGCGGCGGTGATCTGGTTGACCACGCCGTCCACCATGTCGGTGCCGCGGCCGAACAGACCGTGGCCGAGCACGAGCGGGTGCAGCACCGGTCCCTCGGGATCGAGCACGCTGCACGGGATCGAGATCGTGAAGTCGGCGTTCATCGTCCCGTTCTGCACGGGCAGGTCGCCGGCGTCGACGACGTGCTGCGGTGCGCCGATGTTCGTCGGCACCGCGGACAGGAAGAGCGGGCTCTGGAACGTGCCCGCGATCCGCCGCCACACGTGCACGCCCGGCGCTTCGCAGTCGAACGTCTGCGTGCCACCCGGCGGGATCGTGAAGAGCTGCGTGGCGGGGTTCGCGGTCTGCGAGTCGATCCAGGTGAACGCGCGGTCGCGCATCGCGACGATCTGCCGCGTGAGCTGGGACTCGCTCTGCACGTGGAAGTCGAACGCGAGCTGCAGGCTCGCCCGGTCGACCCCGGCCGTCGCGAGCGCGGGGAAGACGATGGCCTCGAAGTACTCCTTCCGGGTCTGCAGTCCCGGCACGTCGCTGGGCCGCGCGTCGCGCAGCACCCGGAAGGCGGGCTCGGGCTGGATCAGCGCGCCGCCCGGATGCAGCAGCCCGCGCGCTGCCACCACGTAGTGTCCCCCGGGCCGAAGCGCGTGGCCGACGCGCAGGAAGAGCACCTGACGCGCGGGATTGCCGTTCGCGCGCGCGTCGAGCTCGACCCAGTGGAAGATGTGCTCGCCGGTGTCGGCGTCGATCAGCACGGTGGGTGAGTCCGCATCGAGCGAGCGTGCGTCCGGCATGCGGATGCCGGCGTACGGCGGGCTCTGCGGCGCGCCGTTGGGCCGGAGCACCGCGGCGTTCGAGAGCGCGAGATCGACGCCGCCCGGGAAGTGCATCGCGATCTGCGGCGTGGGGCTGAAGCCGTCGAGCGCGTTGTACGGCGCGGGCGAGAGCGGTGCGCCGATCAAGGTCGGCAGCCCGCTCGCGGGGATCGCGAGCCGGACCCCCGTCGGCTTCGACGGATCGGGAATCTCGAAGCGCGAGGACGGGTAGGGCAGCAGGCACTCGACGTTGTTCGTCACGTCGCAGACCGCGGGGTTCTCGAGCGCGACCGTCTCGAAGCTGTGCGTGGAGGTCTGCAGCTCGCCCTCGGTGGTCTGCATCGAGAACTCGATCTGGTGCACGCCCGCGACGGGCACCTGGACGAGCCCGTAGAGGAGCAGGCCAGCCGTCGCGGCCGGGAGCTGGCTGCGCACCGACAGGCCGTCGATCTTCACGTCGAGCGTCGCCACGTCGGCGTCGAGCGGCAGCCCCACCGCGACCGCCACCGGCCCCACCAGGGAGAGCTGATCCGGCGCGGGCAGGAGCGGCTGGAGCGACGGCGGGATGGTGCAGCCTGCGAGCACGACGCTCGCAAGCGCGACGACTCGCGCGATGCGCATCCGGACTCCCTCCCGAGCGATGCCCTCGAATTGTACCTCGCCCGTGTAGGATCAATGCGTGCAAACACGCGCCGGTCTCGGACTTCTCCTGCTTCTCGTGCTGGCGGCGTGCGGGCGCGCGCTCGGACCGCACGACTTCCCCGCCGACGCCTGGGTGGTCGAGCGCAGCGGCGCGGACGAAGTGTCGATCGTCTGGAACGGCGCCGGGCCCGCGCCGGCGACACGCGTATTCGTCCACGACCGGGACTCGCCGCTCGCGGGCGAGACACTAGCGGCCGAGGTCGCCGACGGACGCGCGGTCGTTCGCGGGCTCGCGCCGGGGGTCCGCCCGTACTTCGCGCTGGTCGGCCCGGGCGAGTCGCGCGGCGTCGTGGTCGCGGAGCGCGTGCTGCCGCTCGAGGGCGCGCACAACTTCCGGGATCTCGGGGGCTACTCCTCCGCCGACGGACGGCGCGTGCGCTGGGGACGGCTCTTCCGCTCGGACGACATCTCGAACCTCTCCGACGCGGACCTCGACTATCTCTCGGGTCTGGGTCTGCGCCTGGTCTGCGACTTCCGCAGCGAGGCGGAGCGCGGCGATTCGCCCGATCGCCTGCCGGTCCCCGCACCGGCCACGGCGTCGCTGCCGATCGCGGACCCGAACGTCGACCCGTTGGCGCTCCGCGAACGGATCTTCTCGGGGAACCTCGGTGACATGGACTTCGCGAACCTCTTGATCGAGGGCAACAAGAGCTACGCGTCGCAGTTCGCACCGCAGTACCGCGCGATGTTCGAGCGGATCGGCGCGGCGGAGGGGCTGCCCGCGCTCCTGCACTGCACCGCGGGGAAGGACCGCACGGGCTTCGGCGCCGCGCTGGTGCTGCTCGCACTGGGCGTACCCGAGCAGACGGTCTTCGACGACTACCTGCTCACGAACGCGACCACCGCGGCGCGCACCGAGCGCGTGCTCTGGCTCATCCGCTTGCGCTCGTTCGGCCGCGCCGACCTCGGGCGGCTGCGGCCGCTCTTCGAAGCCCGCCGCGAGTACCTCTCCGCGGGCCTCGAGGAGGTGAAGCGCAGCTTCGGTGATGTCGATCGCTATCTGAGCGGCGCGCTCGGCGTCGATGCCGCGAAGCGCGACGCGCTGCGAGCGTCACTGCTGGAGTGAGCGCACCGTGCTGGCAATCACCAGCTGTGCGGCGAAGTAGAGCGGCAGCCCCCAGGCGCGATTCGCGAAGCCCGGAGCGACGAAGCGATCGCGCGCGACCGCGAGGTCCGAGGCGTAGAACAGCGCGGCGCCGACGAAGATCCGCGGATCCGACGGCGATGCGCCCGCGGCGAAGACCAGCATCGCCGAGATCACGACCATGTACGCGCGCACGAGCGCATTCATCTCGGCCGGCAGGTGAGGGCGCAGCCACGGCAGAACGCGCGCGAGCACGAGCGTGGCGATGACCGCGGCGAGCGCCGCGCGCGGGAAGCTCTCGAAGCGAAGCGCGAACGCGGCGAGATAGGCGACGTGTCCGAGTCCGAAGGCCGCGACGCCCGCCTGGAAGACGCGCGCCCTTTCGTGCGGGATCAGCAGCACGTCGCCGCACAGCGAAAGCACGAGGCCCGCGAGCACGATCGAGCCGTACTCCGAGTCGAGCGCGCCCCACGCCAGCGCGGCCGCGACGAAGCATGTGGCCGCCGCCGGCTTTGCGAGCCAGACGCCGGCGCGTGAAGCGCGGTACTCTGCGGCGAGCAGCGCCGCGACGCACGCGGCCATCGCGACAGCGAAGAACACCGCAGCACTCTAGCAGCGCAGGAGCGAACGTGATCGATCTCTACACCGCAGCGACCCCGAATGGCTGGAAGGTCTCCATCGCACTCGAGGAGCTCGGACTTCCCTACCAAGTGCACGCGATCCGGCTCGAGAAGCTCGAGCAGAAGGAGCCGTGGTTCCTCGCGCTCAATCCGAACGGGCGCATCCCCGCGATCGTCGATCGCTCGAACGGCGACTTTCCGGTGTTCGAGTCGGGCGCGATCCTGATCTACCTCGCCGAGAAGACCGGACGCCTGCTGCCCGCCGAATCGAAGGCGCGCTCGCAGGTGCTGCAGTGGCTGATGTTCCAGATGAGCGGCGTCGGTCCCATGCAGGGTCAGGCGAACGTGTTCTTCCGCTACGCGCCCGAGAAGATCCAGTACGCGATCGACCGCTACCAGAACGAGACGAAGCGCCTGTACGGCGTGCTCGACGAGCGCCTGCGCGAGCACGAGTACATCGCGGGCGACTACTCGATCGCGGACATCGCCACCTGGCCGTGGGTCTCGATCCACGCCTGGGCGGGGGTCGAGATCGCGGACCTGCCGAATCTGGCGCGCTGGCTCGAGCTCGTCGGCAAGCGCGCGGCCGTGCAGAAGGGCCGGGCCGTGCCGACGCCGATCGATCCGAATGTCCGCGCCGAGGACGTGAAGAGGACGGGTGCGCGCATGCTGGTGTGAAGCTGCGGCCGCGCTGCGCGATGGCTGCGCACGTCTTGCGTCTTCCCGAAGCTCTGTGACACGCGGCTCAATCCAGTGACGTTCTGGGTCGAGAAGGACTCCGGCGCCCCCCAGCGCCCGGAGATCTGCCCATGCTGCGACGACTGCTCGCACTGCTCGCGGGCACCGCGTTGCTCCCGGCCTGCGCGAATCACGTGCGCTACTCGAGCGACGCGTTCGAGACCTCCGTGCGCGAGGTCGTCCATGCGGACACCGTCGTCGAGCCGCGCGAGCGCGTGCTGCAGAAGCCGGAGCTCGAGCTCGACCTGCTCGCCGACGAGACCGCCGTCGTGCGCAAGCTGCGAACGCGCGTCCGCAGCGACGAGTACACGCCCTACAAGTCGGGCTACGAGCTGTGGGAGGTGCCGGTCGGAGCCGTCTGCGTCCCGGTCCTCACCGTGCTTCGCGTGGTGGACCTGGTCGGGCTCGGCCTCGTCCCGGACCGGAGCCTCGACGATCTCGCCGGCTTCACCTTCGCCGCGCTCAACCCTCTCTTGAACCTCGAGTCGGAGACGCGCCTGCGCCGCAAAGAGGTCTCGCGCGAGACCGAGGAGCTCGACCGCAGCGTCGAGCGCGATCTCCGTCCGCTCCCGGGCGCGCGGCTCGCGCTCGCGATCGATCCGCGTTCGCCCGTGCGTTTCTCCAGCGATGCGCGAGGCCGCGTGCACTCCGATCTGCTCGCGCTCGTTCCCGAGGGACTTCCTGGCCGGCCGCGCGCCGTGCGCGTCGCGGTCGAGGGCGACGGCAAGCGCGATCCCCACGTGATCGAGATCCCGCTCTCGCACGCGCTCGCCGCACGACTCGCGCAGGCGATCGAAGTGCGCCGCCGCGCACGCGCGCCCGGCGCCGCGCCCGAGGCCGTCGGCCGCTCGCTCGCAGAGCTCGATGCGCTCGGCTTCTCGGCGAGCGCACTCGCGCTCGAGACGGAGCTTCGCGCCCGCACGGACGCGAGCCCGGCCTGGCTGTCTCGGCTCGACGCCGCGCTCCACCCGTAGCACCCGATCTCGCGCCCACCCTTCGTGCTGTATGATCCGGCGATGGCACGCGCGCGTTGCAACGGGATCGAGCTCGAGTACGAAGTCGCCGGCAACCCCACCGACCCTCCCGTCCTGCTCATCATGGGCCTCGGCGCCCAGCTCGTGGTCTGGGACGAGGAGTTCGTGCTCGGTCTCGCGCGCCGCGGTCACTTCGTGATCCGCTACGACAACCGCGACGTCGGACTGTCGACCCGGTTCGAGGGCTCGCCCGCGCCGGCGATTCCGGAGCTGCTCGCGAGACGTGCGGCGGGGGAGACGGTCGCGGTCCCCTATCTGCTCCACGACATGGCGGACGACGCCGCGGCGCTGCTCGATCATCTGGAGATCGCCGCGGCGCACGTCGTGGGCGCCTCGATGGGCGGCATGATCGCGCAGACGCTCGCGGTCCGGCATCCGCGCCGCGTGCGGACGCTCGTCTCGATCATGTCGTCGACGGGAAATCCCGAGCTGCCGCCCGCGAAGCCCGAAGCGATGGCGCGCTTGATGGTGCCCGCGCCCAGCGAGCGTGCCGCCTACATCGAGCACATGCTGGCCTCGCAGATGGTGATGTCGGGCTCGGGCTTTCCGCTCGATCCGGACGCGACCCGCCAGCTCGCCGGCCGGCTGTTCGACCGCGCGTACTACCCCGCGGGCGTCGCGCGGCAGCTCGCGGCGATCCTCGCCTCGGGCAGCCGCGTGGAAGCGCTCGCGGCGCTGCGCACGCCGACCTTGGTGATCCACGGGCTCGAGGATCCGCTCGTGCCGGTGGATGCCGGCGTCGACACGCACGAGGCGATCGCGGGCAGCGAGCTGCTCCTGATCGACGGGCTCGGCCACAATCTGCCGCGAGGCGTTTGGCCGACGGTGATCGACGCGATCCAGAAGCACGTCGCGCTCGCGACGTAGCGAAGACGAACCGAACGACGACGGAGGGATGGACATGAATCCGGGGCTTCTCGGCTGGCTCGGCTTCGCGATCGCGGCGGCGGTCGCTGCATTCCTGTTCCAGCACTCGCGCGCGTCGACGGCTGCGAGCGCGGCGCTGCAAGCGCAGCTCGATGCGACCCGGGGCGAGCTCGAGTCCGTGCAGAAGCGCCTCGAGCACGGGAAGACGGAGCTCCGCGCGCGCGGCGAGGAGCTCGCCGAGCTGCGCAAGAAGAACGACAAGCTGAAGAAGCGCGCGGGCGAGACGCTCGAGGAGGAGAAGACCCTGCCGGCGCGCATCCGCGCGCTCGAAGGCGAGGTCGCTGCGGAGAAGACCGACTCACGCGCCGCGCGTGACGAGATCGTCCGGCTGCACGCGGAGCTCGAGCGGACCGGCGCGGAGCTCGCGCGCGAGCGCGCCCGGGTCGTCGAGCTCGCCCCCCTCGCGAGCAAGGACGAGATCGACGGACTGCGGCGCAGCGCGGCCGAGCTCGAGCCGAAGCTCGCGAAGCTCGCGAGCGACCTCGAGACTGCGCGCCACGACGCCTCGAAGTACAAGGGCCGTTGGGAGACCCTCGACAAGGCCTACGTGATCCTGCGCGGCGAGCTCGAGATGAAGAAGGATGAGGCGCGCGCCCAGCGCGTGGAGCTCGAGCGGCTGCGCACGCTCGAGGTCGTGCTGACCACGGCCGAGCCGGAGCCGGAGCTCGAGACGGAGCCGAGAGGCTAGAAGCGGTCTCAGCTCCGCCGCTCGATTGCGCGGTTCACACTCCGGAAGCCGAGCGCGGATAGACCGGACATCGCGGCGGAGACGAGCATCAGCACGTCTCCCAGTCCGTCCCAGGCCGGGAGCGGGATGCCCAGCCCCGGAAGCTCGCGCGCGGACCAGCCCAGATAGAGGGCCATGCCCAGGAACGGCGCGAACGCGCCGCGAATTCCGGTCAAGGTCACGTGCACGCCCATGTACACGCCTGCATGCTCGCTCGGCGCGAAGTCGTTGTGGCCGATGTTCCAGGCGAGTCCGCCACCGCTGCGCGCGGCGCCCATCACCATGCGCGCGACCGCCATCAGCTCGAGCGAGTGCAGCATCGCGCCGCCCCAGAGCAGCACCTGCGAGAGCGCGAACGTCCACGAGTGCACGGCGCGAAACGCCGACACGTGCACGCGGTCGAGGTAGAGCGCCCAGAGGGGGATCGTGACCACCGAGAGCGCGAACGGGATCACCACGGTGATGCCGATCGCCTGCGAGTAGCTCGCACCCATCTCGCGCGAGACCAGGTAGAGCAGCGGCGCCTCGACCATCATGGCCGCGGTGCCCAGCACCATCTGCCAGGAGAGGAAGCGCAGGTAGAGCCGGTCGTTGCGCAGCACCGACAGCGCGCTGGGCGCGCCGGCCTCGCTGGCCGCGTGCTCGCGCTCGCGCGCCAGGTGGTCGAGCTCGCCCATCAGCGGCACGCGCGAGAACGCGAACACGCCCGCGGCCGCGAGCACCGCGCCCGCCGCGTAGACCAGCCGGAAGTTCTCGGGATTGCCGTCGAGCACCTGGCCCCCGGCCCAGGACGTGGCCGCGATGCCCAAGGTCGAGATCACACCCAGGCGCGCGGTGACGCGGCCCCGCGCCTCGCGCGGGTAGTTGAGCGTCCAGACGACGCTGCGCAGGGTCACGATCCCGCCGAGCAGGAGCCGCGCCACGACCAGCGCGCCGATCAGCAGCCCCGCGCCCACGGTGCCTTCGGGGACGATCGCCACCAGGCCCACGCAGACCGCGAAGCCCGCCATCAGCGCGGTCGCGAAGGGCACCCGCCGGCGTCCGTGCGCCAGGCGCGCCCAGAACGCGCTCGACAGGTTCCCGAACATCGGCGCCGCGGTCACGAGCGCGAGCACCGCCGGGTGCACGTGGAAGAGCTTGTCGGCGATCACGCCGATGAAGCCGCCCTCCATGAGCGCCGGACCGACGGTGAAGCAGGCTTCGGTCAGCCGCTCGTGCCGATAGCCGGCGAGCGCGAGTGCGCCGAGCTCCGGGCGGCGGAAGAGATCGAGCGCGCTCACGCGCGTTTCTGTAGCAGAGAGACCGCGCTAGCGCGCGTGCGCGATCGGCTTCGCCTCCGCGACCTTCGGCCCGCGGCCGCGGCGCAGGCGCGCGCGCAGCCAGTCGAGCCCGTCGTCGAGCGCGAGATAGAAGACCGGCACGACCACGAGCGTGAGCACGGTCGAGGAGAGCATCCCCGCGCCCGTCGCGACCGCCATCGGCGCGCGCGTCTCGGCCCCCGGACCCACGCCGATCGCCGCGGGCAGGACGCCGAAGATCATCGAGATCGCCGTCATCAGCACGGGGCGCATGCGCACGGGCGCGGCCTTCCGCATCGCCGCGTTCTTCTCCATGCCCTGCGCGCGCAGCTCGTTCGCGTAGTCGACCAGCAGGATCGAGTTCTTCGTGACCAAGCCCATCAAGAGGATGATCCCGATGACGCTGAACAGGTTGATCGTCTGGCCCGCGACCCAGAGTCCGCCCAGCGCCCCGACCATCGCCAGCGGCAGCGCCAGCATGACGGTGAGCGGATGCACCAAGCTCTCGAACTGCGCGGCGAGCACCATGTAGATGATCAGCACGGCCAAGCCGATCGCGAGG
>Ga0210377_10002501_pt1 | contig 16070 bp, 8 predicted proteins | sample PLM4_65_b1redo_FD_155480 | JGI IMG/M metagenome (GOLD analysis project Ga0210377, IMG submission 155480) | Groundwater sediment microbial communities from an aquifer in East River, Colorado, USA - PLM4_65_b1 redo | ecosystem: Environmental > Terrestrial > Soil > Riparian zone | place: USA: East... | reverse complement strand
AAGAGTTAAAGATTCTCTTGGCGATCTTTGCGCCTTTGCGAGAAATATTCTTTTCGTTTTTAGTAGAATTTGATTCCTCAGTTATAAGGGTGAACATGGACGCGATTAAATTATTTCCCTTTCTCAAGTGGTGGCCTCTCGTCAACCGCCGTACACTGCGTGCTGACATCATGGCCGGCATCACCGGGGCAGTCATCGTTCTCCCCCAGGGAGTTGCCTTTGCCATAATTGCCGGCCTGCCCCCGGAATACGGGCTCTATTCGGCAATTGTGCCGACGATCATCGCCGCGTTTTTCGGCTCATCCCGCCACCTGATCTCCGGTCCCACGACCGCCATTTCCATCGTCATCTTTACCACGCTCAGTCCCCTGACGACCCCGGGCAGCGCGGAATTCATCCAGATGGTCATCACCCTCACCTTCATCGCCGGGCTGCTGCAACTCGGGCTCGGGATCGCACGCCTCGGCGCGCTCGTCAATTTCGTTTCACATTCCGTCGTGGTCGGATTCACGGCCGGCGCCGCCATACTCATCGGAACCAGCCAGCTCAGCAATTTCCTCGGTGTCCCCGGTTCAAAAAGACATGCCTTTATCCATGTCCTGACAGACCTCGTTCAGCGGCTGCCGGAAACCAATATGGACGTACTTGCCATCGGGATCGTCACTCTGATCGCCGCTATCGCGTTCAAAAAGTATTTTCCCCGCTGGCCCGGGATGCTCTTCGCCATGGTCATCGGGAGCGTTTTTGCCGTCATCCTGAAAGGCAGCGAACACGGTGTGCGTCTTCTCGGACCTCTGCCGGCGCATCTCCCGCCTTTTTCCGCACCCGAGCTCACTACCTCCGCGGTGCGGCAACTGGCTCCTGCCGCACTCGCGATATCGATGCTCGGCTTGATGGAGGCGGTCTCCATCGCCCGCTCCGTGGCCACCCGTTCTCACCAGCGCATCGACAGCAACCAGGAATTCATCGGCCAGGGCCTTTCGAATGTTGTTGGGAGTTTCTTTTCAAGCTATGCATCTTCGGGATCGTTCACCCGTACGGGTGTGAATTATGAGGCCGGTGCGAAAACACCGATGTCCGCGCTTACTGCGGCAGTATCGCTGGCCGTCATCCTGCTGCTCATTGCCCCGCTTACCGCTCATCTTCCGATCGGTTCCATGGCGGGCATTCTGCTGCTCGTGGCCTATAACCTCATCGATTTCCATCACATCAGGACGATCATTAAAACGAGCCCCTCCGAGGCGGCAGTACTCGCTGTCACCTTCGTGTCGACCCTGCTCGTGGAGCTGGAGTTTGCCATCTATGTGGGCGTGATCCTGTCTCTCCTGCTTTATCTCAACCGAACGTCCCATCCGCAGTTCGTTACGCTTGCCCCGGACCCCGCGAGCGACCGGCACAGCTTCATCAATGTTTTAAAGAAACCGCTGCTCGAGTGTCCACAGCTCAAGATCATCCGCATGGACGGCTCGCTCTTTTTCGGGGCAGTCGATCACTTTGCGCAGGAAATGCGCGCTATCACGAGGCACTTTTCCGAGCAGGCCCATATCCTGCTCGTCGGCAGCGGCATTAACTTCATCGACTCTGCCGGGTGCGAGGCGCTGGCCCAGGAGGCGCACCGCCTTCACCTGAGCGGAAGAAAGCTCTACCTCTGTTCGCTCAAGGGGGAAGTGATGGATGTGCTGAGGCGAGGTGAATGCATTAAGCGAATCGGCGAGCAGAACATTTTCCGTTCAAAGATCGAGGCAATTGAAAAGATCGTCCCGCAGCTCGACCCCGAACGGTGCCGTATCTGCACCGCGCGCATTTTCAGCGAATGTGCGCAGATGCCGGGTGCGAAAGCCTGATTGGAGTGATGATATATAGCGCTTGTCAGAGGGAAGCTTGTAAACCGAAAGACCATCTGGAATTGATCGTCCTGAAACTGACCGGCGGGGATGAGGCGGTTTAAACCGGGACGGGCACAATAAATCACGCTTGACTATCATACGCTATAGGCATTTACTATCAGCACTTATTGGAGGTGCATTAGGCGAAAAATCCAAGACCAGGGCGATAACCGCCGCCATCCAGGAGTTCATCCGCCAAAAGAAGATCACAGACTTGCTTGCGCTCAGGGGCAAGGTGAAAATCGACTATGACTGGAAAAAAGAAGAAGAGCGCGAAATAAAGCCGCAGCAGAAACGGGAGAAGCTCCTTGAGCGAAAAAAGTAGCGGTATAGCAGTCGCATTGGAATATAACCTCGCTGTTTTTACCCTCGACGGACATTTCGAGCAAATACCAGGACTGACGATTTAAAACGCCGGATAACTGCTGTGACGCTGTATCTGCTTAATTCAATAACTCCAGTCCTCGTGCTTTACCGGCAATCTATTTAACTCGGTACGGTAAAACCGCCAATTAGGCATAAACTGCTCAATCAAGGTCATGAATCGGTTGTTATGCGCCGGTTCCAGCAAGTGAATCATTTCATGTACAACAATGTATTCAAGGCATTCGGGTGGTTTTTTTGCCAAGTCGGCATTGAGGCGGATACTCTTTGCCGCAGAATTACAGCTTCCCCATTTCGTTTTCATCTGTTGCACAAAGAACCGCGCTACCTTCACGCGAAGGAGCGGCTCCCACTTGGCGATTAATGCAGGGACAGTCTGCTTGAGCTGCATACGATACCATTCATCAACAACGGCTTTCTTTTTTTTGTCGCTGCTGCCCGGACGGACACGCAGGTGCATTTGCCTGTGCTTGAGTTCCACTGCAGGCGCTCCATCCGATTCAATCACCTTGAGCAGGTAACGCATTCCCCAGACGTGATGGCTCTCTCGGTCGAGATACTCGCGTGGTGTTTCTCGTTCCTGCTCACGGAGCTTCCGCTGCTGTTGTCTGATCCAGTCAAGCTTGGAAATGGCGAACACCCGAATTGTGTCGAGGCTCAAGCGTGATGGCGCGGAGATCCGCACCCGGCCTGTTGGGGGATTAACGCTGAGATGGATGTTTTTGATGTCCTTCAGCACCACATCCACCGCGATGTCGCCCAGTTGAAGCTTCGTCGTCATCAGTACTCACCTTGTGCTTTGACAATCAGGAAGATACGCTCTACCTCGGCCACATCTTCCAATATATTATACAATGACTGTTTGATAATCTGCTCGCGGGCCTGAACACCTCGCCAGCCGTCTGGCCTGTCCCTTTTAACAACCTCATCGATCTTCATCGCCAGCATCAACATCGGATCTTTCGATACCATACCCTCAGCTAACGCTTCTGCCACTCGCGCAGCCTTTGCAGTCAATCCGCCAGACACTTTCAAATTGTTATACACCGCACGGAGGGCTGGACTGTTCTTTAGTTGATCAGGTATATCCTCGGCATGCCCGGCCCCTACCCTCTTTGCCAATTCAGCAATGCGCTTCAGGTATTCCTCGTACTCGATAGCCTTAGCCTTCCGTAGTTCGATAATTTCCTGTAACTGCGCCGACATCTTCTCATAGAATGCCGGGTCATTCAGGTGTTCCTTGATGATCTTGCTGCGGACATTGTTCTCGATTATCTCGGCTATGGCGTTCTTATTGCCCTTCAGTCCGCCGAGCTGCATAGCAATGGCATCAGCGATGCCGGTCTTCACGATCAATTCCAGCAAGCCCATGTTGTCAAATGGCGATATTTTCCTCGGCTCGGCGGCTTCGATGTAGGTGTCGATCAGATGCCGCATGTCGGCCTCGTATGCTTTAAGGTCGAGCGTTTCTCCGCTGGCTTTGCGGATAATCTCTCGGACATTCAGATAGTGGTTGATTTGCGTCTTGATACGGCCGATGTCGGCGCTGCTGTAGCCCGCAGGCTCCAGTTCGTCAGCAATGTTTGCGTAGGCTCGTACCAGCGCGACTGTTGCCTTGTAAAGAGCGGCGCGCTGCGGTTCATGTTCCTCCAGGTCGGATGGAATCTCAGTGTTGCCGCAGAAGTAGTGGATGTGCTCCAGCTCGCCCTTAGGTGGTTTGACCGGTTCACAGAGCAGAGTAAGCGATTCAATGGCATTGTCGAGACGTTCACGGCCCTTCTTCAGGCGGTCCTGCAGCAGCACTTCCGGGGCGACCCCGCCTGCACTGTGATCCAGTTCTGATGTATAAACGGAAATGGCATTCTCCACCTTCTTGAACAGGTCCTTGTAGTCCACAATGTAGCCGAAGTCTTTATCCTCTCCATCCAGCCGGTTAACGCGGCAGATAGCCTGGAACAGGCCGTGGTCCTGCATTGACTTGTCGATGTAGAGATAGGTGCAAGGTGGCGCGTCGAAGCCGGTGAGGAGCTTGTCCACAACCACCAAAAGTTTCATATTCATTGGTTCCTTGGTGAACAGCGCCTTGGCCCAGTCCTCGTATGTCTCTGTTTTCGTCATTCCCGGTTTGGAATCGACATCCTTCAGCAGCTCTGTGTAGGTGCTGAAGATAAATTGCTTATCGGTCTCGGTATTGGCCCCAGTTTCCTCCAGCGTCACATCCCTGGCCAGTGGGTTATAGGACGTAACCACTGCGCACTTGTTCTTAAACGGCGTCTTCTGGAACAGTGTAAAATACTTGCAGGCCTCGTAGATGCTGGAGGCCACCAGGATCGCGTTGCCACGCTCGCTCGACAAACGCGGCTTCACGCTGAAATCGAAGACAATGTCGCTCACTACCCGGTCCATGCGCGCCTTGGAGCTGAGCACGCTCTGCATAGTGCCCCATTGCTTTTTTAATTCGTCCTTTTGCCAATCGTTGAGGCCTTTGGTCTTGGCCTCGAACCAGGCGTCGATCTTGTCTTTGGAGCCGAGCTGCTGGTCAATGTCCCGCGCCTCATAGACGAGGTCGAGTACTACCCCGTCTTCCACACCCTCGCTGAATTTGTAGGTATGTATGTAGCTGCCGAACACTTCAAGGCTCGTTGCCTTGTCCTGCACAAGCAGCGGCGTACCGGTGAAGCCGATAAATACCGCATTAGGCATCATCGCTTTCATTACTCTGTGTAGCTTCCCGCTCTGCGTGCGGTGGCATTCGTCCACAAATACGAACACCTCGCCCACCGTGGGGCTGGGCTGCGCTTGCAGTTCCTTGATGAAAGCTTCAAAGTCGTCAACATCCTTGCGGCCAAACTTGTGCACCAGCGAACAGAGCAGGCGCGGCGTAGCCCGAGCAAGCTGGGTCATCAGATCGCGACCGCTGCTCGTGCGCTTGATCGGCTCGCCCGCCTCGCTGAAGACGCGCTCGATCTGCTTATCAAGCTCGTCGCGGTCGGTTATGATGGCGACGCGCGCGTTGGGGTTGTTTTCGAGGATCCACTTGGTGAGCAGCACCATCACGATGCTTTTGCCGCTGCCCTGAGTGTGCCAAATGATACCGCCCTTCTTCCGGCGGACATGCTCTTGCGCGGCCTTGATGCCGAAGTACTGGTGCACGCGCGGCAGCTTTTTCACACCGCCATCGAACAGCACAAAGTCGCGCATCAGCTCGATGAGCCGCGCCTTGGCGCAGATCCTCCGCAGGTACTTGTCGACCTTGAAGCCGGTATTGTCCTGTTCGTCCTCTTTCCACTTGAGGAACATCTTCTCCGGCGTGCCGATGGAGCCGTATTGCAGCCCCTCCGAATCGTTTCCCGCGAACACGACCTGGACGGTTGAGAAGAACCACTCGTTGAATTCTTTCTGCTGGTTGGAGAGCAATTGCCGGATGCCGTCGCCGATGGAGACGCGGCTGTTTTTAAGCTCCAGCACGCCGACGGCAATGCCGTTCACATACAGTACGATGTCCGGCCGCCGCTCCTGGTTGCCTTGAAGCGTCACTTCTTCGGCAATGGCAAAATCGTTTTTCTCCGGTTCGCCCCAATTGATGAGATGGACCGTCTCCGTGACTTTGCCCGCTTCAATCTTCACCGGCACGCCGTAGCGCAGCAGGTTGTAAACTGCCTGATTGTTGCCGTAGAGAGTGCGACTGTGGTTGTCCGCCTCAGTGCGCAGCTTGTGCATGGCCACGCTGATCTGCGCTGGCGTGTAGCCGCGCTTATTCAGGTAGGCCGTGAGCAGCGTTTCCTCGACGTTGCTGTTGCCCTCGCGGTCTGTCCAGTCGCCGAGATAGCGGTATTTCAGCTCGTCACGGAATAGGACGATGACGCGGTTTTGGGTAGCTTTTTCAGGCAGGCCAACTGGTGTCATTTCAGAGCCTTAAAAATATCAACAATTTTGAAGATTTCATTTTCTATATCTTCGTATAATATACTTTCCTTCTCAAGACGGGAAAGTGACCCCTGTTTAAAATAACTATCTTTTAGCAAGCCGTCTTTAATCCATGTGGGGATATCTCTTCCGCCCCCAGCAATAATCTTAATCCTGTAATATTTTTTCTCATAGGTTATGCGCAACTCTAGATTAGTCATCTGATAATTCCATTTTAGACACGCATATGGCAGGTCACCGGATCCGCTTACGTATTCGCAATACAAATTTACAAAGGGCTTGAGTTTATCTTTCTGCGGCATCAGTATTTTATGCACAAGATGCATTGTCCTTAGTTCGTAATGACGGCCGCTCATCCTGGTTGTCACGAGCGGATAAATCGCATCTGTCTCTGTCACATATGGTGATTGTCCTTGTATAAAGATATAAACTGGTTCAAAGCGTATTTGACCTTGCTTACAGACAGCTATTGTTTCAGGGCACTCGACAATTAACTTCTGCCATTCTTCAAGCTCCTTCGCACCTTGGATAACAGCTCTTAATGATTCGTCAGTTCGTCTCACGGGATCAAGGTCGTCTAACAATTTCTTCAGCATAAGGGATCGCGTTTTGTCACGGAATACCTTCCGCCAGTTCTCTTCTCTTTTTCTCAAAGTTCCATGGTCAGGGAGACAAAAGCCACGATTAGAAGATCCTACACCGATTAAATAATCGCCTTTCGTTAGAAGACCCCGCTCCAGCAAATGTTCATTATGTTCCAGTATCATCGGACTAAATAAAGTTGCAGCTTTGTTTGCATATGTATCGAAGACCTCAGGATCGTATTCATTTCCACTATATGCATAATCAAGCAAGAATCCGATTTGTCCAAAAAAATACTGATGATCTTCAGCCATTTTTAACCGTTTCTCCCAATGCGGCTCCTTTAGAATTAGATTGGCTTTCTTGATCTCCTCATCACACTGCTCTGGCTTAAAGAAACTGATATCCTTGACATTCATGCCTGCAAACGCAATCCGCGTCCACTCTTTAGCAGAATCATGCGCCTGCTTGACCTTTTCCCATACCTTCTGCAACGACTGCACTGCACGAACGAAATCTACTTGGTCATCAATAATCGTATTTCTTACAATGTTGTCGGCAATCCTCATCCAGACCTCTAAATTAATAGAAGTATCCGCACAATCACTCTCTGGCATGTCAGTGACGTAGAGTAAATAGGCATATGCAGAAACTCGTTCAGTAAAATTCTTATTATCAACAAAACCAGTCAGTTTGTTTCTTTGATTCGCCTCTTTTGTAAAATGATCAAACAAACGAAAACATTTAGTAATGGCATCAAGCGTAAAACAGGACCATTTCTCATATTCCATAGTGCTTATTTCTTCATTTTCATTCAATCGAGTGATCTTCACCTTGTCACTTAAGGTTAGGTCGCTCGATTGTATCGTCATTTTTCCGGCAAGTTCATACATGCCAATGCTCTTGAATAGGTTTAACATCGGTGTATCGATATCAATTTTCGTTACTTTTCGCCCCTTCACAGCATACTGCCAGAACAGGTCGGTCCATTCCTGATCAATTCGATACTGCCATTCCCTGCCATCTTGTTTCTGGAATGTCCATTCTTTCTTCTCGATGAATCCCTGCAGCCAGGCTTTGAATATTTCAAAATCAGTTAGTAATTTACCGCGTGCGTTCATCTTTATATACAAATCGTCAGTCAGATTGAAGTTTTCCAGGTTCATAAACTGAAAAGTTATTATCGGTTTTTCTGCAGATATCAACTTGGCAAAATACCCTTGTGAATTGCTAAACTTGGCATGTATCGCATCCATCATGTGAAGCATCGACTTAACGGTAGGATCGTGATCCCATGCATTAAAATACCATGCACTATCCTTAATAACTATTGATGGGGCGTTGTTGTTTGCTCCTCCCGAACCCAACAGTTTAAAATCTACGTTTTTGATTACTAATGCATTGCAAAAATCAATAGAGCTTATTCTTGTCTTGTACGTAAATCTAGATCTTCCATTACTGATCAAATGCTTAGTAAATTCCTGATAATTGTCATCCCGGTTAGCCAAATACCAATGCAGAAGAAAAAGTGTGGTCAGTCGTTGCTGGCCGTCAAGAGGGACAAACTTGGAGAGATTTCCATCGAGGTCTTCGAGACTACCATAAACAAAATCCAAATCAATATTTTTACTTGCGGCGAGATGCGACTCTATGGAGTTCAAGAATGATTCACGTATTTGATTTTCTTTTTGCGTGTCCCTGCCTTGCGCGTAATCACGTTGAATGATTGGAATTTCTATGGTGTACCCTTTGACGCTAAATATCTGGTAGAACGTCATCCGTTCTCCCGGTTGTTTTGCTGTCGTCTTATCCATTTACGGCCTCTTCTTCGGGCGTTGGCAAATACGGTGCCAGTATGTTTTTCATTGCGATAAAGTATTCATCCGCATCAGAGGAGTGCCAATGCATAGAACCTTCCAGCTTACTGCTATAGGATTTCAGGAATACATTCTTTGTGCAGATAGGCACGAATGTACCTTGCATATCCTTCTGCATGATCGTTTTTCGCTTTACCGGAAACACGGCATTCTTATAACTTCTGTTCGTGCCGGCATCAAGCAAAGCAAGGTTTGATATCATGTTAATGTCAGCAGGCTCATCATTTTCATGAAAATGGACGAGCAGTTCATCGTACAATTGAGTAAATTCAGCCTCATCGATCTTGCCTTTCCCCAATAGCTGACCGACTCGTTGTGTCAGTTCCTTTTCACTGTCATTTAAATGTTCAAATTTATCACTGCCAACTGCTGTCGAAGTTGTTCCGATAAAATAGCCCTCCACATCCTGCAGCCACCCTCGTTGCTTGTTGCCGACAGGCTTATCTGATTTCTTTGACCGTATGTGCTCTATGTCCCACTTTAGACGTTTTTGTTGCAAATCAGATTTATCCGGCTTATAAAGATCAAATGGAAATCGCAAATATGACTTCTCGTTTGACAAAATGGTCACCACATTGAACAAAAGCAAAATTGTTTTTATCGCACTACCGTCGTTTTCATAATCCAAGTCATCAAGATTATATTTGACTTTCTTTTTTATCTCATTACGCAAGTATGCCTTAAATGCTGTTTTTGTTTTTATGCCAGCATTGCTCTTCAATCCAGACAAACTACTGCCCGTTTCAATAAGGAATCCAATTAGGTGGAACAATTCTCTGTCGCTATACCATTCATCAAATGTCATAAAATAAGTCTTTACTTGCTCCCAATGCGCTTGAATATTGCCATTTTTATCAAAATCATCATTGAACTTATGGAACGTATAGTATTGGTCAGAATGACCTGGCTTTGATTTCATTAAATCGAAAATAAACTCAATTCGTGCTGAATATGCTACCGATTGATCAGTTAGAAAAAACCAAAATGGCGATTCTTGAAGCTTATATTCGATCCTGTCCCACTCAGTAGCAATGCGTAACTGCTCTGAATAGATGTTAATGTCTAAATTCTTAGCAAAATTGCCTCGCCTCAGAAACAGTGCTTTGATTAGTTCGGCATTATTGAGCGGTATCCTTCCGCTGTTCAAACGAGCAAATACATCAATCGGGTCCGGGCCTTGATGTACCTCGTACCAGATAAATTTCACACTATTCAATACCGTTGATTCATAGTCATTAACGATATTTTCCTTTCCTTCAAACCATTTACTTATCGTATCCTTAGCATGATACATATGGTAATAATCAATATTGTCATCCTTTTGCGATTCAGTAATATTTTGGAGATACTTGGCGCTGTCGGGCCTTGTTTGATAGGTGAGCGTATAAAGGGTCTTCTTATGTTTTTCCGCCAATCGATCGTTGAAATAGCTCAAAATAAGGTAGACGGTGGTCAGCCTTTGTTGCCCATCGATTAGAATCCAGCTGTCATCCTTTTTTGCTACCACAAGGGGCTGCAAGCAGTAGAATTGGCCTTTGTTCATCTTCTCATAAAATTCCATAATATCATCGAGAAGCTCACTGACCTGCACTGGTGTCCAGCGATACCCTCGTTGATAGGAAGGGACATAAAACTTCTGCTTTAATAGGTTGTTTACCGGTATGAGGGATATCCCGGTATCGTTAACCTCATGATCTTCCATTGAACATATCCTCCAGCAGTGCGCTTACATTCCACATATAATCCTATTGATGATTTCACTTCTTCAGAAACCAAATCCATCCCTCGCCATGTGGAATCTCCGCATTCAATGCGTCAGGCGATTCCAAGGTACTTAGCTCACGATCAAACAAATATGCCAGTAATGCACAGATACGGGCATCGTCGAGATCGTCGTTCCCCAGTGAATGAGCAACATCTAGAAGTTTCGTGATTACAGGTGCGTTCCTGATCGTACTGGGATAGGCTTCTATGGCCCGAAATCCATTACCGTCGGTCCAAACGCCGCAGCTCTCGATGATCGGCGCGAACTTTGCCAGCGCATGTATGCCCTTCGTGGCTTGGCTGCCAAGCATGTCTTTGATTGCCGACAACGGGCTGAAACCGCAGCTAAATAGATGGCGTTCCGTTTGACGATAAAGATACGAATTTGTCTTAAAACTTCCCAGTTGTTCGGTCCATTTCCTCTCAGTAACAAGTTTCACAAACTCAGCCGAGAATCCCAGCGGCGTATCGATCGCCATGGTAGCTGTAAATGGTTCCTGTGGCGACTCGGCTTTGCACAGTCTAAAAAGTGAACGTAGCCAATCGATACTCGTATCAGCAGTGACTATGCACTCCCGGAGGTTGCCTCGCCACGGAGTCCCTGCAAGATTGAGTTCAGAATCGAGAATAACGATTGCATCCCTGCTTTTCGCATTATGGTCACAGTTCCAACCGCCCACGTCCCAGCCGATATAGTATGCTGCTGGTTTGTATGGCGGGATCATATCATCCCTTCACTAACTTAAAACTGATCTGATAACGGAAAAAATCAACATTTTTTACCATTGCCAAAGCTCGTCGAATTTTCGCATCATCTTCTAAAGCAATAATGACACCATGAACTACTTGATCGTTCTCGGCTAGCATCTCCTCTACGTAACTCATGTAGCGAAGCGTTTGGCCTACCACAGCATCGCTGGCACGCCCCTTCTTCAGCTCAACGACCAGCAACTTCTTTTTATCCTTACTTATGGCGAGGATATCGAGTCGTCCTGTATCGGTCTGGTATTGCTTCGCCTTTTCACCATCTACCTCATAAACATCATATTCTTTCCCAAATGCAGTATGCTCCCAATTCTTTATCAAAAAATCTTCGAGATGCTCTTCCAAGGCAAACGCCAATGGATTTTCCACGCTTTCATCTGAGGATATGAGAGTTGGAGCGCCGACGACGCCGATGAGCTTTTGCAATTCATCGCTGTATTTGGAGATTTCAGCGACAGTTCCGATAGCCCCGGTAGAATTGCGCAGAGCCTCGGTCATGTCGTCCCTGCTGATTGTCTGCATCAGCCAGCGCACGGGACGACGATGCGGAAGGTCGCCATCAGCGGTGTAGTAATACTCGCCCGTGACTTCGCCAACTCGGTAGCCGCGACTGCCGTCGGGACACACGACGAGGTCATCGATGCGGATCCCTTTGCAGATGGTCCATGCGAAGCCACACCAGAGACCCAGAGCGATTTTGGATTTGTCTGGATGGATCTTCTGCATTTCCGGAATGAATTTCTGACTGAATGCCCTGAACTCGTCCGGAAGTTCCTGAGCAACGTCCCGCTTGATGTCTCCAAATCCGGATCCGATATAGCCACCTGCGAAGCATTCGGCCGCATGGGCACTCTTTTTCCCCAGCATGATGCGGTAATAGCGTTTCATACGAGTCGTATCCTCCCGGTCAACAATTCCTGCATCATGCCCTGCTTGAGCTGGCGGGCCTTGGCGAGCTTGGTTTCCAGCACCGCGAGGTCTGTGTCCATATCGGAGAGAATGGCGGCGATGGCGGTTTGTTCAGCTTTGAGGGGAACAGTGAAATCCAATTCAGAAAAATCTCTTTTTGAAATTATCATGGTAGCTGTAATACCCGCATTGCCGAGCAAATACTGCTTTTTGCCATCAATCAAATAGTACAAAAAATCTGCATCATGTTCCTTGTTGGGTATAATCGCATTAATTTGTTGATTGCATGCGCCCGCATTTCTCAAAACTGCATTTTTCCCTATGCTGGCGATGCAGGTGATCAAGACAGAGTTCTTCGGCAATTTTCTAATTGAAGCTAAGCCCAAAGCGGTTATTTGCCTTTCTGATGCATGAATATCCTTCTGATCAGAAATGTCAGTCGGTGTTACCCAAGGGATGTCCCCATTCCAGTACTCTTTAATTCCAGTAGGTGGTGTGCCTCCTGTTACAATTTCGCCAAATTGCTTCACCTTTTTCACTTCCCACTCCCCGCTGAACCCCGGCAAACGCTTCTTGCCGGTGAGCAATTCCTGCATGGCGCCTTGTTTTAGGTAGCGCTTCTTGTCGAGGAGTAGCTCCAGAGATTCGATGAGGGCATCCGCATCGCTCAACGCATTGGCGATAGATCTTTGTTCGGGCAACGGAGGAGTTGGGATGAGGAACCGCGCAAGATCGAGACAACTAACGACCGGCTGAGCCCCTTCCTTCTGGCAATTCAGTATCTGTCTCTTGCCGACTGGGCTCTCAAGACACGCTGCAACAAACCGACGCGCAGCTTTCGCCTCATCGACAGCAATTCTCGCAGTACTCCGGGAAAGTAGTGCGCCATCGAGCCATGGTGGCGCAACTTCGACCTGGCCAATGCCCGCGCCAACGATGGTCAGAATTAGATCGCCAAATCGAATGCGAGCGTTGCGGTATTGGTTTTCTAGCTGAATGTTTACTCTGTGCATTTCATCGGGACTAGACCAACCTTTGGAATAGTCCTGACTCCGGAGCATCAAAGAGCCACGTGGCTCAAACTCGCCAGGCTGAACTATCCCGTAGCGGATGCTGCGCGATTGATCCAACAGGTCGGTCAACTTCCTGACCACCCAATCCCCTGGGATCACCCCCACCTCGGTCTGTTTGTATCCGGGCTTCACTTCCATGAAAACCCCATCTTCTCCAAGTGGCGGTTCACCTTGGCTTCCAGCTCAGCCACCCGGCTCGTCACCTGCGGCAACGGCGTCTCGTAGCGCTCGGCCAGCTCCTTCACGCGCGTCGTGAGCTGCTGGCTCACGCGGTTCATCTCGCCATGAATGGCGGCGTCGAGTGCGGAAAGCCACTTGTCGTCCACCGCCAGTATCTTGACCTCGACCTCAGTGAGCTTGGGGTAGTGCGAGAGGGCCTGGGCATCGAGTGCTGCCTCGGCGTCTTTTAGGCGCTTCTTGAGGTTAGCTTCTTCGGTGTTGAGCATGAGCCAGGCATTCAGCACGGCGGCTTCATCCTTGCTTTCTTTGTCGCCCTTGATCTCCTTGAGCCTCGCGGCGACGTTGGCCTTGTTCACCTTGTCGAGCTCCGAGAACGCGCCCTCCTCGCCGCTTTGCTCCTCCTCCAGCTCGGCGAGCTTCGCACTCACACCTTCCAACTCGATCGCAAGCTGGTCGATGGCGGCCTGCTCCTTGGCATAGTAGCGCGCCACGATGAGTTGCTTTGGGATTAAGTCGCAGGCCCAACCCTTGTCCACTTCTTTTCCGGATTTTCCATCTTTACCCTTCTTGGTTTCTATCACCCGGTAGGTTGTCGCTTTCCATCCGTCGACAGCGATGAGGTACGCGTCGTCCTGCATAGTCACGGCCCAGTAATCCATTAGATGCTGATATACGTCGTAGGCATCGATGAGCGGCTTTCCTTCGTAGTCTGCAAGTAGACTCTCCGACAAAGTGCCGATCAACGCCTTGGGATGGAAGCCAGTCTTAAGCGCCTTTAGGGTAGCAGCGCTCTTCTTGCGCCACGCGGCGAAGTGCGCGTTCATTTGGGTGATGAAGTTGGCAAACTCCGGGTGCTCGTAGATGGTGGTCTTGATGGCTGCCTTGTCCACCTTAAGGCTAAGGTAGCCCTTACGACTGTTCTTAAACAAACTGGCCTTGAGCGCGGGGCAGATTTCCCAGTAAGACGACAACGCCTCCACATCAGCCGCAGGGATGCCGCCTTGTAGGTGGCCGGCGATGTCCTGAATATCCTCGGGGGTCTGGCTATCGATGTAGCGCGGCAGGTTGAGGTTGAACTCGTTATTCTCAATCTCGGCGACACTGACCATCCGCGCAAAACGTGCCACCTCAAGCTGGCGGGTGAATACATCGACGATTCTGTGGATGTCCTGGCTGCGCAGGCGGTTCTTGGGGCCGTCCTTCATGAAGCCGGCGCTGGCGTCGATCATGAAGATCCCCTTACGGGCCTGGGCATCCTGCTTATCGACGACGACGATGCATGCAGGGATGCCGGTTCCGTAAAAGAGGTTAGCAGGCAACCCGATAATGCCCTTGATGTACCCCTTGCGGATGAGATTCTTACGAATGTCCGCTTCGGCGTTTCCACGGAACAATACACCGTGCGGCAGGATGCACGCGCCCTTGCCGGTACCCTTGAGCGACCGCACTATGTGCAGCAGATAAGCGTAGTCACCTTGCTTAGCAGGCGGCGTGCCGAAGGGCTGGAAGCGTTCGTGCGGGTCGTGGAGTGGATCAATGCCGGTGCTCCAGCGCTTATCCGAAAACGGTGGATTGGCGACCACGTAGTCGAATGTCTTGAGCGTGGCTCCATCCTTGAACTTGGGCTCGGACAGCGTGTTGCCCTGCACGATAAGCGCGGTCGGGTTATTGTGCAGAATCATGTTCATCCGCGCGAGGCCGCTGGTGGCGGCATCCTTCTCTTGCCCGTAGAGTGTGACCGGAGAGCCGGCCTCGTCGCCCACCTTCAGGAGCAGCGAGCCCGAGCCACAGGTGGGGTCGTAGACTGTAGTGCGAGCGCTGGTCTTTGCGCTATTGATGCCGATGATCTTCGCCATGATGCGGCTGACCTCGGCCGGGGTGTAGAACTGGCCCTTGCTCTTGCCACTCTCTGTGGCGAAGTGGCGCATGAGGTATTCATAGGCGTCGCCCAGGATGTCGTCGCCGTCGGCGCGATTCGTCGAGAAGTCGAGCGCCTTATTCTCGAAGATGGCAATGAGGTTGGTGAGCCGATCCACCATTTCCTTGCCGCTGCCGAGCTTGGTCGCGTCATTGAAATCCGGCATGTCGGAGAGTTTATTGGCGTTGGCCAGCGGGGCGATGATTTTCTTGTTGATCTGGTCGCCGATGTCGCTCTTACCTTTAAGCGCCACCATATCTTTGAAGCTCGAACCTTTGGGAATGGTGATCGGCGCGAAGGGCTGGTCGGCGTACTTGTCACTGACATACTTGATAAATAGCAGCACCAGGACGTAATCCTTGTACTGGCTGGCATCCATGCCGCCGCGCAGCTCGTCGCAACTTGCCCAGAGGGAGCTATAGAGTTCCGATTTCTTAATTGCCATCGTTATCTGCTCTACACATAATAAAACATATCGGGGACTTTCTTGAAGTTCGATCCCGTATCAAGCGCAGGATCAATGAATTGAAAGGCAACATACTGTAGAATAGAATTTGCATCATTAAAAGCTGTCCTTGGCTGAATAATTCACGCGATTATATCTCAAATGGCTTTCCAAGGGAAGAGAATACCGATTTTGGAGGACGCAGACACCGAGACCCCCTCTCTCGGTCGGCTGGCTTGTTGGAAAATACTTGTACGCTTACCACCGTTGTGTATAATATCTCCATGCTCCTCCTCCTCACCCCCCGATATCTTGCCCTAAGGAACAGGCTCACCCGCCTCGCACCCGGCGACGGGTTGC
>Ga0210377_10002500_pt1 | contig 16070 bp, 17 predicted proteins | sample PLM4_65_b1redo_FD_155480 | JGI IMG/M metagenome (GOLD analysis project Ga0210377, IMG submission 155480) | Groundwater sediment microbial communities from an aquifer in East River, Colorado, USA - PLM4_65_b1 redo | ecosystem: Environmental > Terrestrial > Soil > Riparian zone | place: USA: East... | reverse complement strand
ACTGATTCCGTAGCACAAGGAGAAGACCCTGGCTTCGCCCCGACCCGGACGAGCCGTGCGCGGCTCGCGCAGCGGACGGCCGATCATGGCCGCGCTCGACCTGCTCGGCCGTCGCTGGGCGCTGCGCGTGCTCTGGGAGCTGCGCGAGGGCGCGCTCACCTTCCGAGACCTGCGCGCGCGCTGCGACGAGGTATCGCCGACGGTGCTGAACCAGCGCCTTGCCGAGCTGCGCGAGGCGGGGATCGTCGCGCACGAGGAGGGCTCGGGCTACGCGCTCTGCGCCGAGGGCGAGGCGCTGCTCGAAGCGCTCGCCCCTCTGCACGACTGGGCGGCGCGCTGGGGCCGCCGGCGCAGCGGCTGAGCTCAGCCCGCTTCTTCGAGCACCTCGTCGATCACGTAGGTACCGCTGCGCGCGTCCTTGTGGATCGCGATCAGCTTCTGCTTCTGCGCGTCCTCGAGCAGCCGGTTGAACGAGCGGTAGCCGTGGTATTCCTCGTTGAAGCCGGGGTTCTTGCGCTTCATCGTCTCTTTCACGAGCGACGAGTGCGCCTCGCGATTCTCGCGCAGCAGCGCCTCGACCGACTCGAGCAGCAGGTCGAACGCCTCGCGCTGCTTCTTCGGCAGCTCCTTCGCCTTCGGCACCACTTTCTTCTCGCGCTCGACGGTCTTGCGCACCAGGTCGTCGTAGTAGATGAACTCGTCGCAGTGCTCGATGAACATCGGCGAGGTCGAGTTCTTCACGCCGCAGCCGATCGTGTGGCGATTGTTCTCGCGCAGCTTCGCGACCAGCGGCGAGAAATCCGAGTCGCCCGAGACGACCGTGAACGTGTCGATGTGGGGCTTGGTGTAGGAGAGCTCGAGCGCGTCGACGACCATCTTGATGTCGGCGCTGTTCTTGCCCGTCAGCTTCGAGCCCGGCATCTCGATCAGCTCGACGCCCGCTTCATGCAGCGGGCGGCGGTAGTCGGGGTAGCGCGTCCAATCCGCGTAGGCGCGGCGCGTGACCACGTTGCCCTTCTCGATCATCCGCCGCAGCACGAGCTGCACGTCGAAGACCTTGTAGCGCGCGTCCCGGCAGCCGATCGCCACGTTCTCGAGGTCGATGTACACGGCGATGTTCTTGGTCTCGGCGGCGGTATTGGCCATTGCGCTCCTTCGAGTAAGCCGCCCGATTCTACACGCGACCCGGCGAGCGGGGTATGCTGCGCGAAACGGGGAGGACGCGAGATGGCATTGAAGCTCCAGGGCAAGGTGGCGTTGGTGACGGGCGCGGCGTCGGGCATCGGGCGGGCGACCGCGCTCGTGCTCGCGAGCGAAGGCGCGCGTGTGGCCTGCGCCGACTTGAGCGGCGAGGGCGCCGAGGCCGTGGCCAAGGAGATTTCGAGCGCGGGCGGCGAGGCGATCGGCATCCGCCTCGACGTGAGCGATCCCGCCGACAACCAGCGCGCGGTCGACGCCACGGTGAAGCGCTTCGGAAAGCTCCAGCTCGCGCACCTGAACGCGGGCATCGCGGCCGCCTCGAACGTGCTCGACACGTCGCTCGAGGAGTGGACGAAGACGATCGCGGTGAACCTGTCGGGCGTCTTCTACGGCTTGCAGGCGACGGGCCGCGCGATCCGCGACGCTGGCGGCGGCGCGATCGTGATCACCTCATCGGACGCAGGCCTGCGCGGCGGAGCTTCGATGGGCTCGTACTGCGCCACGAAGCACGGCGTGCTCGGCCTGATGAAGTGCGCGATGGCCGATCTGTCGCCGCACAAGATCCGCGTGAACGCCGTCTGTCCGGGTGTGATCGATACGCCGATCCTCGGGCCGATGCACAAGAACAAGCTCTTCACCGAGGGCATCTTCGCGCAGATGCACCCGATCGGGCGCGTCGGTCAGCCCGACGAGGTCGGCCGCACAGTGGCCTTCCTGCTCTCCGACGAGGCGTCGTTCATCACCGGGGTCGCGCTCAGCGTCGACGGCGGACTGAACGCGACCTTCGGCGCGCTCTCGGCGGCGACCGAGAACCCCCTCGACAAGATCGGCGGCGGCAAGAGCTGAAGCGCCCGCGTCATCCGACGCGGCGCGAGTGGCCTTTCCAGTAGGGCTCGCGCAGCTCGCGCTTCAGCACTTTTCCGCTCGCATTGCGCGGCAGCTCGGCGGTGAAGTCGACGGAGCGCGGGCGCTTGTAGCTCGCGAGCTGTCCGCGGCAGTGCTCGACGAGCTCCGCCTCGGTCGCGCTCTGACCTGCGCGGAGCACGACGATCGCCTTCACGACCTCGCCCCACTGCGCGTCCGGCACGCCGATCACGGCCGCATCCGCGACGGCGGGGTGCCGGAAGAGCACGTCTTCGATCTCGCGCGGGTACACGTTCTCGCCGCCCGAGACGATCATGTCCTTCACGCGATCCTGGATGTAGACGAAGCCCTCGTCGTCCATGATCGCGGCGTCGCCGGTGTGCATCCAGCCGCCGCGCAGGGCTTCGGCCGAGGCTTCGGGCAGATTCCAGTAGCCGCGCATCAGCTGCGGGCCCTTCACCAGGATCTCGCCGATGGTGCCGCGCGGGACCTCGCGGTCTTCACCGTCGACGATGCGGATGTCGGTTCCAGGAATCGAACGCCCACAGGAGAGCAGGAGCTCCGGCTTGCCCGCGAGCGCCCGCCGGTGGTCGGCGGTCGACAGGATCGTCGCGACCGCGGTGGTCTCCGTCATGCCGAAGCCCTGCGCGAAGTCGCAGCCGAATACGTCGATCGCGCGCCGCAGCGTCTCGACCGCGATCGGCGACGCGCCGTAGAGCATGACGCGCAGAGCATCGAAGCTTCGCTTCGCCACGTCGGGCACACCGACCAGGCACGCCTGGATCATGGCCGGCACCAGCGTCGCGCCGACGATCCGGTCTTCGGAGAGCGCGCGCACGACCTCGGCGGGCGCGAAGTCCTCCTGGATGTACAGCGCGCCGCCCTGGCGCACGATCCAGAAGCTCGCGATCGCGGCGGCCGCGTGGTACATGGGCGCAACGATCAGGTAGCGCTCGCCGGAGCCGAGCTGCGCCACCGACGAGAGCTGCCCGATGTTCTCCATCACCGCGCGGTGTTGCAGGACGGCACCCTTCGGCCGCCCCGTCGTTCCGCTCGTGTACATCTGGTAGGCGTCGGCGCTGTCGTCGATCAGCCGCTTCGGCGCAGTGGCGGGCTGGCGCGCAACCCAGGCCTCGTAGTCGTACCAGCCGGGCCGCGCTCCCGACTCGAGCGCGATGAAGCGGCGCACCGATTTCAGCTCGCCGCGCACCGGATCGATCGCATCGACCAGCGCCCCGCGCGCGAACAGCAGCTCCGCGCCCGCGTCGTTCACGATGTAGCTCCACTCCGGCGGGGCCAAGCGGTAGTTGAGCGGCACCGGCACTACCCCGGCCTTCGCCGCGCCGAAGTAGAAGAGTGCGTACTCGGTGCAGTTCTTGGCCAGGAATGCGACGCGCGTGCCGGGCGCGAGCTCCTCGGCCACGAGCGCGTTCGCGATCTGATTCGCGCGCGCCTGCGCCTGTGCGTAGCTGATCTCCGTGCCCGCGAAGTACGCGAACGGAACGTCGGGCTGCTCACGGGCGTGCCAGTCGAAGTAGTCGTGGAGTCGCATGCCGGGATTATGGACCCGCGCGTGTTGTAGTGTGGCGAAATGGAAGCTCTGCGAGGCGAAGTCCGGGCCTGGATCGAGACAAACCATCCCGGCGATCCGGGCTGGAAGCTCCCGCAGAGCGCGCTCGAGGTCGCCGAGGACCGGCAATTCGACTGGCTGCGCGCCTGGCAGCGCAAGCTCTACGACGCCGGCTACGTCGGCGCCGAGTGGCCGCGCGAGTACGGCGGCGCTGGGCGCGAGCGCGGCACACAGCGCGTGATCGACCAGGAGCTGGCGCGCGCGCGAGCGCCGTTCCTGCTGAACCTGGTCGCGCTCTCCTGGGCCGGCCCGGTGATCCTGCGCTACGGCAGCGAGGCGCAGAAGCGGCAGTTCATCCGGCCGTTGCTGCGTTGCGACGAGATCTGGTGTCAGGGCTTCAGCGAGCCCGGCGCGGGCAGTGACCTGGCGGCACTGCGCACCAGCGCCGTTCGCGCGGGGGATTCCTGGCGGATCGACGGACACAAGGTCTGGACCACGCTCGGCCGCTACGCCGATTGGTGTATTCTGCTCGCGCGCACGGATCCCGCGGCTTCGAAGCACGCCGGCATCTCGTACTTCCTGGCGCCGGTGAAGGTTCCGGGCGTCCTGGTTCAGCCACTCGTCAAGATGACCGGCGAAGGCGGCTTCAACCAGGTGATCTGGGACGGGGTGCGCATTCCGGCAGACGCGCTGCTCGGCCGCGAGGGCCAGGGCTGGGAGATCGCGACCGCCACACTGCAGTTCGAGCGCGGCGCGGCCGAGGGCTCGGCGGGCGGCTCGGTCGGCGCCGCCGAGCAGGTGGCGCGCGTGGCCGCGCTCGCCCGCAGCCTCGGGCGCGAGACAGATCCGGTCGTGCGCGATCGGCTCGCGCGTTTCTGGATCGAGGAGACGAGCTTGCGCGCGAACGCGCAGCGCGCGCGCATTCCCGGCCTCGTCGCCGACCGGCCCGAGGCGCTGCCCCTCATGCAGAAGCTCGCGAGCTCCGAGCTCACGCAGTCACTCGCCGACTTCGCCTGCGAGCTCGAGGGCGATGCCGCGGGCCTTTGGATCGGCGATCCCGGCGCGATCGAGAACGCCGAGTGGCAGCGCACGTACATGAACTCGTTCGCGCTGACGATCGCGGGCGGCACGAGTGAGATCCTGCGCAACATCCTCGGCGAGCGCGTGCTCGGGCTGGCGAAGACGCGATGAACACGCAGTTCCGCTACGAGGAGGACCACGCGCTCTTGCGCGCCGAGGCGCGGCGCTGGCTCGAGCTGCGCTTCCCGATCGCGCGCGTGCGCGCCCTCGCCGAGAGCGCGTCGGGTGAGGACCCCGCCGACTGGACCGCGCTGGCGGAGCTCGGTTGGCTCGGGCTCGTCGTGCCCGAGAAGTTCGGCGGCGCGGGGCTCGGGGCGACGCATCTGGCCGTGCTGATGGAGGAGACGGGCCGGCGGCTCCTGCCCTCGCCTCTTCTCTCGTCGACGCTCGCGGCGCACGCGCTCGTGCGCAATGGCTCCGATGCAGAGCGCGAGCGCTGGCTGCCGCGGATCGTTTCCGGGGAGACGCGCGCGGTGCTCGTCACGCGCGCATCGGCCTGGGGCGCGGCGCTCGCGGACGTGCTGATCGTCCCCGATACGGACGGGGTTCGCGTCGTCGAGCGACGCTCCGCGGGGGTCGGCGTCGAGCCGGAGACCGTGCTCGATCGGACGCGGCGGAGCGCGCGCGTGACACTGGACGGCGTCGCGCTCGAAGCGGCTTCGCCTGCGGACGCGTTCACCGCCTTTGCGTGCGTCGCGCTCGCCGCCGAGATGGCGGGCGGCGCCGACGCGCTGCTCGCGCTGACCGCCGCCTACGCCGCGACGCGCGAACAGTTCGGCAAGCCGATCGGGTCGTTCCAGGCGGTGAAGCACCCGCTCGTGAACGTGCTGATCGGCGTCGAGAGCCTGCGATCGCTCGTCTACGCCGCGGCGACGGCGCTCGACGCCGGCAGCCCCGACGCCGAGGCGCTCGCGCGCATGGCGAAGGCGCACGCCTGCGACGCCTACGTCTTCGCCGCGTCGCGCGCGGTGCAACTGCACGGCGGCTTCGGCTTCACGCTCGACTGCGACGCGCACCTTTACTTCAAGCGCGCACAGACCACGCGCCCCGCGTTCGGCGACGCCATGGCGCAGCGGCGCTGGCTCGCGGATCGGCTGCTCGGAGCGAGCGCCGCGACCTAGTGTCCCGTCCCGGAAGTTCGCTCGCCTTCTCGGCGGCCGATGCATCCACGCCCGCGGCGTTGCACTCGCTCGACGAATCTACGGATTCGCCTCGCTCGCGCGCCTTGCGAGCGTGGCGCCTCGACCGCGAGAATCGCGTCGGAACTTCCGGGACAGGACACTAGACGCCTGTCTCTCGAATCGCGAAGTCGATCAGCTCGACCGCGCCTCGACCGAGCTCGCGAGCGACGGGCTGCGATCGCCACGCCAGCGCGCTCGCGATCAGCGCCGCCCACTGCGGGTACTCCGCCGCCGCCCAGCGCGCCGCCTGCGGCTTCGAGAGCTGGTTTCCGTTCCGGCACACGTGCAGCGCCCGGCAGATCGTGAGCACGGTGTAGGCGTGAAAGCCCGGCCGATCCGACGCCTTGATCCAGTCCGGCCAGCCGCGCAGGTGCGCGCGAACCGCCGCGACGAACTCGGCTTGTGTGGTCGGCGCGATCAGCGCGCGCGGCGACGGACCGACGAGCGTCACGCCGATCTCTCGAACCAGATGCCAGTTGACGAGCCAGACCTCGCCGGTCTCGCGCAAGTGGAGCGGCTCGCCGGGACTGACGAAGGCGAGCCAGCTCACCTGCGTCCGGAAATCCCGCAGCGCGGCGATCGGCGCGAAGACGGCGTCGATGCGATCTTCCCAGGCGGGACGCGCGCGAATGAGCGCGCCGTGGAATGCGTCGATCTCGCCCATGCGTCCCGCGACGTCCGACGCGCACGCGATCAAGAGGTCGACGTCGCTTCGCTTCGCGTCGAAGTCACCGGCAACGGACGACCCGTACAGATAGACGCCCGCGAGCTCGTCGCCGAATACGCCGCGCAGCCCCGCGAGCAAGTCGCAGAGCAGGTCGTACAGCTCGGCCGGCAGCGTCGGCTGCATGCGCGCTAGCGCTTGCGCGCGTCCGCCTTGTCGAACGCGCGCATCAGCTCCGCATGGCGCGCCTCGACCGCGCCGCGGTAGTGGGCGTGCGTGACGATGAACGCGTCGTTCGCGCGGATACCCTCGAGAACGGCCGCGGCGATTGCCTCCGGCGGCTGCATCTCGTCGGGGTGGACCGCGGCCGTGCCGAGCACGAGCTCGATGTCCTCGCGCGAGATCTTCGACCTGCCAAGCGCGCTCGGGCGATTGCGCTCGCTGTGCAGGATCTTCGTCTGCACGCCGCCGGGACAGACGACGGAGACGCCGATGCCGTGCCGCGCGAGATCGAGGCGGAGGTGCTCGGAGAGTCCGACCACGCCGAACTTCGCCGTGCCATAGACACCGACGCCCGGTGCGGCGAGCAGCCCCGCCAACGAGCCGGTGTTCACGATCTGCTTCTCGCCGGGCTGCGCGAGCATGCGCGGCACGAAGGCGAGCACGCCGTGGATGACACCCCAGAGGTTCACGCCGAGCACCCACTCCCAGTCTGCGGCGGTGCGCGACTCGAGCGCGCCCATCAGCAGCACGCCGGCGTTGTTGCAGAGCACGTGGCACGCGCCGAGCTCGGCGTAGGTGCGCTCGGCGAGCGCCGCGACCGACTCGGGCACGGAGACGTCGGTCTGCACGGCGAGCGCGCGCCGCCCGGAGAGGCGCAGCTCCGCCGCCACCTTCTCGGCGGCTCCGGCCTCGATGTCCGCGACGACCACGTCCATGCCCTGGGCCGCGAACGCGCGAGCGAGCGCAGCGCCGATGCCGCTCCCGCCGCCCGTCACGACCGCGACTTTGCCGTCGATCTCCCGCATGGCGCCGTTGTAGCACGACGTGACAGAATGCAACGCACCCCGACGCTCGAAGGAGTTCCCCGATGAAAGCCGCCGTCATGCGCGCGTTCAATGCGCCGCTCCAGCTCGAAGACATCGAGATCAGCCGGCCCGGGCCGCGCGAGGTGCTCGTGCGCACGGTCGCGACGGGCGTCTGCCACAGCGACCTGCACGTGATCGAAGCGGGGCTGCCGCTGCCGCCGCCGCTCGTGCTCGGCCACGAGCCCGCGGGCATCGTCGAGGCGGTCGGCGCCGACGTGACGCACGTCGTACCCGGCGACCACGTGATCGGCTGCCTGTCGGCGTTCTGCGGCAACTGCGAGTTCTGTCTCTCGGGCAGGCCGAACCTGTGTGGCGGCGCGGCGACCCTGCGCAAGCCGGGCGAGCCGCCGCGGCTCTCGAAGGGCACCGAGACGATCAACCAGTTCGCGCACCTGTCTTCGTTCGCGGAGAAGATGCTCGTGCACGAGAACGCCCTCGTGAAGATCCGCAAGGACATGCCGCTCGACCGCGCCGCGCTGATCGGCTGCGGCGTGACGACGGGCCTGGGCGCGGCGCTCAACACCGCGCAGGTGCGCGCGGGCAGCACCTGCGTCGTGATCGGCTGCGGGGGGGTCGGCCTGGCGGCAATCCAGGGCTGCCGGATCGCCGGGGCGAGCCGGATCGTCGCGGTCGACACGCAGGGCTGGAAGCTCGAGCTCGCCAAGTCGCTCGGCGCAACCGACGGCATCAACGCCAAAGAGAGCGACGCCGTGATGCAGCTCTACGGGCTGATCCCCGGCGGTGTCGACTACGCCTTCGAGTGTCTGGGCTCGAAGCAGACGGCCGCGCAGGCCTTCGGGATGACCAGGAAGGGCGGCACGGCGATCATGGTCGGCGTCGTGCCGATCGGCCAGATGATCGAGATCCCGGGGCTGGACCTGGTGCTCTCCGGCAAGAAGCTGATCGGCTCGATGATGGGCGACAACCGCTTCCGCACCGACATGCCCCGCTACGTCGAGTTCTATCTCTCCGGCCAGCTGAAGCTCGACGAGATGATCTCCGCGCGGCTGAAGCTCGATCAGGTCAACCACGCCTTCGACGAGATGCGCAAGGGCACGGCCGCACGCAGCGTCGTCGTCTTCGACAGCTGAAGAACCGGACACGGAGACAAGCAGATGGCCTCACTCGCGATGTCGCGCGCCGAGCGCGAAGCCTTCCTCTCCGCGGTGCGCGTCGGCGTGATCAGCATCGCCGACGGCACACGCGGCCCGCTCACCGTGCCGATCTGGTACGGCTACGAGGCGGGCGGCGACCTGTGGGTCGTGACCGACCGCGAATCGCGCAAGGGCAAGCTGCTGATGAGCGTCGACCGCTTCAGCCTGTGCGTACAGACGGAGACCGCGCCGTACAAGTACGTGTCGATCGAAGGTCCGATCGTCGCGCTCGAGCGGGCGCTCCTCGAGCGTCACACCCGTGTGTTGGCCCACCGCTACCTCGGCAAGGAAGCCGGCGACGGCTACATCAAAGCCACCGGCGCGAGCGACGAGACCGACGGCAGCATCGTGGTGCGCATGCGGCCGGAGCGCTGGCTGACCGTGGACTACGCGAAGGCGTTCGGCGGCTGATCCTCGGCTACGGGCGCTGTCCCTCCACGGTCCAGGCAACGTCGTCGCCGCCCGCGACGGTCAGCGCCGTCGCGTCCTGGAACGAGGTCTCGAACAGGGAGTTGGCTCCTGCCGAGATCACGACCACTGCATGGCTCTGCTCGATTGCCGTGGTGACTCCGGTGACCGTCGCGCCGTCCAGATAGCGCACGTTCACGACGTACGGATTTCCCCAGGGATCTACGGGGACTTCCTTGATGTATGGCCCGTTCCAGCCTGGAATCGCGGCTGGATTCAGGCTGGCGGCGTACAGCGGGTTGGCCGTCGCATTCCGGTTCCGGATCAGGATGTCTTCGAGCGCCGCCGCGGTGCCGCCATTGCCACCGCCGCGCCAGTTCACGGCGCCGGGTGCGGTGGCCACGCCGCTGGGGATCGCCGCGGGGACAATCGACGCGAACGGAAGCCCGACGAGCCTGGAGATCTCGCCCGCGTCGTTGATGTTCCCGTCGTCCGAGACCGGCCAGCGGCCGGTGTCGAGCTGGAAGGCGAGGAGTGCCTGGCCGAGCGTCTGCGCGTCCGAGAGCGAGCGTGCGCGCCGGCCATCGTTGATGTACTTCAAGACCATCGGCGTGAGCGCGGCCGACGCGATCGCGAGAATCGCGACGGCCACCAAGATCTCGATCAGCGTGAATCCGGATTCGGCTCTGCGGCGATTCATGTCCTGCTCCTGGTCCTGCGGGTTGATATGACTCATTCAGTGATATCGATGATCGTGAGTCAGTTCGATCGTTCGCTAACCGTCTCGGAGACTGTAGTCACAGTCTTTAGTGAGTTCGCCGAGAGCTCCTGGAGGCGGGCCTCGGCCATCGCTCGCCCTGGATCGTCCGATCCCAGCAGGCGCAGGAACTGGCCGTAGAAGAACGCGGCGCGGACGCGGTCCCCCTTCTGCTCCCAGACGAGCGCGAGCGTCAGCACCGGCTCGGGACGCTCTGGCGCGCGGCGCCGCGCCTCCTCGAGCACGCCCCGCGCATCCTCGCCGAGGCCGAGCTCGAAGAGGGTCGCACCGAGGTTCGCCAGGACCTCCGCGTTCTCGGGATCGAGAGCTCGCGCGCGCGTGAAGGCCCGGAGCGCCTCCCGGAGCTCTCCGCGAGCCCGAGCCTCGAGGCCGCGAACGGCATGGACGGGCGGATAGGACGGGGCGGCGCGCAGCGCGCGATCGAGCCACTCTCGCGCGCGCTCCGGCTGACCCTGACGCAGCCGGATTCGCGCGAGATTGACCATGGCCTCGACGAAGCCGGCATCGAGGCGGATTGCTTCCTGATACGATTGCGCCGCGTCGTCGTCGAGTCCGCGCTCCGCGAGCGCGAGACCGTCGGCGAAGGCCGAAGCGCTGCCCTCGAACGATTCGAGCGTCACGGAATCCGCCGCGGCGGCGCCGGGGAGAAGGAGCGCCAATGTGAGCGCAGCGACGCGAGCCCCGAGAGTCGCGGGCCGCGGCATCATTTCCGCCACCAACGCGGCTCGATCGCGCGACGGTCGACGCGGGTGCCGTCGAGCGCTTCGAGACGCTCTTCCCTGTCGCGCGCGACGCGCCGGATCGTCGGTGCGTCGAGCACGGTCGGGGCGAGGAAAATGATGAGCTCCGAGCGGATCTCGGCGACGTCGGACTGCCGGAAGAGCTGTCCCAGCCAGGGAATGTCGCCGAGCAGCGGAATCTTCTTCTCGACGTCGAGATCGCGCGTCTGGATCAGCCCGCCGATCACGAGCGTCTCGCCGTCGCGCACGCGGACGACCGAATCCGTCTCGCGCAGATTGACCACCGGGAGGCTGCCCGAGGCCGTCTGACCCGCGACCAGCGGCTGCTCTCGGACCTCGACGATCTCCGATACGCTCGGATGGACGTGCAGGGTGACATCGCCGCTCTCGGAGATCTGAGGCGTGACGTCGAGCGTGACGCCAACCGGTGTGATGGTCGGATTGAACGTGGTCACCGCCGATTGCCCCACGTTGGCGATCACCGAGACCTCCGTCTCGGCAATGAAGAACACCTCGTTGCGCACGACCTTGACGATCGCCTTGTGGTTGTTGAGCGTCGCGATCGAAGGCGTCGAGACCACGCGCACGTCGCTTTGTCGCGCGAGGGCGGTGAGCATCACGCCGATCGTGTCGGTGGCGATCCCGAAGGTGAATCCGCCCGTCGTCAGCACCGGAGCGAGATCCGACGACGCGATGGCGTTGTCGCGCGTGAGGCCGCCGGTGATCGCCCGCACGATCGTGCCAGCCGGATTCATGCCACTGTTCGAGTCGAGGCTGGGCGAGAACTCGATGTCGAGGCCGAGGTCGAGCTGGTCACCGAGCGTCACCTCGACGATGCGCGTGTCGATCAAGACCTGCCGGCCAAGACTGCGCGCGGCCAGCTCGAGGTATTGATCGACCTCGTCGAGCACGGCGCCGGGCGCCGTCACGACCAGGAGACCCGCCTGGCGCGAGACGATCACGCGCCGACCTCCGGGCGCGGCGGCGCTGATCGGAGTCGCCGCCTCGGCCTCGCCTTCCGCCGCGGGCGCCTCGACCGTGCCTTCGTTTCCCTCGACGAGGAGGCGAACGCCCCGCTCGATCTCGGTCCAGAAGTCGAGTGCCTGCTCGGTCGAAATTCCGGAGGTGCTCGTGTCCTGCGACTGACTCCCACCGCTCGAGCTGGCCGATGACGACGAGCTCGAGCTCGAGGAGGACTGTGCCACCGCGCCACTCACGCTGAAATGGGACTGTCCGGTCTGCCGCGTGCTCGGGTAGTCGATCTGCCAGGTGCGAGTCTCCCGATCATTTCCGAAGATGCGCACCGTCCGTCCCTCGATCTCGTACTGGTAGCCGCGTGCGATCACGAGTTGCTGGAGCAGATCGAGCAGCGAGACGTTCTTCAGCTCGGCATCGACCGTTCCGCTGACACCGGGTTCGACCACCACGTTGATCGGGAGCTCGCGCGCGAGCCCGAGCAGGATTCCCACGAGATCGGCATTCTGGACCGTCAGCGTGTAGCGCCCCTCGGACATGAGCCGCACGACCGGGTCACGCGGCCGCTCGTCGGGGAGCGAGAGCATGCGGGGCTGGGGCGCAGGCTCGAGCGCCGGCGCGGGCTCGACTGCCGAAGCACTTTCGAGAACCGGCGGTGCGCCCGGCGTGGACGCACACCCGAGGCCGAACGCGGCCATCCAGGCGAGACACAGGGGTACGGATCTCATGGGGTCTTCCTCTCCTCGGACGCGAGCGCGGGATCGGGATCGCCGTCGGCGCGCGGTGCCTCCAGCCAGAGCGAGAAGCGGCGGCCGTCTCGCTCGAGCACGACGCGCGACTCCTCGATGCGCGCAACGGTCCAGCCCTCGTAGAGCTCACCAACGCTTCGCGCGTGGTTTCCGAGCCAGGCGATTCGCCGCTCCGCCCCAATCAACAGCCCGCCGAAGCTCGGAAACCCGAAGTCCTCGGAAGTCTCCGCGCCTGCGGGCAGGAACGGCGAGCGCAATGCATCGAAGCTCGCGAGCAGCTCGGCCAACGCCGAGCTGCCGAGAAGCGGCGGCGGCGGATGAGCTCGCGCGTCGAACTCTCCGGGCGGCTCGGCCGCAATGTCCCCGTTCTCCGGGTCTGCGTTCTCCCCGTCGGTCGCCGCGGCCGGAGCCGGCGAGCGGCCGCGCGAGAAGAAGAGCCAGTTCTCGACGCCGATCGCGAGGGTAGCGGCGGCGAGCAGCGACACGACGATGCGCGGCCTCATGGCACGCGCTCCCGGCTCCAGTACGTGATCTCGAGCGTCGCCTTGACGCTCGCGCCGTCGCGGACGAAGTCCGCGGCTTCGACCTGGATCGTCCGACCTGGATCACCAAGAGCGTCGAGCGCGGCGCGCAATCCGGTGAAGTCGCTCCGCAGAGCGACGTGAACCGAGTTGGGGACGAGGGCGATTGCGCTCGTCCCATCCAGCGCGGCGACGACGAGCGGCGCGCGAGGCTCTTCTTCCGGGATCGGCGGCGGCAGCGTGACGCGGACTTCGCGCACGCCCGCGCGCTCGAGAAGGTCTGCCATTGCCTGCACGAGCCGCGCGTTCGGGTGGTCGCCGAGCGAAGTGACATCCGCCTCGAACTCCGCGAGCGCCGCGCGCACGCGCTCGCGCTCGCTCGGTGCGACCGGAGTGAGCGCGCGCTTCTTCTCGACCAGGTGCTCGATCTCCGCACTCTGCCGCTCCTGCTCCTCGGCTGCGCGGCGCACGAAGCCATGCAGCGGGCCGACCCAGACGACCAGCGCCAAGAGCGGCACCGCTACGATCGCAGCAAGCAGCCCTGCGTTCGTGCCGTCGAGAAACGCTGGACGCCTACTCTCCATCGGGCTGCGGATCCCCGACCGCCGCCACCCACATGGCGATCCGGTACTGCACCTCCGTCGAGTCCACCTGCGGGCGGTCGGGCTCGAGCTCGATGACACGGAAGAGAGACAGCGCCTCGAGGCGACCTCGCAGAGCGCTTGCCGCCTCCGCCGTCTCCGACTCGCGCAAGCCCTCGGAGTCGAGCCAGATCTCCATGCGCCAGCCCTCTGGATCGCGCGCGATCGCTAGACGCTGGACGAAGAGGTGCTCTGGCATCAGGCCGCCGAGGGCGACGAGGAGTGCGGACCAGGGCGGCTCGGGTCGGGCCAGCGTCGTGCGCGCGTTGAGCACGCGCTGCGCGCGTTCGCGCTCCGTCGCGAGCTGCGCGAGCCCTGCCCGCTCGGGCGCCCAGCGCTTCGCCTCCGCCTGCACCCTCGCGAGCGCCGCGGAGACCTCCCGCACGTCCCACACGGCGTACGCGAGCGTGAGCACGCCGAATACGCAGGCCGCCGCGGCTGCGCGCACGAGCCGGTTTCGCGCCATGGCCCTGAGTCGCGGCGCGGCAAGCTCTCGCGGCAGCAGCGTCGCTTCCATGACTGCCCCCCCGAGCGCGACTCCACCGAGCGCCCCGCCCGCGGCCGGGTGCGGAGCCGTCCCCAGGCGCCGCAGCGACCTGCCGCCGAATCGGGTGACCGCGAGTGCCTGATTCGCGACGAGAGCGTGTTCGAACGGCTCGAGCCCTGCGAGCGGACCGCAGACGCAGATACGCGCGACCCGGCCGAGCGACAGATTCCGCTCGACGTAGGTGAAGGTTCGATCGAGCTCGACGGTGGCGTGCTCGATGAACTGATGCTCCTCCTCCTGCCAGGCGACCTCGTTCGCGGGAGCGTCACCGAAGGCGACGTCGAAGCCGAGCTTCAATGGGATCTGGCGATCGAAGAGCCAGCCTTCCGCGTCCGCCACGACGCAGTGACTCCACTCCGCCTCGATCCACAGGATCGCCGTGAGTCCAGCGTCGTCGGCCGAAGGAAGGAGTCGGACGAGCGCACCGAGCGCAAGACTGAGCGGGACCACCCGTTGTGCCCGGATCCCGTGCGCTACCAGGTCGGCGTCGATCTCGGCGCAGACCTCGCGCTGGCCCGAGATCAGCCAGAGCGCGCTTCCCGCCGGCGTGGCGCGCACGAGGCTGGACACGTGCAGCGCGTCGGAGCCTTCGCCCTGCAGTTCCTCGCGGCGCCGCTGCGCGATCGCGCGCGCCTCACCGGTCCGCACGCCCGGGAGATCCATGCGCGTGATGCGGATCTCCGGGACGTGAACGACGACGTCTACGCGGCCCGGGGCGTCGAGTGGCTCGGCATCGACCCCCGAATCGAGCACGAGAGCTCCGCCGAGCCAGTTAGAGTCTCGAGCCCAGGCGAGCTCACCGCCGACCTGATGGAGAACGGTGCGCACGGGCAGGAGAGAGAGCATGGCGGCGAGCGCCCGTCGCGCGCTCACGGCTGCACCAGCGTGACAGTCGAGGCGTTGTTCCCCGAGCGGACCGCGAGGACCTGTGTCGCTGTCGCGCCGGCGTACGTGCCGACGCCAGTCACGATCAAAGCGTGCACGCCGATGGGAACCGGAACGGAATTGAAGAAGGGTCCGCTACCTGCGAGCGTCGAGGTCGAGAGCGTGCCGCCGGCCGTGACCGAAAGGCTCGCGCTCACCTCGGCAGAGGTGAGCACGACCGTCGCCGCCGGATTCGTGTTCGGGATGCCCAGCACCGTGACGGCGAGCGCTCCGGTCGTCGGCGGCGCGCTTCCGGGGTAGGCCAGATCGTCCGCCGTGCCGAGCTGGTGATCCTCGCCCGCGCTCGTCACCCGTGCGGCAGCCGGGGCGTATTGCAGCGCGACGCCCCACGCGTCCTGTGTCAGGTCTGCGAGCGCCTGCGTCTGCTGCACGTAAGGTCCGCTCCAACCCGCGCCGTAGCCGTACGGCGAGATGCCGAATGCCGGCTGCGTGCCACGGACGAGGAGGTCGCCGAGTGCAGGCGGAAGGTTGCCCATGTCGCCGAGATAGCCGTAGCGGCCGGCGGCCGCGTCTCCGATCATGCCGTCGACGAGCCGGCGCAGACGCTCCGTCGTCTCATCGCGCCGCGCCGCCGTCATGTTGCGCACGACGAGCGGTGCAGTCGCTCCCGCCAGCAACGCGAGAATCGCCACGGCGACGAGGATCTCGATCAGCGAGAAGCCAGCTTCCGATCGATCAGCCAGCATTCAGATTACCCATCGCCTCGTAAAGGGGCACGAAGAAGGACAGGATGATCGTGAGCAAGACCGCCCCGAGCGCGACGATCACGCCGGTGTTGAACCAGGCAATCGACCGGTCGATCACGGCCGGCACCTCGCGTTCGTAAAAGCGCGCCGCGCGCTCGAGCGCCGCGTCGATGTTTCCGGTCGTCTCGCCAACGCCGAGCATGCGCAGCACCATCGCGGGTACCACGCCCGGCGCGCGCAGCGCTTCGACCAGGCCTGAGCCACGCATCACCTTCTCAC